>Ga0206943_1077_pt1 | contig 25196 bp, 17 predicted proteins | sample Alteio_BWOrgHeat_7_FD_153243 | JGI IMG/M metagenome (GOLD analysis project Ga0206943, IMG submission 153243) | Enriched cells from forest soil in Barre Woods Harvard Forest LTER site, Petersham, Massachusetts, United States -... | ecosystem: Environmental > Terrestrial > Soil > Temperate forest > O... | reverse complement strand
AAAGCCGACAAGAGTTGGGCAAAAATCAGTGTTAATAATACGCCGCTGGCCAATTGCCATGAAATGGTACAGGACAGCAAGGGGCGCCTTATTATGCTTGGTGACCATACACATAATAACATTCTGATCTTTGATAAATCGGGCAAATTGGTGGATTATTGGGGAACAGCTTTACCCGGTGGACACGGTTTAAGCATTAGCAAAGAAGGGGACGAAGACTTTTTATTGCTTACTGACTGCGGCTGGGCTTTGGATAGATCCGGCAACGGCTACGGGCAGTCGGGCCAGGTACTAAAAACCACGCTTGATGGCAGGCTGATATTTGCTATTGGCCACCCCAGGACCATCGGTATTTATAAAGATGACGAGCCCTTTAAACCAACTGAAACTACAGTAGCGCCTAATGGCGATATTTATGTTGCCGATGGGTATGGCTCTGATTATATTATTCAGTACGATAGCAAAGGGCAATATATCCGTCATTTTGGTGGGCATCATAATGCCAATAAAGATCATAACCTGGTTAACGCTCATGGCGTAACCGTTGATACCCGCGATAAAAGTAACCCCACGCTCATCTGTACTTCGCGCGAAGAAAATTGTTTCAAGATATTTACGCTGGATGGCAAATTTATTAAGCGTATTGATTTGCCGGGCATGTATGTATGCCGGGCAGTAATTAACGAACAGAATATTTATGCCGGTGTATGCTGGTCGAAGGATGCTACCGGAAAACGCTTTGATTATTCGGGCTTTGTAACTGTATTGGATGCTGATAACAAAGTGGTATCAAATCCCGGAGGAACTGCCCCTAATTATAAAAACGGTATTCTACAGCAAACATTACAAGCTGCAAACCCCGTTTTTTATCATGGCCACGATGTGTGTGTTGATGATGATAAAAGCCTGTATGTATGCCAGTGGAATGCTTACCACACTGCACCCGTAAAATTAACGCGTGTTTGATGCGGCCGGGCATTTTCGCCTAAGTTGGCTAAATTATTTGAAAACCGGTTCAAAAAAAGCCTGGTTCACTAAAAATCCTTTCTAAAAAACCTCTCCCAAATTAACAAAAAAACCATGTGAGCCATGTATGCCAAACCCATAATCAATGCTCACATTGGTGTTTGAATGCTTATTTACTTTGATACGCAATCCTGCCCCCGCTCCCGGGGCTACGGTTTCAAACGCGTTAGTTTTAAGCTCGGTTAAGCTTTCGGCGTTGGCAAATAATACGCCGCCTATTAAACCATTAGGGGTTATGCCAAACCGGTATTCGCTTTCTATATAAAGCATATCGCGCCCCGTAAACCGGCCTTGTATATATCCCCTGCCGGTATTGTTAAAAGTATCACCGCCGGTATAGGGCAGATCAAGATAGGGCGGGTTGCCCTTGGTTAACCAAACAAAGCTCCATAACGCCAACACATTATTTGAGCGCTGCGATACTTTGATGTACTTCCTGAAATCGAGCTGAAGCTGTTCCCAATTTGAATTACTGCATAGCCAAATAAGGTTTTGAGTATAGGTTATATTGGCATAAATACCATTAAGCGCATTAATGGTGTTTTTGCGGCTATCATATAAAAAATTAATGTTAACGCCCGACGACGTTGTTGCAGCAGCGCCGCCATAGGTTTTAAAATCGGTCGTCATTTTACTTTGAATACCGGTTTCTTTAATATTATAATGATGATCAAGGTTATACCCCAACCCTAAATAATAATCAGCGTCCGGAACTATCTTTTTGTACAGGGTTGCATAAACCTTAGTGTAAAAAAACAACAAAGGATCGGCATTAGCAGGTAACGTCGTGGTACCTATGCCATAAGTATCTTCGGGAAATTCCTGCCACCGTATATCTGAGGTAATTTTATAGCTGTTATTATTTGTCCAAATCTCTGACCGGGAAACAAATATTTTTTGAAGTTTTACATCGTAGGAAAGGTCGCCATCAACAACCGACAGGTTTTCATGATGGTCACTGGTGGTAAAAAATGCACCGTTCCCGGTTAAATCCGCCGCAAACCCGGTTGTTAGTGTATATCCTGCCGAAGGTATAACAGAGATACTTAGCTTTTTAGTCGGCTGCGTTTTAGTTGAAGATGCTTTTTTAGTGAAAATTTTGCTAATCAGGTCGCCAACGTCTTTTTGTTTGGAAGAGTCAATAAATGACTGCTCAAGGATTATATTATCGGTGTTTTTCTGTTTTAAGCGTAATGAGTCTGTTTGGGAGAATCCTTCCAACGAATAAAGAACCGCAATTATTATCAATGTAAAAGCTTTCAATTACTTTTCATATTAGCCTCGTTAAATACGCGGGTATATAAATCAATCAATTTAGCCCTGATTATGTTTTTGTCAAATTGTTGTACCAGTTTGTCCGAAATTTTTTCAGCTTCGGCGTAAAAAGCAGCATCGTCGATCAATCTTTTTGTTAGCGTAATGAACTCGGAAGTATTACCCGCATTCAAATAATAATCATCATATAATAAGGCATATTCTTTTATATCACGATAGATAACAGGCAACCCACAGGCAGCAGCCTCTAATGGGGCAAGGGGGCAGTTTTCCTGGTACGATGGAAATAAAAAAACATCAGCCGCCGCATAAATTGCGGGCATATTTGACAGGTCGAACATGCCCGCAAACTGAATATTAGCCGGAGCCTTTACAATTTTTTCATTTATCCTGTTAATACCTTCGGTAAATATGCCGAATGGCCTGCCGCCTACCCAAACAAATTTAGCATTTGGGATAGCTTCGCCGATATCAACAAAATCTTCCACGCCTTTTCTTTCCTGTAATTGGCCTACACCCAAAACTACAATGTCATGTTCGCTTACGCCGAGCAATTGCCTGCCCCTTTCCCGGTTTTTTGGGGTACGTTTCCAATGTTCAAGTAAAACCGGATTATATATTTTAACTATCGGTGTTTTTACATCTAAATCCCTTATCGCGTCTTCAACCATGGGCGATAACGCGATAAGCACATCAGCGTATGAGAAAGCCATTTTAAAATAAGCTTTGGCTACGGGCAACAGGTACTTCCACATGGGCAGCGACCCTTTGATAGAATCCGGAATTACGTGTACCGTGTGTATGCGGCGGCCTTTATAACCCCTCCCTTTCCAAAAATAATAAGGCCCATAAGTATGCGAGTGGAATACATCGCCCCTGCCTTCATTATTAATTATCACTTTAACATCGTTCTTTTCGCGCAGCAATTCTATCAGTTCTAAAAACGCGGTATGTACCCCCTGGCCTTTTGTAACATATTCGGTTTCTGATACCATGTGTATTGTTAACGGATGATGATAGCCGTTTAAACTGTTTGCATTAAATGTTAATTCGTTCTTACGCTTTTTATTCAAATTAGCGATCACGATATAAATCGCTATTAATAGTGCTATTGCCAGTGCGATGTATTTTATTTTCGAAAGGTTGCCCGCAACCCCGGTCCAGTATGGGCCAAGTAACCTGCCTGCCATTATATAGGCACCCGATACCATTATGGCTGTTATTAAAATAAGGGGCAAATATTTACCGGGTTTAATTTTAAGCAGGCCCGAAATAACCGAAATATAGCCCCTGATGAAAGGTGTTATCCTGCCTAAAAAAATAGAGATTAACCCTCCGCCTGATGATACTTTTACCGATAAGCGGTCAATTTTAGCCATAGGTAGCGGCAACCATTTAGGTTTATGGCTTAAAATATATCCTCCAAAAAAATAAAAGGTTATATACAAAATAGTTGCGCCTAAAGCATCGGCAACTATAGCGGTGATCAGTACAGCTAATAAAGATAATGCGCCGGTAGAGGTAAGGTAGCCCGAGAACATCAGCACTAATTCATTTGGAACGGGATTAGGTACACCTATTTCCTGTAAAAAAACCAGTACGAATATGGCCGCATAACCATAATGATTAATATATTCTATTGCATCATGCGGCATTTTATAATAATAGAATGAGGGGTAATTCTTTTAGTAAAATGGTTATTATCGAGTCAAGAGTAAGTTAATATTCTGTAGCAATGTTGTACATCGGGCGTAATTTTGGTTGATATTACGCCTTTCCAAAAATTTATTTAATATTTCACTTCGGGTATATTTTATTAAGTTTGATATATAAATCAACCTTATTATATATGCCGTTCCCTATAAAAAGAATATTATTCAAAACACTTAAAATAAGTGGCATCACCCTGGGCAGCCTGCTTATCCTTATGTTTTTACTACCCTTTCTTTTCCCGCAAACATTCACCAAAAAAATAAATAGCTGGGCAAATGGCAGCATCAACGGCCATATTTCATTTAGCAGCACAGGCCTTTCGTTTTTCAAACATTTCCCGGCGCTTACGCTTACGTTATATGATGTTGACTTAAAAGGCAGCGCGCCTTTTGAAAAAGACACCTTAATGGCTGCTAAAGAAATTTCGCTGGGCATTGACCTTACTTCCTTATTAAAAAGCAAAATAAACATCAACAAAATATACCTTAACCAGGCCTTTATTAATATACAGGTGGATAGTACCGGCAGGGCAAATTATAACGTTTACAAGCCCGGTCAGCCGAAAACCGGGGCCAAAAATGATACGACCCAGGCCTCATTGGGTATCGACCAGATATTGGTGCAAAACAGCCGGTTGGTTTACAATGACGAGTCGTTACCCATGAAAATTAACGCCCGCGGGTTTAATTATACCGGCAGCGGCGATTTGAGCCAGGATATTTTTGACCTGCATACCCATACCGAGATCCAATCGCTTGATTTTTATTATGGCAGGCAACCCTATATCCTATCTAAAAAAGTAAACGCCGATCTGGTAACTAAGATCAATACCAAATCATTGGCCTTTATTTTTCAGAAAAACGACCTGCTTATTAACCAGTTGCCCGTGCAGTTTACGGGCCGGTTCGCGTTTATTAAGGACGGTTATGATATGGATTTTAAAATAGACTCGCACCAAAGCGACCTGGGCGATATTATTACCGCCCTGCCTGCATCATACCAAAAACTAATGGATAATACCGAGGTTGACGGCGACGGGCATATCCAGATGGCCCTTACAGGTAAATATGTGGTTAAAGACAATTTAAAGCCCAATTTGACCATGAGCCTAAAGGTGCGCAACGGCGTTATCGCCAATGGTAAAACACCGGAGCCAATACGCAATTTGTACCTCGATTTTCAAACCAAACTCCCGGGCCTTAACCCCGATAGTTTGTATGTGAGCATTGATTCGAGCTATTTTAATATTGGTAAAGATCATTTTAGTTCGGTAATTAAGGTTAAAGGTGTAAAACAGCCCGATATTTATGCCAAGGTAAACACAGAGATAGATCTTGAACAATGGAGCAAGGCTTTAGGTATTAAACCTTTCAGCATTAAAGGCCGCTATGCGCTGCACCTATTAGCACAAGGCAGGTACGCTACCGCGATAAAACGGGTAGGGTTACGAAAGAAGATTGATACTGTAATTACCAGCATACCCAGGTTTACGGTGCAGTCGTCATTTAAAGATGGTTATTTTAAATACGCTTCGTTGCCGCAGGCGGTTAACCGTATCAGCTTTAATATGGTTGCCAGCTGCCCCGATAATAATTACAAACACATTAGCCTTGCAGTTGATAATATGGAAGCTTACGCGTTAAATAATTATATTAAAGGTTATTTTAAAATGGGTAATATGGCCGATTTCCCGATTGATGCCCACCTGCAGGCAAAATTTCATTTCGCCGATCTGAAACAATTTTACCCTATTGACAGCATCGACCTGAAAGGCGACCTGAACGCCGATGTTAAAGCTAAAGGCAAATACCTGCCCGGCAAAAAGAAATTCCCGGTAATTACGGCCAATGTAAGCCTGCTAAATGGGTCGGTAAAAACAAAATATTACCCTCATGCTATCAAGAAAATACAGGTTAACACCAGTATCACCAATAATACCGCTTCACTGGCAGGGTTAAAGGTTTTTATAAAACCCATATCGTTTGAGTTTGAAGGCGAACCTTTTTTGCTGAAAGCTCAATTGGTCAACTTTAACGACCTTGCGTATAATATAACCGCCAACGGCACTATAAACCTGGGTAAAATTTACCGGGTATTTGCCATAAAAGGCTATAACGTTAATGGGACGATAGCGGCCAATTTAGCTGTAAAAGGGAAACAAAGCGATGTGCAGGCGGGGCGCTACGACCAGTTGGTCAACTCGGGCACCTTTAAGGTAAATAATATCTCACTTACCTCTGAATTGTTTCCAAAACCGTTCGTCATAAATAAAGGTGTTTTTAGCTTTAACCAGGATAAGATGCAGTTTGATACGTTTACTGCTACTTATGGCAGTTCGCAAATTATCTTGAATGGCGCATTAGCTAATGTAATTGACTACGCGATGAAACCGGGGTCGGCCTTAAAAGGCGATTTTAACCTAACCAGCGATCAGCTAACTATTGATGATTTTATGGTATTTGCAAGCGCCGCGCCATCGGGCAAAAGCACGAAATCATCGGGCGTAGTTATGGTTCCAAAAAACCTCGACATGAATTTTGCCGCCGATGTTAAAAAAGTAAAATACAATGGGCTGGTCATTAATGATTCAAAAGGGCAAATGGGCATTCATAATGGCACCATTACTTTAAAACAAACCGGGTTTAACCTAATTGGCGCGCCGGTAAACATGGATGCCGATTATACCAGTATCAACCCTAAAAAAGCATTTTTTAATTACCATATCAGCGCTAAAGATTTTGACATTAAAAAAGCCTACAACGGTATTAAGCTATTTCATGATATGGCCACCGCTGCAGGCCATGCCGAGGGCCTGGTTTCGTTAGATTATAAATTAGGTGGGCAGCTTAACAGCAATATGATGCCGGTATATTCTACTTTGAACGGCGGCGGCACCCTATCGGCCAAGGAACTTAAGATGCATGGATTTAAACTGCTTAACGCGGTTGGCAGCCAAACCAAACATGATAGTATTGCCAATAACCCCGGCGTATCGCAAATAGCTATTAAAAGTACTATAGCGCATAATATCATTACCATTGAGCAAACCAAAATACGGGTGGCAGGCTTCAGGGTAAGGTTTGGCGGACAGGTAAGCTTTGACAAAGCTATTAACCTCGATTTCAGGCTTGGCCTGCCCCCATTGGGTATTATAGGCATACCTATGCATATTACCGGAACGCAGGATAACCCAAAAGTCCACTTAGGCAAAAGCAAAAAAGGAGATGAACTGAAGGAAGTGGCGGATGATAGTAGTAATTGAGGAAACCACCGTGTCATTGCAATGACACGGTAATTAAAATAAGCCCCGCTGATCTTACCTGTATTTTCCTTATCTTAACCTTCTCTAAGAACCTGATCATGCTGCAATGGCTATTTTAAATTATACTTCCTATAATTTCCATTTACCCGCAAAAGGATCATTCCGTTTAAAGTGGTGCATTTTCCTGTTTTTAATATTTACTGCCTCCATATCATTTGCCGAAGGCAGCAAAGAAATAACTGCAAACGGCGGTTACCGCGCCTTTCTTTTTTCAAGTACCATAGGCAATGCATCCTTCCCATTCCCTACGTTGGGTACTATGAAAGTTTATGTTAAAGTGGGCGAAACCCTTAATATAGGCTCAAGCGCGCAGGGCTTAGGCGCAGGCACTATTAACCTGCGGGCGCCCGACGGAACTACTTATACCAGCGGAACTTCTACTACCATTGGCCTCATCAGCAACCGCGTACAGGAGCTGGCAGGGCCATTGCCCAATGGCGGCGGTTATACGCCTTATACATTAACCGTACAAGCAGGGCAGGCGGGAGTTTGGGAGATAGATTTTGTTTCGCCAAATGGAAACGACGCTTCAAATCCTAATCCGGTGGCCGCAAACGCTAACTGGACACAATCAACAGGCACGTATGTTACCGCTTTTGATGTTACAGTACGCAACAGCAGCGCCGAGCCGTTAACCGGCAGGGTGTTTACCAACGTATTTTCGGGCATATTAGGGGCTTTCAATGTGGGTTTTAACGGCATATTCAATATCCTTACTAAAGACGGCTACCAGTATGTGATGAATAATAACGGCCAGGCAGGTAATGGCTTTACTTTTTTTGCAAATAATAAAGGTTTCAGAACGGCCACAGGTGCAGCCTCCTATCAAAGTGTTGATAATGTTAATAGCCCCAACATACAAGACCCAACCACCGCGGATACACAATCAGACATCACCTATAAAATATTTTTCAATACCCCTGCTGCCGACCTGCCTGCTACAGCCAATACACCCGGTGGGGGTACAACCTGGCTTTTAAATACACCTGCAGCGCCTACTGTAAGCAGTGTTAATTTTATTGGCGATGAAGGTACCGTTGGCCAGGCAGGCACTAATCCGTTGGGGGGGAATTTTACATTTACCTCCAGTACTGGCGGAAGCTACAGTATAGTTATTGATGTTAATAAAAATGGCCTTTTTACCGACCCTATCGACAGGAAACTAACAGGTACTTTTAGCGCCGGCACCAATCAGGTACATTGGGACGGCCTGGATGGGATGGGCAATAAGGCGCCCACTGGCGGGTTGTCGGCTTATACTGCCAATGTTAGCCTGGCAAATACCGCGGGCGAGGTACACTTTCCATTTTTTGACGTGGAGCGCAATGTAAACGGCATTATCCTCACCCGCATAAATGGAAATGAAGCGCCTGATGATACGGTTTATTGGGATGATACACCTATTACCGTAGTGGGTACGCCACCCAATCCAATCAAAAACCTAACAGGTATAAGCAGTTCGGTAAATGGCCATAAATGGGGCATTACTACTACTGACCCCACTGACCAAAACGACTTTGGCAACAACAAAAGCATTGATACCTGGGCATATATAACCAACACTCCATTGATAAGTTCGGTAAATTTAAAATTGATCGAAGCAGACCTTGCGGTTATAAGCCTTATACCTGCTACCGGCTGCGCCGGGCAGCCTGTATCCTACACGGTAGCAGTAAAAAACAATGGGCCAAATGATGTTACAGGATCAGTATTTCAATTCAATTTTCCAAATGTTATAACCAATGTAGCGGTAAGCAGTGTAGCTACTTCGGGTGTTTCTGCAACACCGGTTGGCACGATATCAACGATCGCTTACACATCAAATCTCGACCTCGCAAATGGGGCAGTAAGGACCTATACCATTACCGGTAACATTGCCTCAACTGTTAGCGGAAATATCACCGTATCAGCCACTATACTGCGCCCTGCTGACGTTACCGACCCTGATGCGACAAATCCAGCGGATACTGCCACCCCAACCGACCCTGTAAGCGAATGCAACTCCGCGCCATCGGGCGTAGGCTGTAATAATATCATCACCAACACAACTATTTTTGCAGCAGCTCCAAATGCCGGACCCGATCAGGTTATTTTTCAATACGCACCTGCAACTTTGGCCGCTAACAGCGCCGGTACATGGGCACAGGCTATTACTGATCCTGTAGTGGCCAACATAACCAGCCCAACTGGCAGCACAACCACCATAACCGGGTTGAATACTATAGGCGTTTATCACTTTATATTCACTAACGCCAATGGCTGCGCGGCTACGGTGGCCTTAACCGTAATTAAGGCCGATACGGCTATCCCCAACATATTTACCCCCAATAATGATGGCTTTAACGATGTGTTTAAAATAAAGGGATTGGAAAGCTATCCCGGCTCGCAGCTTATCATTTTTAACCGCTGGGGCAACGAGGTTTACCGGGCCGACAATTATCTGAACAACTGGGACGGCGGCAATCTTGCCGAAGGAACCTATTATTATATTTTGAACCGCAGGGAACATACCGGCGAAATTACGCCGCTAAAAGGTTGGGTATTTTTAAAACGAAAGAAATAAATGGGCAGCCTTCGTAAATATATTCTGGTGATGGCTATCTGTTTTACTGTGTTTAAAACACAGGCACAGCAAACTATCCAGTTTAGCCAGTATGTATTTAACGGGTTGGCCGTAAACCCTGCGTATGCAGGCTACAAGGATGACTGGACCGTTAACCTCAGCAGCCGCATTCAGTGGGTAGGTATTAATGGCGCGCCGCAAACCGGCACTACATCAATTGATGGTTTGACTAATCCGAACAATAAAAACGTTGGCCTGGGCGTAATAGCTACTTTTGACCGCTTGGGGCCCGAAAGTACTTCTTCAATATATATTAACTATGCCTACCGGCTGCAATTGGATAATGAAGATACCAAACGTTTATGCTTCGGGTTTGCAGTGGGTGCCGAACAATATAGCATCAACGGCGCTGAATTTAATGCCACCGACCCAGGCGATGGCGCGATACCCCTTGGTGTTGAAAGTAAGTTTACACCCGATTTTAGGGTGGGTATTTACTATTACTCGCCTGGGGCTTATTTTGGCGCGTCGGTTTTTAATTTACTATCCGGCGCGGGTATCAAGGCTATTGACAATACCGAAGTTGTACAAATGGTACGCACGGCTTATGTAACCGGCGGCGTATTGCTGCCCCTTTCAGATCATCTCGACCTTAAACCTTCCGTAATGATAAAAGAGGATTTTAAAGGGCCTACTAATTTAGATATCAGCTCGTATTTGCTGCTCAACAAAATATTATGGCTGGGCGCTTCTTATCGCACAGGGGTTTCTATCTGGAATAAAAATAGCTTACAAAGCATTGCTGATAATAACGACGCCATAGCCGCTATTGCACAATTTTATATTAATGATCATTTAAGGATCGGCTATTCGTTTGATTTTACCACCAGCAAACTGGCAAACTACCAAAATGGCTCGCATGAAATTTCGCTTAGCTTAACTTTACCATCTAAAAAACCAAGGATAATTAGTCCGCGATATTTTTAATATATGAAACGATTGTTGATTTGCTGTTTATTGATCACCGTATTGGCTGCACAAGCTAACGCGCAGGAACAGTTATCCTTAAAACAACAGGCCGAACAATATTTTGATCGTTATGAATATTTAAAAAGCGTAAACCTATATCTTAAATTAGTTAATCGAAAAAATCCGGATGCGCGCTTGCTGGAGCGGGTGGCTGATTGTTTCGGCAACATGAACCGTTTTGAAGAGGCCGAAACCTGGTATGCCCGTACCGTGGCAGATACGGCCGCAAGCGCCCTAAGCCATTACCATTATGCCGAAACTTTGTTATACGATCAAAAGTTTGAGGCGGCCAAGCAGCAATACCAGTTTTACTTTAAAAAGGTGAACAACCCTGAAGCAATGGCGCTAAAGCTTTCCACCTGCGATTCGGCAGCTTCATGGATGAAACAGGCTAATGGCTATATCGTAAAAAGCGCGCCAAACTTAAACTCGGCCTTTTCTGAATGGGGGTTGGTTGAGGACCAACAAGGCGGAGCTATATTTACATCAGACCGCAAACAGGATTACGGGCCAACAGATAACCGTACCGGTAATAACTGGTTCAGGTTGTACCAGGTTGACGCTAAAGGCGAAAACAGCAAAGCCGTATATCTCGCAAATGGCCTTAACAGCTTAACTTTTGATAATTACCATATAGGCCCCTTAACTTTAAACGCTAAAGCGGATACGGCCTACATCACCCTAACTACCGAAGTAGAAAACAAGGATATTGTATTGGATAAACAAATCAGCAAACGCGGGCAAAGGCTATACACCCGCCGCCTGCAATTGGTTATGGCGGTTAAGAAATATAACCAATGGGTAGTGGTAGCAGGTTTCCCCTATAACGATATTAATAACTATTCCGTTGGCCATGCGACCTTATCAAAAAACGGGCGGCTCATTTATTTCACGTCAGATATGCCCGGCGGCGAAGGCAAGACAGATATATGGTATTGCGAAAAACAAGCCGATGGCACCTGGGGCAAACCCGTTAACTGCGGCAAAACCATTAATACAAAAGAAGAAGAAGCTTTCCCCGAAGTTGGCGGGGATGGTGTTTTATATTACTCATCAAAAGGTTTGCCGGGCATGGGTGGATATGATATTTATTCCGCCAAAGGCGAAAAGGCAACGTGGAGCAACCCGGTAAATTTAAAATATCCCATAAACAGCACCGGCGATGATTTTTGCCTGGTTACGCGCGACGGTTTAAGCGGTTACCTTTCATCAAACCGGCATGGCGGCAAGGGCGATGATGATATTTACCAATTTACATACAATGCTCCCCCTGCTAAGCACATCATAATTGCCGATACACCTAAAACAGCTTCCATACCTCTACCCGTAAAAAGCCGGCTGATATTTGCGGTAAATAATATTTACTATGACCTCGACAAATCCAACATCCGCCCCGACGCGGCAGCCGAACTGGACAAACTGATCATTCTGTTAAATGAGCATCCAACCTTTAGGGTAAGCATAGCATCGCATACCGATTCAAGGGCGCCCGGCGATTATAATATTGGCCTCTCCCAACGGCGGTCGGCATCTGTTATGGCCTATCTCGTTAAAAAAGGCATCGCCCCCCAAAGATTGTTCACCTCCGCCTTCGGCAAAACACAACTGCTAAATGAATGCGCCGATGGCGTACAATGCACCGAACAACAACACCAACTAAACCGCAGGACTGAGTTTAGGTTGATTGAGGAGTAAAAAGCATACGAAAGAAAACTTAGTTTCGGAAGCTAAGTTTTCTTCCTCATCTACAGCGCCTCGGTCATTGTGCGCATTTGTATTTCGATGATCCTTGAGCCAGGCGATTGGGTACAAGCCAATAACACGGCCCCTGCTACATCCTCCGGCTCCAACATACCTGATTTATCAACGCCTTCCTGCGTACGGCCTGTTCCAATTGCAAACTCCGTTTTTACACCACCGGGACATATAGCGCCTACCTTAATGCCGTGCGGCCTCAACTCCCTGTCAAGCGCCTGTGCAAAGCCTACCTGGGCAAACTTGGTTGCACAGTAAACCGCTTCGCCTGCAAACCCATAAACGCCCGCCATTGAAGAAAGCATTAACACCGTACCGCTGCCTTGTTTAATCATCTCGGGCACCACGTAACGGGTAAACAAAAACCCGGAGCGGAAATTAGTGTCCATCATGGTATCATAATCCTCCAGGCTGGTGTCAACCAGGTTTTTATAGATACCCATACCCGCATTGTTGAGCAGTATGTCAATGCGGCCGCCAAATGATAAAGCTGTTTTCACGGCATCAAGCGCGGTTTTTTCTTCACGGGCATCGCCGACAACTATGGCGGCTTTAGCGCCCAGTTTTTCAATTTCGGCTACTAATTCTTCCAATCTTTCTGCCCTGCGGGCGGCGAGTATAATAGTAGCGCCTTCGGCAGCTAAAGCCAATGCGCTTGCCTTGCCTATGCCGGCACTTGCGCCTGTAATAATTGCGACCTTCCCGGTTAATTTTCCTGCCATATCTTTTAAATTATTAGTTTTTGTTTTGATGATTGTTTATGGGCGCAATATACAAAAATGATATAGTTGCAATCGATTGCGTATAACTGAATGTAAATAGATTTTTAACACTAATAATGGTTAACTATCCAATGTTATTACAATAATTCGGGCCGGTATTCAAAGTGCATAGTGTCAAAATGCGCCCATTTGCCTCCCCATATAAAACCATACTTTTCAAAAACATCAACTATTATTTGCGGTATCCGGTTTATATAAGGTACAACAGCATCTTCATTAACGCATTTACATTCCCACTCCCAATAATTTGAATAAGTGGTATTAATATCAATGGTCATGCCATAGCTATGCATACTATGCCGGGTTGTGCCTTTAATGTTACGCCAGTTAAAGGTGCCGCCAATATTGGTAAGGTATTTTTTCAGTTCGGGATGTTCATCAAGCTCCTTTGATATTTGCAGCAGTTTTTTATCTACCCCATTTATTTGGGTAACCGTAATTTTTTGACCAACCAGTTTTGGGCACCAAATTATCTCGGTTAAATTAGCTTTAACTTCCTTTTCGGTAGCGCCATATATCTTCTCAAAAAATGGTGTGCTTCGTATCCTACCCGGATCGAAGTTTATGGCAGGAGGTTCTTTCAACTGACCTGTGCTATATTTCTGCATAAACATATCCTTCAAATCAGGGTTATCGAGTATCTGCTGAAAGGATTTATTTTTAATTCCATCATCCCATACCATCCTGCTTTTATCTTTAAAGATGAGGTGATTATCAGCAAAACCGGCAATAAAATCGCTATAATACCTTATCAGTTTTTTTGCTTCGGTGGGAATTGTATCAATTGATCTTTTAGAAGTTATTTTATGAGTGCGAGGATGATTATTACTATGGTTGTATAAGCCGCAACAGGATAAGTAAAGCAGTATTATAGTTGTGATACGCATTGTTGTAACTGTTTGTTAACTTTCAAACTTACGAAACTTCGTAAGTTTTTTCGGATTCTTCAACAAACACCACTTTCCGTTCGGGAAACTTCGCCGCGTAGTTACTCACCATCGTTTTAATATAGTCATTGCCGGGATAGGGCGTTAAATAGGTTTTAAGCTGGTGCAGGTTGTTGGCTTCGGCATCATCGGCAATGTAGCCCATGCCGTAAAACTTTCCTTTTTCAATAAGGATACAGCTATGTTCGTCATGCGTGCGGCCTGCATCGCTGATAGCAAAGGTGGGCAGGGCATCTTTTAGTTCATCCAGCGCGTAATTTACCTTTTTGTTATAATCATCAACGCTAACATGCCCTGTGCAGGCGCAGCCGCTCTCTTTGCCGTTTACGCAAGGCTGATTATTGGTTTGTATAAAACATAGCTTAGGACAAAGCCCAAACGTTTCAATTAAGTGGTTTAACAGGTTATAACCTTCCAGTAATGAGTTGCAGGTATAAATGGTTTGGTTATGTTTTCGGTATTTATCAACCGCCAGGCGCAGGTAACCCCGCTGGTCTTCAAATATATATAAGCCATAAGCATGTTCAAACCGCTTTAACGACCGGTTATATTTTGGCCAAAGGCGTTTGATCTCAATGGCTTCCAGCACAAACGCCACCAGTTCGGTGCCGCATACCTGGTGGGTAACCTGGTAAATATTGCGCAGAAATTCCTGTCGTTGCAAGCCAGGGTTATTGCCCGTAAAATGGCTGCAAACACGTTTTTTTATATTCTTGGCCTTACCTACATAAATAACCTTGCCTTTGTCGTCATGAAAATAATATACGCCCGGCGTTGACGGTAAATTTACTATCGTAGCTTTTGGCAAATGAGGTGGTAATACCTGCTCTTTCGAGGTTACTTTCAGTGCAGCTTTAATATGGTTATCCTTGTCACTTTGCAGCAACAGCGTAAACAGCGTGGCTGTGGCGCTGGCATCACCAGCCGCCCGGTGCCTGCTATCGTTTTCAATGCCCAGGTGCCTGCATAGTTTACCCAGGCTGTATGATGGCAGGCCGGGCAATATTTTACGGCCCAGCCTTACGGTGCATAACTTATTGCTTTGCAGCTCGTACCCGGCAATACCTAAATGATAGCGCACAAATGAGTAGTCAAAGTTTACATTATGTGCTACAAATATTTGCCCGTTAAGCAATTGGTAAATTTCATGCGCCACCTGCCCAAATGAAGGCGCATTTTGAACCATATCATTGCTGATACCGGTTAACGCCTGTATGTAAATAGGAATTTCTTTATGGGGGTTTACCAGGGTTTGGTAGCGTTTAACTACCGCATTGCCATCATGTATGCAAATAGCAATTTCGGTTATCCCGTTGGCACTGGCATGCCCGCCCGTAGTTTCAATATCAACAATTGCATACATGGGGATAAATGTAGTAAGTTTTTGCTAAATTTATTAGCCTATTTTTATAAACACAAATTAGCTCGGATTAAAACGAATTTCACAAATTCAGCAGTTTAGCAATTCGTGAAATTCGAGTTAATTTGTCTTCAACTAGTGCTTTAATTACTGCCCCGTCGCTTTATCCATGGCTACCACGGCATCGCCGCGGTATGTCCACGCAGGCTTATAGGTGCTGCCACCCAACTGTACAGCCATGTCATAATCTGCAATAGCCTTCCGGTAATTTTCTTTAGTGTTGCCTAATTTATAGTAAGCGTAGCCACGGTTGTTATAGGCAATGGTATATTTAGGGTCTAAAGCGATGGCCTGGTCTAAATCGGTTATTGCCTCGGCATAACGTTCTAATTTATTTTTTGCGAGGCCACGATTGTTAAAAGCGTCCTTGTTTTTAGGGTCGAGCGATATTACCATATCTAAATCGGTTATCGCCTCGGCATAATTACCTAAATTATGCTTTGCAAGGCCACGGTTAAAATAAGCATAAGTGTATTTGGGGTTAAGTGAAATTACCTGGCCAAAATCGGCTATAGCGTCGGCATAATTGCCTAAGTTTTGCCTGGCAAGGCCCCGCCCATAATAAGCGAATGAATATTTAGGATTTATTGCAAGTGCTTTATCAAAATCCGGTATCGCGTCAGCATACCGGCCTAAATAGTATATGGCATCGCCACGGTTATAATAAGCAAATTCATCTTTAGGGTCTAAAATTATTGATTGGTCTAAATCTGTTATCGCATCGGCATAACGGCCCAGGTTAATTTTTGCCTGCCCGCGGTTGCACCAGGCAAATTCATATTTAGGGTCGAGGGTTATGGCCATGTCGTAATCGGCTATTGCGTCAGCATACCGGCCTAAATAGTATTTGGTTAGCGCACGGTTATAATAGCCATTAACGTATTTTGCATCAAGTGCAACCACCTGGTCATAGTCGGTAATTGCTTCGTCATAACGTTTTAAATTATATTTGCTAAGGGCGCGGTTAAAATAAGCGTTAGCATATTTAGCATCGATTGATATGGCCATATCATAGTCGCTTATCGCTTCGGCATAGCGGCTTAAATGCCGTTTTGCGTTACCGCGATTATAATACGCAAGTTCATCTCTCGGATCTAAAATAACGGCCTGGTCTAAGTCTGTTATCGCGTCGGCATCATGGCCCCAGTTAACTTTTACCTGGCCACGGTTGCACCAGGCAAATTCATATTTCGGGTCGAGTGTTATGGCCATATCATAATCGCCAATTGCATCGGCATAACGGCTTAAGTGGTTCTTTACTATAGCGCGGTTATAGTATGCATTAACATACTTCGGGTCCAAAACAATAGCCTGGTCATAATCGGCTATGGCTTCATCGTTTCTGTCTAAGTGATATTTGGAAATGCCCCTGTCATAATAGGCAGTGGCCGATCTTGAATCAATGCTTATGGCCTGGTTAAAATCTATTATCGCGTCGTCATAATGGCCCAGGTTATGTTTAGCGAGGCCACGGTCAATAAAGGCCGATGAGTAGCGGGGATCGACCTGCAAGGCTTTATTACAATCGTCAATTGCCCCCAGGTAATCTTTATTGTCTATTTTTTGAAGAGCCGATTTTACCCAATCATTGGCTGTTTGAGCATAAAGTGCCGGGATAATAGCCAGCAGGAACATCAATGTACATAATTGCCGTTTCATATTTTTTAATTTTAGGGTTAACCAAAAAAACTGACAATAGGTAGCTGGAATACGCTTCAATATTTCAACTATCAATTAATAGCGTGAAACATTAAATTATAAGTGAATATAAACAATTTATATCTGAAATAAACAAACATGATTTTAGCAATTGGAAGGCTTATATATTTTACGTACGAGCATTTAAACTCATTTTATTGGAACATAAAAGTCCGCACACCTTTCAATATTCTGTCACTACCCTAACAACTGTGTCATTGCGAGGCACTTGCCCGGGTTTGTGCGGTGACAGGCCGAAGCAACCTCGTCGCGCGGTTAATAAAGTGACGAGATTGCCGCGTCGCCCTTACCCACCAGCCACAACGCTCCTCGCAACGACAACGCTCTTTGGTGGGCTTCCTACCAGGAAAATCCCAACCACCGTTCAAAACCAAATGATCTGCAAATAAAAAGACCACATTCAAATACTTGAACATGGTCTTTTTAAATTGACAAGCCTAATCACCAATCAACTAATGTCTAATCACTAACCTCACTTCTTCTTCGCCTGTATTTGCTGTTGATTACGCATCATCTCTTCCATTTTAGCGGCGAAGCCTGATTTTTTCTTTTTGTCCTCGGGTTTCTTTTTATTTTCCTGTATCTGCGCGTGAATTTTTTTATCATCAACCATCAGGCGGATAATATATTGCTGCGCAAAAGTTAACATGTTAGCCAAAAAGTAATAATAATTTAAACCTGCCGGGTAACCGTTCAAAGCACCCAGGAAAATAACAGGTGTAATGTACCCTATGTATTTCATTTGCCCGCTTACGCCTGATATCTGGTTATTAAAGTAGGTGTATATCAGCGTAGAAATAGTCATCAATACGCACATTAAACTTAAGTGGTCGCCAATAAAAGGAATGCTAAAACCAAAGTTTATAAATGAATCATAAGTTGATAAATCATGCATCCACAAAAAGCTTTGCCCGCGCAGCTCAAATAAGCCCGGGAAAAAGCGGAAGAACGCGATAACAATAGGCATTTGTATCAATAAAGGCAAGCACCCACCTAAAGGATTAACCCCGGCTTTTTTATAGAGCTTGAGATATTCCTGCTGCAATAAAGTTGGATTATCCTCACCTACTTTTGCCTTAATTTCGTCCATCTCGGGCTTTAAAACCCGCATTTTGGCCATTGATAGATATGACTTGTAGGTAAGCGGCGATAATACCAATTTAAGGATGATGGTTAATAACAATATAATTATACCATAGTTCCAGTTAGTTTGGGTCAACACCACAAATACCGGCCATACCGCCCAACGATTAATGTATTTTAACGGGCCCCAACCAAAATAGATCTGTTTCTCAAGGCTATGGCCCTGCGCCTCTAATATTTTAAACCGATTGGGGCTAAAATAAAAGTCAAGCGGGAATGTTCCATCTGCGCTACGCGCTAATACCAGGTTAGCTTTAAGCTGTTTAATGTCAGCATGATCTGCAGTATCAGTACTTACTGCAAAGCTTGATTTAGAAAAGCCATCTTTTGAAAGCAGCACACTTGAAAAGAAATGCTGTTTAAACGTTAGCCATTGAACTTTTTTGTCCTTAATATCCTTCTGATCATCCTTTGTATCGCCAAAATAGTCATACTTGCTTTCATTGTCAAAATATCCAATGTATGAATACTGGTGATCGAGCGAGGCGCTTTTTTCAAGTCTGCGTAAGCTTGTTTCCCAATCAAGGTTAATGCTGCTGCTATTAGCAATTACATTATCAAGCCCCATTGGCTTAATGGTTAAACCAACTTTGTAGCCATCGCCTTTTAACGTATATACATAATCAATATACTGTGTGGCATTGTAACTTAAACGCATGGTAATTGAGGCCGAATCGGCCCCGGTAACCTGTAAACCTGTAGCGCTTGGTGTAAAATACCTGTCGTTAGTATTTACATTGGCAACGCCTGCGGCAAAGCTAAATCCAAACTTGTTTTGTTCGCCATCAAATAATATCAGCGGCTTTTTATCAAAAGTTTTATAGTCCTTTAATTCAACCGAGCAAATGCGGCCTCCTTTGGTGCTTAATTTAACGCGGATATCTTTATTCTCCAGCGTAATCAGTTTTTCGCTGCCATTTAATGAAGCGCCAAACGGGCTTTTTAAGGCGGCTGTATCAACAACAGTTTTAGCTATTTTAGAAGTATCTGCTTTAGCAGTAGCAGCAACGGGGGTTATGCCTGCTTTTTTTAATGAGTCGTTATGTTGTACTAACCTCTCTTTTTGCAGCTCAGCTGGCGACGGCTTTAAAAAATAAACCGAGCCGGCTATGATGAGCATGATCAGGAACATTCCTGTAAACGTATTTTTATCCATTATGTATGTATCGTACTATATTATTCTATTTCTTGCGGGCATAAGCCAGCGAAGCGGCGACAAAGTTAATAAAAAGTGGATGCGGATTAGCAACTGTTGATTTTAATTCGGGGTGGAACTGCGCGCCCACAAAAAACGGGTGATTTTTTAATTCAACAATCTCCACTAAATTATTCTCGGGGTTAAAGCCAGAGGGTATTAAACCGGCTTTTTCGTAGTCTTTTAGGTACGCGTTATTAAATTCATAACGGTGCCTGTGGCGTTCGCTGATACTGGTTTTACCGTATATTTGGGCTGCCTTGCTTCCCTTTTTTATCTCGCAGGCATAAGCGCCCAAACGCATGGTGCCGCCTTTATTAACAATCTTTTTCTGCTCCTCCATCATCGCTATAACCGGGTTAGGTGTATCCGGGTTCATTTCGGTGCTGCTGGCATCTGTAAGCCCCAAAACATTACGGCCAAACTCAACCACAGCACATTGCATACCCAAACAAATACCAAAGAACGGTATATTATTTTCGCGTACATAACGTATAGCCTCTATCTTGCCTTCAAAACCACGCTCGCCAAAGCCCGGCGCAACTAAAACGCCATGCAGGCCCTGTAGCCTTTCGACAGCGTTGCCGGGGGTTAATTTTTCTGACGGGATATATTCAACCCTTACCTTACATTCGTTTTTGGCGCCCGCGTGTATAAATGATTCGATGATCGATTTATAAGCATCAGGCAGTTCAACGTATTTACCTACCAGGCCAATGCGCACATCTGACGTAGGGTTTTTTAAACGGCCTAAAAAGTCCTTCCAGCTATCCAGGTTAGGCTCATTTTTATGCGGCAGTTTTAATTTGGCTAATACCGTTTTATCCAGGTGCTCTTTTAACATTAGCAAAGGCACATCATATATGGTTGACGCGTCTATTGATTCGACAACGGCGCCTACCCCTACGTTACAAAATAAAGCGATTTTTTTACGGATGTCCTGGTTAAGGTGATGTTCGGTACGGCAAACCAGTATATCCGGCTGTATGCCATACTCCAATAACATCTTTACCGAGTGCTGGGTGGGTTTGGTTTTTAATTCGCCGGCGGCAGCTAAAAAAGGGATCAGCGTTAAATGTATAACTAATGAGTTGCCCGAGCCTACCTCCCACCTGAATTGCCTAACCGCTTCAATATAAGGTAATGATTCGATATCGCCTACAGTGCCGCCCAATTCGGTTATTACAATATCATATTGCCCGTTTTCGCCCAATATGCGGATATTCCTTTTTATCTCATCTGTAATATGCGGAACAACCTGCACGGTTTTACCCAAAAAAGCGCCTTCGCGTTCTTTATTGATCACATTTTGGTAAATGCGGCCGGTGGTAATGTTATTGGCTTTTGAAGTTGGCGTGTTTAAAAAACGCTCGTAATGGCCCAGGTCGAGGTCGGTTTCGGCGCCGTCTTCGGTAACATAACATTCGCCATGTTCGTACGGGTTTAATGTTCCGGGATCGATATTAATATAAGGATCAAATTTTTGGATGGTTACACTGTAACCGCGTGCCTGCAATAGCTTGGCTAATGAAGCTGATATAATGCCCTTGCCTAACGACGAGGTAACACCGCCCGTAACAAATATGTATTTGGTCATGATTTTGTTGAATTTAGCAGCGGTTTTTAGGCCGATACTAATTGTTTGTGTACGGGATACAAAAGTAGGAAAATTTTTGGGATTGGTTGGATTTGTTGAAAAGGTTTGAAGTTGAAGTAGGTGAAATTGCAGATGTTATAGTGGTTGTATTTGGTTAAGTTTATTTAGCCTGCGGGTTGCAAATCTGATATGGATATAATTGAGGTGGGTATTGGAATATCGCTAATGGCGGGTATTATTCTACATATCCCTTTAAATATTTACCCATAACAAAAAAAATATTTAATGCTGAAAAAATTCTTTTTCCGTTTTTATATTCGTCAACAACCTTATCATAATCGACATCCTTTATTAAACCTAATTTACGAGAAGGGATTTCTTTCCAACCTGAAGTAATTAATCCAATTACTTCACCATAAACATTATATAATGGACCTCCCGAGAATCCTTCTTTTATATTTCCAATACAAGCAACAAATACTTCTTGGGAATAAGGCTCAGGTTGAGTGTAAACCGTGAAATAGTAAGAACGCTCTTCTCGTAAAAACATCTGGGGCATGTTGTCAATTGTATCTATATAATTTCCTACACAATAAGTTTTATCACCTCGATCTGGTTTATGATTCAAAATTTTGAAATGTCCTTTATTTAATGGTTTTTGAAGTTTTAAAACAATAATATCAGTTGTCCAATCATCCTTATTATATACATGTTTCGAAAAATCATACTGATTCTTAGTAATCTGAAAATTTGGAGTTAGTTCTATTGAATCGTATATGGGGTTTTCGTTGCCGTCACCTTTACTATAATATAATTGTATTTTTTGAACTTTATAATGAGAATCAGCTCCATAAATAACATGATAACATGTGGCTAAATATTTATTATTTAATAACAGCCCCATTCCCCAATTTTCTCTATATCTTCCTAAACTGTCTTTTAATTCAACCCTAATTCGAAAGCTTTGAGATATTATTGTATCAAGAAGATGAGCGTTTTGTGCCTTTAAACAGCATGGAGAAAACAAAAGAAGAAATAACAAAGTCTTTTTCATAAAAAGCTATTGAGATTTACTAAAATATGAGGTTTTATTCTAATCATTAAGGATAAAGTTGAAAATAAGAAGGCTATAAATAAGTAGTGGCTTTAGCCAAATTTGGCAAATACATGGTTTGAGGATAGTTTTTTAAATTTGTATATTCGTTAATAGATAAAAAACAATGAAAACCCTTGTAATAGAGCTGACCAATCCAAAAGCTTATAAGCTACTGAAAGCCCTGGAAGACCTTAATATTATTAAAATATTAAAGAAACCTGCAAATTTATCATCATTACGAGGTAAGATCAAGACAAAGATGAGTAACGAAGATATTGATAAGCAACTCCTCAACCTTTGGCAATAATACAATCCAGCATTTCACCAACATTGTTCCAGCTTTGTATCTCGCGCGAGGTAAACCTGATCTTAAATTGCCTTTCAATAGCCACTACCAGTTGAATGTGGTTAAGCGAGTCCCATTCTTCCACATCATCAGCGGTGGTTTCATCGGTTAAAACAATAGTGTCATTATCCAATACATCTATAAAAACATCATTCACTTTTTTTAAGATCTCGCCTCTTTCCATTTTTTAATTTATTTTTTTATTGATGAAGCCTGGTTTATGCTCATAATTTATAACGTCCAGTATCCAATAGTTTTGCGCTTCTGCAAAACCAAGATTTTTATAATGGTCTTTCACCATTTCGTTTTTTGCTGTCGCAATATATTCTCCTTTTAAATAGCTATAGCCATTTTGTTTTGCAAAATTGGCAATAGTATTTAATATAAAATTTTCCATACCTCTTTTTAGTACCCTGCAACTCATGAGCCAGGTATCAATAAACAGGGTATCAATACCTTCCTTTTTCAAAATAACTACGCTAATCAACCCGTTATCGCCAAACTTGTCTTCTAAAGTAAAAGTATAGGTAAAAGTATCGTCCTGGCGGCTAAGGTATTCGATATCCTGTTCTGTATATCTTACCGTGCGTAAGTTAAACTGGTTTGACCGTTGCGAAAGCTGGGCAACCCTGGGGGTATTAAACTTATTAAAAGGCTCAACCAGCGACAGCATATTCAAACTTTTTAAAAAGTCATCTTCGTTGGTGTATGCTGTTTGTAAAACAGCGCGTTTTGCTTCTACCTGGTATTGCTTTGTCCGCCCGGCATCTTCGCCCGAAAACGAAACGGTTTCAAATAAATTTAAAGTATATAAATATTCCAGGTAGTCGGCAGGGTCCTCGGGTAATTCGGGAACGGTTATAGCGGGTATATTTTCCCGTACCATATTTCTTTCAAATGGGTTATCATCTAAAAACACAATTGAATCGAACCCGATATTTAAAATTGCCTGTATTTGTTTAATATTATCGGCCTTGTTGTCCCAGTTGGCCATAAACACAGCGATATCATCCAGGTGCAATACCATGTCCTGATGTTTTTCAAAAGGCTCTTTGGCTATAGCTTCCGTATTTTTACTGCAAATTGCAATGATGATACCCCGGTTTTTAAGCTTTTTTACCCAATACTGAAATTCGGTAAATGCTTTTCCAATGCCTAAACTTCCTATTTGGATATTCTCCAATCCGTCATCGCCAATTATGCCTCCCCACATCGTGTTGTCAAGGTCAATAATGAGGCATTTTTTAAACTTACCATACATTGATCCGATCAGATCAACCGTGCGCGCTGCCACCAGCGGCAAAACATCAATGCTTAAAACCATTTCGGTATTAATATAAACCGATGGCTGGAACATGATTTGTTTACCTACCTGGTTTTGTATGCTTGAAATATCGCTGATATAAAAATTAGATGTTTTAGCGGCATAAACCATTAACTCATAATTTAGCTTGCGCAGCTGAAACAGAAACGATTGTTCAACCTTGTTAGCATAGCTTCCAAATACGGCATCATCTATTTCCGGGTAGTTATAGTAAATAATTTTTGCACGTAAGCGACTATTTATTGCAGCACTTAGGCTATCAATTTGCTCGAGCTGACTTTCTGCAAAACTGCTGTAAAGTTCCGGTTTTAGTTTACTGTATTTGTTTACTAATTTATGTGACGACCGAAACAAAATGATCAGTTCGGGGCCAAATTCATATAACTCTGATGTGGGGTCAAATATTTGTCGTTCAATTTGATTGAAATCGGCCTCCCAAATTTGCAGGTCAAAACCATGATCGAATCCCGTACCCCGTAACGCCTGGTTTAAAAATTGCGTGGCAGTATCGCCCAGTAAAGCAACTTTAACAGGTGTTAAGTTTGAAAAGTCGTTTTTTAAATTTTTCTTTAACTGGGAAAAAATCTTCATGAATGATCATTTTGTCAATGATAGATAAAACTATCGAAAAATTTCACAACCTCAGGTTCAAAATTTCATTTTCCTCAAATCTTATGGCACATTTGTTCCGAGTTTTCGACAATTTCCACTGGGAAATATTATAGCGCTATGTGGCTGGTGTTTAAAACATTAATAATGTGCAAATTATTGAAGAAAAAGCAAAAATTATCGTTAATAGCCACTTCTAAAATATTCAATAAACTTTTAAATATTCTACCAATGTTAATTTTTTTTAACGTCAAATACACCTGTATTATAAAAGTGAACTATAGTTTTTAATCTTTCAAAACTGAAGTCTTTTTCTTTTAGATAGTAGGCATAGG
>Ga0206943_1076_pt1 | contig 25257 bp, 22 predicted proteins | sample Alteio_BWOrgHeat_7_FD_153243 | JGI IMG/M metagenome (GOLD analysis project Ga0206943, IMG submission 153243) | Enriched cells from forest soil in Barre Woods Harvard Forest LTER site, Petersham, Massachusetts, United States -... | ecosystem: Environmental > Terrestrial > Soil > Temperate forest > O... | reverse complement strand
GACAGCCCTTCGCAGTCTCTAATCTGGGCCAACTCCGTTGCGTTCGGACGGCCGCTAGCATCTCCTGCCAAATCAGACCGCTCGAATATCTCGATCTAGGTCGAATGCAAACGCTGGCTCCTTTGTGTTGAGATGCTCATGGCAGCATTTCATCTACCAGACACTAAAAACTGGACGACGCGCGGCGTGATCGATCTTCAAAACATGAGTCTGCCGTCCAAGACTTATTGTTCCTGCGCGACTCCGTCCAACGACGATCAGGTCTGCAGCCAGCTGTTTCGCTGTATTACTGATTGTGGTAATAACGTCGCCGGATTTTCTAAGAATCTCCGCCGAGCTTCCAAACAGCGCACGAGCTTCAGCCATCAAGGGCTCTATTCCAGCGGCGGCCTGTAGGTGCGTAGCGAATTCTCCCGATTCCTCATCGGCCCTATGGATGACATGGAGGAACACTACCGTTGCCTGAAATGTGGTTGCGAGTTCTCGAACGGTTTGAAGCATTCTGTGGTTTTGTGCATCCAGCGTCACATCTCGCTCGAGATGCATAGCACAAAGAATCCTCTGGACGGGGGAAGGCGAGACATCGTCGAGGTGCTCGGTTACCCATACCGAAGCGGTGCAGTGCTCGAGGAGCTTCGCTGCTAAGGAATCTTCCAGCATGCGGGACGCGAGATTCTGATGATTTCGCGGTAGCATGATCAGATCAATGTTCTCTCGCTTTGCGAAATACACAATCTGATCGGCCGTACCGCCGCTCAGGACTGTGTGGGTTGCAACAGTCCCGCCAAAGTACTGATCGGAAAAATACTTGAGGTCTTCGGTGCGCTTCGAAACGACATCGAGAAGGTCTTCATACAAATGCTGGTGGAGGGGGTCCCTTGCAAGCCCAAGCGCATCGATTTCTACCACGTGCAACGTGTGCAGGGTAGCATGGAAGCGATCGGCCCATGACTTCACATGCTGCGTTGCCAACACAGAACGAGCAGACAAATCGACCGGAAAAAGGATGTTACATATTTTAGCTGTCATACATGGACTCCTGACTCAAACTTCAGCGGTTATCACACTCACCCACATTCCCCTTCTTGAAAGCCGTATAGAGGGATGGAAACGACTTCGCTCATACTTACTCGATGTTCGGGTGATCAGTCAGTAGGGCGAATCCTCCATTTGCCTGTATGTATCTATGATTCCCGGGGACCTAGCCGTTGGAGAATCGAAGACTATTCGGTTTCGAGCCGCTCAGTGCGTAGAACAGAATGTACAGGTAGCAAATCACCGGCAGAACGAAAGCGTGATGAATACCGACATGGTCGGCAATGACGCCCTGAATGACTGGCAGGATCGCGCCGCCAACGATAGCCATATTCAACAGGCCCGAGCCATTTCCACTCAGAGTCCCGAGTTCCGCCTCTCCTAGGCTGAAAATGGTGGGGAACATGATCGAGTTGAAGAAGCCAACGGTGAGTATCGTCCACATGGCGGTGTGGCCGGTGGTCAACATCGAAGTGATGACCAAAGTCGCCGCCGCGACCGCGCAAAGAGCAAGCAGATATCCGGGTTTGAATCGCTGCAGCAGAGGGGCGCCGATGAAGCGCCCAATCATGGCGCCGCCCCAGTAGAAGGAAACATATCCCGCCGCGATCTTAGCGGACAGGGCGGCAATCTCGGGCAAGCTAAAATAATTCACCAGAAAGCTTCCGATTGAAACCTCCGCGCCCACGTAGGCGAAGATGCCCAACGCGCCGAGGAGGAGATTGCGGTGCTTCCAGATCGAATCGTCCCCCTCCTGTCCGGGAAGGGTGGTCGCGTTTTCGATCTTTGGCAGCTTGGAAAGGCCGATCAGCACCGCCAACAACAGCAACGCTATGCCGATCGCGGTATAAGGCATCTTGACCGAGGAGGCTTGCTGCACGCGATACAGATGCTGGGCTTCCGGCATGAGCTGCAGTAACTGGGCGATCGCCAATGGCGCTGCGCTGAGAATCAGCAGTCCCCCGATTTTCGGGGCAATGGTCGTGCCAAGCGAGTTAAAGGCTTGGGTGAGATCCAGTCGGCTGGACGCGGTTTCAGGTTTGCCGAGCAGATCTACATAGGGATTGGCCGACACCTGGAGGCCTGTAATGCCCGCGGCGAGAACCAGGAGCGCGGCCAGGAACAGGGGATAGGAAACGACCGACGCGGCGGGTATGAAAAGGAATGCTCCAACAGCCATAGTCAGCAGGCCGACCACCATTGTGGTCTTGTAGCCGATGGTGTTCACGACCTTCGACCAGGGTACGGAGAATAAGAAGTATGCCGAAAAGAAGGAAAACTGGATCAGCATAACTCGGGCGTAGCTAAGGTCGAAGATCGCTTTAAGGTGCGGGATGAGAATGTCATTCAGGCAGGTGAGAAATCCCCACATGAAGAAGAGGGTGGTGACGATCGCCAGAGGGCGAGAGTAATTTTGCGTGGCCGCCTCACTTTGAATGAGCTGCGCCGGGCCAGATCGAGCACTGATTCCGTGGGTTGCCATTTTCTTCATCTCAAGTCTTCCTTTGCCGGGACACGGCTTCGATAAGCCGACAACTACCACCACACTTCGCTCTGTACTCCGTAGGTCAACCCGTCGGTCCTTTTCTGGAACGGCACTCCGCCTACGTAACCTTCAAGTTCGTTCGACCAGTTCGCGTAGGTAACGAAGACGCGCAGTACCGGCCTGCTGAAGAACTTTCTACCTACTCCGATTTGTGGGGCTATCGTGACCTTCCGCAGCCAGCCATCGAACTGAGGGTTACCGCTGTGCACCTGATCAAACCCACCTTCGACCGCCAGCGAAATATGGTTTGTGAAAAATATTTCAGGGCGGGCACCGAAGGATACCCAATGATTCCAGCTGTCTTGAGGGTTTCCATCCTTGAATCTCTGAAAGAGAAAGATCGGCAGAATGGCGAACTTGTCGTTCAGTTGATAGAGAACCGATTCCGTGATCAGAAGGTTCGCCGATTTGTTGATATACGCCGTTGGATTTGCGATCACCACGCCAGCTCCGTTACTGCTGTAGTTGGCGGCCGCGCCGGTTCCGTACTGGACGGCACCCGAGTGATAGCCGCCATGCCACTCCAGGAGTTCATGTTTGAACCCGAAGGCGTAACCGTCTGACGTGGGTACTACTGTGCCCGGCGCTGTTGTGCTCGTTGCGATCGTCGTGCCACCCTTTGACCACGCGTAATCGAACCACGCTGACCAGAGACCCGTAGGTATTTCCCGGATCCGAGGTCCCTTGACGCTGTAGAGACGAACATCGATGGTGCTCTTCGCAAGATTGCCGTTTTGGGTGACAATGTCCGGTCGCGCCGCCGATATGAACGCCACAGCCAGCTTGCCTATTCCAACATTGAGATCCTCAACGCCCCCTCCGTATCCGCTCGCATCGAGCGGATAGAAGTCGTTGATGTCGATGTGCTGGCGGCGGTAGTATCTTTCGCCGGCCCAGAACTTGGCGTCCGGCTGGCTCTCCAGAACGTTACCAATTTGAACGAACGCTTCACGCAGCCGAAACTGATCGTTACCGATGCCATTGGGAAAGCTCGTGTAGCTCTGAGAGTCCGTGGTGTTCGCCTCGATCATGACCTCTGTCTTCGCCCAGGCTTTATCGGAAGTCTCGTCCGGATTGACCCAATTGTTGACGAAGATGAATTCCCCGTAGGTTTCCGCTTCATTCCCTAGGCGGTATTTGGCCTCTGTGCCGGGCGCCTGAAAGGCAACCTGCTGCCCACCCGCGCTGTTGAGTCCATAACCGGAGCGAAAATATCCGTGGTATTCGAAAGCGCCAACCTGTTCCTTCAGCTTCGTGATCTGTCGGTTTGCTTCTTGAACAAAGTCATAGGTCGGTTCCTGTGGTAGCGTCCCCTGGAACTTCGCCCCGACCTGATTCGAGTTGCCAGACTGAAAAATCTTGCCCGCCGCCTTCTCGGCGGCCAGCTCTACCGCCGAAACGGTCCTCGCTTTGTTTTCCGCGGCGGCTTCTTTTTCCTTTTCGATTTGCTGTTCCAAAGTAGCGATTCGGAGCGACATCGCTTTAGTGGTTGCCTGATATTCCTGCTTCAGCTGTTGCAGTTGCTCCTCTAGCTGGTCAGTTTGCTGAGCGGTGGCAGACACCGCTCCAAAAAGAGTCAAGATCATGCAAGGGCCAATGGCTCTCAGCAGCCGTTTTCGAGCTACAGGCGAAATTGTAGTCATCTAGCTGGCTCCTACTCATGACCCTAGGGATTGGCGAAGTGCGACCCTTGCTCTGCTGAGACGGGATTTCGTCGCGGACACAGATAGGCCCGCGATCAGTGCAATTTCTTTTACGGAGCCATCTTCTGATTGACGAATCTCAGCGACCTTCCGTAGGCTCGGGGATAGTCTTCGAATCGCCTGTCGAACTCGCAATTGCCTTTCCATGCGAATAAATTGTTCTTCCGGGTTATGCGAAGGCTCTATGATTTCCAGGAGCCTCTTCTGGTCAGCATCGCAGTGATCATCTAGCGAATATTCTTGGTGGCATCGTCTCTTCCTGAGCAACATCAACGCAGAATTGATTGCGATCCGCGTAAGCCATGTTGAGAAAGCCGACCTCCCATCAAAAGTTCGAATATGAACAAAGGCTTTCATCAACACATCCTGAATCACATCCTCGGTGTCGTGGCTGTTCTTTGTGATCCGGTGCACAACCTGAAATACCAGGCGTTGATGGCGTTCGCACAACTCCAAGTAGGCCCAGTGCCCACCGTTTTGTGCCGCCACTACCAGGAACTCATCGCTGAGGGTGGTCATCGGATTGGTTCTTTCTGGGAGTTGAGTAGCGTTGAGCTGAAAGGTGATGTTGCTGAAAGTGACCTTACTTACTCCATTGGCCCTACTAATTGATCGGTATGCGTGTGCAAAATCCGTCATAGCATCGTGTTTGAACTATTCGCATTTGGGAGTCAACTCACCGATTTCCCATCACCATTCAGCGATCCAATATTTACTGCGCGCGGGGCGGACGAGGGTCAGGGCAGATGTTGATGTAGAAATTCTCTTGTCCTCCCGTTGGCAAGCGTCGCCGCTGCGGCATTGTAGTGCGCACCATTATGCCGAGAGAAGGCATGATTCTGACCTGGATAGCTGTAGACAGTCGTATTTGGTTTCTTAGCAAGCGCCGCCTTAATCTCCGCTTGTGCAGCCTTGGAAATGAATTCATCTTCTTCGGCAAGATGCATCAGAATGGGCGCATGAAGTCCATCGACCTCTCCAAGATATTTATCTGTATCGGCGCCGTGATACCAGATCGCGGCGTCGATGCCGTCGTTACGCACGGCTGTCATGAAGACCATCAGCGCGCCGAGGCAATAGCCGAGCAAGGCAACCTTGCCGTTGCATTCAGGGAGATTGCATGCCGCATCGATGGTGTCTTTGATATCCGTGACGCCGGCATCTCTGTCATAAGCCTGATAGAGGCGAAGGCCGTGGTCCCGGTCGGCCTGGGAGGTGACGTTCAGATCGACGCCCGGTTCCTGCCGCCAGTACAGGTCTGGAGCGACCGCGAGGTAGCCTTGTTCCGCCAATTCATCGCAGTGCCTGCGAATGTCGGCGTTCACACCAAACAGTTCCTGCAGAACAACAACAGCGGGAGCGGGCAATGTCTTCGGTCTTGCAATATAGGCGGAGAACGTGCCCCCCTGCCCTTTTACATTGATGTGGTCCATCATTTCGCTCTCCTACGACAGCTACGTCCCTACAGAATCTCCACCGACCGGGATCGGATCGGCGGAGATCATTTGTCTGCAATCGCGAAGTTACACATTGACGGAAGTGGCAGCCTCTTCAATGAGCTTGGCTGCTTCTTTCGGATGAGACATGTAGGCCACATGGCTGGATTTCACTTCGACCGTCTTGGCTTTGGCGCGCTTCGCCATCATGCGCTCCTGTTCCGGATTGATTGATCGGTCTTCGGTCGCCACCATGTACCAGGTGGGCTTGTGCTTCCAGGCGGGATTCTTGACCTGATGGGTGAACGCATCAGTAGAAATCGGCACCTGTGCTATCGCCATGAACTCTGCCTCATCTCGTGGGATGTCCGCTGCGAAGTCGGCCACGAAATGTGCTTGGTCTATCCACCAAAGCCCATTGCTGTCCGCCGCGAATGCCTTTGAGGCTTGTGGTACGGCCTGCTCGATCGACGCACAGCTCTCACCCTCATCGAGCGCAAAGGCGGCAATATAAACAAGCGCCGCAACGTTTGGATGATTGCCGGCCTCCGTGATAACAGATCCACCGTAGCTGTGTCCGACTAGAATGACCGGACCGCCCATGGCGTCGATTGCAGCCTTCGTGTACTTTTGGTCGTCGGCGTACGAAGTCTCGGGGTGCTGCACTACCGACACCTTGTAGCCATCATGCTTGAGGATGTCGGCAACCCTCTTCCAGCCGGAACCATCTGCGAAAGCTCCATGCACAAGAACCACGTTCTTAATATGCTGTGTCATGACCTATCTCCTTTGCGGTAAAGATCCACTCGATCTTGGGAGATAGGTTGATCTAAACAGGCAATGTCATTCTTGTGCGATTTCACTCATTTTGTCGTTTCCTATCGCAACGCTTTGGTCTCGCCTTCGTTCCCGTCATCCAACGCTGACGGAGACGCTATTGGAGAAGGAAATCGGCCGTGTATACCTTCTCGAGCGATAGGCATTGCTGACTGCAGATCTACGGTCAACCGGTGCATGTGCTCGTTAAGCCATCGCGCGGGCGAGGTCCCGACGACCGCACGAAACGTCCGGCTGAACGCGGCCTGATCTGAGAAGCCGCTTTCCAGGGCAATCTCCGAAAGCGGTACCGAGGATGACCTCATCAGGAACTTCGCGCGCTCCAACTTGCGGGCGATGAGATAGCGGTGAACAGGCACGCCGAAGGAGCGCTTGAAGGAGCGACAGAAATGGCTAACGGAGAGGCCGCACTCCTCAGCAAGGTACGAAAGCCGAAGCTTACCATCTAAGTTGCTGTCGATCAATTCCATTAGGTAGCGCTTCTGCCAAGGCGCCAGACCTCCCAGATACATGGGCTTCGTGGGTCCTATCTGCCCATAAGAAGCAGCGATATGGCTGCAGAACATCCAGACGAAATAGTCGAACATCAAGTTGCATACCCGCCGCTCCGCGCCTAACCACGGCAGTGCGAACTTAGTTAGTTGAAGCAATACATCGTCTCTAATTCCCTGCGTGCATGGCAGGTCGCCGATCCGATGCAGTTCATTGTCATCGGTAAATGCATTAAGGGTTTTGCGCGGCAGATTAAAGTGGACAGAATCGAACCCAGTGGGACGCACACCAATCGGATTTGCCTCCAGATCGTAGATGGCGACTCCGCCGCGCTCCCAGTAGTGGATCGGAAGGAACTTTCCATCAATCCACGTCCCCCACCCCTTGGGTTCCGACTGATGAAGCAGATGCACGCAGATTGAGAGTCCACGTTCAGGTCTTACAGGCGCGGTTGGTTCAGGTAGCCCGCTAGGAAGCGAAATCCGGGTAATTGCCATTTGTGCGCTCTCTTTAGACCCCAAGAGCACGGACGCCGCATTATTGGATTGAAAGCACCTTCCGAGATTATTGCCGGAGTTTAATATCCCTTGCGGCTGCTCGACGTTCATAAACCTCCTCACGTGGCGAATACAGCAAGCGTTCAGCGAGGCTCCTGGTATTCAAATCAAAATGAAGACCCAACGATACTCAAGGTTTCGACATCGGGCGCGCCAGGGAACGATCTGTGTGTCTGGTGGCTGCGAATCACCGGGAACGCATCGAACCCACACGCTTGCTCTGAAGCGTACCAAGAAAAGAACGGTCATTCTTGTGCAGAATGACCACCCTTGAACGGGATGGCTACCAGAAATGCCGGTGCCGGAGAGGATTCACGGTCCGGTCACAGGTCAAATGGGTGCCCTTTTTGACTCGGGAATTCAGTCTGAATCGACAATTAAGGCGAGTGCGGTCAATCCTCCGAACCGGGTTGCGCGGTACCATCCGGCTAGCAGTGCGTCTCGTGGTGATATTGGAAGGGCTCTCGGAGGGCGCATCAGTGTCTAGTCAAGTAACTAGAGAGCACATCCTTCAGGTCGGGCTCAATTTGGCAAGCACAGAGGGGCTCTGCAAGATCACCTTTGGTTCAGTCGCCAAACGCGCAAGCTTGTCAAAAGGTGGCGTGGTTGGGCATTTTCCACATTTGGGCGACCTAAAGCGGGCCATTCTCGGTGTTGCATTGGACCTTTGGAGCCGTACCTGCCTCGGAGTCGACACCGGGGTTGGAGGCGGACTGCCGTCGCTGATTCGATACTTAAATGTATGGATTGGATGGACGAGGAGGGCAGGACTGCCGGGCAGTTGTCCGCTCGCTCAAGCCATTGTTGAGTTGAGTTTCTTGTCGGGACCTGTTCGAGAGGCTGCCGCTGCGGCGGAATCTGTCTGGCGGCAGACCCTTATTATGTTGATCCGTGATGCGATCGACAAGCGACACTTATTGGATGATACCGACGTCGCGCAACTGGCGTGGGACTTGCTCGGGATCTATCTGAGCCACCATGTCTCCAGCCATTCTCTTCGGGACCCGGACGCAGACAGAAAAGCACAGTTCTCGGTGAAGCGGATCGTTGCTTCTATAGAAGTGATTAACGAGGGCGCAGCTCACCAGAGACAAGGTGGTCAATAGCAACCGCGCCATGACCGTTCAGTTTGCGCCAGCGAGACGGCGTTGTCCCTTCAAGCGTGGTAAACGCGCGTGTGAAGGCAGCCTGATCGCAGAATCCCGACCGAAATCCCACCTCTGCCAGATTCAGCTCGGGTTCGCGAAGCAGATTCTTCGCCGTGTCGATTCGAAGCTTGATGAGCCATTGATGAACTGAAGTGCCAAAGCTCTGGCGAAAGCAACGAGAGAAGTGACTCGGGGAGAGCTGACAGGCCGTTGCAAGGTCCGCAATTCTGATCTCGCCCTCAAGATGCGCACGCAACATCTCCTCGGTGCGAATCTTTTGCCAGGTCTCTAGGCTCGGCTGTGCCCGGAGAACTCCCTTACCATTTCCATAGTGTTGCAGAAGATGTGTACTCACGAGAAGTGAAACATCTTCTAATGCAAGCATGTTGAGCGGTTCACGGTTGCGCACTTGACTGAGGATGGTCTTGGTCAATTGAGCAACGACGAGGTCCCTTTCAAAGAAGACCATCCGAAACGAATCAACTGATGCAATCCTGTTGTCTGCTGCAACTCTGTCCAGCAGATCGCGCGACACATAATAGTGTAGATAGTCGAACGGACCTGCCGCCCACATCTCCATCGGCTTCATAAGATCGATCACCGTTGTTGCGAATGCGATCGAACGAGAGACGCCTACCTCTTGGCCGGCGATTCGTGCGCGCCATCTATCAACCGGAGTCGGAGCTAAGGCCACGCAGATGAGCATGGCGCGGTCCTCAGGATAGGCCGGCGCCCGCTGCATCTCCATCGCTCCACCCTTGAGCCTGGTGAGGGCGAAGTCGGGCACGCCAGACACATTCTTGAGGGAGCAATCATAGAGCGGCACCCGGAAGACCTCGGCTAGGTTGGCGCCATAGAACTTCCGGTCGTGATCCGGACGTGTCGACAACGATTTCTTCGGAAGACTTTGATCGCGAGCCATGCCCACCTTCGTTTGAGCAACAGCTTCAATATAAAACGGCTAGAAAGGGGCGTCCATGCCAGTACTTACAAATCTGGTTCACATGTCCGTAAAACCGGCTATCGGGAGATGTGATTGTCACATTGATCGCTAGCTATCAAGTGTCCGATAAGGCGACTTTTCGCCCAAGTGGAAAGTCCCCCACTGGAAATCAGTGAACGCTAGAGCGTTTGTGAGGACTAACGAGAGCGTCCCTGGTCCTTGTGGCACGTGCGCGGAACAGTCCATCGCCACTTGAGGGGCGAACCGAACTGTCACTTGGCTCTCTATAGCCAAGTGACAGAGCGTTTGTCGAAACAGAATCTCGGAATTTTTTTGAATCGCGGTACGTGTTGTAACACTCATATAGGTGTTGTAACACTCAATGCTTGCCGGAAACCCGGGAGCGCAAAGGAGAATCAAAATGAACGTCATACTCTATGGAGCCACTGGGAACTCAGGCCAACGTATTTTGAAGGAACTCACCAATCGCGGGCATCACGTTACGGCGGTCGCCCGTGATACCTCGAAGATCCCCTCGACCGTAAAAGCCGTCAAGGACGACTTAAGCAGCGTAGAGGCGATCGCCTCCATCATTGCCGGAACGGATATTGTGGTCAGCGCCTACGCTCCCCCTCAAGAGAATACCGACGCACTGCTCGGTGTCACCGAGCGGCAGATCGCCGCAGTGAAGAAAGCTGGCACGGCGCGCTTGATCGTCGTCGGAGGTGCCGGACTGCTTGAGGTTGCGCCTGGTGTCACTCTTATTGCCTCTGGTTACTTGCCCGAAGCATACCTGCCTATAGCTACGTCACACGAAAAGGCTCTCGGCATACTAAAGGCGTCTGACATCAACTGGACCTACTTCAGCCCTGCCGGTTACTTCGAGGCGGGCGAGCGAACGGGCAAGTTCCGGCTGGGCACTACCAACCTGATCGCCAACGAGAAGGGGGACAGCCGCATTTCCTTTGAGGACTACGCCGTCGCCTTGGTAGATGAGATCGAGACACCGGCTCATGAGCGTGGCCAGTTGTCCATCGGCTACTAAGGGTACGGTCACACTTCTGCTTGTGCTCGATTTGAGTGAGACTGCATTGACTTCGGTTCGGTGTCGTAACCCGTCGGCAGTCTCACTCGTCTGTGAGCGGGATCATCAACTTTCGGTGTAGTTCTGGAAGAGTGACTTATGGCGACTACCAGCAAATCTCCTTTGGCCGTAACGCTGAAACAGAACCGGCCTTTTGTCTCTTTGCAGCAGGAAGCATTCCTGAGCATCCTACGCACAGCCTCGGAACTGTCGAACACTGCCGACAAATTGCTGCGCCAATTCGACATCACCCAGCAGCAGTACAACGTTCTTCGCATTCTGCGGGGAGCTGGGACGGAAGGTCTTTGCAGGAACGAGATCTCTGCACGCATGGTAGCAGCGGCGCCTGATATGTCTCGCCTGTTGGACCGCATGGAGAAGTCCGGTTGGATCACTCGAGAGAGGGCTGAGGATGATCGGAGGCAGGTGTCAACCTTCATCACCGATTCAGGCAAGAAGCTGCTCACGATCATCGAGGGTCCAGTTCACCAACAGACTCATCGACTGTTTGAAGATGTAAAGTCCACCGATCTCAAAATGCTGGTCGACGTGCTGGCACAAATCAGAAGCCGTCGTGCCGAACTCCCCTGAAAGGAACAACCGAACCGGAACCTTGGACTTACCTGCATGAAGAAAATTGCCTTTCTGTCGTTCGGCCATTGGACGCCTTCTCCGCAGTCACAAACGCGGTCGGCAGCTGATACGCTCCTGCAATCCATCGACCTCGCGGTGGAGGCCGAGCGCCTGGGGATGGACGGAGCGTACTTCCGTGTTCATCACTTCGCCCGACAACTGGCATCACCATTCCCGCTGCTCGCGGCAGTCGGTGCTAAAACGCAAAAGATTGAAATTGGCACGGCAGTGATCGACATGCGGTATGAGAATCCGCATTACATGGCGGAGGATGCCGGCGCTGCGGACCTCATCGCTGGCGGCCGCCTGCAGTTGGGAATCAGCCGCGGCTCACCCGAGCAAGTGATCGATGGGTGGCGCTATTTTGGCTATAACCCGCGTGAAGGCGAGAGCGGTGCAGACATGGGCCGACGCCACGCCAAAGAGTTTTTCGAACTGCTACGCGGCAAGGGATTCGCTCAACCGAACCCACGTCCGATGTTTCCCAATCCACCCGGGCTGTTGCGTCTCGAGCCCTTCTCCGAAGGACTGCGTGATCGGATCTGGTGGGGTGCGGGTTCCAATGCGACCGCTGTCTGGGCAGCCAGGCTTGGAATGAACCTGCAATCTTCGACCCTCAAATTCGATGAAACCGGTGAGCCGTTCCATATCCAACAAGCCGTCCAGATTCGTGCTTTTCGCGCCGCATGGAAAGAGGCTGGCCACTCTCGCACTCCGCGCGTTTCCGTCAGCCGCAGTATCTTCGCGTTGATCGACGACCGTGATCGCGCCTATTTCGGACGAGGAGGTCAGGAACAGGACAAGATCGGATTCATTGACGGAAACAGACAGGCCGTCTTCGGTCGCGGCTACGCGGTAGAACCGGATGCTCTCATTGAGGAGCTTAGAAAAGACGAGGCGATCACCGAGGCCGATACGCTACTGTTGACGGTTCCAAATCAACTCGGTGTCGCCTACAACGCGCACGTTCTGGAAGCCATTCTGACTACTGTCGCCCCAGTTCTCGGTTGGCGATGAGTCGCCGAGACGAATAAATCCCGTTTACAGACAGCTGCATGAGGCATTTGTCCGAGATGGCGACTATTCGTCCATCCATGATATGTCTCTGTCAATAGAAGACATGAGACTCCCGATGCGCGCTTGGAGAGCGCGCAACTTGGTAACCTCGAACAGGTTTTCGTCGGTCGCGCAGTTTTGCCTCTCGGCTGGGCTCTTGCGTGATACGCAGAACCATCCATCCATTTGCTGTTTCTGGCCTTGGGGGGTCACAGAAGATTGAGTTTGGATCTCTGCCAGTCTCGAAACAAGTGCGATGGAGCCTCGAGAGCGATAGCTCTGTGCTCAGCCGAGTAGTTGCGAGACCTGGCAGAGTGCGCGCCGAAATCCTGTGTCTATGCGGCTATGTTCTGCTTGTCGCTTCGGACGAATGTTCGTTCGTATCGATCGATAGCCAGCAGGTAGCCTGCCATCTTCCGCGCTATCCTACCGCGAGGATGGCTTGGTTGCGATTGCTCCTTGCTGTCTCCCGGTCGTAAAGCTCAACCATTTCCGGATGGTGTCTCAGGGAGATATGCGCAGCGTCAGTGAGCACTGTCTGCAGATGCTTGTTGCGCTGCTTTGAGATAGGCATGCGCGGCGAGTTGCCAGCCGAACTTTTCTCTGCGCTGCACAGGCCGCGGTTGCTGATGACTTGCTTGATCGAGCGAAAGCGGGGGATGGCTTTGCTCTGCGTCCGGACGAGGGCAATCCTGGATTCTTCGGCAATGAGCCGAACACCAACGTTAGTTTCTGGGGTGTGTATGCCACTCGGCCTTTGCCCCGCAAGCTTCATTAGACCTGTACTACTTAGGCCTGCTGCAGAAGAACCAGTCTTTGCGCACATGATTGAGTTCGGTGGCAGATAGAAACCTGACCGTGTCGAGCGCAATTCATTCATCATTCACGTCTAACCGGCGGCGACCGAACAAGATAGAATCGATTGACCAGCAACCAGGCCCCAGCATGGCAATCGCCGCGCAGACACAAAGGAGTAGGATCCCCTTTTTCGGCTCTTCGATAGTCATCAGGATCATCAATGCCTCGAGTAGCGCCGCAAGAATTCCGGCAACGGGTGTCCATAGCCCAATGAGTAGGAGCCCTCCTGGAATCGTTGTAGTGAGCGCGAGTGAACCTAAGCTGCGAGCTCCAGAAGCTGCAATCGCGGTGATTCCATTCGTAAGCAAATACCCCCCCGACGCGATTCGCAGCACGAGCAGGCCTGCGCCCGGCCACCCATTTGGAAAGATCGAGAACAGGCGCTGCAAGGAGCTATCCCCCATTTCTCTCAACAGTACATTCGAATTGAAGTCACCTGAAACGCCAAGAAGAGTATGTTGCAAATTACCCTTTCGAGCACCCTATAGGTCGATAATTCCCCGCTTGACGGCGATGGTAACCGCATGCGTGCGGTCATTCGCGCTCAACTTCGAGAGAATGCTCTTTACGTGAGCTTTGACTGTGTCCTCTGTGATTGTCAGCTTGTTCGCCACCAATTTGTTGGGATTTCCGGCGGCAATTAACTGAAGGACGTCCATTTCGCGCTCTGTAAGGTTGCTTTCACCTGCGTGGTCGGCAATCTGAGCGGCGATTTCCGGCGGTATTCTCTTGCGGCCTGCGTAAACCTTGCGGATCGTGTCCAGCAGTTCCTTGCGCAAGAAGCCCTTGAGCAAATAGGCCCTGGCTCCAGCTTTGAGTGCACGCAGGATCTGAACGTCTCCACTGTAGGTCGAAAGAACGATGAATTTCGCCTCGCGAGAATCTCGAAGGATCTCCGTCATTGCGTCTACGCCACCCACGTCGGGCATGCGCATGTCCATCAACGTCACATCTGGTCGGTGTATCCGAAATAGTTCAATTGCTTCTCTTCCTGTGGAGGCTTCGGCCACAACGGTCATGTCGGATTGCTTACCGACGAGTGATTCGATGCCTTCTCGTAAGAGTGGGTGATCATCAGCGATGAGAATACGGATGGGATCAGAGCAGTTCGACATGATGTGCCTGCTCCTTTCTTTTGGATAGTCTGAAGCGACCGCGTGCCGGAGCTGCGTCGTAGGCAATATAGGCGGGAGTCGTCAACTCGACCTCGGTGCCGGCACCTGGCTTGCTCCAGATGCTTAGGCGTGCATGAACGTTCCTTGCCCTTTCATACATGCCGGTCATTCCCCAATGGCCTTTGCGTCCGCGGTTCTTCAGGATTTCTGAATCGATTCCGATTCCGTCGTCGCGAAATCGAAGACGGAGAAATTTATCCGAATAAGCAACCTCCGACTCAATTCGTTGCGCACGAGCGTGGGAGAGTGAATTCAATAGTGCCTCCCTTGCAATCCTGCACACTTCCTCTGCGACCCACGAGTTCACCGTCCTCGGTTGACCTTCTGTCACTACTGAGGTGGTTAGGGGCAGCGTTTCGCCATAGCAAAACTCCTCAACCAAGCCGTTCATCATGGCATTGAGGGAATCGGCGAGACCATGTCCCGCAGAAGCCACTGAACGAATTCCTTGAATTGCCTTTCTGCTCTCTGCCAGAGCTTGATCTGCCCGGTTGAGAGCCTGTTCCAACATTTCCTTCGCCTCGAGCGGGTCAGAAAGGACCGTTTCGGTCGCTATTTGAAAACGAAGCATGAGCCCTTGGAAGCTCTGCAGCAAGGTATCGTGAAGTTCTTGTGCAATCCGGGTGCGCTCCGCAAGCCGCTCTTGAAATCGAATATTTAACTGATGTTTAAGGCGAAACATGCGACACCGATAGAAGAGGACAGCCACTATGAGACATAACCCCAAGCCGGATATGCGAAACCAACTGGATTCCCAGAAATCGTATTTGATAACGAAGTCAACGGCGGCGTAGTCCGCCACCAGGTGGGTGGAGTTCCTGCACGTTGCGTCAGGTTGAATTCCGGTGAACGGAGAATGGCTGGCAGGTTGTACCCACCAGATGCCACTGTGCCCGTAGGCGACAGCATTTTGACCCGACTGAGCTCCGGTCGATTTCCCTTCGATATAATCAGTCCGGTCAGGCCCGCCCGCGTCAGCATGTAGGACTTGCGTGACTTCGGTCGACGGGTCTCTAGCCGATTCGTGTGATCGGCAGCCAATCCCGAATAGCAAAGGGACCACCAGAAGTAGGCCGATCGTCGCCCATTGGACCCAGTTCGCTATCCGCAAAAGATCGCGATCGGCTTTCGACCGCTGGAGTACGGCGGTCCGGAGTCCAACGCAGACGCCGACCATGCAAGAAATATCGAACAGTCCGATGGGTGTGCCGGGGAAAGTTCGCCACATGATTGAGATCATCTCGACTTCTGGACAAATAAGGGCCGGTTGTAGGGGAATCGTGCTGGCGACAGGTGGAGCGGATCAGGCGAATTCGCGCTGCTTACACAACCGACCTCCGACTAAATTTACTCGCGAATTAAGGCAGGGAAGGCTCAATTAACCCTCAATTCTGGTGGGAAGCCCGGCTATACTGTTGTGGTCCTGGTCCCAGCAAGTTATCCATCCTCATTATTCCCAGAAACTTGCCATGAAGATTGATTCGCGAGAGCGGCTCAGGCTAGGCCCGCTTGAGGTCAATATCAAGACTGGGCAGATTCGCCCTGCGAATTGCCCTGAGGCGACAAAACGCACCTTTCTGCAGGAAAAATCGCTTCGAGTCCTGCGCATGTTGATGGAAAAGCAAGGCGACCTGGTACTTCGCGAGGAGATTCAGAAGGCGCTCTGGCCGAACGACACCGTTGTCGATTTTGACCACGGTATCCACGTCGCAGTCGCGACTCTTCGCCGAGCGCTCGGCGACTCAGCAACACGTCCGCAATTTATCGAAACGGTACCCAGACGCGGTTATCGACTGCTCGTCCCGATCGAAGAGGCAGGACCTGATTGGCCTCCCGTGCCTGCGCCGGGCCCTGGCGATGACCGTTCTCATCATCAGAACGTTGGTTCCGGCCTGGCCGGTAAATTGGTTTCACATTTCCGGATTCTCGAGATTCTGGGCGCCGGAGGCATGGGAACGGTCTATGAAGCCGAAGACACGAAACTCCGCCGGCGCGTGGCTCTCAAGGTTCTGCCGGAGGAAATGGCCGACGATCCCGCCGCCTTGAGGAGGTTTGAACGCGAGGCACGAACCACTTCCTCTTTGAACCACCATAACATTTGCACGATCTTCGCCGTCGAAGAATTTGAGCGCCAGCCTGTAATTGTTATGGAGCTTCTCGAGGGGGAGACTCTGCGCGATCGCGTGGCTCGTTTCACGAAGGAGCCTGTTTCGCTGGGCGAACTACTGGACATTGCGCTCCAGACTTGCGATGGACTCGCGGCAGCACATTCCCGCGGAATCATTCACCGCGACATCAAACCGGCCAACCTCTTCCTTATCACCTCCGACCAAACGGCTGCGCGATGGGTGAAGATCCTCGATTTTGGCCTGGCGAAACTCATGCTGGCCGAGCCTTCAAACGATGCCCCGGGGCTGAACGCAACAGCCACCGACGTTAAGCTGAATGAGCACCCTCCAGCTGAATCAGATGTCAGCACGTTTCGCGCCGGTGGCGCTGCTGGTACAGCAAGCTATATGTCCCCCGAGCAGATTCGAAGGGAGGTGCTTGACGCTCGCACTGATCTGTTCTCTTTTGGGTTGGTGCTCTATGAAATGGCGACCGGGCAACGCGCGTTTCCTGGCGATGATCCCGCGAAGGTCCGGGAGGCGCTGCTCCATGAAGAACCTGTTCCTGTTCGCCAGTTAAATCCTTCCATTCCAGCAGCACTCGAAGCCGTGATCGGGACGGCGCTCGAGAAAGACCGCGGGCAACGCTACCAATCAGCTACCGCACTGAAAAACGATCTCGAACGGATCGTGCGCAACGCCAGTCCGGTAAGGAAACGCGTACGGCGAGCAACTGCGACTGTAACGCTGCTAGCACTCATCGCTGTAGGGATCTGGCGCTACGACGTCTACCGCCACCGCATCACCCTCGCTCCGACGGACACAATCGTCCTGGCTGACGCCGACAACCAGACTGGCGATCCGGTCTTCGACGATTCCCTGAATATCGCGCTGCGCTATGAGATGGCACAGACGCCCTACCTCAATATTCTCGGCATTGATAAGGCATATGCCACTCTGGCTGAACTCAAGCTTCCGCCGACGACCAAGATCGCGCCCGACGTGGCACGCCAGATCTGCGGCAAGACCAACAGCAAGATGGTGATCTCCCAATCGATCGCCGATGCCGGCAACGGCTACCATCTGGAGATAAGAGCGCTCGACTGCGGGTCGGGAGCAACTCTGGGCAATGAGCAGGCCGATATCGGTAGCAGGAATGATGTCATTCACGAGCTGGGAGTCACAGCGGTACGCCTTCGCGCGAAGCTGGGAGAGCCCTCAGATTCGCTGGTGCGCTTCAATCAGCCGCTGGAAAAAGCGCTCAGCGCTTCGCTCGAGGCTTTGCAGGCCGGCGCTGAGGGGACCAAACTCCACTTCGCCGGCGATGTTGCAGGAGCGCTCAAACTCTATCAGCGAGCCGTCGAACTGGATCCAAATCTTGCCCTGACGTATGAGGGCATGGGCGTCGCCTATGGGTTTCTCGTTAACCCTAAGTTGTCGGAGGCTTCTTTTACCCGTGGGTATCAACTGCGCGACCGATTAACCCAAAAGGACCGGTTAAACACCGAGATCAATTACTACGCCGAGGTGAACGGCGACTGGGAAAAATCGTATTCCTCCACGCTTCGTTTCTTACAATTATTTCCTCGGGATGTGTTTGCTCACCAGGATCTCGCGGCCGCCTCACTCCGGCTCGGCGAACCCAACCGCGCTGCCGACGAAGCGGCTGAGACTGCGCGGTTGCAGCCAAGCACGTATTATTTCGGTACCGCGATACAGGCCTGCAGGGAGGCAAGCAGATTCATCGAGGCGAAGTCGTGGCTCGCCAAAGCGGACGCCCTTAAGTTCGACAACCCAAAAATCCGGGAAGAGAGACTGATGGTGCTATTTGCTACAGGCGACCGCGATGGCGTTGAAAAGATCTTGGCGGAAGGAGAGCGAGGCAGTGATCGAAGAGAAGTCTTGCTCGACCATGCCCTCATCGAGATTCAGCAGGGTCGCTTTCGCTCCGCCGAACGGTTGCGCGTGCAAGCTCTTGGGCTTCCGTCGAAGACTACTAACATTTACTGGTCGGTTCCTCGCTCGGCCCTCGAGAATGCCGAAGTCGGAAGGGTCGTGCAGGCTCGACGCGATGAAAGCGAGGCTGATAAGAGAAAGATAAACCGGAATGACAAGCTTGTCCTGGCGCTCGCGCTTGCCAGATCGGGGCGAACAGAGGAAGCCGGCAAGCTGGCAGACCAAATCAGCGCGGAAAGACCCGAAGACACGCTCGTGCAGCATTACCTCACTCCCACGATCCGGGCCGCGATCAAGCTGCAGCAGCACGATCCGGGGGCCGCCATCGATTTGCTCGGCGGGACTGCCAAATACGATCTGGCCTGGACGGAGTCGTTCGACTTTGTTTACCCCGCCTACATCCGTGGTCTCGCCTATCTGAAGCTCGGCGATGGGCGGTCGGCCGCGGCTCAGTTCCAGAAGATGATCGATAGTCGCGGCCTTACACTTAGACATGTCACGGGACCGTTGGCGTGGCTCCAACTTGGCCGCGCGCAGAAGATGATGGGCGATGAAGCTGGCGCGCGGAAGTCTTACGAGACTTTCCTGGATTTGTGGAAGAATGCCGATCCCAATATTCCAATCTACCGGCAAGCCAAGGCAGAGTTCGCAAAACTGCCTAGTGCAGAAAACTAGAAAGCCAAATTCACCAGACTGCGCACAATGAGTCTGCCGGCTGCGTAAAGGACGAGAGAAACTACATACAATCCCAGGAACCAGAATCAACTGCGCCTGGATGCGGTCATTCGCTCCATCCTTTCGCGGGAGCGCGTCCGCGAAACACCCAATAGCCAATTGTGCGGTCCTGCTATCACGCCGCAAATCCGCCGTCAATCAGGAGAGAGGCGCCGGTAATATATCCCGCCTCGGGACCGGCCAGGTATGCCGTCATCGCGGCAACCTCATCCGCGTGGCCATAGCGCTTTACAGCCATAAACCCAAGCATGGTGTTCGCAAACGGGCCGCTGGCCGGATTCGCCTCAGTATCTACTGGTCCCGGCTGGATATTATTCACTGTGATCCTTCGATCACCCAGATCACGCGCAAGTCCCTTCGTGAAGGTAGCAACCGCCCCCTTCGTCAGCGCGTAAACTGATGCCCCCTGGACGGGCACTCTTTCGCTATTCACCGCCCCAATTGTGATGATTCTTCCCCCGTCCGGCATATGCCGCACTGACTCCTGGGTTGCTGTGAAGACACTACGCACATTCACCGAAAGCACTTTCTCGAAGTCGTTGACCGCAAAGTCTGTAATCAGCCCGAAGGTGAGCATCCCCGCGTTGTTCACCAGGATGTCGATCTTACCAAACTCCTGTGCCACCTGCTGCACAGCCGCGCGCACCGCGACCTGATCCGCAGCATCCGCCCTGATCGCGACAGCCCTGCCGCCTCCGTTAAGAATGTCGTCGACGACCTGCTGTGCACGTTGCTGCGAAGAACTGTAGGTAATGGCAACGTCCGCTCCTTCTTTCGCCAGCCGCTTTGCAATAGCCGCGCCAATGCCGCGAGACCCACCTGTAACCAGTGCCGACTTCCCACTGAGTGCTGCCATCTTCGTCTCCTCCTGGCCGTTCCCTGTTATTTTGGAGCAATCGTTGCGCATTATCTAATTTGGCTCCGTGGCGAAATGAAATGTTGGTCTCGTCGAGAGGATGGGGCCGGCCGATCCACCGGCCCCATCCTTGAGTGCCCTAGCCGTGAACCAGTTCTGCGGGAACTTCCCATCCAGGGTGAACTGTGGCCGGCGCGTGGTGTACCATCGTGTACGCGTATTCCACCCCCATGCCGTAGGCACCAGCATGGTGCTTCACCACGTCCATCACAGCGTCGTACGTATCGCGCAGACCCCAGTCACGCTGCCACTCGAGCATTACCTGGATCCACGTCACAGGCTTGGCCCCGGCTTGCTCTACTCGCCGCATCGCCGCCTGATGCGACTTCTCATCCAGGTCGCCGCAGAGGTCCTCTACGACATAGACTTCATAGCCATCGTGGATCGCCTGAATCCCGGGGAATGCAACGCAGACTTCCGTCCACAGTCCGGCAAGCACGATCTTCTTGCGGCCGGTCTTTTTCACAGCAGCCACGAATTTTTCGTCGTCCCACGAGTTCATGCTGCTGCGCTCGACCGGAGTTTGGCCTGGATAGATTGCCTGAAGTTGAGGCCAAAGGTTACCGCTGAACGACTTGGTTTCGACGGTACTCAGGATCAACGGGACACTGAATATCCGCGCGGCCTTCGCGAAGCCGACAACGTTGTTGATCAGAGACTGCCTGTCGATGCTCGTGACGCCGAACAGCATTTGCGGTTGGTAGTCAATGAGGGTGATGACACAGTTGTCTGGCGTCAGCAGCCCCTTTTCACTTCTGGGTTGTAGCTTCATGTCTCCTCCGTTTTTCCGTTTGCTGAAGATGGCTCGCTGGCTCTTGCCTCTGGTGAGTCCAATTCCCGCAGTGATTTGTGCGACACTCATGCCGCGACCGATACTCCAAATCGAGTGAGTCTTATTCACTCGATGGAGTAACCGCGGATCGGAGACCGAGATCAAGATCGGACAACGACCGACTATCACTCACGCTAGCGGTGAGCGCTCTCGCTGTCTTGCCTCAATATGGGCGTTTTGAATTTACCCTTTGGAGCAATGAATTTTGTGGCCGGCTTCCTTACTCGAAAGAGGGATGACTCGGAATAGACAGGCTCATATTCTGAACCCTCGACCTTATTGAGTTAATTTGCAAAGATCGAGGTTCCAATGAATGGTGCTGAAAAGCTCTTAGATCCGGAACGGTGTGTGATGTTGTTCGTCGACTTTCCCTCTTCGGGAAACGTTCGGTCTTCGTGAAGGATGGGCATCTTCCGTACCCTTATGGAGGGAGATAACTGGCTATGAGGTTCCGAGTCTTGCCGGTACGCTGGCGAAAGCGCGGTCCCTGGGCGTTAGCATATTTGTCCATCCGCACACTTCAGATGGACGAACTGCCGCCATGGTCGAATTCCCTGGAGGATACATTGCGGAGATACACGAAATTAGCAAGTAGGCTCTGTTGGAATGACGACAGGAGCAGCACAAAAGCGTTGAACGATGGGTCTCACTGGAGAAAAGCGATACGAACAATCGTTCAATCGATTGGGTGATAGGAATACCTCGACGCAAAGGAGGTCGGGCCCATGATAGGACAGACGATCGGATTCCCTAACGATAAAGGCCCCTCACACTCCGTCGCTATGTTTCGCCCGAACTCGAACACCCACCAAGTCTGCGTTGCGTCTTCGTCCGACGCTGAGCTGTCAGCTTCCATCGCTCATCAACTCAGCCAGCCTTTGACGTCCATGCTCGCGAATGCCCAAGCCGCAAAGCGCTGGTTAGTGGCTGGGCCCCAAAACCTGATGGAGGCAATCGCATCCATTGATCGAATAGTGAGGGATGCTCGCACCGCCAGCGAGACGATGCAGCGGATTCGGGCGCTCTTCAAACAAGAGCCTTTAGATAGAAGAGCAGCCAACATCCCAGATGTAATCTGTGAAGCAGTTCGTTTGGTTCTGGAGGACCCCCGCAAGCGTGAAGTATCGATCCGATGGTGCCTCGAGGATAATTTACCCGAAGTTTGGGTAGACCCCCTCGCAATTCAGGAGCTCTTCATTAACTTGATTTCGAATGCCATCGAAGCTCTAGAAAACAATAGAGAAACCGCTCTCGTTAAAATCCATGCAGCTGTAAATGATGCGAACGAGATGATCATACAAGTGATCGACAATGGGGCCGGTTTCGACGAAACGGACGAGATCTTCGATGCTTTTGTGACCTCAAAACAAAGCGGGCTAGGGATCGGTTTGGCTCTGTCCCGCTCGATCGCCGAAGCTCACGGCGGGCGCCTCTGGGCTGAGAATAACCCGAGTGGCGGGGCGACATTCTCTTTGACCGTACCCCTAAGCTCCAGGAATGAGATTTCAGCAGGAGGATGACACTCTAGAAACGGCCAGGCGGAGATGACCTTGGCGATCTCGAGTCTGAAGCCCCTGCTCTGCCCTTACTCTGGTCGATCTCGATACCAATCATAAAAGAGCACTCGACCAGAGGAAATACGTTCAGGTGCACCGCAGCTGATGGCGAATAAAACTGATTTCGATTTCAATCGAACGTGATGGCAGATGAAATTTGAGTGGGAATGTGCTCGCAGGTGCTAACCGGCTAGCAGATTAGTTACGCGGCGATGTGACAATGAACAATAATGAACCGCCAGCGTTAAGTTCGTGCGGAAATGTCAGCGCAAGCAGGACCAGTCAACACTTTCGCTCTCTTGACAATGCTCACCCGGATGCTACTGAGGACCAGGTGAATTGTTCTCAGTCCCACCCTGCTACCGGGGATCACTCGTTTTCATTTTGTTGATTGGGAACATGCCGCAACAGTATGGACGATACCATTTTGCTCGTACGTTCGAGTGCCAAACAAGCGCGCTATCAAAGACCCAGGCACTCGCAATTCCGCATCGCGACCGCGATGAAGACGGAACACTCACGAAACCGCGATCATTCACTTTGCCAGGCGACTAACACATGCCGGGCAGGTCAGGGTCATCTTCGTGCCTCTTACGTCAAGTGTCATCTGTGTCGTTACGCAATTGCCGGAATGAGGCTAGACCGGATGTAGATGAAGCGGAGTTTGTGGCCCCGACCCTTGTGGCAGCGGAGTGCATGATTCAAGGACTTTGCTTGTTCAAGGAAGGATTGACATGGCGAAGACAGTAGCGGCGTTGCTAGTTGACGTTCTGGCTGAAGCCGGTGTCGAGAGGAAGTGCTGGACAAGGCGATGCCTGTCTTCTGGAAGCACGGGTTCGCGGACACGACCCTCCAGGAACTGGAACGAGCTACAGGCGTCAACAAGTCAGGGCTGTATACCGAGTTCCGAGACAAGGAAGATCTCTTTGTAGCCTGCCTGCGGCACTATCTTGAGAGCCAGGAGAAGAGAGGATTTCTTACCAGAGAGCCTCTTGGCTGGAAGAACGTCGAGACCTTTCTTAAGAATAGTCCTCTCAACAAGGGGGAACAGCAGGGATGCTTTTCCGTCAACTCGATGCGGGAGTTCGCTATCCTTCCGGCTGAGGCCTATGGGGTCGTGACGGAGAATCGAGCGCAATTGCAGCACCTTCTCGCCATGAACATCGAAGCCGAAAAACCCGGGGTGGCTTCTTCAGCAATTGCCGAGATGGTGTTGTCCTTCTTCTCCGGATTATGCATTGAGCGCAACCTCAGATCCGGTAAAGCCTCGTCGACTCGCAAGATCGAAAACCTTATGACAGCCCTTCGCAACCTCCAATCTGAGCCGACTCGGCTGCGCTTTGGACGGCGGCTAGCATCTCCTGCCCTAGCGGGCAGCGTTAGAACGTCTCGATCTACGTCGAATGCAAACGGTGGCTCATACGTCGCAGGAAACGTCTTTTAAGCGAACCGGTTACCAAGTCCGCTGCGCATTCCGTAATGTGGCGTAAATACGGATAATCAGCAGAAATAAAGTCCGCCGCAAGCGGAGCCAAGATATTGCAATGACAGTGGACGGGCACTGTACCCGAAATCGTACCTTAGAGCAAGGCCGACCGGGAAAGCGCAGCGGACCTTCCGACGGCAGTTCAATGCCCAGAAACTCCATCCCGGGGACGCCGAAGGTCGGCTTTCGACGAGATTGGCCTTTCCGCCGTTAACATTTTGGGGTCTGGAGAATTAGAAGGGTCTGGACGGTTTATCATGTCCGCCATGGCGAAAGTTGACCAAATCCCGGTCGACGATCAGAGCCTATTCATTCGCCAAATTGTCGAGATCGGTCGTATATGCGGTCCCGGATGATCGTTCGAATTGAGCGCGGCTTATGGCTGACATTACGAAGATTGGCGACTTTTTCGAAAGTTCCCCGCACCCCGCATGGTTGGCAACAAGTCGGGGCGAATGTTTATATGTCAACCCGGCGCTGGTGTGTCTCACGGGTCTCAAATCTGATCAGATCAACCAAGTTGACTGGCGCAGTTTCGTTCTGGAGGAGGATCGAGCCGCCGCTTCGGCATCCTGGCAAAGAACTCTCGCATCAGGCACTCCCTATCTCACGCGGGTTCGCCTACGAGGATTCGACGGTGTTCCTGTAACCGTCGACCTGACCGCCTTCGGACACACACACAAGGACGGGACGGAACTCTGGTTGTTTACCGGTTCACACGTGCATGGCAACACTCAACAGTACCCACGGCTCGAATCACAACTGCAAGCCACTCTGAATGTGGTTCCACGGAAGCGGGTCGAAGAGCAACTCGTAAAGAGCACCCAGGAGTTGAAGAGGAGCGAAGCCTACCTAGCCGAAGCCCAAAGACTCAGTCACACCGGCAGCTTCGGGTGGAATCCTGACACGGGAGAGATTGTCTGGTCAGACGAAACCTATCGCATCTTCGAGTATGATTGCGGTACGAAGCCGACCTTGAACATGCTGGTGGCGCGTCTTCATCCTCAAGATCGGGCCTTCTTTCAACAGGTCATTGATCGCGCGTCCCAGACAGCCACTGGCTTCGAACATGAATATCGATTGCTACTGGCTGACGGGCGAGTCAAGCACGTCCACGCGATAGCTCACGTTTTAGAGGATGGATCTAGCAATCGCGAGTTTATCG
>Ga0206943_1075_pt1 | contig 25550 bp, 16 predicted proteins | sample Alteio_BWOrgHeat_7_FD_153243 | JGI IMG/M metagenome (GOLD analysis project Ga0206943, IMG submission 153243) | Enriched cells from forest soil in Barre Woods Harvard Forest LTER site, Petersham, Massachusetts, United States -... | ecosystem: Environmental > Terrestrial > Soil > Temperate forest > O... | reverse complement strand
AAACCAACAACCTGAAAGACCCAAGTACAAGTAACGATGTTAGCCAGGAACATGATAACCCCATCAATCACAGGTTTACATTTAATGTTGAATGGAAACCGGATACACTTAATTATTTAAAGGTAACGCCCACCTATTCATACGCAAGCACTAATACTACAGACTATGAAGTAGTTTCGGCTTCGTCACTAGCCCGTGGGTTATATTCAGCTTATACATCAAATTCTATCGCTAATTCACAAACGCCAACTTTTGGTATAACTACATTATTTAATCACCGGTTCCATAACCGCAATAACATTAGCCTTAATTTAACTGCTACTACCTCACAGGGCGTATCGTATGATAACCCTATATATAATTACACGCAAGGCACGCCAACTGCCCCGGCCTACCAGGTGCAAAATACAAACAATACGACCACCAGTTTGGGTGCTAACCTTTCATACCTGCAACATTTGGGTAGTGTATCTTACCTTGAATTTAATTATACATATAGTTATCAATATACCGCAAATGATAAGGAAACAGATACCTTATCATCAGCCCATACATTTAATAATTATCCGCTTTTAAGTAATAATTTCAAATACACTTTTATTACCAACAAGTTTGGTTTAAACTACCGTGTAGTTGAGAAAAAATACAACTATACCATTGGTGTTGGTGTACAACCAGGTGTTTTAGACGGCCAGTCGCTTACCACGGGGTTGGCTACCCATGTTGATCAGTTTAATGTGGTGCCTAACGCGCGTTATATTTATAACTTTTCGCGTAGCCAAACTTTAAGCATCAATTACAATGGAGCAAGCAGTCAACCTACCTTTAGCCAGTTGCAACCCGTAATTGACTTTACGAACGCGTTATATCCTGTAGAGGGTAACCCGGGATTAAAGCCGCAGTTTTCAAATAACCTGCAGGTACGATACAATAATTTTGGCATTGCCAGTGGGAACATATTTTTCCTCAATGGTTCATATACGCAAACCGATAACGAAGTTGTAGCCAATACAATTACCTACCCTGCTAAATTTACCGCTGCTGCATTATCGGCACACCCCGAACTGGCCCGCTTGCAAAACACCAACCTGACCCAATATTTAAATACTGACGGTTATTACCAGGCGCAAGGGCAAATAGTGTTTTCAAAACCATGGGAAGAAAGGCGGTACACACTTACATTTAGAGGTACTTTTAATTACACAAACAACATTGGTTACTCCAGCAGTATTGATAGTACCAATACACAAAGCGCAGCAGTAAGAAATATTGCTAAAACGCTAACCGTTACGCCCGATATGCGCTTTAGGGTTGATATAACCGATGTTATAGATGCACAGGCATCTGCAAGCTATGCTATTGCTAAAACGGATAACTCGGTAGTTAGCCCGCTGTATAATTCAAATACCGATATAAGGACCTTGCTTTTAGGGTTAAACGGTAAACAATATATTTTAAAAGACTGGACATTTAGCTATGATTATACCAAACAATTAAATTATGGTTATGCGTCTTCAGTAAAAGTTACCAATCCAAATGTATTGAACCTTTATTTGGAACGCCGTTTTCTGAAACAGAACAGGGCAACTATTCGTTTTTCTGTATATGATGCGTTTAATGAAAATTCAGGGTTCTCAACTACCACTAACGGAAGTATTGTTACTCAAAGTAACATAAACAGGCTTGGCCGCTATTACCTGGCAACCTTCACGTTAAGGCTACAAAAATTTGCAGGCAAAGCGCCAACCCAAAATCAAGACAGGCGTGGTGGTGATCGTGGCCCTGGTGGTGGTGGCGGCGGTCGCGGCGGCTTTGGCGGCGGTGGTGGCGGCGGAATGGGCGGCCCGCCTCAATAGTCATTAATTAAAGATATGATAGTATAAAAAAACTCACCCGGCATCCGGGTGAGTTTTTTTATGAGGGTTTTAATGTATTAAGTATATTAAACAATTCCGCACAAACCGGCTATAAATTATTGATAATTAGCTTTAAGCTTTGTGCATTCGGCTTTTAGCTCCTTATATAATGAGTGATTAAAGCACTGTGTTAATTACACGTTCCAGTTCATCAAGGTTAAAGGGCTTGGCTAAATAGGTTTCGGCGCCTGCATGGTTTGCCAGCAATTGAATATCGCTGTTCGCCGAAAAATAAATTACGGGGATATTTTTTAACGTAGTGGATTTTTTTAGGGTCTGGGTTGCAATAATGCCGCCTGCATCAGGTATCCAGTTATCCATTAAAATAACATCGGGCATTATATCCGAAACCTTTTCGGCTATGCTGTTACAATCGGTAAAGGTGTGTACCATCCAACCCTGTTCTGTTAATATATAATTACAGATAGAAAGGATGTCCTCGTCATCATCAAATATGATGATCTTCTTATTGTTGTTATCCATTGGTTTGCACCGTAGCGCCCGTACTTGTAATTGATAAAATTACGTATAGTAGCGTCATAAAACAAGCACTTTCGGTTTAACGGTAAATCTATGGCAGATCAATTGCTTCCCCGTTTGCTTTTTATCAGCATTTTAATGCGCCGGCGCTTTAATGATATTTGTGTATGGGCGCTTTCGTTTTCTTCAATGCTGTGCTTATAACCCGCTAAAACGTCTTTAAAACCTAAAACACCAATAACCTTGTTTTGTTTTGAAGAAATTACGGGTATTGCTTCAATATTATTTTCGGCCATTGATTTTGCTGCTTTTCTTAACGTATCAGTATCTTTTATATAAAAAGAAGTAAGTTCAACTATATTGCCCAATGTTGATTCGGGGTCGATAGCAGGGTTGTAAATGTTAGCTAATTCTACAATACCCTGATACGAGCCTGTTTTATTAACGGCTATAAAGTAATTAGCAGGCGTAGGTTTAATAGATAACAAATCTCTTACCTCTTTTATAGTGTTGGCAGCATTAAGTATAACCCCATCTTCAATTAAAACTTCCGATACTGCCATTTTATCTAACGGGTCTGCTTTATAGGAGTCGGGAGTGGCTATGCCTCGCCGGGCTATTTTTTCGGTCATGATTGTGTTCTCCATTAAAAAGAACGAAACCAGGTATGACGAGGTACATGCGCCTAATAGCGGTAGTAAGGCATGTGATTGCATGGTTGCTTCTAACGCAAAGGTTATACTGGTTAAATACGCCCTTGAAGCGCCTGCAAACATAGACGACATGCCTATTAACGCGGCCATGGGTATATTTACGCCCGAGTTTGGAAAAAAATACAAGATCATGCTGCCCAGGGCCGCGCCGCCCGCGCCGCCAATAGTTAGTAAAGGGGCAAGTGTCCCGCCAGATGTTCCGCTCCCCAGCGCTACGGCCCACGAAAGGAACTTGAAAAAGAATAGGCTTAACAGCAATGTTAAAGGAACGGTGCCCGATAAAACATGCGTAATATTATCATAGCCAACGCCTAATGTATGCGGATAAAAATAACCAACAAGCCCAACAAATAAACCACCCAAAGCGGGCCACCACATCCAGTGTATGGGCAGTTTTTCAAATGCATCTTCAATAAGATAAACAGCTTTGGTAAGGCCCATTGATAAAAAGCCGATAACCAAACCTATGCTGCTATAAATAGCTAAAGCAACATTTGAGGGTATAAGCATATCAGGCATCGGAAAAACCGGCCCGGCATCAAACAATAAATGATGGCCAGCCGCACCTGTAATACATGCCAACGCCACCGGGAGGATGGCAGCGGGCGAAAATTCAAATAATAACAACTCGATAGCTAAGAAAATGGCAGCTATAGGTGTGCCAAATATGGCGGTCATACCTGCTGTAGCACCGGCTGCCAATATGATCTTACGCTCGTTTGAAGTGATTTTAAACAATTGCCCTAATGTTGAGCCCAGGGCACCCCCGGTAGCAATTATTGGGCCTTCGGCGCCAAATGGGCCGCCCGTTCCAATAGCGATAGCAGACGATATGGGTTTTAAAAAAGCAATTACCGGTTTTATTTTGCTTTGGTTAACTAAAATTTGTTCCATTGCCTCAGGTATCCCGTGGCCGCGTATCGCTTTTGAGCCATATAAGGCCATTAACCCAACCAATACGCCGCCTATTGCGGGCATTATAATTACCCAGGCACCTAAATGATTATTTGCCGGGCTATGAAAACTAAAATCAAACAGCCCGTAAAAAGAAATATTAGTGATCAGGTTAATAAGGTAGATCAATAGCCGGGCTATTATACTGATGGCTACCGCAACAATTATGGATAGTGCCGAAATATATATCAGCCTTGTTTTTAATATAAAAGAGGCTTTATTTGTGCTGGTTTTATTTTCTAATTCATTTAACAAGGGCGAAACCGGGATTCCGTTGTTGGTAATCGTTTTTTTCATTATCAGGCGGCAATAGTAAATTATTAATAGCTGCAAAGTTATGATAAATATTGCACAAGTAATAAGTTTAATATAAAAAGCTTAAATTTGCATCCGTTAATCTGTATTGAGTAATATTATGCCTGTAGATAAATCTGATAAAACTTGTGATCTTAAAAGCTGCTTTTTGTGCAGATTTTGTTTAAATGATTGGCTGCCCGCTATTGGGGTACATAAAAAAAGCTATGAAGTAAAAAAAGGGCAGCTATTATTTAAAGAAGGCGATCCTGTAACGGGTATTTACTTTGTTTATACCGCCAGTGTAAAAGTGCATAAAAAATGGGATGACGAAAAAGAGCTGATATTGCGATTTGCCAAGCGGGGCGATATTTTAGGCCACATGGGTTTGGGCAGCGATAATTACTACCCGGTATCTGCAACAGCCGTTGAAGCCGGGATAGTTTGTTATGTAGCTATGGATTTTTTTAAATCAACCTTAAATGTAAATACCCCGCTCGCGTATAACCTTATTATGTTTTTAACCGATGAGTTAAAAGAGTCTGAACAGCGGATGCGTAACCTGGCACACATGCCGGTTAAAGGGCGGGTGGCCCAGGCATTTATTACGCTTAAAGATCAATTCGGCATAAATGAAAACGGGAGTATTAATATTAAACTATCCCGGCAGGACCTCGCTTCTTTTACCGGTGCTGCATACGAATCATTGTTTAGGGTGATAAATGAACTGACCGATGATAAAATAATCTCCATAACAGATAAAAGCATTTCTATACTTAATGAAGAAAAGCTTTTGAACCTAACCAGGGAAACTGCGCCGTAAACGTTACATCGACAGGACGTTTTGCTTTTACCCGGTTAGGCTCCCCCTTTAGGGGGCTGGGGGGCCAATATCCTCAGCTCCTTCGGATAATAATTATTGATGCGGTTGGGCAGTAATTTAGCCCAGCCAAGCGGGTGGCCTTCAAACGTCATTAAGCTCCATCCCTTATCAGTTGTAAATAGGTCGATACTGTCGCGGCGCATATATTGTATAGCCTGTTCTTTGTTAAGCGGGGTCTGTAATACGGCATCCTTATTAATAATAAGGCTTAACGCCAATTCATGATCGGGTACCAGGTCATTGCCCATTAGCTTACCCACCCTGATGCCTGATTTTTTTAGATATAAATGCCTTTGCAAAGTATCCACGCTTTCTTTATGCTGTCGGCCTATGGCCAGCCAGTCGTCATTAACTTTGAAATAATAATGGTCATCGGCATTGTTAATATACCTTTTGATCAATTCTATTTCTTTTAAGGCCAGTTTTTGATGCCCCAGAGTTTTAAAGGATGGGGGTTCATCCGTCTGGCCCGCTTTTCTCAAACAAGCCGCAAATAATCCCTCGCCTTTTACACTGCCCGGGTAAAAGCGGTAGCCATGCGCTTTTTGTTCGGCCGATTCGGTTTCAACAATACCCCACTCCTTATTAATAGGTATAGCAACGCTTTCAAATTCAAATTCGCGGCAAAGCCAATCCAGTATATCTTCATTTTCCTGGTGCGAATAGGAGCAGGTACTATATATAAGGTATCCGCCCTCTTTTAATGCCGGGTAAACATCGGCCAGTATCCGCTCCTGCCGCTGGTGGCATAAATTTACATTAGCTTCAGACCATTCGTTCATGGCCGCAGGGTCTTTTCTAAACATCCCCGAGCCCGAACAAGGTGCATCTACTAATATAATATCAAAAAAGCCTTTCAGGCGGCTAAAGTCTTTTGGGTCGTTGTTGGTTACTATAGTATTAGATGTGCCCCACCTGGTTAGGTTATCAGTTAATACAGGCACCCGTGTTTTTATAATTTCATTAGCCACCAGCAAGTCGTCGTTACCCATTGCCGAATTAAGCAAAGTGCTTTTGCCACCCGGCGCGGCGCATAGGTCAAGTATCTTTACGGGCGACTCTTTATCCTTTATATAATTAATTATAGTAGCGATAAACATGGAGGATGCCTCCTGTACATAATAGCACCCGGCATGAAAAAGCGGATCGAAGGTAAATGACGGGCGTATATTAAGGTAATGGCCTTCTGCGCACCAGGGCACCTGCGAATCTACTTTTAGGGCAGCCGGCTTAAAAATATTGGCTCTTATGGAGGTAGGCGGCTCAATAAACTGGTGCGCGTTAGTAAAATTGGTAATGTCAAAACCGGGCTCGGCACTTAATAAAGTCAGAAAATTATCCGGAAACGGGTGATTGTTCATGTATTTCAAAGATACAAATTCAATTTGGCCCTGTTTATTTTTGCGGTAAATAACCAATTTGGCCAATATTTAAGCTAATTATCAACCAGTTATAACCTGCTTTATTTTTTTTGAAAATTTCTCTTGCCTGTAGTCCATTTTCTGTGTACATTTGCAACCCGCTTAACCAGAATAGGCGGTTGTTTTTTGAAATTTGCGACTAAAAATTAAATATAAAAATAAGTGAAAATAACACTTGACACGTATCAAATTTAATCGCATCTTTGCAGCCGCTTCGGTAACGAGGCAAAAGGTTAAAAAAATAGAATCCTGAGGGATTTTAAAAAAAAGTTCTCTGCGACAGAGAGCAACATAAGTTCTTTTAAGAAATAGAAAATCATGTAGCGAGCGGGCCTTTTAAGGAAGTGGGCAGTAAGCAGGAAACGGAGAGCAGAGAAGATGTTAGCGATAACAAAGGAACTGCAAACTGGGGAAAGCAAACTGCAAACGGAAAGAGAAGGTTTGTTTGAGAGAAGAAGTTAGGGAGGTATTGTATAAAGATATATAATACAGATTAACAGATTCTATTAATTAATAATAGGGTCGGGAAGTCAAACAAAACATTTTACAATGGAGAGTTTGATCCTGGCTCAGGATGAACGCTAGCGGCAGGCCTAATACATGCAAGTCGGACGGGATTGAGGAGCTTGCTCTTCATGAGAGTGGCGCACGGGTGCGTAACACGTATGTAACCTACCTTCGTCAGGGGGATAGCCTCTCGAAAGAGAGATTAAGACCGCATAACACTATACCATGGCATCATGGAATAATCAAATATTTATAGGACGAAGATGGGCATGCGGAACATTAGCTAGTTGGTAAGGTAAAGGCTTACCAAGGCTACGATGTTTAGGGGATCTGAGAGGATGACCCCCCACACTGGTACTGAGACACGGACCAGACTCCTACGGGAGGCAGCAGTAAGGAATATTGGTCAATGGGCGGAAGCCTGAACCAGCCATGCCGCGTGCAGGAAGACGGCCCTATGGGTTGTAAACTGCTTTTGCAGGGGAATAAACCTCACTACGTGTAGTGAGCTGAATGTACTCTGAGAATAAGGATCGGCTAACTCCGTGCCAGCAGCCGCGGTAATACGGAGGATCCAAGCGTTATCCGGATTTATTGGGTTTAAAGGGTGCGTAGGTGGCTTTTTAAGTCAGGGGTGAAAGACGGTAGCTTAACTATCGCAGTGCCTTTGATACTGAAGAGCTTGAATGAACTAGAGGTAGGCGGAATGTGACAAGTAGCGGTGAAATGCATAGATATGTCACAGAACACCAATTGCGAAGGCAGCTTACTATGGTTTTATTGACACTGAGGCACGAAAGCGTGGGGATCAAACAGGATTAGATACCCTGGTAGTCCACGCCCTAAACGATGAATACTCGATGTTGGCGATATACGGTCAGCGTCTAAGCGAAAGCGTTAAGTATTCCACCTGGGGAGTACGCCCGCAAGGGTGAAACTCAAAGGAATTGACGGGGGCCCGCACAAGCGGAGGAGCATGTGGTTTAATTCGATGATACGCGAGGAACCTTACCCGGGCTTGAAAGTTAGTGAATGATCCAGAGACGGATCAGTCCTTCGGGACACGAAACTAGGTGCTGCATGGCTGTCGTCAGCTCGTGCCGTGAGGTGTTGGGTTAAGTCCCGCAACGAGCGCAACCCCTATGTTTAGTTGCCAGCACGTTAAGGTGGGGACTCTAAACAGACTGCCTATGCAAATAGAGAGGAAGGAGGGGACGACGTCAAGTCATCATGGCCCTTACGTCCGGGGCTACACACGTGCTACAATGGGCAGTACAGAGGGCAGCTACCTGGCAACAGGATGCCAATCTCATAAAGCTGTTCACAGTTCGGATCGGGGTCTGCAACTCGACCCCGTGAAGTTGGATTCGCTAGTAATCGCGTATCAGCAATGACGCGGTGAATACGTTCCCGGGCCTTGTACACACCGCCCGTCAAGCCATGGAAGCTGGAAGTGCCTGAAGTGCGTAACCGCAAGGAGCGTCCTAGGGTAAAGTCGGTAACTGGGGCTAAGTCGTAACAAGGTAGCCGTACCGGAAGGTGTGGCTGGAATACCTCCTTTCTGGAGCAATACCAACCTTTACTTCAGTGATTAGAGATTAGTTAATTAGGGATTAGGAGAAGCAGCAATGCTTTAAACATTCACTAAATCACACAATCACTAATTCCAACATTAAACAAAACTGCAAACTACATGATTATTTCTTAAAGTTAGAGATTGGTGATTAGAGATTAGAGATTAGTTGAATGGTAAAACATTCACTAAATCGCTCATTCACTCATTCAATAACTAAAAAAAACAAAAGGAAAACCCAAAAGATGAAGCCATCAGTGTGGCGCTAACATCTGGGAGACGAGATTGTAAGAAATTACGATTTACGATTTACGAATTACGATTAACTAAATCCGAAATCGTACATCCGAAATCCGAAATCAAAAAGTCCTGTAGCTCAGTTTGGTTAGAGCACTACACTGATAATGTAGGGGTCAGCAGTTCAAATCTGCTCGGGACTACGGCAATGAGCGAATGAAGGAATGAGTAAATGAGCGAATGAAAAGAAAAGCAATCACTCATTAAAACATTCAGTAATTCACACATTAATCAATTGGGGGATTAGCTCAGCTGGCTAGAGCACCTGCCTTGCACGCAGGGGGTCAACGGTTCGAATCCGTTATTCTCCACTTTTACCCGCCGAAGCTCGCAAGAGCGAAGGAGGGCAGAAAGGCCAAAAGTAAGCAACAACGAAAGAGGTAAGCCTCCTTCGCTAAAGCTACGGCGGCCGAAGCGTTCTTTGACATATTGGAAGAAGTAAAATAAAAGAGAAGACAACAGTATAGAGGACTGTCGTGACTCGGAAGATTTGAAAAGTAAGAATCAAGATACAAGAATCAAGAACCAGGATGCAAATCGTGGGGATAGAATCTTGGCTCCTGGCTCTCGGCTCTTGAATCTAAAGATGCGGCAAGAATCAAAAAGCATACATATCGAGCAAAAGGCGATATAGTAGAAGAAAGTAAGAAAGGGTACACGGGGGATGCCTTGGCTCTCAGAGGCGAAGAAAGACGTGATAAGCTGCGATAAGCTACGGGGATCAGCAAATATGAATTGATCCGTAGATTTCTGAATGGGGAAACCTAACTATTTGAAGAATAGTTGCATAAATGCGCGAACCTGCTGAACTGAAACATCTAAGTAAGCAGAGGAAGAGAAAATAATAATGATTTCCAGAGTAGTGGCGAGCGAAATGGAAGAAGCCCAAACCTGTTATGTTACGGCATAGCAGGGGTTGTAGGACCACAATATGAATATTAAACAAAACCGGAACGGGGTGGGAAACCCGGCCATAGAGCATGAGAGCTGCGTACGGGTAATGGATAATAGGATAGTGGTATCCTGAGTACCGCGAGGTCGGAGACGCCTTGTGGGAATCTGCCAGCACCATCTGGTAAGGCTAAATACTCCTGAGAGACCGATAGTGAACCAGTACCGTGAGGGAAAGGTGAAAAGAACCCCGAACAGGGGAGTGAAATAGAACCTGAAACCGTGTACTTACAAGCGGTCGGAGCGGACTTGTTCCGTGACGGCGTGCCTTTTGCATAATGAGCCTACGAGTTACTCTTCACTGGCAAGGTTAAGTGTTTAAGACACGCAGCCGAAGCGAAAGCGAGTCTGAAAAGGGCGTATAGTCAGTGGAGGTAGACGCGAAACCTTGTGATCTACCCATGGACAGGTTGAAGGTGCCGTAACAGGTACTGGAGGACCGAACCGATAAACGTTGAAAAGTTTCCGGATGATCTGTGGGTAGGGGTGAAAGGCTAATCAAACTGGGAAATAGCTCGTACTCCCCGAAATGTTTTTAGGAACAGCCTGGCGGTTGAGTTATAAAGAGGTAGAGCTACTAATTGGGTGCGGGGGAGTCAAATCCTACCAAATCCAGATAAACTCCGAATGCTTTATAATATACGCTGGAGTGAGGCTATGGGTGCTAAGGTCCATGGCCGAGAGGGAAAGAACCCAGACCATCAGCTAAGGTCCCCAAATTACCGCTAAGTTGAACTAACGAGGTCCGATTGCACAGACAGCTAGGATGTTGGCTTGGAAGCAGCCATTCATTTAAAGAGTGCGTAACAGCTCACTAGTCGAGCGATCGGGCATGGATAATAAACGGGCATTAAGCGGTATACCGAAGCTATGGATTTACGTTGAAAGATACGTGAGTGGTAGGGGAGCATTCTATCTACCGGCGAAGCAGGAAGGTAACTGACTGTGGAGGGAATAGAAAAGCAAATGTAGGCATAAGTAACGATAAGGCGGGAGAGAAACCCGCCCACCGAAAGACTAAGGTTTCCTGATCAACGCTAATCGGATCAGGGTTAGTCGGGGCCTAAGGTGAAGCCGAAGGGCGTAGCCGATGGATAACAGGTTAATAATCCTGTACTTTTTATAACTGCGATGCGGTGACGGAGTAGTGAAACTGACGCGAACTGACGGAATAGTTCGTTAAATGCCGTAGGTATATAGACTGTAGTAAAGTACGCAGACTATGCTGAAAGCAGATAGTACCTTAAACCTTCGGGGGAGAGGATAGTTCAGGTAATCAGACTTCCAAGAAAACCCGCTAAGCTTCAGGTTATAAAAACCCGTACCGTAAACCGACACAGGTAGTCGAGGAGAGAATCCTAAGGTGCTCGAGTGAATCATGGCTAAGGAACTCGGCAAAATGGCCCTGTAACTTCGGGAGAAGGGGCGCTTTCAGCAATGGAAGCCGCAGTGAAAAGGCCCAGGCGACTGTTTAACAAAAACACATGGCTATGCAAAATCGAAAGATGACGTATATGGCCTGACACCTGCCCGGTGCCGGAAGGTTAAGAGGGGATGTTAGGGTTAAACCGAAGCATTGAATCGAAGCCCCGGTAAACGGCGGCCGTAACTATAACGGTCCTAAGGTAGCGAAATTCCTTGTCGGGTAAGTTCCGACCTGCACGAATGGTGTAACGATCTGGGCGCTGTCTCAGCCATGAGCTCGGTGAAATTGTGGTATCGGTGAAGACGCCGGTTACCCGCAACGGGACGGAAAGACCCCATGCACCTTCACTACAACTTAACATTGATATCGGATACAGGATGTGTAGGATAGGTGGGAGACTGTGATCCGGCTTCGCTAGGAGTCGGTTAGTCAACGTTGAAATACCACCCTTTCTGTATTTGGTGTCTAACCCTGCGTAGCGGGGGACATTGTTTGGCGGGTAGTTTGACTGGGGTGGTCGCCTCCAAAAAGGTAACGGAGGCTTTCAAAGGTAAGCTCAGTACGCTTGGTAACCGTACGCGGAGTGCAATAGCATAAGCTTGCTTGACTGTGAGACAGACAAGTCGATCAGGGTCGAAAGACGGATATAGTGATCCGGTGGTTCTGCATGGAAGGGCCATCGCTCAAAGGATAAAAGGTACGCTGGGGATAACAGGCTGATCTCCCCCAAGAGCTCATATCGACGGGGAGGTTTGGCACCTCGATGTCGGCTCGTCACATCCTGGGGCTGGAGAAGGTCCCAAGGGTTGAGCTGTTCGCTCATTAAAGTGGCACGCGAGCTGGGTTCAGAACGTCGCGAGACAGTTCGGTCCCTATCTGTTGTGGGCGTTGGAAGTTTGAGTGGGGCTGACCTTAGTACGAGAGGACCGGGTTGGACTAACCTCTGGTGAATCTGTTATGGCGCCAGCTGTATTGCAGAGTAGCTACGTTGGGAATAGATAAGCGCTGAAAGCATCTAAGTGCGAAACTAGCCACAAGATGAGACTTCCATTGAGGGTCGTAGCAGACTACTACGTTGATAGGTTACAGGTATAAAGGTGGTGACATCATAGCCAAGTAATACTAATCGCCCGAAGCTTTCTCATAGCAGGTAATTAAGGAGTCCATAGTTGATGGTCGATAGTCCATAGTCAGTAATGGCTTAAGACTAAAAACTAAAGACTTTGGACTCCGAACACTAAATATTGTTGTTTTCTCTTAAACTTACTTCTTTCAATTATTGTCATTGTTTATTGGGCATTAGTTCATGGATGATAGTTCATAGCCAAGCGCTAAGACATTCAGTCATTCACTAAATCACTCAATCAAACATTAAAATATTCAGGTGCCTATATCGGCGGTGTCTACCTCTTCCCATTCCGAACAGAGAAGTCAAGCCCGCCAGAGCCGATGGTACTGCAGTAAAATGTGGGAGAGTAGGTCGGTGCCAAATCTTAAAGCCGTTTAATACGGTGGCATAACCCTTCATCAATGTGATGAGGGGTTTTTGCGTTTTTAACCAGGCTCGGCCTCCGCTTTGTTGATTTTCTTCACATACAATTCATCAACCAAAATAATTATTATAGCCAGCAAGGGAACAGCCAGGATAATCCCTAACGCGCCGGAAACCGTGGCCATAACTAACTGGCTGATGAGTGTTAACGCCGGTGGCAGATTGATCATCTTTTTTTGAATTAGCGGGGTTACTATATTAGCCACTATAGTTTGCGATACAATATATAGCAATGCTACTATTATTGCTGTATTAGTACTTATAGTAAGCGCCAGCAATACGCCTGGAATCATCGCTATTAATGGGCCTAAATTTGGAACGAGCTCTAAAATGCCGGTTATTAATGCCAGCGCCAGTGCAACAGGTACGCCAATAATACTCAAGCCTATGGTTATCAAAATAGTTATCAGCAACATGGATAGTAACATACCCTTAAGCCAACCTTTAAGCGAAAGACTTATCCTATCCATAATATGCTGGCCCAACATTTTTTTATTTTTGGGCACCAGCAGCAACATGCCATCTTTATAAAGCGACGGACTGGCGGTAAAGAAAATACCCAGGAATAAAATAATATACAGATCGCCTAATACGCCAAAACCCGTGGCGAAAAAACTTTGAGCGGTAGTGAATAGCTTTTGCGAATTATCGCCCGAGAAAGAATCAAGTACTTTTTGTCCTATAGGGACGGCGGCAAGTTTGGCCTTAGCGGTATTAAGTGTAGCAGGTAGCTTATTACTTAACTCTGCAACCTGTACCTGTATTTTAGTACCCATAAACCAAAGCAATACACCAAGCAATATAATGGAACCTGCAATAGATATGATCATTGCTAACTTGCGGTTAAGCCTGGTTTTACGCTGAATAATATCGCCTAAACCATGAAAATAAACAGCTATAAGTGACCCGGCCAGCGCCATTAGCAATACATTAAAGGCAACGCGGATAACTAATATCACCACAACAAACAAGGCAATAATTGCCATGGTTTGCCATACTTTACCGGTATAGGTCAGTTGGTTAGGTGTAGTATCAGCGTGTTTCTTTTTTTCGGCCATGGTTTAAGTTCCAGAGGGTATGAAAGTAAGACAGCGATTATTGTTTAATGTTTTACTTGAACAGGTAACTGCTTTAAACGATACTAATATTTAGCTAATTTACTTATTCATAAAATACTTAACTTCATGTAATGAAAAGATATTTTCTGCTTATTATCGCTTGTGGTATATATATGGGTTCAAAAGCGCAAACCGTGGATGATACCATACCAAACATTCCTGAACCCAAACCCGTTATAAGAGTGGGCTATGGGCCGGTAGAAATTGAGCCACAATACCCAGGTGGTATGGACGAGTTTTACAAATACTTAGATAATAACATCGTCTATCCAAAAAAAGCCTTAAGAGAGAAAGTTCAAGGAAAGGTATTTATAACGTTTATTGTAGGAAAGGATGGTTGCCTGACGAATATCAGGGCCGTTAGGTCCCCCTCTGTTGAATTGAGTAATGAATGTGTCAGGGTGCTGGACGATTGCAGGTTTATCCCCGGTTCGCAACTCGGAAAACCGGTAAGGGTGCAATACACTGTACCTATTATGTTTGATTCAGAACACCCTTCAGAACACCATCAAATACCCAAAGCCTGGTAAATCTCCGCAGCCAACAATCCGCTCCCGCCGCCATAATGTTGCACAATTATAATATCCGGTTTTTGGGCCCTAAACATCGCGCATAATTTAGTCTCGCTATCCTTTTCAATGCCGCCGCCTAACAGCACTAACCTGTAATTATTAGCATTAAACGCAGCAATTGCTTCCTCATCGGTACCGGCGCCTGCGGCATTCCATTCGGGGTTATTGTTCACTAACCTTATTACAGTTTGCAATATTTCCGGGTGCCGCCCAATAACTAATATTTCTATTTTACTCATATCTGTTTTGGATAATTCAGCAATAAAAGCTTCGTGTATCTTTGTGCATTTTCTCCATGAACTCCGTGGTTAAATTAACCACAAAGGCCACCAAGAGCAGGCACAAAGATCACAAAGAATAAATGATTAATTCACTCATTCAAATTGCCATCGGCACTTCCATCAGCAAAAATTCCGCGTTGGTATCAGCGCTGATGGTAAATTTATCTGTATCCCATATCCCAAATCCATCGCGGGTATTCAGTAGCTGGCCGTTTACGTTTATATCGCCGCTTAATACAAAAACATATACGCCGTTGCCTTTTGCTTTTAGTGCATATTCGGTACTTATGCCCTTGTCAAACTTCCCTAAATGGAACCATGCATTTTGGTGTATCCACACACCTGCATCATCCGGGTTGGGCGACAATATCTGTTGTAGCTTGTTATGCCTGTCCTCTAAATTCAGGGTTATCTGGTCATAACGCGGTTCAACATTCCGTTTATTCGGATATACCCATATCTGCAAAAATTTAACCCGTTTATCGCGATCGTTATTATACTCGCTATGATAAATGCCGGTACCGGCGCTCATGGCCTGTATGTCGCCATTTTTTATTACGGCCACATTGTTCATGCTGTCTTTATGTTCCAGGTCGCCCTCAAGCGGGATAGAAATAATTTCCATATTATCATGCGGGTGCTTACCAAAGCCCATGCCTGCATCAACGGTATCATCATTTAATACCCTTAATGTGCCAAAACCCATCCTTTCGGGGTTATAATAACTGCCAAAACTAAAAGAGTGGTAACTGTTAAGCCAGCCATGGTTTGCATGCCCGCGTGTGGCGGCTTTATGTAATATTGTATTTGCCATTTTGATTAAGTTTTAAATTATACTCAAAGGTACGGTGTACGAAAAGCCCGGCACATGATGTAGGTTAAGAAATAGAGGTTAGTGATTAGAGATTAGTTAATTAGAGATTAGTGGGTGCTAATATCTGCTAACTGCAAACCGGCAACTGCAAACTGACTATTTCTTCCTCATCATTTCGCTCCTCATCCTACTAAAAAACTCGGGGGTAACGCCAATGTAGGCGGCTAATTGTTTTTGGGGCAGGTGATCAATAAGGGTGGGGTACCGTTTGCAAAATATGCCGTAACGCTCCTCGGCGGTTAGGCTCATATTATCAACTATACGCTGCTGGTTGGCTACTAATGATTTTTCGGCAAGGATGCGAAAAAACCGTTCAAATTTCGGGACCTCGACATATAGCTTTTCCTGGTTAATTTTTGACAGCAATATCATGTCGGTATCTTCCAGCGCTTCAATGTACAGGGTGCCGGGCTTTTGGGTTATCAGGCTGTACATATCCGCAATCCACCAATCAGGAGGGGCAAAACCAAGTACATGTTCAACGCCGCCCCTATCAATGGTATATCCCCTTAAACAACCTGCTGTTACAAACGCCGAATATTTACATACTTCACCTTCGCTTAACAGGAATTGTTTTCTTTTAACCGATTTTGTTTCTAATCGCGCCACAAAAAATTCCTGCTCGGCATCAGTCAGCTCAATATACTTCGAAACATTATTTAATATCAGGTCAAATGCCATGGGGCGGTGTTGTTGCTGTTTGTAATCAAATATAATGTATCGGGTTAAGCACCCGGGAAAAAATCAAAAAAATCTTTATTTTAATTTCAACCCGCAGCAGGTATGCTAAAGAAAAAGGTAGTGCCTATTCCCAATTTTGTTTCAAACCAAACGGTGCCGCCTGCATTTTCGATGGAGTTTTTTACAAATGCCAACCCAAGCCCCGTGCCCGAGCTTTTGGTGGTAAAATTAGGTTCAAATATTTTTTCGCGCATGTGCTCGGGTATGCCGTTGCCATTATCTTTAATGGTGAGTAAAATGTTTTTTTCGGTTGTAGTATAATCAATAATGATCATGCCCTGCCTGTCGGGCGGGGTGGCTTCTATGGCATTTTTTAACAGGTTATTAAAGCAGCGCAATATCTGGTCGCGGTCGGCATTGATATAAAAAGGTTCTTCAGTAGGATGGTAGCTAATAGTTATATTATCCATTTGTTTAAAAATGGTAACCGCTTGGCTTAACATATCAAACAGGTTAATACGCACTATACGGGTATCAGGCATTTTTGCAAATGCCGAAAATTCGGACGCTATTGACGACAGACTTTCAATTTGTTCAACAAATGATTTGCTAAACCGTTCAAACTTCTGATCAAATTTAGGGTCCTTATCGCGCCATGATTTTTCAAGCAATTGCAAACCCAATTTTAAAGGCGTTAGCGGGTTTTTAATTTCATGGGCCACTTGCTTAGCCATTTCGCGCCAGGCGCTTTCCCTTTCTGATTGTGCCAGCTTCTGCGCGCTGCTTTCAAGGGCGGCTATCATATTGTTATACTCTTTTACCATGGCGCCAATCTCATCATCACGTTCCCATTGAATAGGCTCATTCTTTTTACCGTATATGATCTTGCCCAGGCTTTCCTGTATAAAATTTAAAGGCGCGGTAATTTGCCGGGCAATAATTATGGCAAACAAACCTATGGCAATAAATATCAAAGCATAAATATTGATCATGATATTTAGCAACGAGCCAATGCGTTCGTAATAATCAGTCTCGTTAGAAAAATAAGGGAGCTGTAAATAAGCCGCCACATCGCCCTTTGTATTCCGTACCGGGGTGTAGGCCGATTTGTATTTTAGTTCGCCCAAGGTTTCATCATTTACAAACTCGGAGTTTTTTAATTCACTTAGCTTTATAAACGCCCGGGCATTCATGCGGGGGGCCATTAGGCCGTACTTGTAAACTTTAGGCTGGGTAGTAATTAAAAGCGAGCCCTGCCGGTCAAACAATACCAGGTCGGTAGCATAAGAGTTTGCCAGCCTGTCAAAATCCAGCTGGCTTTCTTCATTAATGTTGCCCAGGTATTTATCAAGTTGCCCTCTTTCAAGAAAATCGGTAATGCGGCTAATTTTGTCCCTTATCATCGTATCCTGCTGGTTTTGATATTGCGTGATAATAGAAAAATAGGTAACCATACCCACCATTACCAGCGTAATAAAAACCGCAAACACCATAGAGAACTGGATGCGGGTTTTATAAAGTATCCGGTCAAAATTTATTCTAAAGCTCCATTTTATAATGTTATCCGTAAAATTTAATATTTTGATACGTATCCATGCCCACCGCACTAAAATAACCAACATGCTAAATAGCATTATAGCTACAAAAAAGATAGTTAATGACGTAATATCATAAAATACAGCGTTTTCTTCCCGGCTGATAACGATCAGGTTACGCGCACTGGGCATGTATATCAAATGGTTGTAAACGGTGAATGGCCTGTACCATTTAAGCCCTTCGATACTGGTTGTTTTTGAGGTGTATTGTTTTAGCTCACCCTTAAAGTTGGTGTTAATAAGGTTATAGATATAATTGCCGTGCTGGCGTATTAATTTGCCATCGCTATAAAAGGCATACGAGTAGTTTTTAAACTCGTTACCGGGCTTCGCCTTTTCATCAATTAACAGCGCCGGGAACGAATCTGCAATTTGCAGTGCTTTTGATTTTAACTCAATAACAATAACGCCTAAGCTTTTACCTTTATCGGACACAGGCAGCATGGCAAAATAATTTTGAAAACCAAACGATGCATTTTCCCGGTAAAAATTATCGGATACCTTAAACGAGCTGTAAAGCACCATGTCCCTAAAATCGCTCAAGGCGTAGCTTTTATCGCTTGATATGGATTGTCCGTCGTTATTAAAGGCGTGAACTGTGAAGTCATATTTTGATAAATAGCCGTCAAAATAAAGTTTCTGAAAACGGTTTTTCAGGTAATCATTATTGTGTACCGAGTCGGTAAAAGATTGCGCTAAAGCCGGGTCGGTAATTATTTGATCTTCTATTTTTTTAAAAAGATAATCGGCAGTTACATCATCAGGTATCTGTAATTGCTGCACAAGCGCCTTACGTACGTCTTTTTCTTTTATCGACTCAAAGTGATTGAGCATTACCGCCGAAATAAAGGCAAATACAAGTATTATAGTGGCAAATAACCCGGTATTGAGTTTCAGATTATCGTAGCGGTATGAATAACCCCTTATTGCAACTATAATTGCCCATAAAAAATAAACAACGGTAAACTCCCAGTAAAAACTTACAACTACGGTAAATAAAACAATGCCGGTTAAAAAAATAAGCACCTGGTGGGTAACAGGTATGTTTAATTTTTTGGCCAGCGTTAAAAAAACTTCTGTCAATAAAAAAAGCATTAAAAAACAAAAGCAAAGCATTAAAATGCCAATGGCGCTAAACCACGAAAGATTGAACACATCACTTACATCAAAACTGATCTGCGAGTTAGAAACCACCCCATAAAAAATCGTCAGGAATGCGGTTAACACAATTAACAGCGCCAGGATGCATGAAATTAATATAACATAGCTTGCCGCTTTGCCGGGAGCATGTTTTAACAGGCGGTTGCGCTGTTGAAAAAGGAATGCAGCCAGCCAGCATACCAGCAATATATTGATACAAAAATCGCCCAGGGTTGGGAATAAATTGCTTGATGCATAAAACCGGGGGTTAAAAATATCAAGCCTGTAAGTAAGATCGGGCAGGTTATAATGTAAATTGATAACCCTTAACAACACAATAAACAACGCCAGTAAAGCTAACGAGGTTATAACGTAACCTTTGCGCGCCAGGTAGGTGCAAAGGTTTTGTATTAATATACATAAGGTAATAAAAGTTAACAGCCAAAAAACCAGCTCAAAATAAAAAAGCCGCTGACTAACGGCACCGGGCATTAATTTTACCGAGAACAGGTAAACGTTATTTACGCTATGAATTTCATGGATGTCCCTGTCCGAAAAATCGGCAATTTCAATATTATGCTCGCTGATGAGATCTTTTGCAAAAGTGTTTTGCAGGTACTGGTTTTGAAAAGCGTAGTTTATTTTTACCGGGATAAAAAATATAGCCGAAAAGTCGCCATCATTTTTTCGGATAACCTCATAATACCCATTAGGCTGGTTTATAAAGCTAACCCCATTTTTAATTTTGGCGAGATCATGTGGCAATACTTTTGTACCGCTCCAAAAAGCTAACTGTTCGTTTTTTAGGGTAACAAGCCAGATGTAATTATTAGTAGTAAAATGAGTGATGGTATTAAGCGCTTCGGCGGTATTTGACGAAAGGGTTTTTAACCGGTTAAACCTAACGGGGTTATTAAGCGTTTCATCAATAAGGTTCTCCTTCCCATGCAGGTTGTCTTCTAATAATTTAGCTGTTTGGTGCAGGCTGTCTTCGGATGTGTACGTTTTGCGGGCAATAATTGCCGTTAGCATAAGCGTGGCCGTTAACAGGGCCAGCATCCAACGTAGTTTTCCGGAGTAAGTCAAATTATTTCTAAATAGATTAATGTAAATTTAGAATAAAAAAAAGCCGCTTTAGTTTGCGGCTTATCAAAATTTTTATTGTTCATGCGTAAATGAGGCGCTTTGCGTTGGCATTGCCCGGTCAACTTTTTTTACCAGGCCTTGCAAAACATTACCGGGCCCAACTTCAGTAAACGATGTAGCGCCATCTTCCATCATGTGTTTTACGGTTTGTGTCCACCTAACCGGGCCGGTAAGCTGCGCAATTAAATTATGTTTTATTTTAGCCGGATCGGTATAAGGTTTAGCATCAATATTTTGATATATAGGGCAAACCGGCGCATTAATAGTTGTATGTACAATGGCGTGTTCAAGCTCAACACGGGCTGCCTCCATTAAAGGCGAATGGAACGCGCCGCCTACATTTAGTTTTAAAGCACGTTTAGCGCCAGCTGCGGTCATTTCTTCGCAAGCTTTATCAACGCCTGCTATAGTGCCCGAAATTACCAGCTGGCCCGGGCAATTGTAATTGGCGGGTACTACCACATCGCTGATGCGCTTGCAAATATCTTCAACCGTAAAATCATCCAAACCCAAAATAGCGGCCATGGTTGATGGCTGTATCTCACAGGCTTTTTGCATAGCGTTGGCCCGCGCGGCCACTAAGCGCAAACCATCCTCAAATGACAGGGCTCCCGCGGCAACCAATGCCGAAAACTCGCCTAACGAATGGCCTGCTGCCATTTCGGGCGCAAAATCATCCATTACTTTGGCCAATATTACCGAATGTAAAAATATTGCAGGCTGCGTAACGTTGGTTTGTTTAAGGTCCTCGTCAGTACCGTTAAACATAATATCGGTTATCCTGAAGCCCAATATAGCATTGGCCTGTTCAAATAATTGGCGGGCCTGTTCAGATTGTTCGTAAAGGTCCTTGCCCATACCCACAAACTGGGCGCCTTGTCCGGGAAAAATGTATGCTTTCATTTTAGAGATTAGAGGTTAGTTAATTAGAGATTAGGATTAGAAGTTGGCCAATTGGTGATTAAAGATAGTTTTATAACTGTTTCTTAAAAAATATTGAGTTAAAAATCTTCCTAATCACTAATCTCCAATCTCTGATCACTAACTTAATTTCGCTGAAATTAAGTTCAAAAACTCCGTCCTTGTTTTTTCTTTTAAAAATTCGCCGGTAAAGGCCGATGTTGTTGTAACCGAATTTTGTTTTTGTACGCCGCGCATGCTCATACATAGGTGGCGGCATTCAATAACAATACCTACACCCAGGGGCTGTAAGGTATCCTGTATGCAATCCCTTATCTCGTTGGTTAAACGCTCCTGCACCTGCAAACGGCGGGCAAATACATCAACTACACGCGGTATTTTACTTAATCCAACCACATAACCATTAGGGATATAAGCAATATGGGCTTTACCAAAAAACGGCAGCATGTGGTGCTCGCACATGGAATATACCTCAATATCTTTCACCACTACCATCTGGCTATACTCCTCTTTAAACATAGCCGAATTAAGGATCTCTTTAGCATCAAGGTCATAACCATGTGTAAGGTATAACATGGCTTTGGCTACGCGCTCGGGTGTACGTAACAAACCTTCACGATCGGGCTTTTCGCCTATCTGTTTCAGTACATCTTTATAATGAGCCGAAAGGTTACTGATCAGTTCGGGGTTATAACGGTCAATTTTTTCGTAGCCGTTAATACCTTCATCCCTGTCGGGTATCGCATCTTTATTGATCATTGTACAGGTTTAATCGCCAAAATATTCGGCAGAGTTATTTTCGGTTTCATATAATTTAACCGAATGTAAAAAAACACCGTCATAAGCTTCAATCGGCGCTTTTAACTGGTTAAAAATTTCAATGCAAAGCAATTCGGTCGATGCCATTTTACCGGCCATAAACTCAACATCCTTATTAATATTCTTATGGTCAAGCTTTTCAATCACATAATCGTTAATAATTATCTTCAATTCTTTCAAATCAATTAAATAACCGGTTGCGTGTGTAACCTGCCCTTTTACGGTGACAAAAAGATTGTAGTTATGGCCATGCCAGTTTGGGTTAGCGCATTTGCCAAAAACTTCGGCATTTTTTTCTGCGCTCCACTCCTCGCGGTACATCCTGTGTGCCGCATTAAAATGTTCTTTGCGCGTAATATATATCATCATAATAATTGTGGCTGCAAATATACAAAACAAAATAAGCGTTTGTTTTTATCTTAGTGGTCAAAATAAAAATGACATGCGGATATTAATTGTTGCTGCTACCGTGCCCGAGGTTATGCCTTTAATAGAGGCTTTGGCTTTACAAAAGGCCGAAGAAGAAAATTTATATACCCCCCGCCACGCCTCAATAGCCAATTGCTCGGTACTAATAACCGGTGCCGGGATGGTGCCCACGGCATTTGCGTTAGCCCGGCATTTGCCCCGTAATGTGTATCACCTGGTAATTAACCTGGGTATTGCAGGCAGCTTTGACCGCGCTATCCAATTGGGCGATGTGATAGAAATTACCCAGGATACTTTTTCGGAGTTAGGTGCCGAAGATGATAAAAGGTTTATCAGCATTGAAAGGCTGGAACTGGGCGCAAGCATTTTTAAACCAACCACGGGCATAAGCTATTTCACCAAAAAAATAAGCCTCAACAAGGCCACCGCAATTACGGTAAATACGGTTCACGGCAATGAAGAATCTATAAAGAGCGTTGTCGAAAGGTTAAACCCGCAGCTGGAAAGCATGGAAGGCGCCGCATTTTTTTATGCCTGCCACGAACTGAAGGTACCCTGCATACAGATCAGGGCAGTGTCAAATTATGTAGAAAAACGCAACCGCGACAACTGGAACATAGGGCTTGCTGTAAAAAATCTGAATAACTTTGCTTTGGAATTTTTGAAAGGATTGTAAGGTTGATAGGTTATACGTGCTATGTTTTACGTTGTACGTGTTTTTTGTGACAAATCAACGTATAACGTCCTACGTAAAACGTATAACGTAATGAAACTAACCCTCGGCTTTTCTCCCTGCCCTAATGATACCTTTATTTTCGATGCCCTCATCCACCATAAAATTGATACGGAGGGATTGGATTTTGAGGTTTTTTATGATGATGTAGAAACGCTAAACCAAAAAGCATTTAAAGGCGAACTGGATATTACCAAACTCAGCTATCACGCCTTTGCTTATGTGGCTAACCAATATGTTTTGCTGGATGCAGGCAGCGCCCTGGGCTTCGGCGTCGGGCCATTATTAATTTCGGATTTCGAAATTTCAATTTCGGATTTACAGAACGGGCAAATTCGAGATCGGAAATTCGAAATTCGAAATCCTTTAATTGGCATCCCCGGCAAATACACTACCGCCAATTTTTTATTGGGACTGGCTTTCCCGCTCGCTACTAATAAGCAGGAACTTGTTTTCTCGGATATCGAGAACGCGGTACTTGATGGCCGTGTAGATGTGGGCTTAATTATCCACGAAAATCGCTTTACTTACCAGGATAAAGGCTTAAAGAAAATCATCGACCTGGGCGATTACTGGGAAAAACAAACCGGCTGCGCCATACCCTTAGGCGGCATTGTGGCTAACCGCAAACTGCCGGTAGCTGTTCAGCATAAAATTAACCGGGTTTTGCGCCGCTCGGTCGAGTTTGCTTTCGCCAACCCAAAATCGGGGTTGGATTTTATTCGCCAACACGCGCAGGAAATGAGCGAGGAAGTAATGTATAAGCATATTGAATTATATGTAAATAAATACTCGGTTGATTTGGGCGAAGAAGGCAGGAAGGCGATCAAACTGCTTTTTGCCACAGCTTTAGAAAAACATATCATCCCCGAAATTAAAGGAGGGTTGTTTTTGACCGATTGATAATACGGTTTAGGTTTTACGGATGATCCCTGTGCGAAAACGTACAATTATTGTAACGATAAGGAACAGCCAAATCGAAAAAAATACGACATAATTTATTGTTAATCAATAATATAACATCATGGCATTTGTTTTGATGGCTTGTTTTTGATAAATAGTAACCAGAGTGGCAAATCCTCTAAAACCCGAAAAACGGACCTACGCGCAGGACAGGTTCGATATCCTCATCAACAAACAAAGAAGCGGGCAGGCCAGCTTTGATGAGCTCACCGAGCTTGATGAAATTATTAACCGCTACCCGGGCATCCTCTCAAAAATATTGGAAGAAATGGAAGCGGAATCAAGGGGGTTTGTCGATACTGAGCCGGAAGACACCAATGATATTTTAGCCGGGAAGCCAATGAGCCTGGTTGAAAGGCTGAAAAAATTGGTTGGCCGTTTGTTCTGCGTGCTGGGGACAGAAATTAAATCGCGCTGTTTTTCATTAGGGCATATTTATCAATAACATACGAAACGTTATTGCAATGACGCTGGGGGAGAAAGGCACGCAAACAGGACCGTCTTTGCGAGGTACGAAGCAATCTCAAAAGTGATAGGCGGCGAACTTGCATGGCCGATTTGCATGTTCAGAGATTGCCACGCTATCGCTCGCAAAGACGATCTTTTGGACATTTTCAAATACCCCTACTACTTTACCGGTATATCCAACAACCCTTTTCCGGAAATATTACTAACATCCTTTAATTGCTTCGGTTCAACACCCCATTGACCATTAAACCAGGTAACATTGGTAACGTTAATACCCGAAGCGTTTTTAAGCCCCATCAACGCGTGGTTATCCTGCGGGGCAACTACCTTTACTGCCGATATATTCGCGCCTGTTACATCATCAAAAAACAAGGCGTAACGGCTATCGCGTTTTTCATAATTGAAGGTGCTGTTTTTAACAGTAATGCCTTCAACATGCCGGGCCCATAAGCCATATGAGGGCTGCACCTTTAAATCGCCAACATTGTACTGCCCTACGCCCATTTCGGGTGGCGTAGCAGCAGTATCGGCAAGGGCATTACCGCCTTTTACCAATACATTAATATCATTAAACGTAATGTTTTTAATATAGCCCGTATGCTTGCCATTGGGCAGTTTAAAATCAAGGCCGCCATCAACATCGGCAGCATCGGGCAATTTGTACCCGGCAACTATCGGGGTTGCTTTTCTTTGCGTGCCATCATACGTTTTCCACCTTTTGCCGCTATATGAACTGCCGCCATACACCTCATAAACATCTACCCCGTTCAATTTTATATCTTCTACCTGGCCAATGTTTACGTTTTTTATCAGCAGCTCGTTATGTTTGTTACCATCTTCGGT
>Ga0206943_1074_pt1 | contig 25701 bp, 24 predicted proteins | sample Alteio_BWOrgHeat_7_FD_153243 | JGI IMG/M metagenome (GOLD analysis project Ga0206943, IMG submission 153243) | Enriched cells from forest soil in Barre Woods Harvard Forest LTER site, Petersham, Massachusetts, United States -... | ecosystem: Environmental > Terrestrial > Soil > Temperate forest > O... | reverse complement strand
AAGCAAGCGAGTCGGCAAAAAAAACGAAGACCATTTACATATCAACTGTATTTGGTATCGCCATGGTTTTGTCGATGGTAGGTTTGTTAGGCTTAATATTGGTACATGCCAATAACCTGTCGCGCTATGTGAAAGAAAACATTGTGCTTAATGTTTTTGTGGATGACGCGGCACACGAAACCGATGTAATGGAGCTGCAAAAACAATTGGCCGCTAACCCAATGGTTAAGCAGGCGCAATATGTAAGTAAAGAACTGGCCGCCCGCAACCTGCAAAAAGATTTGGGTGAAGATTTTGTGAAGTTTTTGGGCTATAACCCGCTGTCGCAATCATTAGATGTTTACTTAAATGCCCAGTATGCCAACAACGCCGATATTACCAAATTCAAAACTGAGCTGTTAAAAAACCCATTGATAAAAGAGGTTAAATACCAGCAATCGCTGGTTGACCAAATGAACCAGAATTTAACTTCGATAAGCTTAATTATACTGGCTTTTGCAAGCATATTCGTGGTGCTTTCGGTAGCGCTTATTAATAACACTATCCGTCTAGCAATTTACTCGCAACGCTTTTTAATTAAATCGATGCAATTGGTAGGCGCAACAAAAGGGTTTATTCGTAAACCATTTCTACTATATGGTATTTGGCATGGCCTTTTGGGCGCGCTAATAGCCATTATTATTTTAATGGGCACCCTGTACCTGGCCGTACAGCAAGTCCCCGACCTGGTAATATTGCAAAACTATTCCGAGTTCGGGATAGTGTTTTTATTTGTAATAGGCTTGGGCGTATTTATTTCGGGCTTCAGCACCTTTTTGGCAGTAAATAAGTTTTTACGTTTAAAAATACACGCTCTATATAGGTAAAAGCTGAAAGCGAAAAGCCTAAAGCAACTCAATATTTAATAATTCAGTCATTCAATAAATCTATAAATAAAAATATGGCACAACCCATCAAAACACCGGCACCAAAAGTACAGGCTAAACCGGCAGATAAAACCCCTGTAAAACTGATATTCGATAAAAGCAATTACCGCTGGTTCATCATCGCCATAGCTGTAGTGGCTTTTGGCTTTATATTAATGGCGGGCACAACTGATATTTACAGCAATACCAAAATTATTTTGGCTCCAATTGTAGTTTTAACAGGCTTCGCTATCGCCTTTTTCGCCATCCTGAAAAAACCGGAAGCGAAGTAGTTAATGGTTAATTGATGATAGTAAATGTTTCATAGCATTAAACATTTATAGCTTTTATAACCTCTACAACTTATTTCAACATTTACAACCCTTACAACCTTTCCCCTATGAATATCATACATGTTATTGTCCTGGCTATAATTGAAGGCCTAACGGAATTTTTGCCGGTATCATCAACCGGGCACATGGTTATTGCCAGCTCATTAATGGGCATCAGCAAGGACGAATTTGTTAAACTGTTTGAAATAGTTATCCAGTTAGGCGCTATCCTCGCTGTAGTGGTGCTTTACTTTAAACGTTTTTTCCGCTCTATTGATTTTTATGTAAAGCTGGTTATTGGTGTAATACCTGCCGTAATATTAGGCTTGTTATTTAAAAAGAAAATTGATGTACTGTTAGAAAGCCCGCTGGTTGTTGCTATAGCCTTTGTGGTTGGCGGCGTTATTTTACTTTTTGTTGATGACTGGTTTAATAAACCTACTGTTAATGACGAAAAAGAAATCAACCATATCACCGCGCTTAAAATTGGGTTCTTCCAATGTTTGGCTATGGTGCCGGGCGTTTCGCGGTCTGCTGCCTCTATTGTAGGTGGTATGTCGCAAAAGCTGAGCCGTAAGGCCGCTGCCGAGTTTTCGTTCTTCCTGGCTGTGCCAACCATGTTTGGTGCTACCCTAAAAGATCTGTATGACTTTTACAAAAACGGCCACTTTGCTAATACCGATATACATCAGGACATTAAATATTTAGTGATAGGCAGCGTCATCGCTTTTATTGTGGCGTTGCTGGCTATCAAAAGCTTTATTACCTTTTTGGAGCAAAAAGGCTTTAAGCTTTTTGGCTACTACCGCATTATAGCTGGTATAATTATTATTATTTTGTACTATACGGGGAATGCTTTGCATACTGTCTGAACCGTTGATTTTTTTGATTGATGGATTGCGTTGATGAATTATTTAAACAGTAGTATTTGTACACGCTTTCTAATCTCATTTTTTCAAATCATGATAATCGATAAAATCCCACAAATCATGGTTCAGACAAATAATCCTACCTTTGCCGCTTAATTATACAAGTGGATAAGCATAAACAATTTAATTTTGCCGAGGGCGAGCTACTTTTAGTAAATAAGCCTTACCAATGGACCAGCTTTGACGTAGTAGGCAAGCTGCGTAACTCGTTTAAGCCCTTAAAGCTAAAGGTTGGCCATGCCGGCACGCTCGACCCATTGGCAACCGGTCTGCTCATCATTTGCACCGGCAAAATGACCAAACAGATCGATACCTTCCAGGCCGAAGAAAAGGAATATACCGGCACCATGATATTGGGCGCTACCACCCCATCCTACGATATGGAAACGGCGCCCGATCAGCAATTTGACATCAGCAGCATAGCTGATGAGCAAATAAAAGGCGCCTGCAAACAGTTTACCGGCGATATACAGCAATACCCCCCGGCACACTCCGCCATAAAAATTGACGGCGAGCGCTTATATGAAAAAGCGCGCCGTGGCGAAGAAGTTGAACTGCGCCTGCGCAACGTAACCATTACCCAATTTGAAATTACCCGTATTGCTTTACCCGAAGTTGATTTTAAAGTAGTTTGCAGCAAAGGCACTTACATCCGCTCGTTAGTGAATGATTTTGGTAAAGCACTAAATAACGGTGCTTATCTATCCAAACTAACCCGTACCCGCAGCGGCAACTATAAAATTGAAGATGCCTGGGAAGTAATGGATTTGGTAGATGTGATAAAAGGACAGAAAGTAATTATTGAATAATATCGGATTTCGGATGTTCAATTTCGAATTTGTTTAATTTTAAAGAGAATTATCAAACTCTTAAATCCGAAATTGAACATTCGAAATTCGAAATAAAATAACGCTTATCTTTACATATTCTACTATAAAATGAAGATATATCATCATATAGATGACTTTAACCCGGTAAAAAACGCGGTGGTTACCATCGGCACTTTTGACGGGGTACACCTGGGGCATCGCAAAATCATAGCGCGTATCAAAGAACTGGCCGAAGCTACGGGCGGCGAAACGGTGATGCTCACTTTTTTTCCGCATCCCCGTATGATATTGCACCCCGAAGATGAAAGTATAAAGCTTATCAATACCATTAATGAAAAGGCCGAACTGCTGGAACAATTGGGCATTGATCATTTGATCATTACCCCGTTTTCAAGGGATTTCTCTAATCAATCTGCCGAGGCTTATATTCGGGATGTATTGGTAAAACAAATCGGCACTAAAAAGATAGTGATCGGCTATGACCACCGTTTTGGTAAAGACCGCCAGGGAGGGCTGAACGACCTGTTGCAAGCCGGCCCCATTTACGGTTTTGACGTTGTTGAAATACCCGAGCAGGATATTCATGAGGTAGCTGTTAGCTCAACCCGTATAAGGGAAGCCTTATTAAACGGCAAAATTGACCTGGCCAATGAGTTTTTAGGCTATCCGTTTTTTATCACCGGCAAGGTAACCCGTGGCGACCAGATAGGCCGGCAAATTGGCTATCCCACCGCCAATATCCTCATCGAAGAAAAATACAAGCTAATACCTGCTGATGGCATATTTTCGGCCAAAATATTTATTGACGGTTCGATTTACAAGGGCATGGCCTACATCGGCAGCCGGCCAACCATAAATGGCCTGTTCAGGAACATCGAAGTGAACATTTTTGATTTTGATGCCGAAATATATGGCCATCAAATTAAAATGGAATTTCACCATTTTGTTCGCGCTGATATTAAATTTTCATCGTTGGATGACCTAACCAAACAACTGGCACAGGATAAGATCGATGTGTTAGCATTGCTGGTTGATGGGTTATAGGTCATTGCTGATAGTTGACAGTGAATAATTCGTTACCTTGTATTTCGTTATGAATTGACAGGCTATGATCTACGACCACCAATTATAAACCGAAATGAAAAAGTATTTACTTCTGCTAAGCTTACTTATACTGCAATTTGGCAATGTTTATGCTCAAAAAAACAATGTAAAGATTTTAGAAAACTCATACCAAAAGGGGTTCATAACAAAGGGCAAAGATTCCATATATTATCAAAAGGTTTTCTTCAAAGCCTTTCCATCAAATTTTCAATCTTTTAGTAAGATATATGCTTGGAATGATTTAACCAACAAAGGGTACCCTTTAAATGATGTTGCCCTGGATCATATTAACCATTTCTTTGCCTTAAAATGTATTAATGAAGATGAATTTATTAAGAAGATAATTTATATATCAATAAATGGAGTTGATCAGGCAGATGGAATAAGTTTTTTCCAAAACAACCTTATACAGTATGTCCCTTTACATAACAAAGAATTTGTTGAAATATTAAAGACCTTTAGTACTAAACAAATTGTTTCTGTATGGACTTTTTATTTTGACTATGAAAATTCATTCATCAGAAAAGATAAGTACCATGAAATTGTAAAGCTTACATCAGCCATTAATAAAAGCATGATTCCTCTTATTACTACAGGTTATCAAAAGTCATCTAAAAACTGGAAAGAAGGCCATTAATTGCGGGGTGGGTTTTATTTGTGAACCACTTTAACAGTCTTCGGCTCTACAGCCAAATAGACCCTTTTCACCACATGATAGGCGGCAAATGCAAAAAACAAAATAGCTATAGCCGTATTAATGATACGCGTGCTCAGGGCAAACTTGCTTTGTATATACCGGGCAAATTCTGCGTATAAAAACAGGCATAAAAACGCGCCCGCTGCCGAGCCTATGCTAAATATCACCAGGGCAAGCTTGCCATCCAATATCCATTCGTGGGTAATTAAATAAGTGCCGGTTATCATCCAGAAAGGTACCTGCATGGGGTTTAAAAAGCCCAGCAATATGCCGTATTTGATACTGTCTGTATCTGAATATTTGGTCTCGGGTGGTTTTTTACGGTGTATCCAGGTTATGGTGCCCATTACACCAAACAATACCACCATCACCCAATCAATTACAATATCCAACCTAACCTGCCCCGAAAGCCATTTGGCCGCGTGCATAATAAAATAGGTAAAGAAAAACTCGACACATGAAAAAGCGATAATGAACTGCAACGCCTGTTTCATCCCCCGGTTAATGGTGATCTGTACCAAAGTCAGGTTAATGTTCCCGGGTGGTATGTACCCTATAAAGTTGGCTATTAACCCGATGAAAAATGTTAGGAGGATCATAATAATGTGCGGATGTGCAAATGTGCAGATATGCAAATGGATTTCAAAATGTCATTATCCATGCATCCACAAAATCTGCACATCAACACATCTGCACATTTGCATATCCGCACATCTGCACATCAAAAAAATCCGCACATTTGCACATCCGCATATTTGCACATAACTAATGAAACGAATAATCTCCCTGTTACCATCTGCTACCGAAATTGTATGTGCTTTGGGTTTGGAAAAAAACCTGGTAGGGCGGTCGCATGAATGTGACTACCCCGAAAGTATAAAACACTTGCCCGTATGTTCGGAAGCTAACTTCCCGGATAATTTAAGCAGTGCGGGCATTGATGTTACGGTAAAAGAGATTTTGGCCGATGCCTTATCCGTTTACACTGTAAACCGCGAAGTGATCAAACAACTCAGCCCCGATGTAGTGATCACCCAGGCGCAATGTGAGGTTTGCGCCGTATCATTAAAAGAGGTTGAACAGGCGCTTGAAAACTATTTAGATAAACAGGCCCAAATTGTTTCGTTACAACCCAATAGTTTAGCTGATATTTTTAATGATATCAAAACCGTTGCCATGGCCCTAAATGTTGAAGAACGGGGTGATACCCTTATTGAAGAACTAGAGGAACGGGTTGATATCATCAGGCATAAGCTTAAATATATTGAGCAAAAACCTACGGTTGCCTGTATCGAATGGCTGGAGCCGTTGATGGTATCGGGCAACTGGATTCCCGGCCTGGTGGATATAGCCGGCGGAATAAATATTTTAGCCGAAGCAGGCAAACATTCGCCTTATGTGCAATGGGACGATATCCGGTCACATAACCCTGATATCATTATTGTAATGCCCTGCGGGTTTGCTATAGAGCGCACAATGAGAGAGATGTACCTGTTATTGCAACAATCCGGGTTTAATGATTTAAAGGCGGTAAAAAACAACAGGCTGTACATTGCCGATGGCAACCAATACTTCAACCGTCCCGGCCCGCGCATGATAGACTCCATTGAAGTTTTAGCCGAGATCATTAACCCCAAACAATTCATTTTTGGGTATGAGGGTAATGGGTGGATAAAGTTTGCTTTGTAAATAATTTTAAAGAACGAAGCGGTCAAAACCCTAAAAAAATTTCGGAAAACCCGCGTTTATTTTTTTTGTGAATTTATTGGCAAAAAACAGGCGAAAAAGCCCTGCTAAATCCTACAGAATTGCGGGTATATATTAAATATACGAAAAAATTTCGACTTCTCAAAATGCCTTGACAATACTATTTGTTTAAGCTGAAATGTTACCTATAAAGCAGTTAAAAATAAATATCACAGCCCCAAAATAGCCGAAAAAAGCAAACCCGGTTACGACATTTTCAGGCCTTACAACGTCGTTTTAATAATGCGCCATGCAGCCTTAGCAGCATCTCAAGTTGCCTTAAACAGCTATAACCACACCTCCTGTGCCTATATAACCGCCTCGAGCCACAATTCATTTCAATACAAGAAAATCGCCCTTCCCAACCCTCTTTTCGCGCAGCGAAGCGAAGGTGGCTGAGCGAAGCAATGACCGGGTGAGTCATCGCCGACATTCAATTACCGGCCCCCCTTAACTTTTATAAATTTAAAATACAATAAGCCCCCAAAAGCACCGTTTATAATTTCAGTAATTCACAACAAGCAATAGGGGCATCACGAAACCATGATGCCCTTATTGCTTCCCAAAACTAAAACACCACGTTAAACCCCGCGTAATAGTTTCTTAACGGTGACGCGTTATAATAACGGTTCCCTACGGCATTCAGGTCATCACCCAGGCTATACTTTTCGTTCAATATATTATCTGCGCCCGCATATACCTCTAAACGGTTTTTATGCCCTAATATATGCTGCCAGCCAACCTTTGCCTGCAATAAATTATAAGGCGCGGCAAAAGTGGTATTGCCATCATTAAGCGGAATGCTTGAGGTATGGTTGTACTGCACAAAAAGATATAAATACGAAGGGAATTTGACTTGAATAGCCGGAATAACCACCTGCTGGGGTACGCCGGTTAACCGGTTGCCCGAATAGTCAGCCGTGGTGGTTTTATAATTGGTAAAGGTGAATTTACTTAAAGTGTACGACAGGTTAAATTGCAGCCCGCGGATAAAATCAGTAGTGTTTTGTTTGATTATCCAATCCGTAAAATACAGTTCAAGGCCCGGTTGCCGGGTGCCTCCCGCGTTAATATAGTATTGCGTTTCATCAGGGTTTAAGCGCAGCACAATAGCATTTTGTAATTGGTAATAAAAAACGGAAGCATCCAAAAACATACTCTCATCTTTATTACGCAGGCGGAAGCCGGTTTCATAGTTCCATCCATATTCGGCCTGCAATGCGGTATTGATAATATTATCCGTTGGGCGTATCTCGGCAGTTGTTGGCGTCGAGTATCCCCGGCTTACAGATGCCCGCCAGGTAAAATCATTGGTTACCTGGTAGGATAAAGCCAAGCGCGGCATAAATTGCGGGGTAAAATCGCGTGGGGTGTAGGTGGTTTGCGCCAACGGATATACATTCCTGAAATCGTACCCATAAAAATTTAAGCTCGCGGCAGCTTCTATATGCAGGCGTTTATAAAAATTGGCCTCATAGCGTACAAATACAAAATGCTGGTTGGTATTTATCTTATCCAGCGTTTGCGCCGTATCCCTTATCCCGCCTGTTTTAATGCCATAGTTGTTAATATCCGAGTTGGTTTGCTGCCACTCCAGCCCGGCATTGGCAGTCCAGTCAAAATCCTTTTGTTTAATGCCTGTAAATTCAAAGTAAGTGCGCATCCCGTAAGTGCCTTCATAACGGTTTTCATAATTGGTGACGAAGGGGTTTGCAAAATCAACGTAAGTGCCATAAACAGCCAGCACATTACGAAGACGGTCGGTAATATGCACCTCGTTTACCAAACCGCCAAACAACATTTTGGTGGTGATGCCAATATTGTCCTGTATGGCCCCCGGTATGGTGGCCGTAGGCGTGCGGGCCAGTTGTGGGCTGGCCTGGTACTGCGCCAGGGTTAACCCGCCGGGTGTTTGATATTTCAGGTCGGAGTAAAAACCTAATATTTTTAAATGGTTGTTTTTAGCATAAGTTATACGATCAACTGCCTGGAAATAATTGCGGTACATGCCGCTATGCTGCCGGTATCCGCCATAGCTTTCATAAGCCTGGTTAATATTTAGCTGGTTGTTTTTATCGCTGTTTTGCAGTGCCATGTTTTCATGCACCAGCGCGTATGACCCGCCGTTAAAACCTAATTTAACATAGTTGCTATCGGCATAACGGTTAACCGGGCTCACCAAAACCACACCGCCCGAGTTTGCGCCAAACAAACTACCGTCGGGCCCTTTTAGCACTTCAATACCCTGTACGCTGTTTACGTCAATGGCATTCAGGTAAGTATTGCCACCGGCATCGGTAAGCGGTATATCGTCGTAATATATTTTTACATCGCGTATGCCAAACGGCGACCGCAACAAACTGCCTCTTATTGATAAGCGGTAACTGCCCGGCGATCGCTCTTCCATACGCACACCGGGTATAGTATTCATAGCAGGCACAAGCGAATTATCGGGTTGTAGTTTTAATTGATCGGGTGTTATGGTGCTAACAGAAGCGGGTACGCTTAACAAGGGCTGATCTGATAAATACCCCTTAATAGTAACGGCCTGCAGTTGTTTTACACTATCGCTTTTTACCTTATCGCGCGGAGCTTGTGCAAATGCAATGGTACCAATAACGAAATTGAAAAATAAGACCAGGTAAAATTTTATCACAATTGCTGATTAGGTCAACAAAAATAACCCTTTATTCATAAAAAGTGTTGGCTTAATATTAAGTGTTTGCGATTTATACAAACCAGGAGTCAAGAACCAAAAGCCCAAAAACCGTAACACAGGATTTTTTTTTAGGCAGATTACCCCAATTATCCTGTATTTATTTTGGTTATGTTATTTTTCAAACAGATAGCTAATACCCGCACGATAAGAAGTAGAACCAACAGATAAATTAGCATAGTTGGTAAAAATATAGGAAGGAATATACGTTAAATACAGTTCAAATTTATGGTTTAACTGAATGCCTATTTTTGAAGTTGCGTTAAAAAACACGTTTTCAACCGATATTGGTTGCAAGGCCGATATGCTTGATGTAGTTGGAGTTAAATGATAGGTAATAGTATGGTCCACATTGCTATAACTGCCATAGTTCGCTGCTCCGCCAAGAGCCGCATAAAACTTAAAATTATTTTTATTGACTATATTATATACAATTTGGGTATTCAACGAAATCATCAACTGGGTAACGTTGTAATCAATAGTATATGGCGTACCTGTTGAACCATCTATACTGTAGGTGCCTTTATTTTCAGTAAAACCGAGCCCTGCTCTAAAAATGAGCTTTTTAGTATTTTTGTTAAAAAAAAAGTCTGCACCGAGGTTCAATTCCGGAAATGTTGAAGAGGATTGCTTTGACGTGGCAAGCTGATCATTGCCCGATATTTTTGATATGGTAGTATTTACCCCCACGCCAACAAAAAACTTATACGGTTTATTTTGTTCGGACAAAGAAAACAAATCTGTGGCCTGCGAACCATTTAATTTTACTGCAATGCTTTTTAAGTCACTTTGATAATAAGCATACTTTACTTCCTTAACCAGGCCCTCATTTTGTGGTTGGTAGGCGAAAGCCAGTTTATTTAATTGAAGTCGGAAGGGTTGATTGAAGTCATCCGGGTTCAGGAACATTGAAAAAATTAATTCTTCCGGAAGGCGACCCTTTTCGGCCGCAAAGTATCTCGTTTTGATGCCATCGGTATAATTATATAAAGCTACATTTTTGCCGGTGGTAATTAGCTTCAAGAAAACAGTATCTATTTTAGATGGCGACGTAGCGCCACCGGCGGAAATATCCTCCTTCAAATAATTTTGCCCAATTTCGCCAATATAACGGCGATAATATTCATAGCCGGAAATTCCAAAACCTGTACTGTTTGTTGTTGAAATATTTTCGGCGTTGGCGGCAAGGTTATTTTTCTTAAACCTTATGGAGTTAGGGTTGTAGTTCCATTCCTGATAATTAATAAAGCCTTGTATAGTATCGCCTTTTAAGTTTACCACATAGCCCGGCTTATAATTGCTTTGTGCCGATAAAAAAAGGGGGAAAGTAAATACGAAGAAAAGAAAAGTAGTTAGCTGTTTCATAAATGATAGGGTGGGCAAATATATTATTCAAACTAATTAATGCCTTGTTTTTTTAGCCGATTACTACTTACCAAACAAATAACTTATACCTGCCTGGTACGAGGTGGTTTTGATACTGTATGATCCTTCAAACTCAATGCTGGCAGGAGGAACATAACCTATATGAATATCCAGCTTATTGTTTAAAACAACTCCGGCTTTTATGGTTTCAGTTAAAAAAAGGGCCTGGGGTTCAAATGGTTCAGTTAACTGAAGGACAGATTCAGGGGTAACGGTAGCATTTTTTACCCTGTAATATTGTTTATTGTTATACATTGAAAAATTAGCCGCCACACCTGCCGATATATAAAGTTTTAAAGGAGATGTATTATACACATTGTACAATAACTGCGGGTTTAGCGAAGCTGTATATTGATTAAACTTTAACACAGTCATGTACGGAAACGCGCTGGTATTGTTATATGTGAAAGAGCCGTTATCGCCTGTTAAATTAAGGCTTGTTCTTAGAATAAGATTTCCAACATTTTTGTTTAAAAATATATCGGCGCCAATAGTAATTTCGGGGAAAACCGACGAAGATGTTTTTACAGTGGCAAAATCATTATCTCCTGTAAAATATAGCCCCGTGTTATTAACCCCTATCCCAACAAAAAACCTTACGCTGGCATGGTCTTCGCCCGTGAATACAATTTTGTTGTTTGAACCATTGGCCACCCCGTTAATTTTTGAAACTACTTCTTTTAAGGCTTCAGCGGTATAATCAATATTTGCTATTTCGTCAAACAAGGCCGGGTTTTGCGGTTGGTATTTTGCCGACAGTGTTTGTAATTGCTGCATATACCCTCTTTGCTTAGCCACTTTAGTAGCGTCCCCCAAATCAAAATAAACGTGGTAGGATAATTCGGCCGGCGGCGCGCTTTTTTCGGCTATAAAATACCTCACTTTTAATATGTCAACATATTCATATAATGTTACATTCTTACCCGTGCTAATAGCTCTTAAAAAAACAGTATCAACCTTGTATGTTGAATCAAGCCCTCTTGATAAATAGGTTATATCTATGGCATCCTGGCTTATCTTTCCTACATACTTTTTATAATATTCGTACCCATTTACAACAAATGCATCAGTATTTGCAATCGAAAAAGTTTCGCTTTTTGTTGTATTGAGGTCTTTTTTGAAACTAATAGCGGTTGGGTTTTTATTCCAGTCTTTATAGTTAATAAACCCGTGTAAAGTATCACCTTTTAAAATTACCACATAGCCCGGTTTGTAATTGCTTTGTGCCGATGTGAAAAAAGGAAGGATAATAAGGAGGAAAAGAAATGTGTATAGCTGTTTCATAAATGATGTTTAGGTGAGGCAAATATATTATTCAGACTAATAATAAACTACCTTCCTTTACAAATAATTAAAATTTATCCCCATACATTTACTTATGCATCACGAACATCATTTAAAAAGCTCTGATACCATCCGCGATATTGTTATCGGCATGTCTGATGGTTTAACCGTTCCGTTTGCGTTGGCAGCGGGCTTGAGCGGGGCTGTAAATTCATCAACCATCATTATTACCGCCGGTATTGCCGAAATTGTTGCCGGCTCAATAGCCATGGGCCTGGGCGGGTTTTTAGCCGGGCGCACGGAAGCCGAGCATTACGCATCAGAACTAAAACGCGAATATGATGAGGTACAGCGTGTGCCCGAACAGGAAAAGGCCGAAGTAATGGAAGTATTTGCCGATTTTGGCTTATCAGAGGCCCTGCAAATACAGGTTGCCGATGAAATGGCAAAGGACACCGATAAATGGGTCGATTTTATGATGCGCTATGAACTGGGATTGGAAAAACCCCAAGCTAACCGCGCCAGCCAAAGCGCCATAACTATTGGCCTATCCTATATTGTGGGCGGCATTATACCATTATCGCCCTATTTTTTTACAGCTAACTCTATCAACGGGTTATATTATTCGTGCGTTATCACCATGATATGCCTGTTCATTTTCGGGTATTTAAAAAGCAAAGTAACAGGCCAACCTCCTTTTAAAGGCGCGTTAAAAGTACTCATCATCGGCGCGTTAGCCGCCGGGGCAGCATTTTTAATGGCTAGGTTGATTAATGGGGGTAAGTTGTAGATGTTGTAGTGGTTGAAAATGTTGTAGTAGTTGTTACTAATAAAAATAACCTTTATAACTTATTACAACCATTACAACTTTTTATAACCCTTACAACTAAAAAGTAATAAACTTCTCCATCTGCTCATCGGTAAATCGCAGGGTATCCTCATTAAAAAGGTCGCCATTGGCATTCAGCTCGGCTCTGATGTTGGCGATATGGATCTTTAAAGGCATTACGTGTAAGTGGATATAATGGCAAATACCTGTAAAATGATCTATCCCGCGTATATTTCCATATTTACCTGATGACAGGCCAACTAAAGCGGCTTTCTTTTCGTAAAAGCTTTCCGGGAATGAGCAGGCATCAATAAATACCTTTAACACACCGGGGAAACTGCCATTATATTCAGGTATAACAAACAAAAATTTATCTGTTTTGGTAATTATATCCTGTATAGGTTCAAATTGGGGGCTGCGGTTACCGTACAGATCGGTTTCAATTAGGCTGCCCGGCAATTGGGTTAATGATAATAGCCCGGTCTCTAAACCTTTTTGACCTAATATTTTTTGATAATATTGGGCTAGTTTTATGGTTGAGCTGTTGGGGCGGTTGGTACCTGCTATTATTGTAACCATGCGGGGGAAGGATAATTATTGAATTGTTGAGTTAGTGAATTATTGAGTTATTGAATTAGTTTATGCAAATTAAGAGTCTAATATCCTGGCTCTTGATTCTTGGTTCTTGGATCTTAGTGCGAATGCCTATCAATAATTCAATAACTCAATAATTCAACCCTAATTTGTTTGTAAGTTGGCAAATCCTGTGGATTGCTGAGTTGTTTTAATATGTATCTTAGCACCGGGTAAAAACTTTCCGAAGGTAGAAATTTCTATTTCTATTTTTCGTTATTATAAACCACTGTTATCAATTTTTGGAAATATATATAAAATGAGTAAAATAATTGCTTTAGCCAATCAAAAAGGCGGGGTAGGTAAAACCACCTCATCCATAAACCTGGCTGCCAGTTTAGCTGTATTAGAGTATAAAACATTATTAGTGGATGCCGATCCGCAGGCCAACACAACATCAGGTATCGGGTTTGATCCGCGCGATATAAAAAACAGCATTTATGAGTGCATCATCAATAATATTGACCCGCATACGGCCATTATTAAAACAGATACGCCCAATCTTGATCTGCTGCCAGCGCATATTGACCTGGTAGGCGCGGAGATTGAAATGATAAACCTGGAAGAGCGCGAGTTTAAAATGAAAGCGGTACTTAACAGTATCCGCGATGAATATGATTTTATTATCATTGACTGCTCGCCATCATTAGGTTTGATCACCATTAACGCTTTAACTGCTGCCGATTCGGTAATTATCCCGGTTCAATGCGAGTATTTTGCCTTAGAGGGATTAGGCAAATTGTTAAATACCATAAAAATTGTTCAAACCCGCTTGAATACCGCGTTAGAGGTAGAGGGTATTTTATTAACCATGTATGATGTAAGGCTGCGCCTGTCAAACCAGGTAGTTGAAGAGGTACGCAACCATTTTGAAGATATGGTTTTTGATACCATTATTCAGCGCAATACCCGGTTAAGCGAAGCGCCAAGCTTTGGGATATCTGTAATTATGCACGATGCTACCTGTAAAGGCGCTATTAACTACCTTAACCTGGCCCGCGAAATTATACGTAAAAACGGTTTGGTGAATAACGAACTAAGTGCAGCAACAGAAACCGTTTAACAAATGAGTGCAGAAAAAAGAAATGCCCTGGGTAAAGGATTAAGCGCCCTTTTAAATGATTCGGATAGCGTAAATCCCAATAAAAATACTCAAGCACTTGCCTCGTCTAAATCTAATGAATATAGTGGTTTAGGGTCGGTAAACGAGATCAAATTAAGCGAGGTGGAGGTTAACCCCTTCCAACCCCGTACTGATTTTGACGAAGATGCCCTGGCCGAGCTGGCCGATTCGATAAAAAAACAAGGCATCATACAGCCAATTACTGTAAGGCGCATTAACGCGCATAGCTACCAGCTTATATCGGGCGAACGCCGTTTACGTGCCTCAAAGCTGGCCGGTTTAACGCATGTGCCGGCTTATATCCGCACTGCCGATGACCAGCAAATGCTGGAAATGGCATTGATTGAGAATATTCAGCGCGAAAACCTGAATGCTATTGAAGTTGCCCTCAGCTTTCAGCGGATGATTGAAGAATGCTCCCTAAAACAGGAAGAATTGGGTGATCGCGTAAGCAAAAACCGGTCAACCGTAACCAACTATCTGCGGTTATTAAAACTACCACCGGATATACAGGCATCCATCCGCGACGGGCAAATTAGTATGGGCCATGCCAAGGCATTAATTTCGGTTACCGACCCCGGTAAACAATTATATATCCATAAACATATCATTCAGCAGGGTTTATCCGTTCGTAAGGTGGAAGAAATGGTGCGCGACCTGCAAAAATCGCAGGTTAAGAAAGAAGGCAAACAGCCCGAACCTATCTCGTTCCAGTTACAAAAGATACAGGACGACCTGGCATCAAAGTTTAGTACAAGGGTAAAGCTAAAGGTAAACAGCCAGGGAAATGGAACTATTGAAATACCATTTTTATCTGATGATGACCTTAGCCGTATCCTCGAAATGTTGGATTGGTAATATGTATAAATGTATTTTAATTATTTGCCTGCTAAGTATATCCGTTGTAGCCGTTAAAGCACAAGCGCCTGATACGGTTGGCAAAAAAACAAAGACCGATAAAAACCTGCAGGCCCGTGTCGATTCTGTAAAGGCGCATCCCATTGTGCCCAGGGTAAAAGAGAAAACGTGGCATCCCGATAGTAATCATAGCCCGCATAAAGCGGTTATGCATTCATTAATGATACCGGGTTGGGGGCAGGTATATAACCACCAGATATGGAAAGTGCCGCTTATTTATACCGGGCTAACCTTACTTGCAACGGTTTATATTTATAACGAGCGCCAATATTCGATAAATTTATTGGTGGCGAAAGATTATGAAAAGGGGAAGGCCCCGCTTTCAACCGCCCGCGAATACGGCCTTTACAACGAATACCAGGCAGCCGGCTACCAGGCAGCCGCCATAAACGATGCCGTTGCAAGTTACAAACGCGATGAAGAGTTGGGTATATTTGGTTTTGTTGCCGCATGGGGCATTCAAATGATCGATGCGTACATTGACGCCAAGTTTCAGCATTCTTACACTATGGATAATAACCTATCCCTTAAAGTTACGCCCACGCTGCTCAATAATACCGCTTATGCAAGCAATTTTAATGCTTCCTATATTCCGGGTTTAAAACTTACATTTGCGTTAAGATAAGGGATATATGTTTTACAATTGTGTTTCCTTAATTTAAATGATAGGGAAATAGCGTTTAAGAATTTTAAGTGCGTTGAAAATGACTTTAGTTTAAAAAATGAAAATACAGGCCCTGTGCGATGCCTTCCCCTATATTTAGGGGAAGGAGGAGGATGGGGTAAAACGGGCGATAGGCTTTAAAGCGATTTCCCTTATCCCAAATGAAAAATACAATACAACAATGAAAATTGCATTATTAGGTTACGGGAAAATGGGAAAGATCATTGAAAAGATCGCTACCGACCGTAAACACGAGATAGTTTTAAAAATTGATTTTGATAACCTGCATGACCTCACTACCGAGAACCTGCAAAAGGCCGACGTAGCCATTGAGTTTAGCACACCCGGTACGGTATTAAATAATATTGACCAGTGCTTTAAAGCGGGCGTGCCTATTGTAATTGGCACCACCGGCTGGTATGAGCAAATACCGGCAATAAAGCGGGAATGCGCCGAAAATGACGGCACCTTGCTATATGCCTCAAACTTTAGTGTGGGGGTAAATATTTTCTTCCATGTAAACCGGCTGCTGGCAAAGCTGATGAATAATTACCCTTATTATGATGTACAGGTAGAAGAAATTCATCATGTACAAAAACTGGATGCGCCAAGCGGTACGGCCATTACCATTGCCGAAGGCATTATTGATAACCTGGACGCCAAGCAGGAATGGGTAAACGTGCTGACCGATAATGATGGTAATACTGACGATAATTTGAAAACCGGACAGTTATTGATCGAGTCGCACCGGCTGGATAGCGTGCCGGGCACACATACCGTTATTTATGATTCGGAAGTTGATACCATTGAGTTTAAACATACCGCGCATAACCGCAACGGCTTTGCTTTGGGGGCCGTGTTGGCTGCCGAATGGGTGCAGGATAAAAAAGGATTTCATTCTGTGCAGGATATGTTTAGTTTTACCGCATAAAATATAATATTTAACCCAAAAAACCACGATAGTGAATATAGTAGAATTTGTAGTCTTTATTATCTTTTTCTTTATTATGCCCTATGTGGGCCTATGGAAAATGTTCGAAAAAGCAAACCAGCCGGGCTGGATGGGCTTGATCCCCCTTTTGAACGGTTATGTAATGATCAAAATAAGCGGCAGGCCAACCTGGTGGATCATTTTGCTGCTTATACCCGGTGTAAACATTATCGTGGCTTTTGGACTGTACGTAGATTTTTTGAAGTCCTTTAAAAAATTCAAACTTTCCGACATATTTAAAGGCGTTGTATTGCCCTTTTATTTTCTTCCAAAATGGGGTTTTGATAAAGAAACCAAGTATTGGGGCCCGGTAGCTAACCGCGAGTTTAAAGAAACCCATAAGGCGCTGTTAAAAAAATCATCAACCCAGGAGTGGACAGAAGCGATCGTATTTGCTGTAGTTGCCGCTACCCTCATACGCTCGTTTTTTATTGAAGCTTATACTATACCAACACCCTCAATGGAACGCTCGCTTTTAGTAGGCGATTTCTTATTTGTAAGTAAATTGAATTACGGCCCGCGTGTGCCTATGACGCCAATTGCTTTCCCGTTTGCGCACCATACCATGCCGCTTATCGGTACAAAAGCATATTGGGACGGGCTCGAATTAGCATACCACCGTTTACCGGGATTTAGCGACATTAAAAAAGGCGATGTCGTAGTGTTTAACTACCCAATGGAAGCCGATTCGCCATTTTTCCGCCCGGTTGATAAACGCGAAAACTATATAAAACGCTGCCAGGGCACGCCCGGCGATACTATTAGCCTGGTAGATGCGCAAGTATTTGTAAACGGTAAAGCGGCACCAAATCCTCCGGGCGAGCAAACCGACTATACGTTCACAATGACCGGCACTGAGCTTATTAATCCGCAAGTAACTACCGACTTAAATATATCAAATTACGAGGGTGGCCCTGCAACGATGACTAAAGAATCGGCCGCTGCTTTAAAAGCAATTCCAAGCGTTAAATCTGTTACGCAAAATATGTCCCTGAAGGGTGCAGCAGATCCACAGATTTTCCCAAATAGCCAGCACTTACCCAACGATCATATTTATAATTGGAACGTAGATAATTACGGGACTGTAATTATCCCTAAAAAAGGGTGGACCGTAAAATTAGATAGCCTTACGCTGCCTATTTATCGCCGCAGTATTACCGTTTATGAAGGTAACACGCTGCAACAGGTTGGTAATGATATATTAATAAACGGTGTAAAAACAACTACTTACACCTTTAAAATGAATTATTACTGGATGATGGGCGATAACCGCCACGATTCGCTCGATTCGCGTTTCTGGGGATTTGTACCTGAAGACCATATTGTAGGCAAAGCCCTGTTTATATGGATGAGCTGGGACGATAATGGCTCATTCTTTAGCAAAATACGCTGGAGCAGGTTATTTAGGGGAATAAATTAAGCAACGTGTTGTGGGGATAGATACGCTGATCGGTTTGTATATAATTCTATCCCCTGTCCTGCTTTTAGTTTATATAGGTTATTGGAAACTTTTTGAAAAGGCCGGTCAGCCGGGATGGAAGGGTCTTATTCCTGTCTATTCAGATTATATCGTGCTTAAACTAAGTGGCAGGCCTGGATGGTGGTTAATTTGGTTATTTATTCCTGTTGTTAATGTAATAGTGGGTATAGGAGTCTATATTGATTTCATTAAATCATATGGAAAGTTTACTTTACGTGATAAAGCCGCAGGTATATTTTTATCATTTATTTTCTTGCCTAAATGGGGGTTTGATAACACCCAATACTGGGGGCCATCAACAACTGATGCGTTTAAACAACAACACCCGGAAACAAGAAAAATAGCCGCATTAGAATGGACGGGAGGGCTTGTTCTTGTTTTGCTGCCGGTTATACTAATTCGCGCTTTCTTTATTGAGGCCTATACTATTCCAACTCCTGCAATGGAAAGATCATTATTAGTTGGTGATTCTTTTTTTGTTGGCAAGCTTAATTATGGTGCCCGGTTACCTATGACACCTATTGCTTACCCGTTTGCTAATCATACTATGCCAACCATCGGAATTAAAGCCTATTGGGATGGGCTTAAATTTCCATATCATCGTTTACCGGGTTTTAGTGAAGTTAAAAAAGGAGATGTGTTAGTATTTAACTATCCAATGGAGGCCGACTCACCATTTTGTCGTCCGGAAGATAAACGCGAAAACTACATTAAACGCTGCCAGGGTACGCCCGGCGATACTATTAGCCTGGTGGATGCACAGGTATATGTAAACGGTAAAGCTGCAGCTAATCCCACGCAAGAACAAACTGATTATACTGTTACAACAAATGGCGATGTAAATCCCCAATTGTTAGTGGACCTGCATATTACTAGTTATGATGGAGGGCCTCCAACTATGACAAAAGAAACTGCCACGGCTTTAAAAGGTTATGCAAACATTAAAACAGTTACGCAAAACATAGCCATAAAAAACACGCAGGATCTTTCTGTTTTTCCAAACAGCCAGCATCAGGCAAAAGATCATATCTATAATTGGAACGTAGATAATTACGGGCCTGTTATTATCCCTAAAAAAGGGTGGACGGTAAAATTAGATAGCCTTACGCTGCCTATTTATCGCCGCAGTATTACCGTTTATGAGGGTAACACGCTGCAGCAGGTTGGTAATGATATATTAATAAACGGTGTAAAAACAACTACCTACACGTTTAAAATGAACTATTACTGGATGATGGGTGATAACCGCCATGACTCGCTCGATTCACGTTTCTGGGGATTTGTGCCCGAAGACCATATTGTAGGCAAAGCCCTGTTTATATGGATGAGCTGGGATGATAATGGCTCATTCTTCAGCAAAATACGCTGGAGCAGGTTGTTTAGAGGGATAGATTGATTTCGGATTTCGGAATTTCAATTTCGGATTTAAAAATTCGGTTTAGGCAAGGGGGCTAATCCCAAACTTTTTTGCTAATTCATTCAAATCATTTACAACGGCATCAACTACGGGGATGCCGTTTTTCTTTGTGTTGATCTCGGCTTCGGCCTCAGGTTCGCCGGGGATGATAACTTTTTGAGCAGGGTCAATAGGGCTTGCTGATTTAAAACGCTCGATCCAGTTATCTAAATGGGCTTTAAATTCATCCGCCGGACGGAAACCATCAACACGCATAGCGCCAACAAAATGGCCAATGCCCTGACCCACGGGATTGGTGGCAGGTTCTAAAAAAGCAACGAACGGCGGCACCCACGGGCCGTAATTTGCCCCGGATAATACGCCCGAAAATATATCAACAACTGCGCTTAAACCAAACCCTTTATGGCTGCCATGCCCGCGGTCGCTGCCCAATGGTAATAATGAGCCGCCGCTTTTTAGCGCGTGCGGGTCGGTAGTAAAATTGCCATTTTTATCCTGTATCCATCCCTCTGGCACTTGTTTGCCCGAACGTTGGGCTATCTCTAATTTACCATTAGCCGCCGCCGAAGTAGCCATATCAACAATTACCGGCGCGTATTTACCCGCCGGGAAAGCGTAGCACATAGGGTTGGTGCCCAGCATCCGTTCGTTTGAAAAGGTTGGCGCTACCAACGGACTGGCATTGGTCATGGCATAGCCTATCATATCTTTTTCAACCGCCATCAGCGCATGGTACCCTGCTATACCAAAATGGTTCGAATTACGGATAGCCACCCATCCTGAACCAAACTGCTCCGCTTTTTGGATTGCAATTTTCATAGCAAAGGGCGCAACCACCAAACCTAATCCTGCATCGCCATCAACGGTGGCTGTTGTAGGCGTTTCATGCACTATCTGGATGTTGGGACTGGTATTGATCCGTTTCTTTTCCCATAACCGCACATAGCCTGTTAAACGGGCTACGCCATGCGAGTCTATTCCGCGCAGGTCGGCGCGCAATAGTACATCGGCAGCCAAAGTTGCATGTTCATCGCTGCAGCCTATAGATAGGAAAATGTTTTTGGTGAAAGTACGCAGAGCAGATTCGGAGATTAGCATGTGCAAATATATTAAATAACACACCACGCGTCATTGCGAGGAACGAAGCAATCTCTTCACAGGACAGTCAACGTACAAGTAATATCATTAGGAGATAAAGGCGGCTTTTTTCTTACATCAAACATTGTGGATATTGATTAGCGTATGCAGGGATTGCTTCGTTCCTACCCATGACGTGTTGTGTTTTACATGTCATTTCAGCTTCAGAACCCCTCGGGGTTTTATTACTCGCAATGACGTTTCGGTGGTGGGTGGGCTATATATCCAATCGCTTTAACAACTCCAGTCCCGCATCCCAATCCCCAAAACCAGATGCTACATTAATATGCCCGGCATCGCCAATATTTACAAACTCACTACCCCAGCTATCAGCAAATAATTTGGCGCGGTTAGTAGTTACATAATAATCATTACTACTGGCTACAACTATTGAGGGGAAGGGTAGTTTGATTAGCGGTACAGGCATAAACCCGGTTGTGCCAGGCGGATAGGTATCCGCTTCGGTATCACTTGGGGCAACCAATAAAGCGCCTTTTATGAGGGTATTATACTTTTGCGCCCAATAGGCAACCGTAGTACAGGCAAGGCTATGCGCAACCAATATCACTTTGCCCGGGTCAAATTGTTTTATGGTTTGATCGAGGGTTTCAATCCAGTCGGCGCATACCGGTGTTTCCCAATCTTTTTGTTCAACACGTAAAAAGTTATGCTCACGCTCCCAAACAGATTGCCAGTGCTGCGGCCCCGAATTGCCCAGGCCGGGAAGGGTGAGGATGGTGGAATTAAAGGTCATAAACTAACTCTGTATCCTTTGGCATGTCTATTGACTATTTGGCTAAAGCCGCGATACTGTTTTTTACTCTCCCGTCCCTTAAAAGGGACGGCAATAAACTCTAATTGCCGTTCGGCTTTAGCCAACGGTTAAAATGGTGTCAGTAATAACGGCTTTAGCCAAATTTGCCGACTGAAAATAAGTATTACTCCGTCAACACCGCAAACTTAAAATCCAGCGGTTCAAAGTTCCTGATCAGTTCGTCAATAAATTGCTGGCCCCATTTAACATACATTAAGCCAAAATTCTCGGTGCGTTCCTGCAGGCCGTCTTTTGGGAATAGGTCGCTTTTTATCTGGTCAATTTGTTCCAGGCGGGTATGGTAATTTCTCTTTTCGGCTTTAACCAGTTTCTTTTCAAGGTTGTCTATCGCCTTTTTTAAGCGGGCTTGTACCGCTTCGGCAGAAGGTGCAAGCGTGGCATCTATTTTATGTGAACGCAGTTTGAGCCTTTCAAAAATAGCTTGCAGTTCGCGCCATTCTTCCTGTAAGTTTAAAGTATGCTCACTATGTTTTTTTACCCAATCGTTTTTAATGGTATCGGTGCTTTTAAACAGGTCGGCGGCGGTAAGTTCCATTTTTTTGATCTTCGCAGCCGGTTCCTTAGGGATAACCAACCCCGAATTACGCAATATCAAAACCGGAAAATCAACCTCATAATGTTCGAAAGTTGATTTAAGCTCCAGCCAGTAAACCACTTCAGAACCACCGCCTATGTAAGCGATATTTGGCAAAATACATTCCTGGTATAAAGGGCGCATCACCACGTTGGGGCTAAACCGTTCGGGGTGTTCGAGAATTTCGCGTTGCAACTCAGCTTTGGTAAATTGTGTTTCGGTATTTAATACCTGGTAGGCATCGTTTTCAAATACAATGCGCTCGCGCGATTTATCCTGCAAATAAAAAAAATTGATCTCGCGGGGGTTAACCTGTATATGCACCCCTAACTTTTGCAGATCTTCGTTAGTGGCAGTTATGTTCTTAAAGCTGTTTTGTTCAATAATATCCTGCTCAATGATGTGGGCAAACTGTTTTTTAAAACGAGTGTCATCGGCATCAATTATGACCAGGCCGTATTGGCCAAACAAGGCGTTAACTAAATAGCGGGTAGCATCGGCCAGTTTATCAAAACCGGCGTAGGCCTTTTCGACTATGGCTGCCAGTTCGGGCGCGTGGCCTTCTAAACCTAAAGCGCCTTTGTATTCATTTAAGGCCTTGCGGATACTATGCGGGTCAATCCGGCCTGTTGCACCCTGTGCCTCGTACCACCAATGCACTTTTTTACCACCAATGTCGGTATAGCTGATCTCGGCAAAATCATGATCTTCCGAAGCCATCCAGTAAACAGGCACAAAGTTTTTATCAGGGAATGATGCTTTTAACTCTTTTGCCAGCTTAATAGTGGTTACTATTTTATAAATAAAGTATAACGGCCCGGCAAATATATTGAGTTGGTGGCCGGTGGTAATGGTATAAGTATTATCTGCTTTAAGTAATTCTATATTACTATTGACCAAATCCGAAATTGAAAATCCGAAATTCGAAATCCTTTTGTATTGATCAGTTAAAACGGTAGCTAAAACATCACGATTAGCAACAACCTTTTTATTAGCTAATAATTTTGAAAAACCTTCAATATCCGGTCGATAGCTATAAAATGGCCTTAATTGGGGAGCATCATCGATATAATCGCTGATAGTTTGGGAGAAAAACCCCGTGTCTCGATAGCTTATACAGGCAATATCCATGTTTTGATTTCGAATTTCGTCCGCCCAAACGGCGGATCGAATTTAAAGAATTCAAATATAGAATATCCCAACGGCATCAAAAATTATGGTTATTGAAAATGGTTTATTTTACAATATGTCCATAAAGATCAAAGTCTTCGGCGTTGTCAATTTGTACATTAACAAAGCTGCCAACTGTGGCGTAATCAATACTCGCATCTATTAAGACTTCATTATCAACCTCGGGCGAATCAAATTCGGTACGGCCAACAAAGTAATTGCCATCCTTTTTATCGATCAGCACTTTATAGGTTTGGCCAATTTTTTCCTGGTTCTTATCAAACGAAATGCCTTGCTGTATTTCCATTATCGCGTCAGCACGTTGCTGCTTTACCTCATCGGGCACATCATCAATTAACTGGTGCGCATGTGTTTTTTCTTCGTGTGAGTAAGTAAAACAGCCCAAACGATCGAATTTAGTTTCTTCAACCCATTGCTGCATTTCTTCAAAATCCTGCTCCGTTTCGCCGGGGTAACCGGTTATTAAGGTGGTACGCATAGCGATGCCGGGCACTTTATCACGTATCTGGTTTACCAAATCGATAGTTTTTTGTTTGGTGATACCACGGCGCATGGATTTAAGCATATTATCGCTGATATGCTGCAAAGGCATATCCATATACTTACAAATGTTTTCACGCTCATTCATTACATCCAAAATCTCCATCGGGAACCCGGATGGATAAGCATATTGCAGCCTTATCCACTCAATGCCGTTTACATCTGATATGCGGCGAAGCAATTCATCCAAATTACGTTTGCCATACAGGTCGAGGCCGTAATAGGTCAGATCCTGGGCAATGAGTATTAGTTCTTTAGTGCCGTTTTTGGCTAACTTTTGTGCTTCTTTTACCAAATCCTCAATCGGGCTGGTTACATGCTTACCGCGCATTAACGGGATAGCACAAAAGGAGCAGGGGCGGTTACAGCCCTCGGCAATTTTAAAATAAGCAAAGTGCGAAGGAGTAGTTAATAAGCGTTCGCCTATAAGCTCATGTTTATAATCAGCGCCGACAGATGTTAACAAGTTTTGCAGATCATTAGTACCAAACCATCCATCAACATTAGTGATCTCTGATTCCAACTCAGGTTTATACCGTTCAGATAAACAACCGGTGACGATCACTTTACCAACTTTGCCCTGATCTTTTAATTCGCTGTATTGTAAAATGGTATCGATGGATTCCTGCTTGGCATTATCAATAAACCCACAGGTGTTTATTACGATAATGTCGTCTTTACCTGCTTCAGCCTCATGCACCACATCAAAATGGTTGCCTTTAAGCTGGCCCATCAGGATCTCGGAATCGTAAATATTTTTGCTACAGCCTAAAGTCACCACGTTTACACGGGGTTTACTTACTTTTTTAGGCTGATAAATTTCTTTTGTTTTCAATTATTTTTGATTACACTGATTATAATATGATTGCACCGATTATTGTTTTTTTAGATTACACTGATTGATTTTTGATCTCACCGCACTATACTGATAATCGTTTTACCTCACAACTTGGATTACCGAAGTTTATTAATAACCCGGTTTTAACTTTACTTGCCTTTAGATATGACAATAATTGCGTTTGGAATAGTTTTGGTATAAGCCCTGTTACCGATTTAAGCTCAACAATAACTTTATTTTCTATAAAAAGATCGCACCTGAATTTTCCGACAAACTGATCTTTAAAACTAACATTGAATTCTTTTTCAGCCACAAAGCTTAAATTTTCACTTGCTAACTGATGATGCAATGCATTAGCATAAATTCTTTCAACAAAACCTGGCCCTAACTCAGTATGAACTTTGAAACAGCAACCTATAATCTTTTCAGTTAAAATATCGTTTTCAAATTTTTCCATTAAAAATCGGTGAAATCAAAAATCAATCAGTGGAATCAAGATTTAAACAACGAGCTAACGAAAGCCTGCCGATCAAATAATTGCAGATCATTAACTCCCTCGCCCA
>Ga0206943_1067_pt1 | contig 25774 bp, 23 predicted proteins | sample Alteio_BWOrgHeat_7_FD_153243 | JGI IMG/M metagenome (GOLD analysis project Ga0206943, IMG submission 153243) | Enriched cells from forest soil in Barre Woods Harvard Forest LTER site, Petersham, Massachusetts, United States -... | ecosystem: Environmental > Terrestrial > Soil > Temperate forest > O... | reverse complement strand
CGGTAAGCGGAACTGATCGTTGTGATGAATATAAAAATCAAACCTATCCCGTAAAAGATGCGGCCCATTTCGAAATCTTTTTACAACAATTAGAACCCACCACTCCCCGGCTATATTCTATTTCCTCTTCTCTGGAAACAGTGGATGGAGAAGTTCACCTGACCGTGGCAAGAGATGCATTTACGATAGAAGAAGAATTGAAATACGGTTTATGCTCTGATCTTTTATGCAGTTTGAAACCCGGCGATAGGATTGATTTTTATATTCATCACAACGATCAGTTCCGCTTACCGGATGATCATAAAGATGTTATCATGATCGGGCCGGGAACAGGTATCGCACCGTTCAGAGCATTTCTGAGCGAAAGGGAATCTGCCGGCGCCAGTGGGCGTAACTGGTTATTTTACGGTGATCAGCATTTTGTCAGTGATTTCCTATACCAGACTGAATTGCAGCAATGGCTTGAAAGCGGCGTACTGAATGAATTGGATGTTGCCTTCTCACGCGATCAACCGGAAAAGATTTATGTGCAGGATAAAATCAGGCAAAAGGCCGAAGAATTTTTTCAATGGCTTGAGAATGGTGCTACATTATATATCTGTGGCGCCCGGAGAATGAGCGAGGACGTGGAAAAAACCATTCTGGAACTGATCACAAAATCAGGGAAACAGGAAGATGCGGAAACCTATCTCAACGAACTGAAATCGACGGGAAGATATTTGAAAGACGTTTATTGAACTTCTCTATATGGGTGCAGAAAATTTATCGGGCATTGAAAAAATTAAACAAGCGAGCGACGCGCTCAGGGGCACTATCAAACAAGGACTGGCCGACGAAGTAACAGGAGCCATCAGCGAAGATGACAAGGCCCTTGTAAAATTTCACGGGATGTATCTCCAGGATGATCGCGATCGCAGAGAAGAAAGAGCGGAAAAAAAGCTGGAACGTTTATATTCATTCATGATCAGGCTTCGCCTTCCGGGCGGATTGCTCAGCGCCGAACAATGGCTGGCTACACAGGATATCGCAGGAGAACATACAACAGGCATAATCAAAATCACCACAAGACAAACCATTCAATTACACGGCCTGTATAAATCACATGTCAAACCCACCATCCAGGCATTTAATGAAGCAAAACTTCATTCCATAGCCACCTGTGGTGACATAAACAGGAATGTGATCTGTTCTGCACATCCTCGGCAATCTCCTGTCCATAAGCAAATCCACGATTTTGCATTCAAAATCGATGAACTGCTGCTCCCTAAAACAAAAGCATATTACGAGATATGGCTCGACGAAGAGAAGTTAGCTGATAAAAAAGACGAAGAAGATCCTTTGTACCAGGACCGGTACCTGCCAAGAAAATTTAAAATCGCACTGGTCATCCCTCCTAACAATGACGTGGACGTTTTTGGAAACGACCTGGGTCTTATAGCCATCATTGAAAATAATCAGCTTCAGGGTTATAATATTGCTATCGGTGGTGGCATGTCTTCTACTCATGGCAACCCGGCTACTTATCCCAGATTGGCGACTGTGATTGGGTTTGTAAGCGGAGAGGAAAAAATATTGAAAACGATTTACGAAATCGTGACCATTCAAAGAGATTACGGGAACCGGTCAGATAGGTCGCTAGCGCGTTTGAAATATACCGTTGATAAATTGGGCGTCGATTTTTTTAAGGCAGAAATCGAACGTCGTACGGGTTTTCCATTGGAAAAAGAAAGAACTTTTGAATTGACCGAACGGAAGGACTTTTATGGCTGGTTTCAAAACACCGATAAATTATGGTACTACACTCCGTTTATTGAAAATGGACGCGTGGTGGATGATGAAAAGGTTGCTATGAAGACGGCGTTGTATGAAATAGCTGAAACCCATAAACTCAATTTCAGGTTCACTACCAACCAGAATGTGATCCTGGCAGATATTCATGACAAGGATAAGAATCAGATCAAAAAAATTCTTGAGAAATATCATATTGAAGAATATACCGATTCAATTTCTGAGATACGGAAAAATTCAATGGCCTGTGTGGCTTTAAACACCTGTCCCCTGGCGTTTGCAGAAGCGCAACGTTATCTTCCTTCACTTTTGAGTAAAATTGAACCCCTGCTCGAAAAAAACGGGCTTCAGCAGGAAGAAATTATACTACGTATGACCGGCTGTCCGAATGGTTGTGCCAGATCCTATATTGCCGAAATCGGTTTTATCGGAACGGCTTTGGGTAAATATAATCTTCAACTGGGCGGTGATCATGCCGGTATGCGCCTGAATAAAATTTACAAGGAAAGTCTGGACGAAACGGCTATCCTGCAGGAACTAGACCTCTTGCTGGAAATATTTGCCAGAGAAAGAAAAGCAAAAGAATCATTCGGCGACTTTGCCGTGCGCAAACAACTGGTCTAGGCCAAAAGCGGATACCTGTCCACGTTGACGGCGTCAAATAAAATTCTTTTAAATGATTAAAATCCACTTAAAAATTAAAATAAAAAATAAAACCCAAAAGTCTACTAATTTAATAGAGAATTTACTATTTTCGCCATTTACCGGCTACCCATTTGCCGGATATCAAGAGTAAAAGAATGAATAAGGAACAAACACCGGGGATTTTTTTAAACAGGACGGACAAGAACCGTTTGTTCCCGGTGTTTCTGAAACTCGAGGAACTTGAAGTGTTATTGGTGGGAGGCGGAAAAGTAGGATTGGAAAAACTGACTGCCGTTCTTCATAATGCACCTGCAACATCTGTTACCGTTGTGGCGATTAACATGGCGGAAGGAATTAAAAACCTGGCAGAAAACTTTCCCAGGGTCAAACTGATAGAAAGGGCTTTTGAACCAGAGGACCTGGATGAGAAGGAAATTGTGATCGTCGCTGTAAATGATAAATCGACCAGTAATTATATACGGGTTCTTTCCAAGCAAAAAAAATTGCTGGTCAATGTCGCAGATACACCCGAACTCTGCGATTTTTACCTTGGCTCCATTGTTGATAAGGGTAATTTGAAAATTGCAATTTCAACAAACGGCAAATCCCCCACGATTGCCAAAAGAATGCGCGAACAGTTAACCGAACTTATCCCCGATGAGATAGAAGGCGTTATTCAAAACATGCATGATATCAGGCAGGATTTGAAGGGAGATTTTGTCGAGAAAGTCAGGCAATTGGATGATCTGACAAAACTTCTCAGTGCCAAACAGGAAAAATTAGAGTTGGTCGTTCCACCGGTGGGGAAAAACTGGACAAAGATTGTTATGTTCTGTTTGCTGGCATTTCTTTTTATGGTTCTGGGTCATGCGATACTTTCTTATTTACCACTCCATGAAATAAGTACCGGAATAAAAAAAATTCCTGAATATATAAACATACCATCATTCGTGATGATGCTGTTGACAGGTTTTCTCGCTCAGATGGTAGACGGTTCCATGGGCATGGGTTACGGAACCATTTCTACAACCTTCCTGCTCGCCAATGGAGTAAATCCGGCCATTGTAAGCAGTCGTGTTCATACCGCGCGTGTATTCTCGAGTGGCGTTTCCGGTTATAGTCACCATCGCTTCGGGAATATTAATAAAAAATTATTCCGTACGCTGGTCATTCCGGGTGTGCTTGGTGCATTGTTGGGAGCAACCCTTGCATTTTACGGTCAAAAATATTCCGTGTATGTACGCATACCGCTTTCGATTTATACGCTTTACCTGGGTTATTTCATTGTGAAAAAAGCATTCAGGAAAAAAAATCAGCAATATAAAATCAAAGGCGCCGGATGGCTGGCTTCAGCAGGCGGCTTCATGGATGCCTTTGCCGGAGGCGGCTGGGGATCGCTGGTTACCGGAACTCTTATTTCAAAAAGGAGAAATCCACGGTATGTCATAGGTTCCGTTTGCCTGGCAGAATTCTTTGTTGTATTTGCCAGCTCGATCGCATTCTTCGTCTACCTGAAAACATTTTTTTTAATGGATGTTGCCGGCCTGATCATCGGTGGGCTGATAGCAGCACCCATTGCCGCGCGCCTGGTAGGTAAAATACCTATGCGGACCATGTATATCGCTGTCGGCTCACTCGTGGTAATTACCAGTGTGCTGACTTTGATTAAAGGCATTTCAAATATAAATGGATTGTAAGCCAAAGGCTTAAAGCACAAAGCTCAAAGCCAATATTTTATTTAACATTAAAATATCAGATAAAAAATGCACGTTTTTTAGTCTACTATAATAATAGACTTTTAGTAAATAAACAATCATGGAGATAAAACCAACGGATCGATGTAGAACATGAATTTTTTTGATTAACACTTTCGCTTAGACGTGTTAGGGTTTACTCTTTAGGCTTTCAGCTTAAAAATTCATTTCAGCATTATTTTCAAATAGCAACCAAAATGAATCTCACAATTCGTTACTTTTTATTATTAATGATTACTATTTTTTTTGCCGGTGGCGCGTGGGCACAGGGCAATAACCTGATTTATATTTCGGGAAAAGTAAATGACAAGGAAACCGGGAAACCTTTGGCAGGTGTCAGCGTGGAAATCAAAGGTACCATTGCGGGTACCATCACCAGTGACTCCGGTATTTTCAATCTGAGAACTAAAAACAAATTTCCGCTTACACTCGTTTTTACCTCCGTCGGATTTGCTCCTCAGGAATATGTTGTCAAAGGCATCGAATCGAATCTATATGTCGCGTTGGAAACCCAGACTGCCCTGGGAACAGAAGTAGTGGTAACTGCTTCGAGGGTTTCTGAAAGCAGGTTGAAATCACCGGTGGCCATCGAGAAACTGGATATCCGTGCGATTCGTGAAACAGCTTCTCCCAATTTTTACGATGCCCTTCAAAACGTGAAGGGAGTTCAGATGACAACCTCGAGCCTGACTTTTAAAATCCCAAATACGAGGGGATTTAATATTCCAAATAACTTCCGCTTCGTGCAAATGGTAGATGGAGTGGACATGCAATCGGCAACGCTGGGTGTTACTTTGGGCAATGCAATCGGCCCTACAGAACTGGATATCGCCAGCGTGGAAATTACACCGGGTGCCGCTTCCGCACTCTACGGCATGAATGCCATCAACGGGATGGCAAATCTGATCACAAAAAGCCCGTTTACATACCCGGGTCTTAGCGTATACCAGAATACCGGTGTAAATCATGTGGATGGCATAGACGATGCGCCCAGTATCTTAACAGAATCTGCGATCCGATATGCAAAATCATTTAATAATAAGTTTGCCTTCAAAGTAAACTTCGGATATATGCAGGGTATTGACTGGCGTTCCAATACCAAAACAGATCAGAATCCCAATTATTTACCGAGTGCAAACCCTGGTTTTCCTGCATTGAACGGTCCCAATAACAATACTGCTTACGATGGTTGGAATAAATATGGTGACGACGCGCTGGCGGGCAGTAATCTGATTTCTTTAAGCGGTCTTAATATCGATGGCAAAGCAAACCAAACACTTCGCATCGCGCGTACCGGTTATTGGGAAAATGATCTGGCAGATCCAAAAGTCAGCAACTTAAAATTCGATGGGCAATTGAACTGGCGTATCACGGAGCATGCCGAGCTTTCCTACGGATACCGGTATGGAACGATGGACGGGACTTTTCAAAGAGGGAATAAAATCAGGCTGAATGGTTCTTCCGTACAAAATCATCACATACAATTGAAAGGAAGTAACTATCTCGTCAGCGCATATATGTCGATAGAAAACACCGGTCATTCTTATAATATAAAACCACTGGCCGATAATTTGGACCTGCACACAGGCGGCGCTTCTGATACAAAGACAGCGACCAGCTGGGGAACAAAATATAAAAATGCCTTGCTTCTTTACGCGTCTGAGAACGGAGGATCGCTGACTTCAGCAAATCTGGCCGCAGCCAACCAATATGCCAGGGCACAGGCTGACCAGAGCCGTGTACAACCCGGAACAGCAGCATTCAAATCGCTGATGGATACCATCATCAATATCAACAACTGGGATATCAAATCCGGTACAACCCCCGATGCGCCTGTAACCGGTGGAGCTGCACTTTGGCAGAGAAGCCGTCTGTACAATGTGGACGGGCAATGGGATTTAACACAATACACAAAGTCTTTTAATTTGTTGGTAGGAGGAAATGCCAGGTTATATGATATCATTCCGGATGGTAATAATTTTGTTGATTTTTCCAGGCCCATCGATCAGCGGAATAAAGAGTTGCCTAACGGAACTTTTGGAAGCCTGGTGTCGTATAAAAATATCGGCGGATTTTTCCAGGTAACGAAAACCTTATTAGAGGATAAACTTAAATTATGGGGATCACTGCGTATTGATTATAATCCTTATTATAAGCCAATCTGGACTCCCCGATTAGCCGCCGTATATACATTTAAGGAAAAGCATAATTTCCGGTTTACATTCCAGGAGGGATACCGTTTCCCCGCTCTGTTTGAGGCGTTGTCTTTTGTAAATAACGGACGGGTAAGAAGAGTCGGCAGCCTCCCTTTTATTAATGATGGACTGGGATATCTTCAAAACAGTTATACACAACAATCGGTCATCGCCTTTAATGCAGCCGTGAGCGCGCAGGGAAATACAGATGAGGCTGCGCTTGCAAATCAAAACCTGCTGCAGGTTGCCAATTTGCCTGATGCAACACCGGAAAAAATCACATCATTCGAATTTGGTTATAAATCGGTGCTGTTCGATAATACACTGGTGATTGATCTGGATGCATATGTCAATCAGTACAAAGGATTTCTGGGACAAGTGCAGGTTTATGTCCCCAACGGAGTCAACGTGGGAACCGATGCCGGTGTCATTGCCATGCTGGACCGGAACCGGGATCCAACCACGGCATCCGGCGGTAATTCGGCGAGTCTTGGACAGAGCCGTTACAGGGTATATACCAATGCAGTCAGTACTTATTATAACTGGGGATCCGCACTGGCTATAACCTATAATTTTTACAAGGCCTACACCATCAACGGAAACCTGAATTTCAATAATATGAAGGCAAGTAATCCGAACGACATCTTCGTAACTGGTTTTAATACTCCCCAATGGAATTCCGCGCTTTCTTTTGGAAATCCCCAGGTAGCCAAAAATACCGGCTTTAATATCACCTGGAGATGGCAGGATTCGTTCCTATGGCAAAGTCCCCTCGTAAACGGTACAGTTTCAGCCTTTAATACGATCGACGCCCAGGTGAACTACCGGTTTGTAAATAGGCATACGACGATCAAACTGGGGGGAGCCAATGTATTAAATCACAGATACATCCAATATGCGGGTGGCCCGACATTAGGCGCCATTTATTATGTCGCTGTTACGGTTGATGGACTGTTACAATAGAGCAGGATGCGGGACGCAGGAGGCAGGACGCAGGGACGCAGGAGGAAGGAGGCAGGACGCAGGAAGGTCGGGGCTTCCCGCTTCCTGCGTCCTGCTTATTAAAACGATTTTGATGAAAAGGATATTCCCCTAATTGTTTAATATTTAAACTTTTCGATTATCTTTGTGTTGTTACAGAGTAATAACGCATGAAAAAAAGAGTATTACCCATTTGCTGTTGTTGTTGTACTGCAAACCGAATAAACCGGGTGGGGAAAATTCTTATATAGAAGAAAGAAGAAAATCATAAACTATACAAGGCTCCACTCAATGTGGGGCCTTTTTTATTTACATATGCTCAATTCGACAATTATATCAACGCCCGGAATGGCAGAAAAACTGGCTGATCTGCGAACCCAAATCGGCAATACACCGTTAGTCAGCTTTCCGAATATTTTCCGGAAAAAAAACGTGTTGTTATATGCTAAACAGGAGTGGAAGCAACTTTCAGGCAGCGTGAAAGCGAGAGCCGCCTATGCTATTTTCCGCGATGCTATTGAAAAGAAACAATTGTATCCCGGAAAAATTCTGCTTGATGCAACCAGTGGGAATACCGGGATTGCCTATGCGCAGATCGGGAAATTACTGGGTATCAGGGTAGCCCTTTGCTTGCCCGAAAATGCTTCCATAGAAAGGAAAGAAATCCTGCAGTCACTGGGAGCTGAACTCATCCTGACTTCCCGTTTCGAAGGAACAGACGGCGCTCAGGACGTCGCCCGCTATATGGCGGAGCAATCGCCTGAATTGTATTTCTATGCGGATCAATATAAAAACGAAAATAACTGGAAGGCCCATTATTATGGTACTGCAATCGAAATTCTGAATGAAGTTCCTGGCATAACACATTTTGTAACGGGCCTGGGCACCACAGGCAGCTTCGTAGGAACATCCAGAAGACTTAAAAAAGAAAAACCATCTGTCAGATTAATTTCATTGGAGCCTGACAATGCCTTGCACGGTCTGGAAGGTTGGAAACACCTGGAAACGGCCATCGTTCCCGGAATTTATGATCCATGGATTGCAGATGAAAACATTGAAATCGATACAGAGGAAGCATATCAGATGATCGTAGACGTAAAAGAAAAAGAAGGTTTGATTCTGAGTCCTTCGTCTGCGGCCAACCTGGTGGGATCTATTCGGATAGCATCAAAAATAGATAACGGAATAGTAGTAACGCTGCTGCCAGACAACGGCGATAAATACGGGGAACTAATAAATAAATTATTTAAATGATTGTCGTTGAATCCGGACCGCTCGCAGAGATGAAAGCGCATGCACTGGCTATCTATCCGGATGAATGCTGCGGGTTTTTATATGGCACCGAACAGACTGACAGCAGCCGGATGATTACAAAAATATTGGAAGTGAACAATTCCAAAACGGGCGATAAAAGACGCCGTTTTGAAATTTCGGGGAAAGATTATATGCTGGCAGAAAAATTTGCGCTTGAAAATGATACCCTTTTACTGGGTATATATCATTCACATCCCAACCATCCCGCCATTCCCTCCGAACACGACCGCGTAGCAGCATTACCATATTTCTCATATGTTATTCTTTCCATCACACCGGGAACTATTGATCATATCCGGAGCTGGCAATTGAATGACCTGTCGCAATTTGAAGAAGAAGTTTTTTCACCCGCACATTTAAATCAATCCATATAATGGCAACTGTAATTATTCCAACACCACTTCGAAAATTCACAAATCAAACGGCAAAAGTTCAGATTGAAGCTGGAACCATAGGAGAAGTGATAGACCGGATCACACTTGATTTTCCGGAACTTAAAAAACATCTGCTCGATCAGCAAGGTGGCATACGTTCATTTGTAAACATATTCGCAGGCGATGAAGATATTCGGGATCTGCAAAAAGAAAAGACACCAGTGAATAATTCAACCATAATCAGTATTGTGCCTGCCATCGCAGGCGGCTTAATGTAAAAAAACAAATCATGTCATACCAGGATTTAGAATTCACCCGGGAAGAACTGGCGCGCTATAACAGGCATATCATTATCCCCGGATTTGGTGAAGAAGGTCAAAAAAAATTGAAGGCAGCCAAAGTATTAATTATCGGAAGTGGCGGTTTGGGTAGTCCTGCATTACTCTATCTCACGGCAGCCGGCGTCGGAACAATCGGCATCGTAGATTTTGATGTGGTAGATGACAGCAACCTGCAAAGACAGGTAATATTTGATATCAGGGAAATAGGCAAACCCAAAGTGGAAGCGGCAAAACGGCGGCTGGAAGCATTGAATCCCCATACCCGTTTTATTTTGCACAATACCCATCTCAATTCAGGCAATGCGCTGGATATCATAAAAGATTATGATGTGGTTGCCGATGGAACAGACAATTTTCCCACGCGTTATCTCGTAAACGATGCAACCCTGATGCTGGATAAACCCAATGTATATGGATCTATATTCCAGTTTGAAGGACAGGTTTCAGTATTTAATTATGTGAACAACAAAGGCGAAAGAGGTCCCAATTACAGGGATCTTTATCCTACGCCCCCACCGCCCGGACTGGTTCCCAGCTGCGCAGAAGGCGGCGTACTCGGCGTATTACCCGGAATCATCGGAAGTCTGCAGGCACTGGAAGTCATCAAAGTAATTACCGGAATAGGCGAACCATTATCCGGCAGATTCTTCACTTTCGACGCATTGAATTTTGAAACCCGGACTTTTAATATCAAACGCCGGGATGATAATCCGGTGAATGGTAAAAATCCGACCATACACGAACTGATCGATTATGAGCAGTTTTGTGGCATGCGCGCGGTAGAAGAAAAACCGGCAAAAGAAATCACAGCAAGGGATCTCTATGACTGGCAGGTGAAGGGTAAAAAATTTAAATTGATTGATGTCAGGGAGCCGTCGGAATATAAGATAGTTCAGATTGGAGGCACATTAATTCCATTATCAACCATTTCAGAACATGCCGATGAAATTCCAAACGATATAGATGTGGTCTTTTTATGTAAATCCGGCATTCGAAGTCTGAAAGCAATTAAAGAACTGGAAGAAAAATTTGCGTTCAATAATCTGTATAATCTGAAGGGCGGAATTCTGGCCTACATAGATCAGGTGCAACCGGAGTTGACTCGTTATTAAAAGTGCAGGAAGCAGGAGGCGTGAAGCTTCAAATTAGACAATTGAAATGAAAACGGTAGCTGATATCAAATATCAGCTACCGAATCTGTTATTTACCGTCCGTAATTTATTTTATGGCTCTCAGCATCCTGCTTCCAGCCTCCCGCTTTTTAGGAATTAAATTCCGACTTCGTACGGTTATACGCAGTATATCCTTTGTCGACCACATCTTCCGCATCACCTTTCAGTGAAGTGAATTTTTCTTTTACCCCATCCACCAGGTCGGTAAATTTTCCTTTAATGTTATCCGCGAGGTCGTTTGTCTGCTCTGAAATTTTACGACGTGTTTCGGTTCCTTTATCCGGAGCAAATAAAATTCCCAATGCTGCTCCAACGGCGGCGCCGGCTATAAAACCAAAAAGTGTTTTGGAAGTACTCATGTTTTGTAATTTTAATAATTTTAAACAGTTCTGATTTATATATCTAAATTCCTTGCCAGAATCATTAAAATCAAAAAAAACTTTTTAAAAGCAGGGGGGAACGGTAAAAAATTAACTTGTTGCCTTAAACAGTGTGGCGTATAACATCCGGATTTGAGAAAAACAGTGCAATAATCCATTTTGCTGGTAGCGAATCATTTGTCTGATCGTATCATAAAGGAACGGCTCGTTTAGAACGTCACGGTATGTTTTCAGCACCAATTGTTCTCCCAGGTTTAGTTGGACGAGGTCAACCATATAACCGGGCACTTCAACATTTGAATCCGGCTCATCCACGCGATTAAAATCCGTTTTTATTCTGTCCTGCAGTTTACCTCCCAGCGTTTCAATATGTGCGATCAATTCATTTGCATATTGCTTACTCTCCTGAGCGAGTGCCAGCAGAGATAGTTTCAATTGTAAATTCTGGATTCGTTTGGCTACCTGTTCGTAATTATTTTTTACCTCCTGCAAGGCATTGAGTAAGCGGGTCAGTTTGTCCAGAATTATTCCGGGAGTCTTATGGGCAACAGAAGCAATCATAAATAAGGATTTTATACAGAACGCGCAACAATTGTACTAATTTAATTAATTCTGAACGGATTAGCAAAAAAATAACTGTTAGATTCTGATCTAACAGTTCGATGTTTACACTTGCAATTATTAGTCAGCTGAACCCCGGATAACTTTCAGCAGGACGGCTACGACGGCAATAACCAACAATATGTGAATGATACCACCTGCGTGATAACCAAGAAAGCCGATCGCCCAGGCGATTACGAGAATAACGGCAATGATGTACAACAGATTTCCCATAATGATGTTTTAAAATTTGAATTCAATTTTTACCGGTCGGCTTAAGCTATATAAAATTTTGCCAGCAGAAATTCTCTTACAATTTCATTCAATTTCATTCAATCCATGCTGATTGAACACGTCCATTGCACACGTCACCTGAATAAAGAGAAAATAAATCTACAATCCGGGGAAAGATCCCGACAAGATTCTCAATCCTTTATTTTATCAAGGGTGCGGTTAATCAGATCCAGGCTCAATGGCTTGCTTAGAAAGCCATCAGCGCCCTTTTGAAAGGCTCTTGTTTTATCAGAGGCACTGTCGTTGGCAGTAACCATAATCACCCGGGTATCCGGATAATGAAGCTTTAAGTACGGAATAAAGTCAATCCCCTGGCCGTCTGGCAGGTTATTGTCCAGAAACACGAGTGAAGGCCTGTCTGAGTACATTACCCTGGCCGCTTCCGCCAGATTATACGCATAACCTGTCTTCAGATTTCTCTTATGGAGGATTCTATCAAATAGAAAACAGATATCCGGTTCATCGTCAACTATTAATACGTTTGAAAATACGCTCTCCCCCATACTCGATATCTATTGATAAATGGATTCAATTCCCTTGCCAATAAACTGGTACGGCATTTGGATTTTATTTATCTAAACAAACTAAGCATATGATAAAGACAGCTGAGATGACAACTTTAAGCCAGGTAATAGAAAAACTGAGGCTTAAGCGCCAGGATAATGAATTTATCATGACGCCGGAAGGTTTTACAATTGGCACTGGAAAATTCTATCAGCCGCAGGATCTGAAAATTATCAAAACCTATCGATTTGAAGGCGAATCAGATCCCGCTGATTCATCTATTCTATATGTTATGGAAGGCAACGATGGCACCATCGGTTATAGCGTCGATGCCTATGGCGCTTTCAGCAATCACGACGACGTGGATTATGACGGATTTATCGTGAAAGTTCCCGTAGAAGAGAGAGATGAACAACTCATTTTTGCGGACTGAGAGTCATATCTTTTCCTGGTTATGAAATTAGCGGCAAACCGTTAAAATAGTTTATTGCCTAGCTTGGAGCTTTGCACTTCACTCCTTAAGCTTTATTACATAGCTTTAAACTTTACGCTTTTAGCTTATATGAAGTCGCATCAGATTATTCTTTATATTCTCCTTTCATTTTCTATTCAGGCTCAACAGCTTCAGTTATTAGATTCGGGAAAAGCGGTTTCCCTTCGCGGATTATCCGTTGTGAACGATCAGGTTCTCTGGGTCAGTGGATCGGAAGGAACCGTGGGTTTGTCCACAAACGGAGGGATTTCATGGAAATGGACTCGTGTTCTGCATTATGAAAAATCTGATTTCAGGGATATAGAAGCTTTCAGCGACCGGGAAGCCATCATTATGGGTATTACAGAACCCGCTGTTATCCTGTTAACAGCAGATGGAGGAAATAGCTGGACAACCGAATTTGAGGATAGTTCAAAAACGACATTTTTGGATGCAATGGATTTTTCCGGCGATCATGCGGCAGTAGTGGGTGATCCAGTCGGAGATCATATATTCTTTGCCGAATCAACAGATCGGGGGAAGAAATGGAATATCCATTCGCCATCGGGTATTATGCCAACTGTTGCCGGAGAATCCTTTTTTGCAGCGAGTGGATCCAATATTCAACATTTACAGGATGGATCATGGGTATTGGTATCCGGAGGAAAAAAATCCTGTATTTATTTTGGCCATTCCCGTATACCGCTCTTAATCACGCAGGGAAGAGAAACAACAGGTGCCAATTCCATTGCAATAAACCCTGTCAATAGCAATCAGGCGTACATTGTGGGAGGTGATTTTAAGCACGATACGATTCAATCCGGGAACAGCCTGCTTATTCAAATAAGTCCCTTTAATCAGAAAGCTCCCACTACTCCACCTCATGGTTACCGCAGTTGTGTGGAATATATAAATGAATATCAAATGATTTGCTGCGGAACCTCCGGGGTAGATATTTCATACGATGGAGGTCTCCACTGGAAGCTGATTTCAGATAAGAGTTTTCATGTTTGTCGTAAATCAAAAACGGGAAATGCTGTTTTTCTGGCTGGCAGTCACGGCACGATTGCACGATGGTTGCCGGGGTTTTAAGCTTTGGACTATAGGCTTTTGTATTGAAATTGAATTACATTTACAACAACCTTAACGTCCCGAATTTATGAGATTTGAAGAAGCGCGCGTTTTTTTGCTCAACAAACTCGAAAATGAATTGCCGCCGGATCTCTACTACCACAATATTCACCACACCCGCGAAGTCCTGGCCGCTTCTGAAGAACTGGCAGCCGTGGAAAACATCTCCGGTGACGAGCTAATACGTCTCAAAACAGCCGCTTTGTTCCACGACAGCGGCTACCTGACCGTTTACGAAGGTCATGAAAATGCTTCCTGTGAGCTGGCGGCGTCCTTTCTGCCGGGTTTCGATTATGATGCCGAAAATATCCGGGATATCTGCCAGCTGATCAAAGCCACCCAGATGCCTCAGTCACCAATGAACAAGACGGCCCAGATCTTATGCGATGCCGACCTTTTCTACCTGGGCACAACCGATTATAGTGAAAATGCAGAGAACCTCTTTCTGGAAATGCAAAAAATGGGGATTATTAAGCACCGGTCGGATTGGATGGAAAAGCAGATAAAATTTCTGGAAGATCATCGGTACTTTACTGATTCTGCAATCGAAAAGCTCTCCGGCGGCCAGCATTTGAACCTGATATCGCTGAAGAATCAGGAGCAATCGGCTCATTCCGTAACCGGACATAAAAGATTTAATTTATCAGATCTCTTTCTGATAGTCATTGGTGTTATAATGGCAGCGTTTTCACTGAAGGCCTTCCTTGTCCCTAATAATTTTTTTGATGGTGGCATAACCGGTATCTCTCTTCTTATTCATGAGATCTATCATTTTAACCTGGGTTATGTGATTGTAATTACCAATCTACCCTTCGTATTCATGGGCTTGTTTACGATAAATAGCCATTTTGCCTGGAAAACCCTTCTTTGTATTATTCTCCTGGGGCTTTGCCTGATCTATGTTCCTTATCCGGTTATCACCAACGATAAACTATTGGTATCCATATTTGGAGGATTCTTTCTCGGAATCGGAATCGGTCTGACGATGCGCGCGGGCTGCGCGGTGGACGGGATTGAAGTGCTTGCGCTATATACCTGGAGAAGAACCAGCTTTACGATCAGTGAAATAATACTCGCATTGAACGTACTCATATTCAGTATTGCCGCATCCCGTTTTGGTATTCCGGTGGCTCTTTATTCCATGCTCACTTATTTTACGGCAACCAAAACCATTGATTATGTGGTGGAAGGCATAGAAGCCTATACAGGTGTAACAATCATTTCCGGGAAAAGCGAATTGGTCAAACAAAGACTGGTAAATGAACTGGGTCGCGGAATAACAATTTATAAAGGGGAAAGAGGATTTTTACCAGGCAAATTCCACGTTCATTCTGACGTAGATATTATTTTTACAGTAATCACCAGGCTGGAACTCCGCAAATTAAAAAACCTGGTTACGGAAATCGATCCACAGGCCTTTGTGTTTGCCCATACCATAAAGGAGGCTTCAGGTGGTATAATGAAAAGGCGGCATATTCACTGATCGCATCCCAAAACCAAGCCTTTTTTCTTTATATTTATTTATGCCAAACAAATGACATGACCCTGAAACGCCTGTCTGTTATTCTGTCCTGTTTCATGTTTGCGGGTTGTTGGTTCTCCAGCCATCCTGTTCCAATCTCCCCCGGTGAATCCCAGTTTTCAAAACCAGTACAAAAGCCATTTAAACTCTCGGCAACACGGAAAATCAAATGGAATGAGGTTCCGGCTGACAGTATCCATCAGGGGCGTATTGTTCCCTTTGATATCAGCAAATTAAGCAGCGGTCAGAAAATACTCACCTATGTAAACATGCTGGCGGATGAATATCTTCGTTTGAGTTATCATGGTCTGAGAGCAAGGGACAAATCATTCAATGCCCAGTTCGTAATGGATTTTGATGAAAAGTTCGGAGAACTCTTGCTTGTGCAGCAGGATATTGGAAGAGTTTTACTGAATCTTTTCAATAATGCCTTTTACTCTGTAACAGAAAAAAAGAAATAGATAGAGAAGGCAAACACATTCGGAGACACAGTAAAGGAATCATATGAACCCACGGTTTCTGTAAGTACCAGAAGGAAATAAGACTCTGTTGAAATCAGAATCAGGGATAATGGACTGGGTATTTCAAAAACAGTGATCGGTAAAATTTACCAGCCGTTTTTTACAACGAAACCTGCTGGAAAGGGAACGGGCTTCGGACTGTCACTGAGTTATGATATCGTAACGAAGGAACACAAGGGGAAAATAGACGTTACAACCATGGAAAACGAGTATACTGAATTTATTATTGAATTACCAGTACAGGCAGCATAAAGATTTGCATAATAAAACAACTTAGATAACATGAAAATTCTTGTAGTTGATGATGAAAAAGATATACAGCAATTATTTGAGCAACGTTTCCGGAGGGAAATAAAGAGCGGCGAGTTTGAATTTGTTTTCACTTTCTCTGCATCGGATGCCATCGAGTATTTAAACCGTATTCAGCACGAAGTCGTATTGATTCTTTCTGATATCAATATGCCCGGCATGAGCGGCTTTGAATTGCTGAGCGAAATAAAAAAGAAATTTAAAACACCGCCACCCATTGTGATGATGATCACGGCATATGGTGACGATGAAAAATATCATCATGCCCTTGAACTGGGTGCGGATGACTTTCTGACAAAACCTTTGGACTTTAATCTTTTGAAAACAAAACTTAAATTATTGGAAAATGGCTAAAATACTGGTGGTGGATGACGAGCCGGATTTAGAAGTCCTCATAAAACAAAGATTCCGGAAGCAAATCCGTGACCGTCAATACGAATTTGTATTCGCAGTGAATGGATCCGATGCATTGGATAAAATCAGGGAGTCGGAAGACCTGGACATTGTACTGAGTGATATCAACATGCCGGAAATGGATGGGCTGACCCTCCTGGATAAAATGGGTCAGCTGAACCCGATTTTAAAGGCCGTTATAGTTTCTGCTTATGGTGACATGGATAACATCAGGATAGCCATGAACCGCGGAGCATTTGATTTTATTACCAAGCCCGTTAATTTTGAAGATCTGGATCTGACGATAGTGAAAACCATTCGCCATGTTGACCAAACACGTCAAACCCTTAAGGCGATTCGTGAAAATAATATTTTGCGCATGTATGTGGACGAAACGGTGTTGAATTTCATGAACCGTCCCGAATTTGAATCTGCCCTATTAAAGAATGAAACCATTGAAGCCTCCATCGCCTTTATTGATATTTGCGGATTTACCTCCATCACAGAATCCGAACAGCCCAATGTGGTTGTCAATATGCTGAACAGCTATTTTGATGTGATCGTAAAAGAAATCATCGCGCAGAATGGCTATGTGGACAAATTCATCGGGGACGCCGTACTGGCTGTATTCCGCAACGAATACCACCTGGACAGGGCTGTAGATGCCTGTCTGGCCGTTAAAAACGAGATTGAAAAATTGGTATCAGCACATGATGGACAGGGTTTTAAACCCAAAGTATCGATTGGTATTCATTCCGGTGAAATGGTTTGCGGAAATATCGGCTCGGCAAGTCTACGTCGCCTGGATTATACAGTCATCGGAGATGTTGTGAATACAGCGGAACGTTTACACCAGGCCGCAGAAAACGGGCAAATCATCATTGCTGAATCCTCCTTTGAACGGATCAAGCAATCTTTTCGTTGTAATAAGCTGCAGGAAGTACAACTGAAACACAAAGCGCGCCCGGTGCAGATTTATGAAGTAATATCGTAGTAATTATTAATTATCAATTCCGTTAATAATTAATAATTAATAATTGATAATTGATTACGTTGTTTGTGCAGTGAGAGATCTGAAATCCACCGGAACCAGCTTGCTTACACCCGCTTCCTGCATGGTGACGCCATAGATAACGTCCACCGAACTCATGGTCATTTTATTATGTGTAACGATGATGAATTGGGAGTTATCGCTGAATTGACGGATCATGTTCGTGAACTTTCCCACATTGGCATCATCGAGCGGAGCGTCTACTTCATCCAAAATACAGAACGGGGCTGGTTTGATCAGGTAGATGGCAAACAGTAATGCTGTTGCCGTCAACGTCTTCTCTCCCCCACTTAACTGCTGAATCGAAGAAGGCCTTTTACCTTTTGGTTTGGCAATAATGTCTATCCCCGTTTCGGCCAGATTATCCGGATTTTCCAATACCAGGTCTGCCGTATCTTCTTCAGTAAACAAGGCCTTAAACACTTTTTGAAAATTCTCACGCACTTTACCAAATGTTTCCAGGAATTGCTGATTGGCTGTAGATTCTACTTCCTGGATGGTTTGGAGTAAAGTGTCTTTTGCATTTACCAGGTCGTTTTTCTGCTCCACAATAAAATCATAACGCCTCTTCATCTCCTGGAAAGCTTCTACCGCTGTGGGATTTACCTCACCCAGGTTTTCAAGCCTCTTTTTCATACGGTCCACTTTCTCCTGTAATTCTTCAGGACTCATTTCGCTGGTCCTTGCTTCATCTATTATATCATCGAGGTTTATTCTGAATTCTACGCTCAGCCGCTCTTTCAATCCCGCCAGCTGCAATTTCAGATCATTCAGACGATCCTTGATTTCTCCCAGAATATGCTCGGCGTTTTCTTTTTGTTTTATCAAATGCCTGAGCTCTGTTTCCTTTTCACTGAGCTTATTTCTCTCCAGATAGTAAGCCTGATCCGCCTCATTCAATTTCCTTTCTTCCACTTCCTTATTGCGAATCATTTCAGTTAATTCTGTCTCAAGCGAACGAAGCGATTCGGAGCTTTCCGTGATCTGTTGAAGAGCTTGTTCCAGTTGGAAGCGGTTATCTTCTATCTGAATTTTTAAATCAACCAATTGTTTGTTCCTGAATTCACGTTCCTGTTTTAATGCAGCAATCCGGTTTTGTTGCTGTATCATCTGCAGGTTTATTTCATTAAAATCCGCCAATGCATCATTAAATGCTTGCTCTTCCAATGTGAACTGATCCTGCCCCCGGGAAATTTTTTCCTTCAGTTCATTCAGTTCCTCCATTAGACTCGCGGCTTCGTTCCTCGTTCCTGCAATGGATTCCTGTGTTTGCTGAAGCTGGTTTTGGAGGTCGCCGACTCTGTTCACTGCAGCTTCCTGCAAACCATTCAGACTTTCTGTTTTATTCTGAATAGAAAATAACTGGTTATTTAGCCGGTTAATGTCCTCCTGCACCTGACGCAGGGCCTGTTCCTTTAACTGTTCGTTGAAACCAATCACTTCATTGTGTCTGGATTGAATTTCCGTTTTAAGACCGACAACGATTCTTTCATGAGCAATTACATCCTGTGATATTTTCTCAAGATTTTTGGCCCGGCCGATCTTTTTGCCTTCGAACAATCCAACGCTGCCACCGGTCAACGAATATTTGCCTTTCACATATTTGCCATGCTTTTCAAGGATCACCGACCCATTGGATTCATTGTTAAACCATTCTATGGAAGGTTCATTTTCCGCAATAAATACATGTTGTAACAAATGTTTCGCCAGTGGCAGATATTTTGCCTCCACTTCAATTACACTCAGCGCAGGAACCGTATCGGCAGGCTGTTGATGAGATTCAGTCAGGTCAGCCGGAAATTTATTGAGAAGGAAAAAATTTGCCTTTCCTTTTTTATTGTCATCCAGTAAGTGAACCGCTTTTAATCCTTCTTCCAGATCATTTACAACATAATAATTCAGATACGGTTCCAAAACATTTTCAACAGCCGTTCTGAATTCTTCCTTCACATATATAATATCTGAAAGGACGGGTGAAGTATGATTCCAGTTTGGATTTTTGTGTAGAAATTTTACACTTTCCGGATAACCCTCCATTGAATCTATCAGGCTTTTCAGGAGGTCGTGTTCATTTTTTTTGGCATCGTACTTTCTGCTTTCTTCTGCCAGTTCCTGCCGAAGAATTTCCAGCTTTTCCTGCGTCTGCAGAATTTGCTCGCGGGTTCTCTCCTGATGTTCCTGTAACTGCCTTAAATCCGTGCTTTTGCTTTCCAATTCGTCCGTGGTTAATTCACCTTCGTATCTCAATTGATTTATCTGCAGGGCACGGGTTGCGCTTTCTTCTTCCTGTTGTCTCAGCGCTCTTTCAAGGTTTTGTATAGAAGTATCAGCAACCGCTATATTTTTTTCAGAATCGAATTGTTTCCGCTGCGCTTGTGCATGTTCTCCTCTCAATTGATCCAGCAGCAGCTTAATGCCACTGAATGATGTTCTTGCCAATTCTGTTTTCTCACGCAGCCGTTCCAGATTCTGTAAGAGAAGTTCCAGTTTGACGTCTTCTTCAGCAACCTGGCTTTCTGTAAAAAGAACGCTTTCTTCCAAACCCTTTATCTGCCCTGCACCCTTCGAAAGAAAATCCTGCAGGTTGGATTCTTTTTCCTGCAGAAAATTCACGCGTTGACTGACCAGGTTTTTCTCTCCTTCTTTATTTCTTAATTGCTGGATAAGATCATTGAACGCATGCTGTAAAGTCTGCAGCTGTTTTTCCTTTTCAATAAATTCCAGCTTTTCTTTTTCGAGTGCCGCCTCTTCACCGGCGATCGTCGCTTCTAACTCGAATTTTTTATCTGTTTCAGTCTCAGATTGCGACTGAAGGCTTTTATAACTTGCGTTGAACCCTTCCAGCGATGATTTGGCCAGTTCGATACTTACTTCGCGATATTCTTTTTTTATCTCGAAATATTTTTCTGCTTTTTTGGCCTGGCTCTCCAGGGTTTTTAACTGATTATTGATTTCAAACAAAAGATCCTCAATGCGGGCAAGATCCTGTTCCGTTGCAACCAGTTTCTGACGGGCTTCTTTTTTTCTGGTCTTATAAATAGAAATGCCTGCTGCCTGTTCCAGCATGCGCCGCCGGCTGTTTTCTTTATCACGGATGATATCATCGACCATACCCAGTTCGATGATCGCATAGCTGTCGGTTGATATGCCGGTATCCATAAAAAGATTTTGGATATCTTTTAAGCGGCAGCTCACATCATTCAGCCGGTACTCGCTTTCACCGCTTTTATAAAACTTGCGGGTGACCGTTACCGTACTGAATTCGGTCGGTAATAAATTACGTGTATTCTCAAACGTCAGACTTACTTCTGCAAGTCCCGAGGCTGTACGGTTTTTCGATCCGTTGAAAACCAGGCTCTCCAGATTTTCAGATCGCAAATGACTTATTTTTTGTTCTCCAATCACCCAGCGGATACTGTCCACAATATTGCTTTTGCCACAACCATTCGGCCCGATGATGCCAGTAATTCCCTCATTGAAAAGAATATGGGTGCGGTCAGCAAAACTTTTAAATCCCTTTATATCAAGACTTTTTAAACGCACGGATCTCTGTATTGATTGAGGACAAACCTAATCAAAATGCCTTATGGATTCCCCTATTGTTAATAAGTGGTGGATACTCTTTCTAGTCGTCTCTTCTTGATTTATTGGCCCGGTTTTTCAATTCTGCAATGGGCATATCGATCTGTTTTCCCATCACCTGGTTTCCCCGGTAGGTGATCACTTTTAGCATGACAGCATCTTTCGGAACCATCAGCGGTTGTTTGTATACAGGATAAAAATTATCAGGATGGGAATTGTCGAAACTATAATGAATGTCCAGCCCCTCTATCTCGGTGCTCAGGGTAATAACCAGAGAATCATTTGCATCTTTACCAACCGAAAAGATAGGATCGAACATTGTGCGGGCATATTTCACATTCTGAAGGTCCATACGGCCGAAATTATTCTCCACTTTGTTTGCAAACCAGTTCCAATTCTTTTTTTCTTTTGGGGACCAGAGAGATTCTGAAACGGCCAGACTACGCGGCCATACCATATACTGCAAATGACGGGTATTATACACCTGTTCAGTCCATAAATTGGCTTGCCCGCCGATGATATATTTTGATTCCACTCCTTCCGGTACTGGTTCGAATTCATAGGTCTTATTCAGTCTCAGCGTGGCATAAACGTGAGGCTCACTGATCGCATCTCCCTGCATATAATCCAGATAAACAAAGGTAGTCGGACTCATAACGACCTGGTGACCCATTTTAGCCGCTGCTATGCCCCCTTTGATTCCCCGCCAGCTCATAACAACCGCATTCGGTGCCAGACCGCCTTCAAGAATTTCATCCCAGCCAATGAACTTTTTACCTTTGGATTCAACAATTTTCTCAAGTCGTTTTTCAAAATAGCTCTGCACTTCTTCCATTGTTTTCAGGTTCTCTTTTGTCATCAGTGCCTTGATCTGATCACTCTTTTCCCAGTAATTTTTTGCGCACTCATCTCCTCCCACATGTATATAGGGAAAGGGAAAGAGTGCTGCGAGTTCCGAGAAAACGGTATCCAGAAAAACATACACTTTTTCATTGGCCGGGCAAAGGGTATTGTCCCTCAGGGCAACAGGCCCGGGCCAGTTCATGAACTTCTCACCAGAAACGACCTGGTATTTATCAGCACCCTCTGTACAGGAGAGATCCGGATAAGCCACGATCGCCGACATGCTGTGTCCGGGAACATCTATTTCCGGCAGTATGTCCACAAAACGGTCTTTCGCATATTTTACTATTGCTCTGATATCGTCCTGGGTATAAAATCCTCCATAAGTTCTCGGCTCGTCATCGGGAATGGGAGCGAAAGTTCCAAAATATCCTTCACGCTTTGCGTTATGGGACGCTACCCCGGTCAGGCGGGGCAGGCTTTTGATTTCAATCCTCCATCCTTCGTCGTCCGTCAGATGCATATGCAACAGATTGAATTTATATTGAACCATCACGTCAATAAAATCTTCTACTTCTTTTTTTGTGAAGAAATGTCGGGCAACGTCGAACATCAGACCCCTCCAGGCAAAACGGGGATAATCCTTGATTTCAACCAATGGCGCTTTCCAGCTTACACCAGTAACTTTTGTTTTACTCTCAATTTCCTGTGGCAGCAACTGCCACAGCGTTTGTGCACCATAAAAAAGCCCGGCTGGTTTATTGGCTGTGATTACAATGCCAGTTGATTTGACAGATAAGCGATATCCTTCTTCTTGTAAATCCGGTTCATGTATTTTCGTCAGCTCAAATCGGATAATGGCGTTTTTACTATTCAGAATACTCACTTTTTTTCCTGTAGCAGAAAGCTTTGCAAGCACACTTTCAGAAGTTGTTTTTAACTCGGGCAGGTTAGGAATACTAACTGTTATTACTTCAGGCAACTTGTAATAACCGGTGCCCCGCACCATATTAACAGGTTCCGGAATTACAGAAATCGCATTTTCTTTTTTCTGTGAGAAAACAAATAATGTAGAAAAGGCAAACAAGCCTATAAGGATCATTTTTTTCATGTAGCAAACATTTTTAAGTCGAAAGCGCAAAGCGCAAAGCCGAAAGCAATGTTATTGGGCGTGAATTTATTAAATAATATGTATTAAAAATTTCTAATGTTGAAATGAATTCGAAAATGTCGAAACCTAAAGACGAATTCAATAAATAAACGTGAATTACATTTAACTCTTACATCGCTACTTTTCCTACCCTCACTCATTTCCCACACTGTATAACGCCACAGGCGTTATACGTAGGGTTCCTGCTGACTGAGACAATGAAAACTTCCCAACCCCCAGATGATATCGGTTGAATCGATGCCGATCACCTTGCGTTCTGGAAACGCATGCTGAATGATCTGCAAAGCCCTGTCGTCTTTAGCACATCGAAATGTGGGTACAACAACCAGTCCGTTTGCTATATAAAAATTCGCATAAGAAGCCGGCAGACGCTGATCCTCATAAATAATTTTATCGGGCATCGGAAGTTCAACCAGGTTCAGTTGCTTTCCATTCAGCAGCCGCATTTTTTTTAAATCTGTCAGATTTTGCTGGAGGATGTTATAATTCTCATCCGATTTATCTTCTTCGACTACAACCAACACGCTATCATTATTAAAAAAACGCACGGTATCGTCAATATGTCCGTCGGTATCGTCTCCAACAATTCCGTCTTTTACCCAAAGAATCTGTTCAACCCCATAGTATGCTTCGAGATATGCCTCGATCCCTGACCGGCTCAATAAGGGATTTCTGTTTTCATTCAACAAACAGGATTCGGATGTGATAAGCGTTCCTTTTCCGTTGAAATCCACTGAGCCCCCTTCCATAATTATGTCCGGATACAAAACCGGAATTTCATAAGCTGCTGCAATGAGTGTGGGTATACGATCATCCAGATCGTAAGGAGGATATTTATTTCCCCATGCATTATAATTCCAGTCGATGATAATTTTCGGTTGTGCGGCACCGTGATTAATCAGGAACGCCGGGCCGTGATCCCTGCACCAGGCGTCGTCGGTCGGATGCGTATAAAACTTTATCCTTTCCATATTGGCTGAGGCCGCCTGCAGTTTTTCTGTGGCAAAAGATTTCATCTCTTCATTTACTACATTAATATGCACGGATTCATTTTCGGCGAGCTCTCTTATGAATAAACAGTAGGGTTCATAAATACTTGCAATCTTACCCGGCCAGGAAGCTTCCTTATGTGGCCAGCTTAACCAGGTAGCTGTATGAAGTTCAAACTCTGCCGGGAAACGATAACCCAGTTCCTTCGGCGACGGCCGGCTAATCTCCATCTATAAATCTTTGGGTGATGGGTTGATAAGAATCGATTCGCCGGTCACGCATGAACGGCCAATGGGTCCGGTAACTGTCGGTCTTGTCCGTATCTATTTCCTGTACTACCACCTCTTCCTGATCATGACCCGCCTGGTATAATATTCTTCCGAATGGATTTGAAATAAATGATCCGCCCCAGAATTTCATGGCCCCGTTCTGTTCGGATCCAACCCGGTTTACACTAACTACATGAACCCCGTTCGCTACTGCGTGACTGCGCTGAATGGTCTGCCACGCGTTATATTGTTCTTCATTCGTTGGCAGATCCTGCGCGGCAGACCAGCCGATAGCCGTCGGATAAAATAAAATCTCTGCACCCATCAGTGATGTGATGCGTGCTGCTTCCGGATACCATTGGTCCCAGCAGATCAGAACACCGATTTTCGCATATTTCGTTTCAAAAACTTTGTAACCGAGATCTCCCGGGGTAAAATAAAATTTTTCATAAAAGGATGGATCATCAGGGATATGCATCTTACGATACTTCCCCATATACGTTCCGTCTGCGTCAATCACAGCCGTTGTATTATGATAAATGCCCTGCGCTCTCTTTTCAAAAAGAGAGGCGATGATTACAATCCTGTAGTCACGTGCAATGGCTAGTAAAATTTCTGTAGCAGGTCCGGGTATGGGTTCGGCAAGAAGAAAATTTTCATAATCTTCCACATCGCAAAAATAAAGAGAGGTAAAAAGCTCTTGCAGACAAACAATCTGGGCACCCTTGGCCGCTGCTTCCTTCATTTTCTGAATAGCCTTCTGAAGATTGATATCCTTTTCCCTTACACAGGACATCTGTATGATTCCAACTTTTACTTTACTCATATTCCAACTGGCGCATACTGTTGAACATACTACATTCCCCAAAGCGAATATTGAGTCGAATAAGATTGAAAATGAATGGGCGATTCACCAGGTAAATACAACGGCCAATTTTGCTACCCATAACAGACTCGTCTCATGGCTTGTTGGCGGTTTAAATTTTCAGATTGAACACCATTTATTCCCCAAAATATCTCATGTGCATTATCCTGCTGTAAGCAAGATTGTTCGACAGGCATGTGCGGATCACGGAATTCAGTATATTGAATTTCGTCGTGTACATACAGCCATTGCTTCGCATGTTACGTATCTTAAACATTTGGGAAGAGCTTCATAAGCTTAAGGCGTAAGGCGC
>Ga0206943_1073_pt1 | contig 25806 bp, 22 predicted proteins | sample Alteio_BWOrgHeat_7_FD_153243 | JGI IMG/M metagenome (GOLD analysis project Ga0206943, IMG submission 153243) | Enriched cells from forest soil in Barre Woods Harvard Forest LTER site, Petersham, Massachusetts, United States -... | ecosystem: Environmental > Terrestrial > Soil > Temperate forest > O... | reverse complement strand
AAATTCTAAATGTGTCGACCGGATTAGTTGAAAAAACTCTTGAAGAACATGCCGGATACAACCAGCCTCGATGGTCGCCAGATGGTCGCCGGGTTGCCTTTTCAAGAACAACAGCAAAACAAATGACCGATGAGCACATAATCTACAGTCTCGACGACAACAAAGCGATTTTGATCGAGAATTCTTTCCCAGGCACCGTAGAGCAAATGGAATGGCTCCCAGATAGCAAGAGCCTGCTGGCGCAAGCGACTGTGCAGGCGCACACTGTTGTGCTGACAATCGACGCAGCTTTAGGAAAATCAAGCGCGCTCGAAGGAGTGACGACTTCAGCTGGCGAAATCGCAATGAGCAACGATGGTAATAAATTCGCATTTCTCGGGCAAACACCTGTTCAGCCAGACGAGGTATGGGTGTACTCGAATGGCCACGCGTCTGCTCTTAGCGACACGAATCCACATGTGAAGAACTGGAAGCTTGGCACTGAGCGCGAAATCACCTGGAAAAGCTCGAAGGACGGACTAACAATTCATGGCGTGGTGGATTTGCCGCCAGACTACGAAGAAGGCAAGCGCTACAAGACTATCGTCCATATTCACGGCGGCCCGGAAGAGGCATGGACGATTGGCTGGCACGGCAACTGGTATAACTACGCGGCGATGCTGGCATCGCATGGATACATCGTTCTGCTGCCCGATCCACGCGGCTCCGACGGCGCCGGCCCGGCATATACCGAAGCAAATTTTCAGGACTGGGGCGGTGGCGATTTTCAGGACATTATGGACGGCGTAGATACACTTGTCGCGAAAGGTATCGCGGACCCTGACCATTTAGCGGTTGGCGGCTGGAGTTTTGGAGGCTTCATGACTGCATGGACCGTGACTCAGACGAATCGCTTCAAGACCGCGATGGTGGGTGCCGGTGTCACAGACCTTTTCAGTATGGCCACCACAACCGACATTTCCCCAAGTTTCGAGACCGGATATTTCGGCGATTTGCAGACCTACCGGAAGGTATATGACGAGCACTCCCCTGTTCGCTATCTCGAACAATGTCACACTCCTGTTCTTGTTCTGCATGGAGAAGCCGATCCGCGCGTGCCCATCTCGCAAGGTGAAGAGTTTTACAATGGGCTCCGTTTCCTCGGGCGAGACGCAGTCATGGTGCGGTATCCTCGCGAGCCGCATATCTTTACGGAGCGTGAACATCAGATCGATTCCCTCTCCCGCATTCTGAACTGGTATGAGTCACATCTTGGAAAGTGATAAAGCCACACGATTGCTTGACTCCTGATGTTCCCAGGACGGATCGGCATCTCTACGAACCCGCATTCCTAGGCACGTGGTAGATTCATTCAGTCGCTTTCTTGTAGTCTGCCGTTGAGCAAGGAACATCTTCCCCACAAAACGCCGAGGGTTGCGATCGTGAGAGAAAAACTAGCTTTATTGCGCCTGCACCGCCATTCTGCGTCCGGACAAAATGACATGATCAACGTTGAAATAGTTAGAATCGGAGTTGATTCGGTGATGATGACAACTCACAACTGAGGATGGTGCAAACGAAGATGGAAAAACATGCTCTCAGAGATCGCGTTGACCAATTCTGGCTACGCGTGACCGAAGGCATGCAACTCAGCCAGCTCTGGTCGCAGTTTCGGAAAGATGCCCACTCTAGCTACCGCCTCTATTCCCAGGAAGTCGATTCCACACGCGCCGCCGGAGTAACCCACAGCTCGCACGTTTTCAGCGTAGCCAGCCAGTTTTTCTGGGCGATTGTGGAGAAACTCACGCCTGCCCGTCGCGTTCTTTTGCTTGTAGCCTTGGTTCTTGTTGTCATTCCTGGGGGCGAATGGACCTGGACCACCCGTGCAGGCGAAGCAAAGGTGTTCGGGCTGGACTTTCATTTCTACGGCGGCATTCTGATGTTCGCGTTGCTAATCCTGGAAGTTGCTGACCGCGTAGTGATGAAGCGGGATCTGCAGATTGCCAAGGAAATTCAGACGTGGCTACTCCCCTCAGAACCGCCGCAAGTGCCCGGCCTGGAGATTGCCTTCGCCACACGCCCCGCCAACACAGTCGCGGGAGATTACTATGACGTCTTCGCTCGTCCACACATGGGCTCCGAAAGCGGGACGTTTCTCATTGCCATAGCCGACGTTGCGGGCAAAAGTGTGCCAGCTGCAATGTTGATGGCAACCTTCCAGGCGAGCTTAAAAACTCTGAGCAGCACACCGGGCTCATTGGCGGAATTGGTAAGCAGGATGAATCACTATGCCTGCAGCAATAGTCAGAGAGGCCGCCGTTTTACCACTGCCTTTATTGCGGAGTTTGACCCGGCAACGCGCCGGCTGACCTACGTGAATGCGGGCCACAACAATCCCATCCTGAGACGGCAAACAGGCTCTATTGAACGGTTGGAGGCTGGGGGAGTACCGCTCGGCATCATGGAAGATGCCAATTACCAATCGGACGAGGTGACACTGAAACCTGGCGACTGGCTGGTGGCATTCACCGATGGCGTAATCGAGGCGGAGAATAGCCGTCAGGAGGAATACGGAGAAGTCCGCTTTATCGCCATGTTGCACTCGGGCGTCATGTTAAGTCCATCCACGCTGTTAAACAGCATCCTTACCGACCTCGACCGTTTCGTTGGAAGCGCTCCCCAGCACGACGATGTTACCTGCATGCTCTTGCGTGCCGTGTAGACAATTTCCCTACTACAATTAGCGTCGGTTTCAGAGCTGAATTGATGACGAAACAAACTTCAGATGCGCGCCGCGCCTCTATCCTCGCCAGTTACTGGCCGCCGCTCCTGGCAATTGCTTCGCTCCTTGCATCCTGCATTCTTTGGTCTGCCAAGAAGATGCCGTGGGGTGACGAGTGCTTCACTTATTTCGAAGTTCGCGAGCCTTCTCCGCTGCACCTGTATCATGCCGCTCAACACCTTGGCGGCGCGGGAATGCCGCTTTTTTATCTCACGGCGTGGCCCTGGGCGCACTTATTTGGCTTGAGCCCCCTTTCTCTTCGCCTCTATTCCTCTGTTGGAATCTGCGCGGCGTTTGTCACCCTCTATCTGACTCTCCGGCCGCGTTTCACGGCTGCCGCAACATTTCTCGGCGTGAGCCTTGCCATGCTCAGCAACTACATCCTTCTTCAGCAAAACGTCGAAGCCCGCACGTATGGACTCTATTTGTTTCTCGCTGCGCTTTCTATCGCGGCATGGCTACGCGTTGCTGAAAATCAGCAGCCCTCTAGCAAAATGCTTCTTGCCCTTTGCCTAAGTCAGGCAGGACTCGTCTTAGGCCACGTCCTTGGACTTATGTTCGGCGCCATGATGTTGATGGCACTCATCATCTCGGATCGACTGCGAGGCAACCTGCGCCCCAAAGTATATTTCTGTCACGCGGCTGGGTGGCTCGCGCTCCTTCTTTGGTTCCCTGCGATCCGGGCATCCGCAGCAGTTGCCAAACCCCACGGATGGAATGTCGTGCCCCGATTCTCCGATCTCGCCGCCCAATTGTCATTCCACTCCTTCATCGGACCTTTCGTCGGCCATCGGATTGGTTTCCTCATTGCGTTTCTGCTGGGAATCGGATGCATCGGAGTTTTGATTTTTTCCGAAGCAGTCGCGCTCAAACGATCGGATCGCCCTCCCTGCCCAGCGCTCATCCTTGCCTTTAGTCTGCTTCTTGTTCCACTCATCTTGTTTGTCGTCTCGCGTACGATTACCCCTATCTTCGTTCCGAGATACTTGCTCCCTGCTAGTTTTGGGATCGCCATTCTTCTCACTTCCTGGTTTAACCGCCGGAATTTCGCGCAGAGTCCTTTTGCATACGCGCTCGCCGCGATAGCCCTTCTGCAACCCATTGCAACGGCACTCGTTGTCCAGCCGTTTTACATTGACGTGCAGCGATTCGACGCGGCCGTAGCCAACCGGCCTGTGATTGTTGACTGGCTGTTGGATTTCACTGCCATCCTCGGCTCATCGAAGAATTCCAGCCAAATCATCTATCCTCTGGACTGGGAAGCAGCTCTACGCGGGCATTCTTCAATTGCACCCAATTATCACCTTATGCGGGCATATCAGGAGCAGGGCTTTCTCAAGGGAAACCTGTTGGAAACTCCTTCCATCCTGCAGCAGACTTCGTTCCTTGTCCTCGACAACTCCCAATCCAATTGGTTCCGCGAAAGGATTGCCTCTAATCCCTGCTTTTCGTGGCGACCGATTGCCCATTTCGACAGCACTGGGGATACCAGGACTCTGATAGAAGTAGCGCGCTCACAATCCTGTAAGGAGTGAAGAAAGCTTAGAGTCTCAGTGACTGGCGAGCACAGTCATCGCTGCCGTCAGTGCTGACCGCCAGTCTGGCAAAGAAATTCGGAAAGTTGATCGTAGCTTTTCATTGGAAAGAACTGAATTGGCAGGTCGCGCCGCCGGAGTCGGATACTCGCTTGATGAAATAGGAATGACCTGTGGCACTTTCTCCCCACTTTGCTGATAATGCTGCGAAAAAATCTCCTCGGCAAAGCGGCGCCAGCTCGTCTCGCCGCCGCATGTCATGTGATACACCCCGGAGATTGCCCCTGTTGCCATCACGTTATCCACAACGGCACGAGTTGCATCAGCGATAGCCATAGACGAAGTCGGCGCACCGTTTTGATCATCGACAATTTTCAATTGATCACGCTCGCGGCCCAGCCGCAGCATCGTGCGCAAAAAGTTATGGCCGTGCGGCCCGTAGACCCAGCTCGTGCGAAAGATCAGGTGCTTGCCACCAACTTCTCTGATCGCGTCTTCGCCAGCCAATTTTGTGCGGCCGTAAACATTCAGCGGATTTGTAGCATCGTTCTCTACCCAGGCAGATTTTTTCGAGCCGTCAAAAACGTAGTCTGTCGAATAATGGACGAGCAAAGCGTCCAGCTTCGCCGCTTCTTCTGCAAGCACGCGAGGCGCATGTCCATTGATGGTCATCGCTAATTCCGGCTCGGATTCCGCCCGGTCGACAGCCGTATATGCTGCGGCGTTCAGAATGATCGCTGGTTGCAATTGAGCAACGACATGCCGCAGTTCTTCCGATCTGGAAAGATCAGCGGCCCCGCGGTCGCAAGCTATCACCTCTCCGGCGTCGGCAAAACTTCGCTGCAGTTCGGTGCCAACCTGGCCACTCGCTCCGAGAATTAGAATGCGCCGGCTCATGCAAATAGTTCGGCCTCAAGCAGAGTTCGTCCCTGTTGATCCTTCTCGGATACCACGGCTTGTTCTGCAGAGACCGGCCACGGAATAGCAAGCGATGAATCATTCCAGAGCAGGGTTCTCTCATCGGCGGGCGAATAGTATTCAGTAACTTTGTAGGCGAAGCCAGCCGTCTCCGACAATGCGACAAACCCATGCCCGAATCCTTCCGGGATCCAGAACATACGCCCATTTTCGCCCGACAGCTCGACGCCAACATGATTTCCAAAGGTCGGCGAACTGCGCCGCAAGTCAACCGCAACATCCCATACGACGCCATGCGTCGCGCGCACGAGTTTGCCTTGTGTGTTCCGGATCTGATAGTGAACCCCGCGCACGACGTTTCTCTTCGAAACGGAAAAATTGTCCTGCACCCATCGCGTTGGCAATCCTGCCTGTTCCATAAGACGCTCGTTATAAGTCTCGCAGAACGCCCCGCGCGCATCCTTGAATATCCGCGGCTCCAGGATCAGAACCCCAGGCAATGCAGTCTTGATTATGTTCATTCTCTAAATGCCATCGGACGGGAAATTGGGCTCATTAACAAGAGACAGGAGATATTGCCCGTAACCGCTCTTGCGTACCGGCTGCGCAAGAGCCTCAAGCTGTTGCGTCGTAATATATCCATAACGGAAAGCGATCTCTTCGGGACATGCTATTTTCAATCCCTGCCGCCGCTCAATCGTCTGAATAAAAAGGCCTGCTTCGAAGAGTGAGTCATGCGTTCCCGTGTCCAGCCATGCCATTCCGCGGCTCATGAGTTCAACATTCAGTGTCCCGCGTTCAAGGTAACAGCGATTCAGGTCCGTTATCTCAAGCTCGCCGCGCGGAGAGGGCTTGAGCGCAGCAGCAAGATTCACGACATCGTTGTCGTAAAAATAGAGACCGGTCACTGCATAGCGCGACTTCGGGGTCTGCGGCTTCTCCTCGAGGCTGATGGCTCTCCCATCTTTGTCGAATTCAACCACGCCATATCTTTCCGGGTCATGGACGGGATAGGCGAAGACGGTTGCGCCCTGCGTTTTGTTCGCCGCTTTCACCAACTGCGCGGAAAGTGACTGCCCATAAAAAATGTTGTCGCCCAGAACCAGCGCGCACGGGGCTGACCCGATAAAATCTTTGCCGATAATAAAAGCCTGGGCCAAACCATCAGGGCTCGGCTGCACCGCATACGAAAGCTGAAGTCCCCACTGTGTACCGTTGCCGAGCAGGTCCTCAAAGCGAGATATATCCTGGTGCGTTGAGATGATGAGGATCTCGCGGATACCCGCCAGCATGAGCGTGGTCAGCGGGTAGTAGATCATCGGTTTGTCGTAAACCGGTAGAAGCTGCTTCGAAATTACATGCGTAACCGGATAGAGGCGCGTCCCCGAACCGCCTGCGAGCACAATTCCCTTCATCGCGCGACACGCTCCGCGTAGTTCGTCTCAATCCACTGGTGGTAAGCGCCGGAGCGCACATTCTCTACCCAGTCCTGATTCGCTAAATACCACTCCACGGTTTTTCGAATTCCCGACTCGAATCGCTCAGCCGGCTCCCAGCTAAGCTCCTGCCTGATCTTGCGGGCATCGATTGCATAGCGACGATCATGGCCGGGACGATCCGTCACGTATGTAATCAATTTTCTTCGCGAACCAATCGTTTCACTGGGAGCCAACTCATCCAACAAATCGCAGATCGTCGTGACCACATCGATATTCTTGCGCTCGCTCGATCCGCCAATGTTATAGGTCTCGCCCGGCCTTCCGCGCTCCAGCACAGCACGTATCGCAGAACAGTGATCTTCCACATATAACCAGTCGCGAACATTTTTGCCATCGCCGTAGACCGGCAAAGCCTTCCCCTCAAGCCCATTGAGGATCATCAACGGAATCAGCTTCTCCGGAAAGTGAAATGGACCGTAATTGTTTGAGCAGTTCGTAGTCAGAACCGGTAAGCCGTAGGTATGAAAGTAAGCACGTACCAGATGGTCAGACGATGCCTTCGAAGCAGCATACGGACTGTTGGGTGCATACGGCGTAGTTTCAGAAAACGCCGGATCGTCAGGTCCGAGCGACCCGTATACTTCATCGGTTGAAACATGAAGAAAGCGAAAAGCCTTCTGCTCGTCCGGACTCAGCTCCGCATGATAGGCGCGAGCCGACTGCAGCAGAGAAAATGTGCCAAATACATTCGTTCGGATGAACGCATCGGGTGACACGATCGACCGGTCTACATGGCTTTCGGCGGCAAAGTGGACTATTGCCTTCGGCTTGTACTCCCGTAGCAGCCCTCCCACCACAACCTCCTCGGCTATGTCTCCATGAACAAAGACATGGCGGGGATCACCGATAAGCGATTTCAGATTGTTACGATTGCCCGCATATGTCAGGCTATCCAGGTTGACGACGTGCGAACCAGTTTCCCTGATCCAGGTCAAAACAAAATTCGAGCCGATAAAACCTGCTCCCCCTGTTACCAGGATCGCGTCTTCTTTATTCATATCTTCAGACTGTTTTCTTCGACCACAGTGCTTTGCGCAGGATACTAAGGCGCTCGCTTTGTTCCGGATCTCGCCGCAATCGCTCCATACCTTCACGGAAGAAAGCCACGAAGATTCCGATAAAAAGTCCAGCAATCGTTGCGATTACGGTTATCAAGGCCCGCTTGGGCGCTGACTTGTAATCCGGAACAATCGCCGGATCTACGACCTGGATCAGCGCTCCCTCTTTAGCCTCATCCAGTTTGGCAAGCTCGAACTGGCGCGCGAGAATTTCAAAGATCGTTTCGTAGTACTTCACATCGCGCAGCTTGCGGACGTATTCAATCCCCGCCTGCGACACTTGCCCCTTGGGCATAATCAGGCCGGCACTGCTATCATCCGCATTGCCACCGAGTTTGGCCAATTCCGTACGCAGGCCGTCTAATTCCTCCTGTGCCTGTACTACATCTGAGTTCTGACCCGTTGCGTACGTGCGCATAGCTTGAAGCTGAACTTCCTTCGCAGTGATCTGTGCACGAAGTTCAGCCGCAGACTGAATCAAAGCGCGGGCCTGGCTATCAAGCTGTATCATCCCTGTCTTCTGTTGCGTAATCTTCAACGCTTCTTCCGAGTTAGCGAGATTGTCCTTTGCCTGCTCCAGTTGCTGCTCGAAAAATAGTCTGCGCTGCGCCGCCTCCCCAATCGCGAGGTGCTCAGAGAGTCTGCGATATTCCTCCACGTAGGCATTGGCCATTTCGGCCGCACGATTCGGGTTCTTATCGTCTACCGAGATATGAATCAGGTTATCTTTGGTGCCACTCTCTACCGTTGCATGACCCTCGAAGGCCTTTCGAGCGGTAGACATGTATTTCTGATGGTATTCGGCCATCAACCCGAACCGCTGGATCATCGCGTCTTCGACCGTGCGGCTCTTGAACATCGCTACATACATATCGTTAGGATTTTTCAACCCCACACTTGCCCCGGCAAGGGCGCCGAGCGAGCCCAGACTTCCAATCTGCGACATGATCGCTGAACTCATCGACGAGCCCTGCTGAGGAGGCAGCACCGATGTGGTAGCCGTATAAACCTTCGGCATAACAAGCGCACTCACCAATCCAACGATAAGGAAGGCTGCCGTGATCTTCAAAATCACTCGCTTGCGGCGGACTAGGACAATGAGAATATCCAGGAGCGAAATTTCATCATCCCTCTCCGCGCGGGATGCCTCGGATGAAAGCGTCTCAGAATGTAAATCTCGGATCTCAGTAGTCGTTGTATTCATTCCCTGCGCTTCTGCGGCTCTGGCTTTCGATTTGCCATTAAATGGAGGTGTAAGCCTTGGCTAAATTCTACCTGCAAGCACAGTTATGCCCCAAATGACTTCTGCAAGCGAAAGCTGGAGAAGTCCACCACTTATTTGCAGGCGAGAGTCCGAGATCAACACATTTATGACATCTTGCCCGGATGTCCGGTGACGTCTCCTTGCCCATCGCAGTCCGCGCAATGCCCGCGCGTCGCCCAGAGAATTCCGCCCACAAACACGACAGCAAATAGAAGGAGTACACCTATGGTGTTCGGCATAATCACCTCCTCTTTCCATTATGAACTCACGAGGAGCCGCAAGGGTTGCGCAGATTCTCTCAGACTTCGACAGTCTCCGGCTCTGTCAACTCGAGACGTTTTTCTTCGACCCTAATGCGTGATGACGTAACCAGCGCAACCGCGATCACAACAGCTGCCATTCCTGCGTATTCGGTGGCGATCAGACGCTCGCCCAGCAGCACCGCCCCAAGAACCACGGCAACAACCGGGTTTACGTACGCATAAGTCGCCACTTTGGCGACTGGAACATGCTCTAACAGCCACACAAATGCCGTGTATCCAACCAGAGAACCGAACGTCACGAGATACGCAATGGCACCTACTGCCCCAGGTGACCAATGGGATGTTCCCCAGCCGCCAACAGTGAATGCGGCCATCGAGCTGGCAATCCCCGCAGCCAGCATCTGCCATCCGGCTGCGACCATTGGAGTCACAGGCAATTTCAGCTCGCGCGACAGAATCGAACCAACCGCCCACAGGAATGCCGCGCATAGCACGATGACGCAACCCAAAACACGCTGGTGCTCTCCTTGCGCCTGCTGTCGTAAGGCCGGCCACAACAAAGCAATGAGGCCGATAAAACCAAGCCCGAGACCAATCCATGCGCGAACCTGCAGCCTTTCGCCATGCGGCAGCAGCATGCTGAGCACCGCAACATAAAGCGGCATTACCGCGACCAGCAAAGCTGCTAGGCCGCTGGCAATATACGTCTCGCCGAAGACGAGTCCAATGTTTCCTCCGCCCAGCAGAATGAGTCCGATCACAGCAAGCCAGCCGAGCTGACGCGCAGGCAGCCAAACACGCATTCCACGGATGCTGCAGAACGCAAGCATAAGCGTTCCGGCAATCAGGAAGCGCATTCCGCCAAGAACCAGAGGGTGCAGATATTGAACGCCTACCTTGATTGCTGTATAGGTCGAGCCCCAAAAGAAATAAACGCAGCCAAACGCCAACGGAATGGCTAGCGAAGCTATATTGCGGCGGTTCATGATCGGGTGCCTCCATCCTACAAGCACAGCGAAAAGTGCAGCGTTGAATGAAAGATGTTTCTCCGTGTCATTCGCTCGATAGATTGTCCAGATAGAGACAATCTTCATTAAAGATGACCGCGCTAACTCAACCGCCCCGTGATATCACCTTAGCGAAGTGCCCACTTCCTGCTTTCCGCCCTATCCATCCGCATGCTATCCTCAGCTCACACAGGGACAATATGCACACCGACCGGCACATCGCCGTTGTGAGCCCCGCCTTCAGCTACAGACGCTGGAGCAAGGCCTTTGCGCGCTCTATTGCTCCCCGCAAGCATCTCCGCGTTCTGCCTACACGGACGCGACCTAGCCTCTTCGGCAGCGATTAGTCGCCGCTGCCCGTGACGCTCGACTGCGCACTCGGTACGGAAAAACAAGCCGCCAGCCGCGTCAGTGTCATCGCCGGAAGAAGACTCCTCCCGAAAGCAGCCGAATCGCCTCACAAATGCGGCGTTCTTAGGAAACGGAAACAAGGCTGAAGCCTAAACCAAGGCCCTACAAGGAGAACTCCATGCAGTCGAATGAGATTCTGAGCAAATTTGGACCGAAACTCACCGGTCCTCTGCCCGGACCGAACGCGCAGCGTGTTGTCGAAGACGATGATCGCCTCATCTCGCCCAGCTACACCCGTTCTTATCCAATGGTGGCGAAGCGCGGCCGCGGTCTGCGCGTTGAGGACGTAGACGGCAACGAATTCCTCGATTTTGCCGCCGGTATCGCCGTCACCTCGACCGGACATTGCCACCCGGAGGTAGTCACCGCCATCCAGAAGCAGGCCGCCGAATTAATCCATATTTCCGGCACCGACTTCTACTACGAGTCCCTGATCACGCTGGCTGAGCGCCTCTCGGCCGTGGCTCCCATGCCCGGGCCTCATCGCTTTTACTACGGTAATTCCGGTGCGGAAGCCGTCGAATGCGCCCTGAAGATTGCCCGCTACCACACGCAGCGCCAGCATGTCATCGCCTTCTTCGGTGCGTTTCACGGACGCACAATGGGCGCTCTCTCGCTCACCGCGTCCAAGCCGCAGCAGCGCCGCCGCTTCTCGCCACTCGTCCCCGGCGTCACGCATGTGCGCTATCCCTACGCCTATCGCGGTTGTAGCGGAGGCCCGCAGGAAGAAGAAAAGTTCGCGCTCGGCTGCGCCCGCTACATCGAAGAGAAGCTCTTCAAGACAACGCTTGCGCCCGAGGAAGTAGCAGCGATCTTCGTCGAGCCGATCCAGGGTGAAGGCGGCTATGTCGTTGCGCCAACGATTTTCCTGCAGGAGCTGCGTCGCATCTGCGACAAGTATGGCATTCTGCTCGTCGCCGACGAAGTGCAGTCGGGCGCAGGACGCACCGGCAAATGGTGGGCCATCGAGCATTCCGGCGTGGAGCCCGACATCGTCTGCATGGCCAAGGGCATCGCCTCCGGCATGCCGCTCGGCATCTGCATGACCCGCGCCGAAATCATGGACTGGAAGCCCGGCTCGCATGCCTCCACCTTCGGCGGAAATCCCGTTTCCATTGCCGCAGCGCTCGCTACTACGGACATCCTTGAGCGCGAAGGCATCGCCAATGCAGCCAGTCTCGGCGAGCAGATGTTCAGCCGCCTGCGCCAGTGGCCGGCAAAGCATCCCATCGTCGGAGAAGTACGCGGACGCGGACTGATGATCGGCATCGAAATCGTCAAGGACCAGACCACACGCGAAGTAGCCGGGCAATGGCGCGACCGCATCGTAGAGATGGCTTTCGAGCGGGGTCTTCTGATCCTGGGTTGCGGCGAGACTTCGATTCGGCTCGCCCCGCCTCTGATCGTGAATGAACACGAAGCTGCGATCGCACTCGACATTCTGGAAGAGTGCATTTCGCTTGTTGAAACCGAGCAACTGACATCGAGCGCGCTCGCCAGTTCCGCTGTTTAACGTATCAAGCCAGAGATCGCAAGATCTCTGGCCGGCCCCCCTCCCCCGATCGGACCATCTATATCATCCTCCTCACCGGAGAAGTAAGTATGATTACCCGTCTGTGGCAGGGCTATACCACCCCGGAAAATGCTGACGCATACGAATCATTCATTCGCGCCGATGTATTTCCAAAGCTCCACGAAATCCGTGGATTCCTCGGCGGTAAACTCCTGCGCCGCGACCTGTTTCAGGAAGTAGAATTCGTCGCGCTGACGCACTTCGATTCTCTCGAGTCGGTACGCGCCGCTGCAGGTGATGAGTATGGTTACATCATTATTCCTGAGACCGGACGAAAGCTGCTCTCTCGTTTCGATCAGCGGGTGGCCATTTATGAGGTCGTCGTAGAAGAAGTCCCGCGCTAGAAATCCGATCACTTGCGCAAAGCCTGCCTGCGAAAAACTACACCCGCTGCAAGAAAGAGAAGAGAAACCGCAATCGCAAGCAGCGCGTGCGCGCGCGAACCAGCATGCAGATGCAGCGCAGCGTCGATCCACCAGACAACCGCGCCCACAAACCAAATGATGTAGGAATTTGCCCGCACCTGACTACTGTTTTGATTCAGATAAGGAAAGGATGTTCACAGCCTTTCCCGAACATCAGCACGAAAATGGGGTAGCCCCATTCTTTGCGAAGCAAAGGGTGGGAACCAAAAATCTCACCAAGCCAAATCTCTAAATCCGCACCAACTCCTGCTGAATACGCCCCGTCACCTCAGCCTTGTCACGCGAGGTCATCATGTTCACTTCACTGCGAATGCCAAACTCCGGCAGATAAATCCCTGGCTCCACTGAGAAACAGGTAAACGGCAGAATCCGACGCTCGTCATGCGTTTCCAGGTTGTCGAGATGTGCTCCGGCCCCGTGCAGTTCCGTGCCAATGTTATGCCCGGTGCGATGTGTAAATAAAGCCGCGAATCCCGCCTCACGAATGACATCGCGTGCGGCATCATCCGCCTGCCATCCGGCAATCGGCGTCTTGTGCGTGAAGGCCTCCTGTACAACCCGGATCGCCGCATCCCGCGCATTCTTCACCGTTTCAAATACCTGATTCTCACGCTCCGTAGGTTCACGACCTACAACCCCTGTCCAGGTAATGTCATACCAGCATGTTCCCGGACGGTTCTTGCGCGCCCAGATATCAATCAGCAGGAAATCGCCGTTCTGAATTCTGCGTGAACGCGCCGCCGTCGGTTCATAGTGCGAGTCGGAAGAATTCTCGTTGACCGAAACATTCGGACCGTTTTCCGTCACCATCCCGGCTCGCTCGATCGCCTGCTGAAACCATGTCATCATTTCGTATTCGGTAATGCCGCTCTTCAACCTGCGATCAATCGCGCGAAATCCCTCGGCCAGAATCTCATCCAGCGCCTGCTGCGCCTCGTAATGGCTGGCAATCTGCTCTTCAGAAAGAACGGCCTCAAACTGGCTCACCAGATCAGCCGAGCTCACAATTGTCTTTCCCATCTCGCGCAGCAATTCCACTGTACCGGCGTCCACCATCGAGACATACATGATCGCGTTCCGCGGAGAGTACTGCATCGCAATGCGGCGGTAGGGCGCAAGCATCGCGTCCAGCCCATCCTGCAATTCCTGCCACGACGAGTACTGCGTCTTTGCTCCCGGCAGGGAATCGAGGCGCGCCTGCTCGATGCGATGCACCAGCTTGTGCGGCTCCCCCTGCGCCGGAATCACGTAGTACCAGCGGCGGGTGATATGTGCATGTGGATCAAGCTTGAGAATGTGTTCACCGATAGGATCACGGTGGTGGTGATCGTAAAAGAGCCAGGCGTCCAGCTTCAGATCGCGGAGAGCGGATTGAATCTCTGAAAGGTTCATCGTCGAAAGCAAAGTCTATCGGAAATCGGGAGTAAGTGTCAGGCAACCAGGCGCAAATAATCAGGCCGGTCAGCAATCGTACGGTGCCGAAATGAACGCACAATCGCCCGGTCCCGCAGAAAAAAGACGCCAGGCATTTGCGAAGCATCTTCGCGAATCAGGCCGATGCCGTGCTTGAGCATTGCGTTCTGCAGCCATCCCTTCCACACTGCCGGCTGAAAAATGATCCGCGCCAGCGACACGTGACCCAGCTCAAAGATCGGATGGCGATAAAACGAACCGTCGGGATTGCTGATCCGCTCCACGCTGGAAAGCCCGTAGTAATCGAAATAGGGCTTCGCCCTCTCAGGCGTTCCCAGATGCACGAAAACCGGCCGCACTCCCCGATCAGTCAATGCACCTTGAATCTGCGAGACGTCATCGATTGCCTGCCTGCAGAACGAGCATCCGAAATGCCGTAGAAAAACCAGCAGCACCGGTCCAGCGTCCACCAGTTCCAGCAACGTGCGGCCTGATTCCGCCCGCACATCTGCAAATACTGTGGCAATCTCATCCTGCCGGTCTCTCACGTCTGCTTCCAGATACATGGTTACGCCTGCGTCGTATTCTATGCCCACCGCAACACCTTCCGCATTTCCCACTCCAGTGCTAGCTTGTTCAAGGACCCTCAGGAGGACGAAACATGAATGTATCGCGGCGCGGATTGTGCCAGACTTTACCCTTCATCATGAGCGCTCTGGCAAGCGATTCACTCGCACAGGAAACAAACAACCAGCCCATTCCATCGATTGCGTTGCCCTTCGACCAGATGGCCGCGCACACGAATGGCGGCAATACCGCGCGTCCCATTCTCAATGGCATCACACATTCCGGAACGCATCTCGAAGTACACGAGACCGTCCTCGCCCCGGGAGCCATGCCGCACCCGCCACATCACCACGTTCACGAAGAACTCTTCCTTCTATCCAAGGGAACAATAGAAGTCACCATCGCCGGAAAGAGCACGACGCTGGGCCCTGGATCGGCCGCCTTCGTCCACTCCGGTGAAGAACACGGAGTCCACAATACGGGCCAAGAACCGGCACAGTATTTTGTTGTTGCGATAGGAACGGAAACCTAGGACGGAAGAAGCCGCAGCGCATTCTCGCGGTAAACCTTGCGTAACACATCGTCCGGCAAGTGCAGTCCATAGATATTCCAGCGACCCTGCCGTGAAGCATGCGATGGATATTCAAAGTATTCATCCGCCGTTTCCAGAAAACGGAAATAGAGCCGATACATCGACTCCTCAGGCAGCAAATCCGACCCAAACAAAATGCGGTCTGGGAATTTCAGAAACAGTTCCCGAGCTTTATATGGCTGACGCCCCAGCTCCGAAGCGCGCGCACTGATGTCGATCGAGACATTCGGATAAGTCTCAAGCAGTTTGAAGGCGAGAGCAAGATTCTCACCACTCTCCGCCACATGCGCTGCCACAAATGTCGTCTTAGGATGCCGCGCAATCACAAGGTCGCGCTGATCGAGCAACTCCTGCTTCGAGTATTGCGAGCCATAAAATCCCCAATCCGGATGCGCCGCCAGTTCCTCATACCGCTCATTCTGAGCATCGATCGGCAGAAAGAACGCATCAGGATCAGCTGTGTGAAACATCACCGGAATCCCCAACTCTTCTGCCTTATCAAAGATCGGAGCCAGCCGCTCATCATCTACGCGGAGCAATTCACCTGATGCATCGCACACGCTCAACCCAAGGTCTTTCCAGAATTTGATCCCTACCGCCCCGCGCTCCACCAGCATCTCCAGCCGCTGCAAGGTTCGCGAGACGAAGTCCGGCCCAGTCACATCCGACCAGTCCATCCAGCCAATCGTGGCAAAGCGCTGCGGGTCCGCAGAATGAAATTTATCGATCATCCGCAGAGCCTCATCGCCGGTCTTCATCGTGATATTCACGATCTTCTCGATTCCGCACGCATCCATCACCCGCAAAACATCGCGAGGATCCAGCGAGTCCAGATGGTTATGGTAGTCAATAACAGGAAACCGCGCCCGCTCCAGATGATGCTCTTCGGCGACAATCATCGACTTCGGCTGAAAATCGCTGAGCGGCAAGTCCACTTCCGCCTTCGCCGAAACCATCGCCACAAACTTGTCCTGATCAGTCATGCTCAATCTGTCTTTTGACGCTCAGGCCGACAAACATTGCCCGCAGATCGTGAAAACCCTTCACCGCCACAACCAGCGTAATCGCGGCAAAAGCCACTCCGGAAATGATGAGCCATGCGGCCCAGAAATACATCCATCCGTTCATGACGCATCTCCGCTCTGCACCGCAAGCTCAGGCACCATGGGATTCGCGTCTTTCTTACCCAGCAGCGACCCGATCAGCAATCCCACCGCCGACAGCCCAAACGCAGCAAACCCGGCAAAACTCTCGCTCTTATGCAGAAAGAAAAACGGAACAATCGCGCCCGCCGCGCCCATCAACATCGCGCAATAGCCGCCAGTAGTATTTGCACGCTTCCAGTAGAGTCCACCGATCACGCAGATAAAGGCGCCAGCAAGAAAAATCGTCCCCGTAATATTCAGGTATAGATACACAGCACCCGGCGGCGTGTAGAGCAGCCCCCAGAAGATCAGAAACACCCCGACGGCAAAATTGCAAATTCGATTGATCAGCAACTGCGTTGCGTCTCTCACCGGAGGCCGCCCCATCTGCTTCCGCACCGGCGCAATAATGTCCTGCGAAATCACCGCGCTCCACCCAAGCAAATACGAACTGTTCACTGACATCGTAGCCGCCAACATCCCGGCTACGACAATCCCGCGAATCCCGGGACCCAGCAGAACGGCCAGCATCGCCGGCATGGCATCAATAGGAGCCAGCGTCCGCCCATTCATCACTGGTTGCGGAACTCCGCCCACCAGTGCGCCATGCCCTAGCAAGGTGAGCGCCGCAATTCCCCAAAGCATAGGCAGCATCCCGCGTCCGAGAAAAATAAATCCCGTCCACGTCATCACGCGCTTGGAAACTTCCGGGCTCTTCGTCGAAAACATCCGCATCGCTGTCGTTTGCCAGCACGTATGAATCGAAAGCCAAAGCAGCAACTGCCACACAAGAAAGCTGACCCCAAACTTCGGCGCCGTAATGGGATTGAATCCGCTCGAACCCATCACGCTCGTCACCTTCGCCACCATTGCATGCCATCCGGCAAAATGGACAGCGTAAATTGTAATAATGATGGTTGCAATTGAAAGCAGCACATATTGCAGGTAATCGGTGATGACGATCGAGATCATCCCGCCGACCGTCGTGTAGATCAGCTCCAGTGTCAGAATCGCAATCATCGTGGCCACCAGATATTTCTGGTTTAACCCGCTGATCACCGTGAGAAACTCACCCTCGATCTTGAGGAAGACCCCCATGTTCAAAATTCCGCCTAACGCCACCAGAAAGCCAGTAACAATGCGAAGCCCGCGACTGTACTTCACCTCAAAGTACTCAGGAACCGTCATCAATCGCAGCTCTCGAAGCCTGCGAATCACAAAGCCGGTGCGGCCGACAAAGATCATCGCAATGCCTGAGATCAGCGCCGCAGAGAATGCAGCAAAGCCGTAGCGATAGCCCAGCTCGCTGTTATACATGAAGGTGATTGTGCCAATCTCGGTCGCGGCAAGCGTCGCAATCCCGATATAAGTCCCAAGCTCTCTGCCCGCAACCAGAAAATGCGCCGTATTCCCGACATACTTGCGCCCCAGTAGCCCGATCAGCATGGAGGCTGCGAGGTAAACCACGACAATGACCCAATCGATGGTTGCGAAATTCATTCTCTACCGCGCTATCGGAAAATTGTGCTGCTTCAAGAACTGCTCCGTAAATTCGCGATCGCGAAACGCTTCCGTTCCCCCAGGACGCCACGTAGACAACGCCCCGGCAATATTACCCGCCCGCGCACAATCCTTTAAAGGCAATCCCCGCAGCCACGCAGAAAGAAACCCTGCGTTAAAGCTATCGCCTGCGCCAATCGAATCCATTGCCGACACGGCAACCGGAGCCGCAGTGTACCTCTTGCCACCAGCCTGCACCAAGGCACCACGCGAGCCAAGCTTCACCGCAATGCAGGGAATCCGCCGCGCAAGCACCGTAATCGCATCCTCCATCGAATCCCGCTTCGCAATCCGGCATATCTCCGTCTCGTTCGGCAGCAGCACGTCCACTAGATCCAGCAGTTCCTCCAGTACGCCGCCCCACCGATCTTCCGGATCGTCATTCGTATCCAGCGAAATCGTGAGTCCCGCGCTCTTCAATTCGCGAAGGAGCTCTGGCAGGTCAGCGGCAAGCGACCGGTGCAGGAACAGCGAGGACAGATGGAAATGGCGTGACGATTTCAGGTACGCAACATCCAGGTCCTTTTTGCTCATATCGCTCATCGTGCCTGGATAAGTCAGAATATGCCGTTCTTTTCCATGATGAAGCAGCACTGTTACACCCGTCGATTTTCCATTCACGGCGAAAACAACCCGGCTCAGGTCAGCACCACTTTCACCAAGACGCGCCAGCGCAGCTTTGCCCAGCTCATCCTCACCCACCAGCGTAATGAACCCGACCTTTGCTCCCAGAACGGCCAGATTATGAGCGAGAATTGCGGACGAGCTGCCCAGCGTCATCTGAAAATCAGCAGCAAGCAGCTCCCGTTCCACCGGCATCTCCGGCGGCAGGCCATAAAGAATCAGGTCCAGATTGATTTCGCCCGCTATCGTGATGTCAAACATTGCAATAAGGTCGATGGAATAATACGTTCAGAGCATTTCCGCACAAACCGAAACTAAAAGTCAACAAAAGATTGCAAACGAAATGCAGCGTAGCGAGCACCTGGGGGCAAATCTGCACTTTCCTCCTCGTCGTTTTGGATTCCACAGCCATATTTTGATAAATCATCGGCATCTTCGATATATTTCGGTTTATTATTTTTAGTTACGACATTTGGGCCTGTGTACTACAATCGAATTCCAAATTTTATCAAGGAGCTTCCGCTTGCAGGACGCACTTTCGGCTCTGCTCTCACTCTCTCCGCAGGAAAAAGAAGCACGAGGCCTCATCGACACGCCGCGAGAAATCCACCAGCAGCCGGACACCTGGCGAGGTACCCTGCGTTCCCTTTCCTCTCTGCGCGATTCCCTTCAAGCCTTTCTCGATAGATGCGGACTAAGGCATGGGTCTGGGAACCCACCCGCGGTCATTCTGACCGGAGCAGGAACTTCGGACTATATCGGACGCGCATTGAAGGACATCCTCCGGAGGCACTGGAACTGTGACGTGTCAGCCATTCCGAGCACCGAACTGCTGACGAACCTCGATGACATCATCCTCCATGCCAAGCCCTACCTGATGATCTCCTTCTCGCGTTCCGGCGAAAGCTCTGAAGGCGTAGCGGTACTCGAGCAGGCCCTGAACCGGTATCCAGATCAGATTCGACATCTGGTCGTAACCTGCAACGCATCCAGCACGATGGCGAGCTTTCCCGGCGTCTTCACTATCAAGCTAGATGATGCTGTAAACGACCGCGGCCTCGCCATGACCAGTTCTTTTTCGAACATGGTGGTCGCCGGTCAATATCTGGCACACATCCATGCGCCTGATCAATATGCTCCGCTGTTGCAAGGCATTTCGGTAATGGGTCATGCACTGCTACCCAAGGCCGCCGACAAGGCCGCAACACTGGGAAAAAGGAAATTCACGCGGGCCTGTTTCCTTGGTACCGGCTCTTTGCAGGCTGTTGCTCAGGAGTCCGCCCTCAAGGTACTCGAATTGAATGCAGGGATGGTGGCAACTCTCGCAGAATCCCCCCTGGGACTACGGCATGGCCCCATGTCTTTCCTCAACAAACAAACTTTGGTCATCGCCTACCTCTCAGGAAATGATTACCGCCAGCAATATGAGCTTGATCTTCTCGAAGAGGTCCGCAGTAAAGACCTCTGCGGAGACCTACTCGTTGTCGCGCCCCACCCGGCCGAACGCGTCCATAAATTGACGCAACATGCTCTGACGCTGAATGCTCCTTCTGACTTTCCCGATCTCTGCCGTCCGCCGGTCGATGTCATCGTCGGCCAGCTTCTTGCTCTATTCTTCTCTATCGAGAACGGCATCACCCCAGACACGCCCAGCGATGGCGCCATCAGCCGCGTCGTTTCACACGTAAAAATCTATACGCCTTCCATGAGAAACGCGACAAAGTGAAGGGGATGAAAACAGCGCTCAGAGCCAGTTTCCCATACAGACGGACGCTTCTGTTCGCGCTAGCCTTCTTGGCGCAGTCAGCTATTGCAGTCGCAGTGGATCCCGGCAAGGCCGTCGCAACCATTCACGGTGCCACCTACACTCTCTCCAATGACACGATCGCCGCTTCCTGGACAATCGCGAATAACAAATTAGCCACTGTAGCGGTTACAGATAAGGCTGGAAAAACCCTTCTGCTGCTATCGAATCCGTTTGCAATCCTCCTCAAAGACGGAACCATCTATACCACTGGCAACCTGCAAGTCGACGGCGACCCAAAGATGCAGGCCCTTACATCAAACCCCGAAGCCTCGCGCTATTCAGATCGCCTTCCGGGCCAGAAATTCGATCTGCCGCTTGCCAGTACCGACGGAAATCTGCACCTCACCTGGTCGGTCGTTCTGCGCGATGGCTCCCACTACATCCGGCAATTCGTTACGATCACCGCAGGCGCCCACGATGTTTCCATCAGCCGTGTGCAATTGATCGATCTGAATCTGCCCGGCGCGCGCGTGGTTGGCTCCGTAAAAGGCTCACCTATCGTCTACGACAATTTTTTCATCGGCCTCGAGCATCCCCTATCCGACAGCAAGGTATCGAACGACCGCGCAACCGCATTCATCGATCGCGATCTCCCGCTGAAAGCCGGCCAATCCGTCACATACTCTTCCGTCATCGGCATCGCTCAGGCAGGCCAAATGCGTCGCGACTTCCTCAACTACATCGAACGCGAGCGCGCCCATCCATACCGCACTTTTCTGCACTACAACTCCTGGTACGACCTTGGTTACTTCAACCCGTATGACCAGGCAGGCGCGCTCGACCGCATCAATACTTTTGGCCGCGAACTGCATGAGAAGCGCGGGGTAACGCTCAACTCCTTCATGTTCGACGACGGCTGGGACAACCACGCCTCGCTCTGGAGCTTCAACAAAGGCTTTCCCAGCGGCTTCACTCTCGTTCGCGAAGCGGCAAACAAATACGGTGCTGCACCGGGAATCTGGATGTCGCCCTGGGGGGGCTATGACGTCCCAAAGAAAGAGCGTATTCAATTCGGCAAACAGCAGGGCTTTGAAATCGTAGACAACGGGTTCGCTCTCTCCGGACCGAAGTATTACGCGCGCTTTCGCGATGTCTGCATGGAGATGATCCGCAAGTACGGCGTCAACCAATTCAAATTTGACGGAACCGGAAACGCCAACAGCGTCTTCCCCGGAAGCAGCTTCGATAGCGACTTCGCCGCAGCCATCCATCTCATCGGCGAGCTGCGCGAAGTCAAACCGGACATTTACATTAACCTCACCACAGGCACCTATCCGTCACCGTTCTGGTTACTGTATGCGGATTCCATCTGGCGCGGCGGCGAAGACGATGATGTCGCCGGCGTCGGCCCCTACCGCGAACGCTGGATCACCTATCGCGATGCTGACACCTATCAGAACGTGGTAAAAGCAGGCCCTCTCTATCCGCTCAACTCGCTGATGCTGCATGGATTGATCTATGCGCAGCACCACAAAGATCTCAACAAAGATCCGAACAATGATTTCCGCAACGAGATAAGAGACTACTTCGGAAACGGCACGCAACTGCAGGAGATGTACATCACGCCTTCCCTGCTCTCTCCGACAAACTGGGACGACCTCGCCGAAGCGGCCAAGTGGTCACGTTCCAACGCAGACGTGCTCAAAGATACGCACTGGATCGGCGGTGACCCCGCATGGCTGGAAGTATATGGCTGGGCATCATGGATACCCCAAAAGAGTACCCTCGTCCTGCGTAACCCGAGCGACCACCCGCAAACTATCAAATTAGACATTCAGGAAGCCTTCGAACTCCCAGCGAATGCGGCTCAGAACTATAGTGCCAGAAGCCCGTGGAAAGAAGACGCGAACAAACCAGCAATCGAGCTACACGCTCATAATCCCCATGAGTTCCAACTTGCGCCCTTTGAGGTCCTGACCTTCGACGTCATACCCCAGTAGCCCAAATTACTTTGCAACGCAGGAAGAAGTACCGCTCAACTTCTGCCCCACCAACCGCGGCATAAAGAACCGAAAGAACTGATCCGAATCCGAACTCAGACAAACATTCACATTCGCCGCACCTGAGCCTTCGCGCGTAAAGCCCTTATCGTCAACATTGATATGCAAGGACGTTACAGGGCACAGTTCCGGCTGGAGCGTATATGCAACGGCGACTGCATCGAACATAGTCGGTGTAGTTTGGTGTGCGCCATGCTGCCACTCAGCGATCAGCACTTGCAGTGAGTCCGTCAGCGGAGTACTCACTGTATTGAGCATCGCGCGCTTCACTTCATCAAATTTCAGCTGCGTTGAATCGAGCGGCATCATGTAAATCGGCACGCCGCTTTTCACCAGCTTCTGTGCAGCCGCAGGGTCCATGGCAATGTTGTACTCGGCCTCAGTAGGACGCGCTTCCCTCAGGCCAAAAAATTCATCATAGCCGCTCCTAACGGACCCTCCCATCAGCACAACGCGCTTGAGCTTTCTGAAGGTTACTGGGTCGCGATCGATCGCCGCGCCAACATTCGTAAGAGGACCGATCGCGATGAGCGTGACCTCGCCGGGATTTTTCTGAATCTGCTCCAGCAGAAAATCAACCGCATTGCCATGTGGGTGGACTTCTCCAGCCTTCGCCCATGCTTCTTGCGTCAATCGGTTATTGGTCGCCGTCTTCACTCCGGTTGCAACCGGAATATCGCTCCGTCCCGTTTCGCACAGCAGACGGTCGAGCATCTTACTACGCAGCTCTGTATCACCCCATGCTGAGGACACACCAAGAATATTCAGCTCCGGGCTCGACAACGCGAGGCCAACAGCCAACACATCATCAATGTCATCGCCGATGTCGGTATCAATGATGACCTTCTGTTGCTGCGCAAACGCACTGACGGAGCCAGCAATCATCAGCCACGCCATAAGGCCAAAGGCAATACGCTTATTGATTGACATACTTATCCAGCCACTTCAACTCTTCGCGCACTTTGATGTACCCATGCCACGGATTCTTATCCAGCCCATGCCCCTCGCCTGGAAATGCAAGAAATGTATGTGGCACATTGATCTGCTGAAAGGCGCGCTCCATCAGCACATCTTCAAGAAAACTCACGCGCACATCGGCGTTACCGCCCACAAGATGCGTGGGTGTCTTTACCTTATCGAACTGAAACAGCGCAGCCTCCGATTGATACAGCTCCGGCTTCTCCCACGGAGCACCACTCAGATACCACGCATCGTCATAGGTCTCATCGTCATTGCCCCAATTCGCAGCGTGTTCGATCGCGCCCGCGCCGGTCACCGCAGCTTTGAAGCGTGTTGTCTGCGTGATGAGCCAGTTCGTCATGTAGCCGCCATAGCTATATCCGCCAATCGTCAGGTGATTGGGATCAGCAATGCCATCCTTCACCAGAGCATCCACACCCGCGAGAATGTCCTTCCCCGGAACCGAAACCAGATGCGGCGCGATCTGCAGCATGAACTCATCACCGTAGCCGCTCGACCCGCGATAATTCGGTCTGAAGACGAGCCACCCGTTCGCAGCCGCCAGTGTCGCCCAGTCGTACCAGTCCGCGCCAAAGCGGTTGCCATCCGCATCCGCGGGTCCGCCATGAATCAACGTCAACGTGCGCAGATGCTTCGCGCCTTTCTTGCCCGGCGGATAAATCAGCACGCCCTCAACTTCCGTGCCGTCATCCGACTTCCACTTGTAAGTCGTCCACTCCGGCTGCGCGCGCTCATGAAAGATCGGATTGAAAGCAGTAACGGCCTTTCCCTGCTCTAACGAAACAGGCGCATCCGCAACGAACGCCTGCGTCGGATCATTGATCGTCGAATGCAGCACGATCAATCTGTTCCCAGACTTCGCTGCGTCAAGTCCAGAGTACGTTCCTGCAGTCCCAGCCAGAATCTCAGCCTTACTCCCGTTGATTTTGTAAAGCTGTTGTTGCGTGCCTGTCAGCCCTTCAGCGATGATGCCGCCGTCACTCGGGAGCATGTACTCCTCAAGCGAGCCCTTAAAGTCCGCACCGAGCCGGTCCACTTTTCCGCTCGCCGGATCGATCACGTACAAGCGCCCCTGCACATCCTGATACTTGCCATCAAGCGAGCCAGACGCTGCGCGCACATTGAAATAGAGCAGCTTCCCGTCCGGCCCCCATCGCAGACCGCTTTCGGCAGCCTGATTGTGCGTCAACTGCTTCGCCTCGCCTCCACTCACACCCACCAGGAAAATCTCGCTTGCCCCCGGCCCTTCCATGCGATGCGACACCGACTCGGTCTCAAATGCAATCTGCATTGGAGAAACCGCAATCTCGGAGATCTCGCGATCGTTTTTGGCAATCACCTTCGCCAGCTTCGGCAGCGGCGATTCATCTTCTTCCTTTTCTTTCTTCGCCGCGGCCTTTGGGCCCGGAATCTTCTGCGAGACAGCAATCGCATCCTGTACCGGAATCGCCAGCAACATGTCGCCGCGCTCCTGTTCGCGCCAGCGGATCACATCCTTCCATTCTTCCTTACGCGCGTCTTCCTGCGCCTTGGTCAGTGGCTGCTGGGTAGAAAAAAAGATCTTCGTCCCGTCCGCCGACCACGCAACCGCATGCGCATCGAGCTTCTCCGTGTATAGAGGAATTGCCTCGCCGCCAGCTACGGATATCAGCCAAACCCGCTCCGTGCTGTCCTTGTCATCCTCTTTAGCGTCAGTATCTTCGTCTGCCAGCGCTCGCGATGAGATAAACGCAACATACTTCCCGTCTGGTGACCACGCCGGCGATGAATCATAGCCCGACTGCGTCAGCTGTACCGTCGCGCCCGTCTTCTGCTGCCAGAGCCACAGATCATCGCGAAAGCGATCATGCTGCCAGTCCGGCGACGAGGTCCAGATGACCGCAGCCTGTCCGTCAGGCGCTATTCTCGCTTCCCGGACCTCAGTCGCATTCATGAACTCGTCAAGCGTAATGGGCGATTTCGATTTCTGCGCTTGCACGCACAGCGATCCGCAGAGAAACAACAAGGCGCCAGTAGTTTTCTTCACTCTTTCTTCTACCTTCTGCAAACAGATTTCTGGTTGACGATAACATCCGCACGCACATGGTTCCAAGCACTTCTCGCATGCGGTTTCTTCGCAAAATACGCGCACAATCTGTTACTTTTTGATTTTCACTGGAAAGGGGAATTCCATGCGCCGTTCCACAGCGCTCAGCCTGCTTGCGCTCTGCGCCTTCACATCTGCCGTCACACCTACCCGCTGCGTGGCCCAGGTCGATGACCAAACAAAGCAACTCTCGCACGACATCTTTCAGCAACTCATCGAGATCAACACCACTGACTCGGTAGGCAGCGTCACCGCCGCGTCTGAAGCGATGATGCAGCGCTTTCTCGACGCTGGCTTCTCAAAAGAAGATATGTTTC
>Ga0206943_1071_pt1 | contig 25878 bp, 27 predicted proteins | sample Alteio_BWOrgHeat_7_FD_153243 | JGI IMG/M metagenome (GOLD analysis project Ga0206943, IMG submission 153243) | Enriched cells from forest soil in Barre Woods Harvard Forest LTER site, Petersham, Massachusetts, United States -... | ecosystem: Environmental > Terrestrial > Soil > Temperate forest > O... | reverse complement strand
GTATGAAGAAAATGTAAATGCAATGGCGCCGGCTGCTGCCAGTCATGGGTTTAGTTTTAAAACCGAAAACAAAAAGTAAGCGCCCAATAGCAGTATTAAAACCGTATCAATGGGGTTCGGGAAAATTTGTTTTAAGGTTACAATAACATGCGTAGCTATATTATCCGGGTATGGCGCCCATATCTGGAATGTTGGCATCCCGCTGAATATTTGGTTGGTCCATAAAATGGTCGTATCCTTTGCTTTGTAAGCATTAATTTCTGTTTGGGTTGATTGCGCCCCGGTTACGTCAACCTGGCCGAGGGTTTTACCCTGAAATGCGGGGGTAAAATAAAAAAAGCATATCCCAAAGAAAATCCCAATAATGGCCAAATGAATGCCATTGCGCTTAAACCAGTTATTCATTTAATGTTTTTTGAATGGATAATAATCTTCAAAAATAGAAATTTGCGGGAGAATAGGAATTAATATTTTGGTTGAGTGGTTGATTAGGTGAGTGGTTGATTGGGTTGGATTAAGTTGAGTGGTTGATTAAGTTGAATGATTGATTAATCAAGGTGCTTTAGTTGATTGTGTTAATAGGTAGATTTAACTTAATCAACTACTCACCCAATCAACTTAATCAACTCAAAAAATTAGCACCCCTGCCCTTTGGTTAGGTAATAGATGAACACCCCGATCAAAATAACCAGGCTGCTTATATAGGCTATAATAGTGGGTTTATTGTATTCATCATGGTACCTGCGAATATCAAAAAAGTTATAAACGGCCATGCCCGCTATAACAACCCAAAAAATCCAATTTATCTTATTGCACGAAGTAAAAAGGGAGGCACAAACCAATACTACGATGTAATTGGCTATAATAAGCAGCGTTGATTTTGGCGTATTATTATGCCTCTTCCTGCGCTTATATACTTCTTCAGGTAACACGAAAAATTATTTTATTTCTTCGTAATCTACAAATTCCCCTTCAGTATCCGGAACGGCATTTTTTTTGCCCTGGGGTATATAATCAACTTTTATTTTACCTGCATTTTTATTGCTTGTTTGCTGGTAATTTTGCTGATGCCCCTGTTGCGCCTTATTAACCACGCTTTGAAAAAGCATAGGCAATACCAGGCGTATTATGCTGCGTATAATATATATTGCAAATATTGCAATGAATATAAAATCTAAAAACTCACCCATTTTATTAAAATTAAGCGTACAAATATAAGATTATAACGACAAAATTGTTTGCTTATGATCTTATCTTCTTTTTTGACAATACCCTGATAGCCTTTGTTACAAGGCTGTTTAATCTGAAAGTCACATTTTTAATTTCGGATTTTTCACTATTGTTTGTTTTCAATGGTGTTCAAGAAGGCTACGCCGTTTCGGATGTTCGATTTCGAATTTTTTAAATTTATCAAATGCCAGCGAACACTATTTCCAGGCTAAGTTCAAAACCGGGGAGTATATCCGAAGTAACAATATCACCGATAGTCATAATTTTTGAAGGAATGTAATGGCCCTCAACCAATGTGTATTTTAAAAAAGTTTCATCTTGTGGGGATACTATCCAATACTCCTTAACACCATGCTCTTCATAAACCTCATATTTATTACGCAACTCCTTTTGGTTATTACCCGGCGAAAGTATTTCTACTACAATATCAGGCGCGCCAATACATCCGCGCTTATCCAATTTTGAAAGATCACATATAACACATATATCAGGCTGTAAAACGGTATATATTTTTTTATTTGATTGGCCATCTGCCTTTTGCGGAAACCTGACATCAAATGGCGCAGTATATACTTTACAGGATTTTCCTTTTAAATAACTATATATCTCACTTGATATAATAATAGAAATATCCTGGTGGTATAAATTAGGCGCGGGCGTCATCTTAAAAATTTTGCCCTTTATCAACTCCAAACGGTCCTCAAATGTCCATTGAAGATAGTCGGCATAACTATAAGTTTTTGAAAGATCGAGATCTGAAAACTGCATAAACTATATTTTAATCAAAATTAACAATTCATTTGCACATCTGCACATCCACGCATCTGCACATCAGAATTTCTCTTCCATCATCTTTTCCAACGCAAACATTTCATCGCGCAGTTTGGCGGCCAATAAAAAGTCCATATTTTTTGCTGCCGCTAACATATCTTTCCTGGTGTTTTCAATTGATTTTTTCAGGTCGGGTTTGGTCATGTACTGCACAATCGGGTCGGCAGCTAATGTCATGGTATCCATTTCCACGTAAGCCTTTTGTACGCCGCCCTTAAAGTCAACCACCGACGTTTGCTCCATGATCTCCTCTCTTGTTTTGCCTACCGTTGTTGGGGTAATGCCACGTTCTAAATTATATTTTATCTGTATTTCGCGGCGGCGGTTGGTTTCGTCCATCGTTATCTGCATCGAGTCGGTAACCCTATCGGCATACATAATTACCCGTCCGCGGTCGTTACGCGCCGCGCGGCCTATGGTTTGTATCAATGACCGTTCACTGCGTAAAAACCCTTCCTTATCCGCATCCAAAATGGCTACTAATGATACTTCGGGCAAATCCAACCCTTCGCGCAGCAGGTTAATGCCTATCAGCACATCAAACTCGCCCAGGCGCAATCCCCTTAAAATCTCCACCCGTTGCAGCGTTTTAACTTCGCTGTGTATGTAGCGGCATTTTATGCCCAGCCTGTCCATGTATTTGGCTAACTCCTCGGCCATGCGTTTGGTGAGGGTGGTTACCAGCACACGGTCGCCCATTTTAACGGTTTTATCCACCTCGTCCAGCAAATCATCTACCTGGTTAATAACCGGGCGCACTTCAATTACCGGGTCAAGCAGGCCGGTTGGGCGTATCACCTGCTCAACAACCACACCGCCCGATTTTTCAAGTTCAAAATCAGCAGGGGTAGCGCTTACATAGATAGTTTGCGGCGCCAGGCTTTCAAACTCCTGGAAGTTTAGCGGACGGTTATCCATAGCCGCCGGCAAACGGAAACCATAATCAACCAATGATATTTTGCGCGAGCGGTCGCCACCATACATGGCCCTTATTTGCGGTACGGTAACATGGCTTTCATCAATCACCATCAGGTAATCATCAGGGAAATAATCCAGCAAACAGAATGGCCGCATACCCGGCTGCCGACCGTCAAAAAACCGCGAGTAATTTTCAATGCCCGAGCAATAGCCCAGTTCGCGTATCATTTCCAGGTCGTAATTAACTCTTTCTTCAAGTCGCTTGGCTTCTAAAAACCGGCCATCTCCAATAAACTGCTTTTTGCGGGTTTCCAATTCTTCCTGTATGGCCCATATAGATTGCTGAAAGCGCTCGCGCGGGGCTACATATAAATTGGCGGGATAAACCACCATGTGCGTCATTTTCTCTAAAGTTTTCCCGGTGGTTACGTCAAAGGTGCTTAGTTCTTCAATATCATCGCCAAAAAACGAGATACGGTAAGCATGGTCCATATAAGCCGGAAAAATATCAACCACATCGCCTTTAACACGGAAAGTACCGCGCTTAAAATCGGCCGTGGTGCGCCCGTATAAGATCTCCACCAACCGGTGTAAAAAAGCATTGCGGCTAATACGCGTACCCACCGCGAACTTAAATACCGAATTGGCAAAATCTTCGGGGTTACCCATACCATAAATGCACGAAATGGACGAAACCACGATAACATCGCGCCTGCCGCTCATTAACGCCGAGGTGGTGCGCAAGCGCAGCTTCTCGATCTCCTCGTTTATTTGCAGGTCCTTTTCAATATAAGTATTGGTGGTGGGTATAAAAGCTTCGGGCTGGTAATAGTCGTAATAGGATACAAAATAGTTCACCGCGTTCTCCGGGAAGAACTGCTTAAACTCGCCATACAATTGCGCCGCCAGCGTTTTATTATGACTTAATACCAGCGTAGGCTTTTGCGTTTGCTGGATAACGTTGGCAATAGTAAACGTTTTACCCGAGCCGGTTACACCCAGCAGGGTTTGAAACGGGTCCTGGTTATTTACACCCTCAACCAGTTGGCGTATGGCCTCTGGCTGGTCGCCGGTGGGTTTATATACTGAGGTTAAGTTAAAATCCATTGTATGCTGTAAAAATACGGATTAGAGATTAGTTAATTAAAGATTGAAGATTAGTTTTACATTAGGGTAACGGTTTTGAGTTTTGAATGTTCGGTTTGATTTTAGGCAAAGTAAATGAGGGGGAGTGACAGCGGTATGTCAGGAGGGTTTAATTTCGAATTTCGGATGTTCGATTTCGGATTTAGATAGATTTTATAATGGTATCAAATCTTTTTATCTTGTCCCGCTATTTAACTATAAGATGAAAAAACCTCTGCTTATAATATTACTATCCTGTTACTGCGCATTAGCAGGGTACGCACAATCGCATAAAGTTTTTTATGGAAGCAGGGGGCCAACAACCGACTCATCTAAAGCACAACTGTATATGATATCTAATCAGGTTTCTGATACGGTGTGGGAGGGAAAGCAATATGGTATGGATAATATTCTTTTATCCGCAGGCACCTATAAAGACAAGGACTTAACTGTTCCAAATGGTCATTTTATTTATTATGGCTTTGTGTTTTCGTCAAGCCTCCCACCGGGTACTAAGATTAAGGAAATAGCACCGGGTGTAGTACAATATATCAAAACAACCGGCGATTTTAATAATGGAATGAAAAATGGCCAATGGATAGAGTACGCGGGCGATGGCAGCAAAATAACGCTTAATACTTATAAAAATGATTATCAAAACGGATTGTATGAGAGTTATAATAGTGAATCCCAAACGGTTCTTTTTAGGGGCAACTATATAAATGATAAACGTGAGGGCGAGTGGTTTATGTTGGGAGCAAGTGGCAATATAATAACAACCTACATTTATAAAGACGGTAAAGTTATTAAAACCGTTGAGGGTAAGCCTATTTATAAAGGACCTTCACCAACGAAGGATTTTAAAGTTTACATCAGCAATAATTTAAACAGAATCTCGCGACCAGATACTTATGCTAATTTGACCGTAATTTGTGCCATAAATACCGAGGGGAAATTAATTACTCCAGTTATTACCGGTAGCGGTTTAACCGCAAAGCTAAATGATAAATTAATTGAAATAATTTCTAAAGCCCCGGCGTGGAACCCCCTTTATGATCCCGCCACAAAACAAAATCTTGAAGGACTTGCCACATTTACTATAACAATAGCCAAGTGGAGTGTTGATGTTAAATATTAAAAAGAGCTTTCGGGTGCAACTAAAAGCTGGCTTTTTTAATTCACGATTGTTGTGAATACACTAATTTTGGAAAAAACAAATCCGAAATTGAACATTAGAAATAATAACTCGGTTATACTTAGCCATTAAGTCGCTACAAATAAGTACACCCCATTTCTTTCAAAACAGATAGAATCCCCCTTAGGCCGGTAACCGATATATGTTGATTAATAGTATAATTTTCATCAATACCTGGCGTAACTATCCAAATTGGCAAATCATTAAAATCCTTTGAGGCAATAGTGGTGCCCTTAGTTATTTTTGGGGCATTTGAATATTTTACTTCAATACCAATAATGGGGTGGTTTCCCTTAACTAATAGTAAGTCTAATTCAACGCCATCTTGTGTACGGTAAAAAAATGGCGAAATAGCGGGCTTAAGCAATGAAATAATTTGTTGAATAACAAAACCCTCCCACGAGTTTCCCTTACCTGCATATCCCTCCAATTCTTCCATGTTTTCTATACCTGCAAGGGCATGGAATAAGCCGCTGTCCCTGATAAATAATTTAGGGGTTTTTACTAAGCGTTTGGTGATATTAATATAAAAAGGCTGTAACCGTCTTATCAAAAACGCATCTTCATAAAGGTCGATAATGCGTTTAATACTGTTGTTGTCTATGCCAAGGGAGTTGGATAGCATCGAATAATTGATTAAGTTCCCATGTATCCCCGTTAACATTCTTAATAAATTTCTTGAAGTAGCGGGCGCGGCTTTTAACCCTAACAAGGGCAATTCCCTTTCAATATAGGTTTGTATAAAGTCTAATCTTTTTTCAAAGCTTTCTGCATCGGATGCCGACAAAAACATTTCAGGAAACCCCCCTCTTAACCATAACTGCTCTTGTGTATATGTGTTGCCTGTTTCAACCAAATTAAAAGGGTGCATTTCTAAATAGGAAATCCTTCCGGCTAAGGTTTCAGAGCTTTTTGCCAGTATTTCCGGCGAAGCCGACCCCAACAATAAAAAACGAGAAGGATGCCGTTCGTTGTCTATAACAGATCGGAAGAGCGGGAATAATTCAGGCATCCGTTGAACTTCATCAATAATGATCAGTTTATCTTTTCTTTGCAAAAAGTAATGCTCTGGATCGGTAAGTTTATTTAAATCAGCAAACGATTCTAAATCTAAATAAATCGTATCCAAACCAATTAATGGTGCAATTTCCTTTACAAGGGTTGTTTTACCAACTTGTCTTGGTCCTAATAAAGCAACAGCCGGTGTATGCTTTAACTTGTCTAAAATGCGGGAAGTAATTATTCTGTGAATGTTCATATCGACAACTATCCCTGCAAATTTATAAATTTACTGTGAATTTGCAGGAATAAAAACATGCAACGCAAGCTTTTTTAGCTATTCACATCAAATTCACAAATCGATTAAATGTTTTGAGGTTTGATTTATTTAATCAATTTTGGAAAACAATTCCGCATTTGAACTTTCGCACTCCGCAATGAAAAAATACACCCACCTCTTCTTCGACCTCGACCACACCATCTGGGATTTTGATAAAAATGCCGAGGAGGCGTTGCAGGAGCTTTATATTATTCACAAGTTGCATGGTATCGGCCTAACCTCTGCTGATACGTTTATTGAAACTTATACCCGCAATAATCACCGCCTTTGGGCCGAGTACCATATAGGCAAGATAACCAAAGAGGCCTTGCGTGAGGCCAGGTTTAAACAAACGTTTTTAGATTTAGACGTGCCGCATGAATTGATCCCTGTTGTCTTTGAAGATGCTTATGTAAAGCTTTGCCCAACAAAAACCAACCTGTTCCCCAACGCGCACGAAACTTTGGCGTATTTAAGCGCTAAATATCCTTTGTACCTGATATCAAACGGATTTAAAGAATCGCAGGATATTAAGATAGGTAATACCGGCATCGGCAAATATTTTCAGGGTGTTGTCATATCAGAAATCGTTGGGTTTAACAAACCCGATAAAGCTATTTTTCAACATGCGCTTGATCTGGCCGGGGCTACCAAACAAAACAGTATCATGATTGGCGATAGCCTGGAGGCCGATGTATATGGCGCTTTAAACTTTGGCATGGATGCCATTTACTTTAATCCCTTTAATGTGGAAAAACCCGCCGATGTGCCCTTGCAGATTACCGATTTAAAAGAATTAACTTTAATGCTGTAAACCAATAGATTGCCATTGCTCGGAGCGAGGCGGTTGGCGAATCACGGCGACGAAACAATCCCGTCGGTTTGAATAAATAGCATAGCGACGAGATCGCTTGACCCGCCAACCGCCTCGCCCCCAGCAAAAATGACCAATTAGTTAAGGCCATGACCATACCCAAAACCCGTAAAGCCATCGAAGCCGCGTTTGATATTTACCGCAGCCGGCTGGACACCATTCCTGATGAATTGTTTACGGAAACGCCGCCCGGCGGCGGCTGGTCGTATGCCGAAGTTTACTCCCATATTTTACAAGCCGACCTGGGTTCGACCATTGCTATGGAACGCTGTATAAACGGCACCTGTAACCCCACTACCGAAGGCCCAAACTTATTAGGCAGGCTGGTATTGTTTTTCCACCGCTTTCCGCCTGTAAAAATAAAAGTGCCCGAAAAAACGGCAGCCAAAATGCCCGCAACTAAGATCAGTAAAGAGGACGCTAAAAATTTACTGATCAAATGCCGCAAACGTGTTGCTGAAGTAGCACCGCTTGCTGTTAATGCATTGCCCTATAACCGCTATAAACACCCACGCCTGGGCAATTTAAATGCAGGCAACTGGCTTAAATTTATTTTAATACATACTACGCATCATTTAAAACAGTTAGATCGTATAAATAAAAAATTTGCTGCAAAGTGAAACCTTTTATATTTAATATAGTCTTAACATTAAGATAAATTAGTTATTCCACCTTTGTAAAAACCGTTTATGATGCATTTTGAATACCCATACATGATTATAATAGCATTGCTGCTGCTGGTTGGCGCGTTCTATGTAAGCCCGTATGAATTAAAAGTTAATGAAGACGAAGACGACGAATAATCGTTTGCTTACGTATCTTTACTCCCATATAGCCGGTATATTTTTACCGGGCGAACCTTTATCCCCCCAATTTTAATGGCAAAGCGCGAAGTTGATATTGTAATTATATCCGATGTGCATTTAGGTACCTATGGCTGCCATGCTAAGGAACTGCTGAAATATTTAAAAAGTGTAAAGCCTAAAATACTCATCCTAAACGGCGATATTATTGATATATGGCAGTTTAGCAAATCATACTGGCCCGAAGCGCACATGAAGGTAGTGCGCCGCATTTTAAAATTTGTTACCGAGGGCATCCCCGTTTATTATTTAACCGGCAACCATGATGAGATGCTGCGCAAATTTGCCGATTTCAACCTGGGCTCGTTCCAGCTCATGAACAAAATTGTATTGAACATTGATGGTAAAAAAGCATGGATATTTCACGGCGACGTATTTGATGTAACCATGCAGCACTCTAAATGGCTGGCAAAACTGGGCGCGGTGGGTTATGATACGTTAATTTGGCTAAACAGTGTTACCAATTGGTTTTTAACCGCTATGGGTAAGCAAAAAATGAGCTTCTCGCAAAAGGTAAAAGCTAAGTTTAAGGATGCTGTTAAATTCATTAACCAGTTTGAACAAACCGCTGCCGACTTGGCCGTGGCTAAAGAATACCAATACGTAATATGCGGCCATATCCACCAGGCCGAAATACGGGAGATGACAGCTACCGACAACCCGGGCACCGTATTGTACCTAAACTCGGGCGATTGGGTAGAAAGCCTTACCGCGCTTGAATATCATAACAAAACCTGGACAATTTTTAAATACGACCCCGCCAATTTTAAAAGTGATGCCGACGAAGACGATAAAACCGATGCCGAAGATTTGGATGCCAAGTTAGACGTACGGTCGTTATTAGAAAGGTTTAAGGAAGAGGAGCATTAAACCAATTGTAAACTATGGGTAACAAAGCGACTTTCCTTGTCCCTTAAAGACCGGTTAGTATTAATTTGATGCCCTTTTTCCTTTTCAAGCAATTTGAACCAGTCAATAGCAGGTATCATGTTGTTAGAATGAAGTTCTAACCGTATCATGAAACTTTCGTTTGGTTCTCTCCGGTTTTTAAGAATACTGCTTAATAATGTTTCATGAATTTGAATATCACCGGCAAACTCCTTTTTCTTCCGGTTGGTTAATTGTAAATATTGCTCAAGAAAATAACCAAAGGTAAACTGGGGGTTATATTGATCTTCTTTTAGGTAATCTTCCAATTGAAACTTTAGCCGGAATAATTTGAAGTGTAATTTTTCTTCCTCGGTCATTTCGGTCCTTCGCATAGCCCGGTGTTCAGAGAGTTGCCTGTCTGCTTCCTTTCTTTGTTTGGATGTTAGCGTTACAGGTAATACCATAGCATCCGCAATATCTTCAGTGGTATAATTCTTCAATCTCTTCAAACTCATGATAAATATTGTTTAATAACATTCAATAATGATATATCTTCTAAATATAATTGCCACCCGGCATCAATCATTTTATATTTTGCAATATAATGTTGCTTTAATTCAGTTTTAGGTACCAGGGATAAAGCAGGATAGTTTTTAAATTTCCCGATGGCTTCCTTTCCTGCAAAAGCAATCAGGCAACCTGCTATCCGATCATATTGCTTTTCCTTACCTATGTTTTCAATTGATGAAGTAAGTAATTTAATTTCAGTCCTTTCTTCTTCCGGGAAATCAATTAATGCAATTAGGCCCAAAACATCTTCACTATCAATTAAAGTCAGTTTGTATATTTTACATTCATGCTCTAACTTCTTCCAATTAAATAAATATCTTTTTACGGTAATTTGTTTAAAATCAGCATCCTCTATTGCCCGAACATGAACTAACTTGTCCTCATTGGTTACCCGTTCGGTGATATGCATACTCAAATTTACACAATAATTTACATTTTTTGTAAATTATTGTGTAAAAATTAAAACTAAAAAAGGTATATTTATTGGGATAATCAATGAGTAAAAACAAATTGTTTTAACCATGGTTCCCTCAACGCAGCTATCTTTTTACTAACTTGCCTCGCTCTTAAATCTATGAAAATACTTTACGCCATACAGGGAACGGGTAATGGCCATATAAGCCGGGCAAGGGAAATTGTGCCTTTGCTACAGCAATACGGGCAGGTTGATCTGCTGGTAAGCGGCACTGAGGCCGAAGTAAGTTTAGCGCAGCCGCTTAAATACAGGTTTCATGGCTTTAGTTTTGTTTTTGGCACCAATGGCGGGGTTGATAAATGGGCCACGTTTAAAATTATGGACCTGCGCCAGCTATGGCGCGACATGCATAGCTTGCCGCTTAAACAATATGATCTGATCATTAATGATTTTGAGCCGGTTAGCGCCTGGGCCTGTAAGCTGCAAAAAATACCGTCAGTATCTTTAAGCCACCAATGCTCATTTGTATCGCCCAACACACCCCGGCCTGCTAAATGGAACTACGCCGAATGGTTATTTAAATATTATTCGCCCACCACGCACCATATCGGGTTTCATTTTGAAAAGTATGATGATTTTATTCACACCCCGGTAATAAGGAGCGAAATTCGGAATTTAACTACCGGCAACCTGGGGCATTATACCGTGTATTTACCGGCCTATGATGATAAAACGCTGGTTAAGTACCTGGGGCAATCAACCGGTGTGCAATGGCAAATATTTTCGAAACGGCAAAAAACGCCATACCAAAGTGGTAATATTCAAATAATACCGGTAAATAACGAGGCTTTTAATACCAGCCTGGCTAATTGCGAGGGTTTACTAACCGGTGGTGGTTTTGAAGGGCCCGCCGAAGCTTTGTTTTTACAGAAGAAAGTAATGATGATACCCATGCGCGGGCAGTTTGAGCAGCAATGCAACGCCCTTGCCGCCTCAAAAATGGGTGTGCCTGTTATTCATGCTATTGACGATAATTTTACAGCGCATATCAATAAATGGATAAAGGATGATACAAAAATATGGGTTGACTTCCCCGATGAAACCGCGCAGGTGATACATGATATGATTGAACGATACACAAAACCCGGTACAATTTTATCATAAGCGGTTTTTCTGCTAATATTGCTGTCGCAAACAAAAAGCCATCATGATCAATGCATTCAGGACGTATAACCCGTTAAATATTTTTTACCTCGTACTGCTATTGGCCCTGTTGCGGGTGGGATATGTACTTAATGCGCCTGCCAAAATAGAATTTGTTTTTGTTGAACCATTTGCCCGGTTATTGTTCCCGGTAGCTTATGAGTATGCTTTGCCCCCTGTTTTTAATGTATTGCTGGCTTCGGTAATGGTATTTATACAGGCCATGCTGCTTAACCATTTATGCGGGCATTTTAATTTATTGGGCAAGCCTACTTTTTTGCCCGCTTTAATGTATATAACTATTTCGAGCCTGTTTATGCCCTTTTTAACGCTTAGCTCGCCTTTAATATGTAATTTCCTGCTCATAGGCATGCTATATAAGCTATTGAGTTTATACAAAGGTGCCGATGCCAAATCAACAACCTATGATTTGGGTATGATAGTTGCCATCGGGTCATTAATTTACCTGCCGTTCATCTATTTCTTTTTAATTATATGGATAGCCCTCATCATTTTTAAGCCCTTTAACTGGCGCGAGTGGGTAGCAGGTATAATGGGGTACGCCACTATCTTTTTCTTTTTGGCTGTTTTTTATTATTTAAACAATGAGTTAGATAGGTTTTACAATATCTGGCTGCCATTGGCTACCAAATTTCCCAATCGTATTAACCTTAATTATTATAACTACCTGTTATTGATACCTGTAATTGTGATTTTTGCACTTTGCTTTTTAAAGATCAGGCAAAACTTTTTCAGGAGTTACGTTCAGATACGTAAATCATACCAGCTATTATTCATTATTTTTTTAGTGGCGGGGCTTTCATTTTATGTAAAGGCCCAGTTTAATTTGAGCCACTTTTTACTATGTTCGGTGCCAGCTGCCGTATTTTTTGCTTACTATTTTTTATACGCCAACAAAAAATGGGTTTATGAATCTTTGTTCCTTATACTGCTGGCCGGCATCATTTATTTTCAGTTTAACACTTTTTAACTTTTACATTCGTTCAAATTTGAGCGGTTATATTAGTTTTGTATCGTGATAGCACTGTCTTATCAAAAGCAGGCTTATTATCATTTTTAAAATAGTTCTAATGAAATTTGGTGTAGTTATATTCCCCGGTTCTAATTGCGATGAAGATATCATTCATGTATTAGAAAAAATAATGGGTCAGCAGGTGGTTCGCTTATGGCATAAAGACCATTCTTTACAAGGTTGTGATTTTATTGTTTTGCCCGGTGGGTTCTCATTTGGCGATTACCTGCGCTCAGGCGCTATAGCCCGTTTTTCGCCCATTATGCAGGAGGTTATCCGTTTTGCCGAAAAAGGTGGTTATGTATTGGGTATATGCAACGGCTTCCAGATATTAACCGAAGCAGGTTTGTTGCCCGGCGCGTTATTACACAATAAGCACCGCAAATTTATTTGCCGCAATATTTATATGAAGCCCCAAACGGGTAATTCGCTTATTACCGCTCAAATTGACCCGCAAAGAGCATTGAAAATTCCTATTGCCCATGGCGAAGGGAATTATTTTGCAGATGCTGCGGTTTTAAAAGATTTGAACGCTAATGACCAGGTGTTGTTCAGGTATTGCGACGAAGCAGGTAATATTACCGCCGAAGCAAACCCTAATGGATCAATAGAAAACATTGCCGGTATATGTAACGCAGGCCGTAATGTATTTGGCTTTATGCCGCACCCCGAAAGAGCTGCCGATCCGTTACTGGCTAATGAAGATGGGCTGGCTATTTTTGAATCTATACTATCATTGGTAAAAGCTTGATGGCTAATTTAGTTATTGATATTGGCAATACTTTTACAAAAATTGCCGTGTTTGATAATGATAACCTATTATATACAGAACATTTTATAACGGTTGATGCCGCTATAATAAATAACTTTTTGAATAATTACCCTATCCAAACAACTATAATTTCAACAGTAAAAAGGGATAAGGAAGAATGGCAGGCCGTATTAAAACAAAAAACACAATTAACCTATTTTAGTGCGGCAATGACCACAGGTATCCATAATCAATACTTAACACCACAAACACTTGGGCTTGATAGGCTGGCTGCTGTTGCAGGTGCTAACCATTTATATCCTGGCACAAACAACCTGGTAATTGATGGCGGCACCTGTATAACGTATGATTATGTTGACAGCGACGGAAATTATTTTGGCGGCAGTATATCGCCGGGCTTAACTATGCGTTATAATGCTTTAAATTATTTCACAGCCAATTTGCCATTAATAAAAACCGACGAAATGTTTAATAACGGGTACGGCAATAGCACGGTAACCTCCATGCAATCGGGCGTGCAAAATGGAATTAAGTATGAAATGACGGGCTTTATTGAACAATATTTTAAAAACGGGCAACAACTGAATATTATACTAACCGGCGGCGACAGTATTTTTTTTGATACTCTATTGAAAAATAGCATCTTTGCCCCCTATATTAAAAATGAGCCCCATTTGGTTCTAAAAGGATTAAACGCAGCTATACAACAGCATAATGATTAAATATACTAAACTTTTTATAACATTTTTACTTGCTGTTATAGCAATTGGGGCAAAAGCGCAGTCAACGGCATCATCAAGTTCTCCATATTCAAGATATGGCCTGGGCGATATAAGCTCAGGGGCATTGCCGCAAAATATAGGCATGGGGGGTATTGCTACTGCAGTCAACACTATAAACCAGTATAATAACATTAACCAGTTAAACCCGGCATCTTATGGGTCAATAAACTTAACTACTATTGATGTTGGTATTTACAGCAACGTTTTGTTTGTAAGCCAAACCGGCCAGGCCAGTCAAACCGATGCTAATTTTAGGTTGAGCCATGTTGCATTCGCTTTCCCGGTAACAAAACATTCGGCATTAAGCTTTGGGTTGTTGCCTTATAGCCAATTAGGTTATAATTATAAGCAAACCTTACAACGGGGATATGGAACCTCGTCGCCTGCCGATACCAACACAACAAATTATCTTTACCACGGCGAAGGAGGCTTGTCAAAAGCTTACATCGGTTATGGTATTAAAATACTGGGGCATTTATCATTGGGGGCCAATGTTTCGTACATATTTGGCGACCTGAAACAAACCTCATCAACCGAGATCCCTAATTTATACGGCACATTAAATTCAACAGTTGAACAGGATAATGCAATAGGCGGTTTAAATTATGATTTTGGCGCTCAATACGCTATAGACTTTTCATTATCAAAACACCTTACTTTAGGTTTTTCAACCTCGGCAAATTCGCAGCTTAATTCGCAAAGCAGCTATATTGTTAGCCAATATACTTTAAATGCCAGCGGAGTAGCTAATGTGGCGGCAGATACATTGATCAATCAAAAATCAGCCAAAACAAAAATACAGTTACCCCAAATCATCCACTATGGTATATCGTACCAGGAAGATGGTAAGTTTTTGGTTGGGGCCGATTACTCCACAGGTAACTGGTCCAATTTAACCATTGGCGGTGTAAACCAGGGCTTATTAAATAGTAAAACATATAACGTAGGGGGCCAGTTCACACCTAATTTTAATGCTATTAATAGTTACTGGTCAACGGTTGATTATCGTTTGGGTGCAATTTACGATCAAAGCTATCTTAATGTAAACAATGCTACCGGCGGTGGTACTACCAATATTAAATCGTACGCGCTTACTGTTGGTTTAGGCTTGCCGTTAAAACCCGGTTTTAGTTCCTTTTACAAGATAAACGTAGCTGCCGAACTTGGTCAGCGCGGAACGTTGAACAACGGATTGGTAAAAGAAAACTACGTGAACATTCACTTAGGTTTCATGATCAATGATAAGTGGTTCAGCAGGTTTAAATTTGAGTAATTGATTTTTATGCGTAGTGGTGCAAAACAAAGGTTATTGCTGCCGGCACTGCTTTTAAGCATGTTGTTACTTAACGCATGTGATAACGACCTCAAAAAGATCAAGGAACTTTCGGCCAAACAATCCGTAAATCCGGTACAGCAAACTACGGGTGTTGACCTTATTTACAGCGATTCGGCAAAAGTAAAGCTGCGTATGCTTGCGCCTTTATTACTACAGTTACAAGATCCCAAAAACCCCGCAAAAGATTATGATCAGATGCCAAAAGGAGTAACGATCATTTTTTACGACTCTACCCGCATGGAATCAGGTAGTATTGTTGCCGACTCGGCCATCAACCATACTTTTGCCAAAGTTATTGAGTTTCATAAAAATGTGGTGGCCAAAAACGCGCAGGGCGATACCTTTAAATCTGACGAGTTGATTTGGGACCAGGCCAAAAAGGTTATGTACTCCAATAAACCCGTACTGGTAAATATGATGACCGGCGATGTGGTAAGGGGCAATACATTTACAAGCGACGAAAAGTTAACACACCCCATTTTTGGAAAATCAACAGCTACTTTATATGTAACTGATACGCCGGCAAATTAGGCTGTTTTTAATGTAAAATTTTGTGTTATATAATTTTACTAAAAATTGTATCTTGCGCCCTCTTTTTAATACATAAAATTATTATATAAAACTATATGGGTGTAATGGGTTATTTGCGGGACCGCATGGGCAAAATTGTTGCCATTGTAATAGGGCTCTCGCTTTTTGCTTTTATCGCAAGTGAAGCAGTAAGATCAGGTGGGTCTTTTTTTAGGGATGACAGTAATGAACTGGGAAATGTAGGCGGCGAAAAAGTTCCGTATGATGAGTTTACTAAAAATGTTGACCAAAACACGAAACAGTTTGAACAGCAGTCTGGCCAGGGGAATATCTCTCCGCAGATAACTACCTATATCCAGGAAAATACCTGGAACCAGATGGTAAGCCGTTTGATCATCAAAAAGGAAGTGGATAGGGTTGGATTAGTTGTCGGCGACGACGAAACACAGGCAATGATAAGCGGGAACAATCCGAGCCCGCAAATTGTACAGGCATTTACTAACCCGCAAACCGGCCAGTTTGACCGTTCGGGCCTTATTAATGCAATTCAGAACATCAAACAAATGAAGGATGATGATCCTCAAAAAGTAAGATGGGCTGATTTTGTAAGCCAGTTGATCCAGGGTAAAGAAGGTGAAAAGTATTTGTCATTGATCACTAATGGTTTATACGTTAACTCGTTAGAGGCTAAGGATGATTACGAAGCCAAAAACAAACTGGTTAACTTTAAATATACCTCGCTTGACTATTCAAGCATTGCTGATAATAAGGTTACTTTAACTGATGCTGATTATAGCAGCTATTATGACGAGCATAAAGGCGAATTTAAAAACGCGCAGGAAACAAGGGACATTGATTACGTTAGTTTTAACGGAGCTCCGTCAAAACAAGATTCGGCAGATGTAAGGTTACAGGTGAGCAAATTGGAACCTGCTTTTAAAGCAAGCACCAACGATTCGCTGTATGTGCAAATAAACGCCGAAACAAAAACCCCGCTTACCTATCAGCGTAAAGGGAAACTTGATCCTAAAATAGATTCGATCATGTTTGGTGCAGCAGTAGGCACTGTTTATGGCCCTTATTTATCAAAAGGAAGCTATAGCCTGGCCAAACTGGTTGACGCGCGCATGAGCCCCGATTCTGTTAAAGCCCGTCATATATTGCTTAACCCCGAAATAGAAGGTGGCTTGCCAAAAACGCTTGCCAAAGCCGATTCTATTAAAAAGATCATCGAGTCGGGCAAAAAGTCATTTGCTGATATGGCTGCTATGTATTCAGTCGATAAAACTTCTGCTGCAAAGGGTGGGGAGCTGGGTACTTTTGGCCGTGGCGCCATGATACCGGCTTTTGAAGAACCTGTTTTTAACGGTAAAAAAGGCGAATATAAAATAGTTACCACGCAATACGGTGTACACCTGATACAAATTGAAGATCAAAAAGGATCATCAAAAGTAGTAAAGGTGGCTGTGGTTGATAAACCATTAACCGCAAGCAGTGCAACGCAAACTGCCGCATACAGCAAAGCGCAGGCATTCCTGATAGCGCTTACAAAAGATAATTTTAATGAGCAGGCAACCAAAGCAGGTTTGAAAAAACTGGTTGGCGAAAATGTAACCGCTACAGCTTCGGGCTTTGCCGGCCTTGATAATGCACGTGATTTGGTTAGATGGGCATATAAAGCCAATAAAGGCGACCTTTCTGACCAGGTATTTACCATTGGCGACCAATATGTGGTGGCACGCCTGGTAGAGGTTAAGAAAAAAGGCATTCTACCATTAGAAACGGTAAAAAAACAAATTGAAGTACCTGTTAGAAACATGGTTAAAGGCAAAATGTTAACCGATAAATTTACTGCGGCATTAAACGGGGCATCGGGCATTGACCAGGTTGCTCAAAAAGCGGGCAGCAAGGTTACACCGGTACAAAACATTGTTTTTGCTAACCCTATTATCCCGGGCGGCGGTGCCGAGTATAAACTAATAGGCACCATATTTGGTTCGCCTGTTAATAAAATATCAAAACCGGTTGCTGGCCAGCAAGGCGTATATGTGTTTATTGTTGATAATTTCACTAACCCGGCACCGTTAACCAACGCGGTAAGGGAGAAACAACAAATTGCGCAGGCTATGATGCAGCGGTCGGAAGGACAGGTGTTTGACGCCCTGAAAGATAAGGACAATGTAAAAGATTACAGAGGTAAGTTCTTATAGCTAAAATTTAAAGTAATTTTGCATCCGGGAATAGCGTTATAAACCTATTCCCGGATTTTTTATTTTAGGGATAATGGAAATACAGGAAAATATAATCAATAAAGTAGCGCAAAGCGGTTTAACCACACTTGACCCGGCTGATTTTTATCCGCAGGGCGAGCGGGTGATCTATGATATTGCGGCTAATTTATTCCAGGGATTGATATTGCGCGAAAAAGATTTCAGGGAGTTTGTAAAGAACCATGACTGGACGCAATATGAAGGTAAAAATGTGGGTATAATTTGCTCGGCCGATGCTATTGTACCTGCATGGGCCTATATGTTATTGGCCAACCGTATAGCGCCGTATGCCAGCGAGGTGGTTTTTGGTAATGAGGAAGTATTAGAAACGGTATTATTCAGCAAGGCAATTGAAAAAATGGACGCTGAACAATACCGCGATCAGCGTATGGTGATAAAAGGTTGTGGTGATGTGCCTGTACCGGTTTCGGCTTATGTAGCCTTAACCGAAAAACTAACACCGGTTGTAAAAAGCCTTATGTTTGGCGAACCATGCTCTACCGTACCGCTTTATAAACGGAAAGATTAATGTTATTATACAAAGCGTCATTGCGAGCGATAGCGTGGCAATCTCTACACATGCTATTCCCGCCTGCAAAGTTCAGAGATTGCCACGCTATCGCTCGCAATGACGCCTTTTTTTCGTTTTTAATGATTTCTTAGTATTCAATTTGCATACAACCAACCAATATTTTTACGTCTCTATAAATTAACGTTTAAAGTATGAAAAAATGTTTACTTGTAATTATACTGTTTACCACATGCTTTAACAGGTTATTTAGCCAGGAACTTAAGGATATTAACGAGGTAGTTTTTAAAAGCGGCGAAGAATTAAGCTATAAATTAAAATACAGCTTTTTTACCGGCGCCGAAGCTACTTTACACGTTGAGGACGACGATAAAAAAGTTGAAGGCCATCCTACCTTTCACATTATTGCCGATGGTAAAACCGCAGGCACGTTTGATGTTTTTTATAAAGTGCGCAACAGGTATGAAAGCTATGTTGACCGTACCACGCTGCTGCCCTACTTTTATACCGAAAATCGCCGCGAAGCCAGTTACCGCCACAGCGATAATGTGACCTTTAACCACGACGACCATAAAATCACAGCCAATAAGGGCGTGTTTCCGTTTAAAGGGAAGGTGTTTGATTTTGTATCGGCCTACTATTATGCGCGGGGCATTGATGTTTCTAAAATGAATATCGGCGAAAAGTTTGATATGGCCTACTTTTTAGAAGATGGCATACACACCCTTACCATAACCTATATGGGCAAAGAAAAAGTAACCTGCGGCCTGGGCACGTTTAACTGTTTAAAATTTAACCCTACAATAATACCGGGCCGAATTTTCAGAAAAGACAGTAAGTTGTACCTTTGGATAACAGACGATGGGAACAGGATACCTATAAAGGCCCATGTTGAGTTAATAGTAGGTAGTGTAACCATGGATATAACAGGCGCCAGGGGGCTTAAATACCCGTTGAATGCCATTAATAAATAAACAAAGAGAATCAAGAACCAAGATACAAGAATCAGGACGAACGGTAAGATACTATCAATTATACAATATTTCTTAAATCTTGGTTCTTGTGTCTTGGCTCTTCTTTAAAAATAAATATATATGTTAGAAGTAGGAAGTGTTTTGATACACGAGGACGTAGTGAAGGAGAATTTTGTGTGTAATTTGAACAAATGCAAAGGTGCCTGCTGTTTAGAAGGTGATTCGGGCGCACCTTTAAATTTTGACGAACTGCAGATACTCGACGAGATATATCCAAAGGTAAAACCCTACATGACAGCCAAAGGCATTAAAACCATCGAGAAGGAAGGCACCTACGTAAAAGATTTTGAAGGCGATTACACTACCCCATGTGTTGACGTGAATAAGGAGTGCGCCTACGTAATATGGGAAGGCGGCATAACTAAATGTGCCATTGAAAAAGCTTATGAGGATGGGGCTACTAATTGGAAAAAACCCATATCCTGCCATTTATACCCTATACGCATAACGAAATATCCCGAGTTTGATGTGCTTAACTACGACCGATGGAGCATTTGCAGCCCGGCCTGCTCTTTTGGTAAAGAATTAAAGGTAAGTGTACATGAATTTTTAAAAGCCCCACTGATTCGCAAGTACGGCGAAGATTGGTACCGCGAACTGGAAGATGTAGTGGCCGGAATATAATATTCCGGTGCCGTAAAAACAATATTTTCAATTTTGAATAACGAATGTTGAATAATGAATGTTGAACATCGAAGTCAGCTTCATTATTCAGTATTATCTGCTCTATCAATTATCTTATAGCTACCCGCCGTGTTTTTTACCGTAAAAACACCCTGTAAAATACCGTGTTTCTACGGTACTGGCATTAAATCATAAAGCTGACCTTAGTGATGCAAATCCATTAATAAAAATCACCATAAATGGGTATTTTTTTGGTGAGGGGTTATAACTCATTTTGATAGTAAGTTATATAGCTGTTTATAAAAAAGTAGCATTTGTACAATGCAGGTTAATAAAGAAACGATATCATGATGACAGAACAACAACTACAAACAGCGCATATCAAAGTAAAAACCGCGGCCGATTTTTCTAAATATATTGAAGACATAATGGGCCTGGGGATGATGCGCTGTGAATATATTGTTAAGGACGGCGTGGTTATTTATTTTGACGAATACAGATATAGGGTAAAAAGCGAGCCGATGTACGAACCCTTAATAATAGCCGACAGATCATCAGAGGCCCGGCTGCGTAATGCCATTGCTTTGTACAAAGAAAGAAAAATTGATTTCCCCGCTTTTTGCCATCATGCCGCAGAGGCCGGGGTAGAAAACTGGGTGATTGATACGCAAAGGATGCGGTGTATTTACTATGACCAGGCAGGGGCAAGGATGGCCATCGAACCTATCCAGCAATTAAACTTCGCCTCATGATTGGCTTTTCGGAATAGTAATTATAGGCCTTAACTTCACAAATATTCATTATGTGGCATGTATATGCGGAAATTGAATTAATAAATGGTAAAGACCTGGCACTTGCCCGGCGCAGTAATATTGGCGAAGTTGAGATTAAAAGCATAAGTGTAAACATATTGGTTGATACCACAAGCGTTTATATGTGTATCAATGAAAACATACAGGAGCAATTGCGGCTACCAATAATAGGGCAACGTAAAAGGCAGCAGCCGGACGGCCCTACTGTAGAATGCGATGTAGTTGGGCCAATAGAGGTCCGTTTTAAGAACCGGCGCTGTACGGTAAACGCCCTGGTATTGCCGGGTGACAGTGAACCGTTGCTTGGCGCAATGGCCTTAGAAGAGATGGATGTTCTTATTCATCCTTACCAGCGCGAGTTAATTGTAAACCCCGATAATCCTTATTTTGGACAGATGCAATCGGAATAATAGCCGCCTCTTCCTAAAAAGAAAATACACCCTTACCACGCTTAATGCCGTCTTTTACAAATTAATTGGATAATATTGCAGTATTGTAGGTTATTATCAATTACCGAATGAAAATAGCGTTAATAACAGGGATTACAGGACAGGATGGTGCTTATTTGGCCGAATTTTTATTAAAAAAAGGTTATGAGGTTCATGGCGTTAAACGCCGGGCTTCTTCATTTAATACCGACCGTATCGACCATCTGTACCATGACCAGCATGAGCCTAATGTTAAGCTTAAACTGCATTACGGCGACCTCACCGATTCAACCAACCTGATAAGGCTGGTGCAGGAGATTCAGCCCGATGAGATTTATAACCTTGCAGCCCAAAGCCATGTAAAAGTTAGTTTTGATACACCCGAATATACCGCTAACGCAGATGGTATAGGTGTGCTCCGTTTATTAGAAGCCGTGCGGTTGTTGGGGTTAACTCAAAAAACCCGCATTTACCAGGCCGCCACCTCCGAACTTTATGGTTTGGTGCAGGCCGTACCGCAAAGCGAAAGTACGCCGTTTTACCCGCGGTCACCTTATGCGGTTGCCAAATTATATGGGTATTGGATAATTGTAAATTATCGCGAAGCATATAAAATGTTTGCCTGTAACGGCATATTGTTTAACCACGAAAGTCCGATAAGGGGCGAAACATTTGTAACCCGTAAAATTACGCGGGCGGCCTCAAAAATAGCCATGGGCCTGCAAAATTATTTGTATGTTGGTAACCTGTCGGCCCAGCGCGATTGGGGCCATGCTAAGGATTATGTCGAGGCCATGTGGTTGATGCTGCAGCAGGATACCCCCGAAGATTTTGTTATCGCCACCGGGGTAACCACCACAGTAAGAGAGTTTATAAAAATGGCATTTGCCGAATTAGGCATAGAAATTGAGTTTAGTGGCAAAGATGAGTACGAACGGGGAGTGATCATTGATATTGACCAGGAGAAAGCCGAAGAGCTTGGCCTTGATGTTAATAATTTGCGGTTCGGACAAACTGTGGTGAAGGTTGATGCCCAATACTTCAGGCCAACAGAGGTTGACTTGTTAATAGGCGATGCTTCAAAAGCCAAACAAAAATTAGGCTGGCAACCTAAATACGATCTGCAGAGCCTGGTGAGTGATATGATGCAAGCCGATTTGCATTTGGTTAAAAAAGACGATTATTTAAAAAAGGGCGGGTATAAAACCCATAACTATTTTGAATAATATTTTACTTGAATTTATTTATGAAGAAATTATTTAGTGGTGTTGTTTTATTAATAGTAATGATAAACACGGCCAGGGCGCAGTCTGAATATCAGCCCTATTCGTTCCAGTTTTATCAAAAATTTGATTCGGATATCTATTCAACAAAAACACGCGAACATACCTCAATAAAACCTTTTTTTGTTGATGATTCCCTGCTAAAAAACCACTTTGATACCCTCATGAATTATGGCGCCGATAATAAGCAGCATACCTGGGGTTACCGAAAATTATTTAATGAGCATTTAATTGATATAAAAAGCCCCGGCAATACATTTTATGCCGATTTTATGCCCGACCTTAATGTAGGCCGCGATTTCTCTAATACTAAAAACCTATATTCAACTACCTATGGGTTCCAGGCGGGTGGTACGGTAAGCAGCAAGTTTTCTTACAATGTTAGCGGGTATATCAACCAGGCTATTTTCCCCAGTTACCTGCAAGCTTATATTAGCCAGGTTGGTGTAATACCGGGGCAGGCTATTGATCATAACAGTGGCAACGTTGATAACTGGTCGTACATTACTGCCGTAGCATCCTACACGCCTGTAAAATTTTTGAACATTACCGCCGGGCGCGATAAAACATTTATAGGCGATGGCTACCGATCACTGCTTTTATCAGATTATGCAGCGCCATATCCATTTTTTAAGATAACTGCCGATTTAGGCAACGTAAAATACATGGTGTTATGGGCCAACTTTGACGACCCCATGTATGCCAACATCAATAACTATACAAGCAACCGCAGCAAATGGGGCGTTTTTCATTATTTAGACTGGAACATAAGCAACAGGCTTTCATTTGGTTTTTTTGATTCCATTATATGGTCATCAACTGATGATACCGGCAAACCGCGTGGATTTGACGTGAGTTATATTGACCCGATTATATTTTTAAGGACCCAGGAAGCATCAGACGGATCGCCGGATAATGCCTTAATAGGCTTTACCGGCAAGTATAAACTTACCGACGGTATTACAGCTTACGGCCAGTTTGCGCTGGACGAGTTTGAGTCAAAAAACTTTTTCTCGAGCAATGGTAGCTCCAGGAATAAATACAGCTGGCAATTAGGTTTTAGGGGTGCCAACCTGTTTAATGTTAAAAACCTTAACTACCTGGTCGAAACGAATAACGTAAAACCATATACCTATTCTGAACGTAGCACCGTTCAAAATTACTCGGAAGAGAGCGAGCCGCTTGCCCACCCGTGGGGTGCTAATTTCAGGGAAGCAGTTGGACAGTTGAATTATTCGTACAAAAGGTTTGATTTTTCGGGCGAGGCAGATTTTGGCCGTTACGGGCTGGATATAAACGGGCTAAATTATGGTAAGGATATTTTTCAAAATTATAACAAACCTGCCAGGGCATATATTGACGAAAATGGGCAGGGCTTGTCTGAATCATTTGGCAATTTTACCGGCCAGGGCCTAACTACTAATTTGTACTATCTCGAAGGCAAAGTGGCTTATGTACTAAACCCTAAATTCAATTTACGCATCGAGCTTAGCGCCTTATACCGGGAAGAAAAAAGCTCGGCCTTTGATTATAACGCCACCATAATAACCATTGGGTTGCGCAGTTCTTTCCGCCAGATATATAACGATCTTGCAAGTTATAAGGTGCATTAGGGGGGTGGCGATTAGTTATCACGATAGCTATCGGGAGGAGATCGGGCGACTGCCTATTAAGAAAGCGATCAAGTTAATCTTTTAATCCCACGAATCGTGGTTCAGACAAAGAACAGATCTACCGGCAAAAGCCGGTAAGCGGCACTTTATCTAATTTCCAAATATTTGGTATATCACTTAAATTAAAAAATGGGTTTGAAATTCAAATGAATCCCAAACCCATGGCTATTATTTAAGCATTATAATAGCCGGTATTACATCACTTTTATCTTTTCAATAAATTCCTTTACTAATTTTGCTACCTTAGGGTTATCATCACCAATGATCTGCAAAGAAGCCTCAGCAGCCTTCATCGCCTCATCTTTAAACCCTAATTTATAACACAAGTCGGCATAAGTACGTTGGTTGACATATACTTTATCATTCAACATAAGTGCCTGTTTAGCCATTGCCAAAGCCTGCTGAAGCGCAGCTTTATCGTCTGTATTTTGCTCACAGTGATGCGCAATAAAACTGAGTATAGCATCATCTGTCTTTAATACCGTTTGGCAATATTGCTTAGCCATATTGATGAAAGTAGGATAATCTTTCATATCAAAATAATATACTAATTCTACTTTTGCTGCTGTATGCAGCATTGCCACATCAGCGTGTTGCCGATAAATAGCCAGGCGTTTAAAGAGGTCTTCCTTATCCTTTCTACCCAAGGCTTGATATAAAGCCCTCAATTCGACCTGGTCGTGAAATTTTTTCACCTCGTCCTTTCCGTACTTTGAAACAAAGTGAGCTTCATTAGCATTCAAAAACTTGGTAAACCGGTCATCTTCATTTAATGGGTATAGTTTAATGATCTCCCAGCCCACATCAGTTAGCAATACTTCATCACTAACGGTAAGCAGGTCTTCCTGGTAAATCCTTGTAGCTTTAGCTGGAATAGATTTTTTTAATGCACTAACATACTTTAGCACCAATTCGGGGCTCCTGTCGCCGCTTGCATAACGGGCTGCTATGGCCAATGAAGTTTCAGCCGGATTGGCAGCCTTTTGCGCAACAGCAATAAATTCAGCTGCCGGCATACTACCGCCCGACCGGTGAACTACATTTCCATTGCAATCTAAAAAAAGATAAGTAGGATAGGAACGAATGGCATATTTTTTAGCGAAATCAACACCTTCTCCTTTTTCCATGTCCATCTCATAGTTGACAAAAGTTTTATTGAAATAACGGGCAACGGTGTCGTTTGTAAAAACATATTTTTCCATCATTTTGCAGGGTCCGCACCATGAGTGTAAATGCCCAGCAAGAGGCCAAATCAATAACCTTCGCCAAAGGGACAGTAAGTGAAATCCTGAGCCAGGGCCAAAAAGCTAATAAACTGGTTTTTGTAGATTGCTATACCTCATGGTAAAGGTGCATAGC
>Ga0206943_1070_pt1 | contig 25902 bp, 15 predicted proteins | sample Alteio_BWOrgHeat_7_FD_153243 | JGI IMG/M metagenome (GOLD analysis project Ga0206943, IMG submission 153243) | Enriched cells from forest soil in Barre Woods Harvard Forest LTER site, Petersham, Massachusetts, United States -... | ecosystem: Environmental > Terrestrial > Soil > Temperate forest > O... | reverse complement strand
AGCGGACAGTCACTTTCCCAAACAGCAGAAAGAACCGATTTTCGTGGAATAAGACGACTTAGAGAAAGACAGCTATTACGAAGGGAAAGATTACATAGAGTTCTAAATATTTTAGGTTTTCTACCCGATCATTATGCAAAACAAATAGACTTTTCAAAAAAATTAGGCCAGTTTATTCCTGAAACTGAACCTAAGCTTCCATATATCTTTAATCCTGAAACTAATAAATCAGATTTCATTTTTAAGAAATCTTTTGATGAAATGTTATTGGATTTTGAAAAATATCAGCCGCAACTATTAAAGGATAATAAGAAGGTGCCTTACGATTGGACCATTTATTATTTGCGTAAAAAGGCATTAGAGAAGAAAATAGAAAAGGAAGAACTTGCCTGGTTACTTTTGAATTTCAATCAAAAAAGAGGCTACTATCAGTTGCGTGGAGAAGATGAAGAAGAGAACCCCAATAAATTGATTGAATTTTTCACATTGGAAGTATCTGATGTTATTGGTGATGAACCCCAAAGAGGAAAAGACGAAATATGGTATAGCATTGTTTTAGAAAATGGATGGGTTTATCGTAGAGCTAGTAAAGTACCTTTGTTTGATTGGAAAGGAAAAACTAAGGAATTTATTGTAACGACAGATATTAATGATGATAAAACAATAAAAACTGATAAAGAGGGAAAGGAAAAAAGAAGTTTTAAAGCTGTTGATTCAGAAAAAGATTGGATTGCCATTAAAAAAAGTACTGAAGAAAAAATCCATAGTAGCCAAAAAACAGTAGGGACTTATATTTATGACACTTTGCTACAAAATCCAAATCAAAAAATTAAAGGAAAATTGGTTAGGGTTATTGAGCGTAAATTCTACAAGGCTGAGTTAGAACTAATTTTAAAAACACAGCAAGAGTTTCACTGTGAATTGAAGGATAAAAACCTTTATCAATCTTGCCTTCAAGAATTATATGAAAATAATGATGCGCACAGAAATAGCAATTCAAAAAAAGATTTTGTACACCTTTTTTTGAATGATATTATTTTTTACCAACGCCCTCTAAAAAGCAAAACTTCATTAATCAGTAACTGCAAGTTTGAAAGCAGAACATTTATAAAAGATGGCAAGTTGGAAATACAACCAATAAAATGTATTGCAAAATCACACCCTTTATTTCAGGAATTTAGACTTTGGAAATGGCTTCAAAGTTTGCGCATTTATAAAAGAGGGCAACCTGATGATATAGAAGTTACTGGAGAATTGTTGGCATCTGAAGAAGACTGGATAAATTTATTTGATTTTTTAAATGATAGGAAAGAAATTGACCAAAAAGCGTTAATAAAGTTTTTCAAAAAAAGCGAAGCTAATTATCGCTGGAATTATGTGGAGGATAAAAGTTACCCATGTAACGAAACAAGGGCCTTGATTTTATTACGAATTACTAAAACAGAAACAGTATCAAAAGATTTTTTAACTCAGGAAAACGAGGAAGCATTATGGCATATTCTATATTCCGTAGAAGATAAAATTGATATTGAAAAGGCATTAAAAACCTTTGCTGAAAAGAAAGAGTTAGGAAATGATTTTGTTGAGAGCTTCAAAAAAACCCCCACATTTAAAAAGGAATATGGCGCTTATTCAGCCAAAGCTATCAAGAAACTGTTACCATTAATGCGTTTAGGTAAATATTGGCATGCAGAAGATATTCATCCGCAAGCAAAAGATAGAATAGACAAAATTATAAATGCTGAATTTGATGAAAAAATCAGAAACAGAGTAAGAGAAAAATCAATAAATCTTACAGATATAACGCATTTTCAGAATTTACCAGAATGGCTCGCTTCATATATCATTTATGACCGTCATTCCGAAGATGAAAAATCAGATCAATGGAAAACAGCAGATAAGATTGAACTTTTGCAACAACACAGTTTACGTAATCCTATTGTAGAGCAGGTAATTAATGAAACTTTGCAAGTGGTACGTGATATATGGAAAAGGTATGGCAATGGAGAGGCGAATTTCTTTAATGAAATACATATAGAACTTGGTCGTGAAATGAAGAATCCCGCAAAGAAGCGCGAACAAATGACAAATCAAATAAGTGAAAATGAGAATACCAATCTTAGGATAAAGGCATTATTGGCGGAATTACTAAACGATGGGGAAACAGAAAATGTAAGACCTTACTCACCCTCACAGCAGGAAATTTTGAAAATTTATGAGGAAGGGGTTTTAAGCGCAGAAGATGGGAATATACCTGATGAAATTTTAAAGATTTCTAAGCAATCTCAACCTACTTCTTCAGAATTAATTCGTTATAAACTTTGGTTGCAACAAAAATACAGATCACCTTATACCGGTAGTATTATCCCTTTAAATAAGCTTTTTACAAGAGAATATGATATTGAACATATTATACCACAATCAAGGTATTTTGATGACTCCTTTAGCAATAAAGTAATTTGTGAAACTGAAATAAACACACTTAAAGATAAGTTGCTGGGCCTTGAATTTATTAATAAAAAGGGGGGAGAGATAGTACAGCTAAGCTTCGGAAGAACTGCTACTATATTCACACTTGAACAATATGAAGATTTTGTAAAAAATCATTATAGTAAAAGTCGTAGTAAAATGAAACGACTTTTAATGAATGATATTCCTGAATCATTTATACAAAGACAATTAAATGATAGCCGCTACATAAGTAAAGTTGTAAAAAATTTGATGAGCAATATTGTTCGTGAAGATGATGAACAAGAGTCGATTTCTAAAAATGTAATTGTCAGTAATGGCACAATAACATCCATACTCAAACAAGATTGGGGCTTACACGATGTATGGAATGACATCATTACTCCAAGGTTTGAACGTTTGAATATGTTAACAGGCAGTTTAGATTTTGGGGAATGGACAAATAAAGAAGGCAAAAGAGTTTTTCAAACAAAGATGCCGATTGAATTACAAAAAGGCTTTAACAAGAAACGAATTGATCATCGCCATCATGCTTTAGATGCGATTATTATTGCTTGCCTTAGTCGAAGCCATGTTAACTATCTAAATAATGAAAGTGCTTTAGGTAAAAACACTAAAGAAGAAAAGGAAAATAAGAGATATGATTTAAAGCATAAACTATGTTTTAAAAAGTATGATGATTCAATGCAAAATTACAAATGGGTATTTTATAAGCCTTGGGAAACTTTCACGCAAGAAGCAAGAGATGAGTTGGCTAATATTATAATAAGCTTTAAACAAAATTTACGTGTAATTAATAAATCAGTTAATCATTACCAGGCATGGAAAAAAGATGAAAGCGGTAATAATACAAAAGAGATTGTAAAACAAACAATTGGCGATAATTGGGCCATCCGTAAGCCTATGCACAAAGATACAGTGGCAGGTTTAGTACAGTTACAATTTAAAAAAATTGTATCCTTATCTATAGCATTAGATAATTGGGAATGTATCGTTAACAAAGATTTAAGGAAATATATCAAAGAATTGGTTCTTCAAAATGGCGATAAAAAGCAACTTATTAAGTATTTTAAAGAAAATAACAATAAATGGAATGATATAGATATTTCAAGAATTGAGATTTTTTATTTGGACAACGAAAATGTTGCATCAAGGGTAACAGTTGATGAAAGTTTTGGTTCGTCTAAAATTAAAAATATTACAGATACCGGCATTCAAAAAATAATGTTGAATCATTTACATAAGTATAATGAGATTAAAAACGAAAAAATAATTGAGTATCCAGAATTAGCATTTTCACCTGATGGATTAGAAGAATTAAACAAAAATATAGTTCAATTGAATAACGGCAAACAACATCAACCTATTTTTAAAGTACGCACTTATGAGCCCAAAGGGAATAAGTTTACAATTGGAACAAAAGGCAATAAAAAAGACAAATACGTTGAGGCAGCAAAAGGAACAAATTTATTTTTTGCGATTTATCAAGATGAATATGGTAAAAGAAGCTATGATACTATCCCATTAAATGTTGTAATAGAAAGACAGAAGCAAGGATTAACCCCTGTCCCAGAAGTGAATATTGAAAATCATCGTCTTTTATTTTACCTATCACCAAATGACTTGGTTTATTTACCTAATGAAGAAGAAAAAGAAAACCATGCATTAAATAATAATCAAGCTACAATGATTTATAAATTTATTGATGGTGCAGGCACAACAGCAAACTTTATCCCCTATTATAGTGCAAATACTATATTTAATATCCCATTTAAAGAGCAAGAAAAATTAAAAATCAAATACCCAATTCAAAATGAATATGGCGTTGGAAGCCCACAATCAAAGAATCAGAAATCTATTAATGGAATAATGATTAAAGATGTTTGCATCAAATTAAAAGTTGACCGCTTAGGAGATATTAATCCAATTTTTAAAGGAACACTATGATCAAACGCACCCTCTATTTCGGCAATCCGGCTTACCTTAGCAAGCGCAATGAACAATTATTGATAGAAGTGCCCGACGCGCCTGTCAGGCTCGGCGAGAAGGATAATAAACGATCGGTCCCGGTAGAGGATATTGGCATAGTTATATTAGACAACCAGCAAATTACCATTACCCAGGCTGCTATGGCCGCGCTATTGAAAAACAATGCCGCTATTATTACCTGCGATGATACCCACCACCCTGTTGGGTTGTTTATGCCTTTGGACGGGCACGATATACAGAGCGAACGTTTCCGCCATCAAATTACCGCCACCGAGCCGCTTAAAAAGCAATTATGGCAGCAAACGGTAAGCGCCAAAATATTAAACCAGGCCGCTGTATTAAGTGGCAGGGGAATAGAAGTTGAGAACCTGCTGCGCTGGGCAAAAAGTGTACGGTCAGGCGATCCGGATAATTTTGAAGGCCGGGCCGCGGCTTATTATTGGCGGTATTTGTTTGGGGTTGATCTGAATTTTTTCCGCCGGCGTGAAGGCGAACCGCCTAATAACCTGCTTAATTATGGCTATGCTATATTGCGGGCCATGGTGGCCCGTGGGCTGGTATCGTCGGGGTTGCTGCCCACATTGGGTATTCATCACCGTAATAAATACAATGCCTATTGCCTGGCCGATGATATTATGGAGCCTTACCGGCCTTATGTTGATAAAATGGTATGCGAGATATTGGACGACGGCGAAGATTTTGATTTTATAACTACCGAACTGAAAGCGCGTTTATTAGGGATTGCTACAGTGGACGTACATATTGAAAAAGAGAGCAGCCCGCTAATGGTGGGCTTACAGCGTACTACCGCTTCGCTGGCTAAATGTTATGAAACAACGAGCCGTAAAATATTATACCCGCTTATACCAATGCCGGGAAGTAGAAAGTCTGAAGTCGGTAGCCCTAAGTAAAAACTTTATTTATAAAGTAAGGCTAAGATTGACCCAAGACTTTGGACTATAGACTTATGACTTAATAATACCATGCGTTTTAATGAATATCGCATTTTGTGGATACTTGTATTGTTTGACCTACCCACCGAAACTAAAAAGGATCGGAAGCTTTACGCCAGGTTTCGGAAAGATATTATGGCAGATGGTTTTGGTATGTTCCAGTTTTCGATTTATTTGCGCCATTGCAGCAGCCGCGAAAATGCCGATGTGCATATTAAACGGGTAAAAAAACTATTGCCGCCAAAAGGGAATGTCGGAATTTTAACCGTCACGGATAAACAATTTGGCATGATGGAACTTTTTTATGGCAAAGAGCAAAAGGAATTGCCCAGCACGCCACAACAATTAGAACTGTTTTAATGAAAAAGCCCGATGGTTTTTATGAAATCATCGGGCAATTTTTTTCTTTGTATTTTTTGCTATAAACAACTAACAATCAATGCAATAAACAGGGGTATGTTGTGTTTAAATATAGCAAAGAACAAATCTGAAAGCAAATCACAACGAATACACCAACAACCAAAACGATAAAGGAGTTGTGTTTAAATATAGCAAAGAACAAATCTGAAAGCAAATCACAACCGGGTAATGTAGATATATTATCGGCATTTAGTTGTGTTTAAATATAGCAAAGAACAAATCTGAAAGCAAATCACAACGCGTTGTAACCGGCAATGAATCCTTCTTTTGTTGTGTTTAAATATAGCAAAGAACAAATCTGAAAGCAAATCACAACTCAAACGTTGCTCCTTTGGTTCGGCTAAGGTTGTGTTTAAATATAGCAAAGAACAAATCTGAAAGCAAATCACAACAACGCTAATGCGCAAAGCAAAACGCCTGTTGTTGTGTTTAAATATAGCAAAGAACAAATCTGAAAGCAAATCACAACGGGTCTGAATTTGCTACGTTATTTATCGCCGTTGTGTTTAAATATAGCAAAGAACAAATCTGAAAGCAAATCACAACTATGTTTTAGTGCTATCCTTTCCCGTAAAAGTTGTGTTTAAATATAGCAAAGAACAAATCTGAAAGCAAATCACAACTACTCATCTGCCAGGTATTTAGGGTCTAAAGTTGTGTTTAAATATAGCAAAGAACAAATCTGAAAGCAAATCACAACGGTTAATGGGGGTTAAACAAATTCGCCTTGGTTGTGTTTAAATATAGCAAAGAACAAATCTGAAAGCAAATCACAACTGCAGTATGCCAACTATGATATATTGCAAAGTTGTGTTTAAATATAGCAAAGAACAAATCTGAAAGCAAATCACAACTACACTTCGTAGGTGATGCTCATTCATTTTTCATGATATTTTCGAGTATTTCTTGGGTTAGCCCCCGTTCGGCCATTTTATCCCGCAGTTGATCCAGGTACTGAATAAATGCCTCTTTATCGTAATCATCCACCTCCAATACAATTCTTTCCATGATCCAATTTCTAAGCTTTTACCAAATATACCAAACATTCTATAATCTTTAAAAATTACACTTATTTCCTTACTCCATACGCCTGTCATTTTGCGAAACTCCTTCTTTCCCTTCCCCAAATGTCATTAAGTTGAGGAATTTATACTTAAAAAATGACTGGCCCATCGGGCCTACCCCTTTGTAGCTATATCAACAATAACATTTTTTGCGCCTTAGGCGCTACCCTTCGCCAATGGGCATTATCAGCCTGTCAATTTAGGGTTGTACCTACGGCACAATTTTATTTTTTACTTTTTTTTCTACAAAGGGGTAGGCCCGATGGGCCATAGAAATATTTTTTATAGAAAACCTATTCCTCCTTAACTAACTTAATGACATTGCACACGCCCAAGAGCGGGAGTCGCACGGAGGCCGTTTTTCAGTTTGCAGTTTTAAGTGGGCAGTTGGCAGTTCTATCATTTTGCGAAACCCCTTCCTGCCCTTCCCAAGGGAAGGAATCGCACGGGGCCGTTGCTTTTCAGTTTGCAGTTTTGAGTGGGCGGTTGGCAGTCCTATCATTTTGCGAAACCCCTTCCTTCCCTTCCCAAGGGAAGGAATCGCACGGGGCCGTTGCTTTTCAGTTTGCAGTTTTGAGTGGGCAGTTGGCAGTTCTGTCGCTCCGCAAACCCTTTCCCTTATCGCACAGAGGCCGCTTTTCAGTTTGCAGTTTTGAGTGGGCAGTTGGCAGTTCTATCATTTTGCGAAACCCCTTCCTGCACCTTCCCGAAAGCAGGAATCGCACGGAGGAAATGAATTGTGGCACGAGGCATTTAAATGGGCCCGGGAAGTGTGGTGATAGCTTTTTAAGGCTGCTTGAAGTGCTGCTTAGGCCACATGAGGCAGCTTTAAAATAATGTTTTTAACCTTTGAATGCTGCGCCGGGTTGGTGATTTGGTGCGTTATTTTGGCGTTGCGCCACTTTCATTTAACCGCTTTACAGGTAGCTTTTTAGCTATAGCAAGCCGCATAAACAGTATGTTTTGAAAAGTGGTTATTTTTTTGTATCTTTAAGTAGCAAGGCGCATTTCTGCAGGTTTACAATGGCTTTTTCAGCCTATTTTTTTTGCAAAAAACATGAAAAAAAAATAATGTCGGATTTTTCCCGGATTTTTTGGGGTAAACGCATTAAAATATTGGTTTACGTCGATGCATGTGCGTAAAGGCCTTTGCCCGCATACGCTTCGACGGGGCTCAGCGTGACAACGCTCTTATGTTATTCACCAACTCGCCAACCGCCCTGCTCCACGCAACGTCAATTCCTCCTGCCGGGAAGGGGTTTTGGTTTTATAGAGTCGAGTTCGGCCATTGTCCAGCCTTTGGTGCGGCCGGCCAGTTCGTCCCTTACGCGTTTTACGTCGGCGGGTTTAACGGTTGGGGCCTTGTTGCCAAAGTCGTTACGGATATAGCTTAGCGCCGAGGCGATGTATTCATCATCGTTGCCGCCAAGCGGGGGCATTACATCGGGGTATTTTTTACCATCAATCGGGCCGCTTAATCCCAGCAGCAATATCCTGATCAGTTTATCGGGGTTGCCGTTCACATCTTTGGCCCCGGCAAGTATGGGGGCCGTCATGCCCGTGCCGCCAATGGTTACACCTTTGCCATCCATACCATGACAGGTAGCGCAAAGCTGCTTAAATATCAGGGCACCCTGGGTTACCAGTTTGCGGTCGGCTTCGCGCATTAAGCGTTCGGTACGCGCAATTTCGGCTTTAGCTTCCAAATTAGCCTGGTAAACCCTGTTTGATTGCACTAATACCTCGTTATTGGGGTTATGGCTCAGCAGGTAACTGATAACCGCCTGCGCTTTTTCGGATGGGTTATACCGCATGGATAACGAGAGCTGAAAACGGACATCGGGGCTTGGGTCGTCTTTTAAAGCGGCTAACTGGTCAACCACCTCTGTATGTGTTTTCATGAGGTCCTCGCCTATCCAAACCGCTGTTTTGCGCACCTGCGGGTCATTATCCTTGAGGGCACGGGCAAAGGTTTCAATATCCAGCGCATTGAGCCCGTTTAAGGTCCACAAGGCATGGATGCGGGCCAGTTGATTAGGCGAACTTACCGCCATAGTTTTTAACGCCGGGACTACAGATTGGTCGTCGCGAAGCACCAGTTCTTTTTGGGCATTGTCGCGCCACCAGCCGTTGGGATGGCTTAGGTAAGTGACAAGTTGCGCGCTGGTTTCGTCCAGCATACGCGGGCGGGCCTTATCGGGTTTAAAACCGTCATGCACCAGGCGGTAGATGCGGCCACGGCCAATGTTCTTTTCCAGCCCTTTGCGTAATATTTGGGGGCGCAGGTAGCTGCCGGTACGCGTCCAGTTGCTTTCCTGTATAATGCCGTGGTACATATCCACAATATACATACAGCCATCGGGCCCGGTTACGGTATTAACCGGGCGGAAATTCATATCGCTTGATGCCAAAAACTCCTGCTTATCATAAGCGTTAACCAGGGTTATTTTACCATCGGTATTGATCACTTTGGCCCTGCGTATCAAACGGCCAACGGGCTCGGGAATAAACAGGTCGCCGCTGGCATCAGCAGGCAGTTTATCTCCCCGGTAAATGGACTGACCGGCGCAGGCGGTAAAATGGTTAAGGGTGCTATCGGCACGTAACCGCAGTAAACCGCCCTGCACATCGGGTGTGGCAATAATGGGCCATACCGCCTGGAATGCTTCGTTATACTGATCTTTAAAGTCAAAGCGCCCGTACGAGGGGTTTTGCTGAAAGTTCAAAGCGGGGGTTTCGCTGCCGGCCTGCGAGAAAAACAGGCGTCCATAATTATCATTGGTTAAACCCCATTGCCCGCCCGGCGGTTCGCGCAGCGAATCGGGGGTGAGTTTGTTAGCCTTAAAATTGTAGGTGTAGCGTACCTGGTCAACCGTTACATAGATGCGGTTATCCAGGTTCCACATCAGGCCGCTTTTTTGGTGTTCGAGGTTCTTGTTGTCTATAGTTTCGTTCTTATAAACCAGTTTCTTTACATCGGCCCTGCCGTCGCCATTGGTATCTTCATAGCTATAAATATTGTTGGAGTTGGTTTCGCTTACCAGTAAGCGGTGACCCACGGTAAGCATCATGCGGGGCAGAACCAGGCTATCAATAAATATGGTGGCCTTATCCATTACGCCATCGCCGTTGGTATCTTCCAGTCGTTTGATGGTACATAGTTTAGCGCCCTCGCCGGTGCCATCCACGTTTACCATATAGGTGAGCATTTCGGCCACGTACATAACGCCATTGCCATCCCAAACAATGGCAACCGGCTCGCTTACCATAGGTTCGCTGGCTACCAGTTGCAGGTGATAACCTTTGGGCAGGTACATGTGTTTCAGGCTTTCCTGGGGCGACATTGGCGCCGGGTCGGGATGCGGGTTTACCAAAATGCGGCCTGTTGCGTCACGCTGTACCGGGTATTGCGTTACCTTACAGGTATATAACAGGATAGCTATACCCAATACCGTTAATAGCCATTGCCTGCTTTTTTTCATTTGCCGGCATATTTTTTACCCATGGCGTATTTGATGCCGCCTAATAAATGTTGGAGGAAAAGCGGGTCGGAATAAGATTCATCGGTATGACCAAGCGCGGTATAAAATGATCTTCCGCCATCAAAATTGTGATACCATGCTATAGGGTGATCTGCCCCCATTTTTATACCGGGGGTTTTCCCGTAGTCGAGGGTACTTTCATCCAATTTCAATAAAATATGGAGGTCTTTCGCCATCCATTTAAAGTGGTACCACTCATCAAATTTTTTCCACTGACGGGGTAAGAAACTGGTGGATATATTGGAAGAATCAACCAAATCAACAACCGCATTCTGCTGAGCTGGGTGCGCTTTAAAATAGGCGCCTACCAAATCGCCGTACCATTGCCAGTCGTACTCAAAATCGGTAGCGGCATGTATGCCCACAAAACCACCGCCTGAGTGGATATAGTGCTTTAAGGCTTCTTTTTCGGTCGAGTCCCTGAAAACGCCTGTACCTGTAGGGCTTAAAAATATCAGCGCGGCGTATTGTTTTAAGTTTGAGGTAGTAAATTTGGTGACATCGGTAGTGGTGTCCACATCAAACTTATTTTCGGCACCCAACTTTTGGATAGCTACAATGCCGGCCGCTATTGATTGATGGTGATAACCCGCCGTTTTACAAAATATAAGCACTTTGGGGGTTTTTGCCCATGCAAGGCTGGTGCTGCAAATTAATAACATTGCCACAACCCATAAAGCGGCTGAGTTTATTGGGCAATTATTGCGGGTGTGGTTTTTCATTTTATTACAAAGTTAAATTGGCTGGTTTATAATAACTTAAATCAAATATACTACCCGTATCAGCAGTAACTCAATTTTATTTAAGCGACAATATATATTCTACCATTTTTTTAGCATCGGCAGGCAATATGCCGGGGTGCGGCGACATAGCCACAGGCCCCCATACCCCACTGCCACCACTTACCACTTTTTTGGTAAGCAACGCATAATTGGCTTCAGATGCCGGGTATTTTTTAGCTACATCGAGGTAAGCCGGGCCAACTAATTTGGTATCAATTTTATGGCAGGCAAGGCAATCGGCTTTTGAAATCAGTTCTTTACCTGCTGCCAGAGTAGCCGCGCTTGGTTTATTAATAACAGTGGTTGTTTTGGTTACTGTTTTACGGGGAGTAACCACCTTTTTTACCTGTGTTTGCGCAAATGCATAATTAGTTAGCAGTATGGCGATAAATGTACTTGCTATGAGCAATGTTTTTTTCATAATGTAGTGCGGGATATTATTTTTATTGTACTGACAGCAAACATAATAAATAGCTAATTAAAATCAACAATCGGTTGTTATAAAACAGATTAAAAGAATTAAAAATATGAACCTCCTCCCCTCCATGTTTGCGGACAACAGGAGGAGAGGAAAATTAAACATATCTGCATACACAAAAAAAAGGCCGAAGCTATGTGCCCCGGCCTTGTAAATATTGCAGATGATTATTGATCTAATTTACCTTTTCGAGCGAGGAAGCACCAGATTTATCATTGTTTACAGTAGTGGGGTTACCCCTGTATTTGATGTGCGACGCGCCGCTGCTATGTACGTTCAGCGTATTTAGTACATTAATATCGCATTTGCTTGCGCCCGAGGTTTCAATATTATAGTTACCCACTACAAAATCAAATGCTTCTATTTTACCTACACCGCTAAGGTCAACGCTATGTGAAGTAGCCTGGCCGGTTAAATTCATTTTGGTAGCGCCGCTCCCTTCGGTACTTACGTTGGCGGCATTAAGGTCCATAGTAATTTTTGTAGCGCCGGATAAGCCGAAATGCATATCCCCGGCATTTATTTTACCGTCAGACGTAACACTTACCGCGCCCGATGCATCAACTTCTTTAATATCGCGGATGCCTACACTCACGGTCAACTCGCCGCTGCTGCAAAGGCTCCGCTTGGAATAGATGCGCAATTTGCCATTGTTAACTTCTGTTTTGATATATTTCAACAGGTTATCGTCGGCGTTAATAGTTAATGATGATGAGCTATCCTGCTTTAAGGTTACCTTGAATTCGCCCGAAATATCAATTTTTGTAAAATCGCTTACCTTTCTTGTTTCGGTAGTTTGGTTCCCCGAACCGTGGACGCAGTTTAACCTGCATGAAGATAATAGTATAACAGAAATGCCTGCAAAGCCTATCATTAGGCTTAAAATTGTTTTTTTCATGGTTTGATTTGGTTTATGAGTAGTAGTTTTTGATCATGTTATTATTTGACGCTTTAAAGGCAAATAAAGTTACATAAAAAAAGGACTATCATTTACAACGATAGTCCTCCATTATATATATATGATTGGGTGTTATTTTTAAAGTGCTACCACATCATCAGTTTGTTGATGCTGGTGTTCTTTTACAACTTGTGTTGGGGTTGTTTTAGTTTCGGTAGTATTCATGGCAACCAGTTCGGTACGGTTAACGGTTGATGAGTTGCTATAGGTTAAGTTATATTCGGTGATGCTGCCTGTTAAATCGGCTTTAGCATGGTCATTTACAGTAATGTTAGCAGCATAGTTATCTAAGTTTAAACCTGCGTAAGCGTTGTTATATAAGTTAACGGTTAAGTCGATTATTGAAAGCCTGCCGTCTGATTTTACAGAGGCGTTATCATAAGCGGCTATTGAGCGTAAATCAGTTGCGGTAACATATACTACCAGTTTTTCGGCTTTATATGATGATATGCGTAAAACGCCGTTTTCATCCTGTACCAACGCGCTTTCGGCGTAGTAGTTGTTATTTATTGTTACTTCGTCTTTGTTGCCGCTGGCAATATAAACTTCTACGTTTCCGCGAACTTCAATTTTGTTGATGTTGCCGATATGGGTTAATGTAGTTTCTACATTGTTTTTTGTGGTTGCATAAGTGGAGCTTACTGTTCCTGTTATTAAAGTTGCAACTGTGGCGAGGGTTAAAATTATAGTTTTCATTGTCTTATTATTTTGATTGTCAATTATTTGAGTTTTTTCTATTTTCTAAATACACCTATAAGACCCCCCTAAATAATAAACGTTACAGCCAATATTGGTCTAATAGATGTGTACCCGGTTTTTGTCGGTGAACGGCGGTTTTTTGGGGATGAAAAGCGGAAGAATTTTTTGAGGATGGATGATTATCAACAACATATTATGCGTCATTGCGAGGAACGAAGCAATCTCTGCACATGCAAAGCGGCATGCAAGTTCACCGCCTGTCTCATTAGAGATTGCTTCGTTCCTACCCATGACGTGTTGTATTTTACATGTCATTTCAGCTTCAGAACCCCTCGGGGTTTTATTACTAGCAATGACGTTTCTTTTTTGCTTTTTATGGAAGCGTTGAGGGACACCCCGTTTAAAAAACTCCGCAGGTCGGATGGGGCCTGCACAAAAAAGGCCGTCATTATTATAATGACAGCCTATTAAATTGAGCTAAAGTATAGCGGGTATTATTTATCGGGTATTAGCTATTTACAATTTCGCCAACGGTATGGTGCCTGTGTATTGGGGCATGGCGCGGAGTTGTTTTAGTTTCGGTAGCGTTCATGGCAACCAGTTCAGACCGGTTAACTGTTGATGAATTGCTGTAGGTTAAGTTATATTCGGTAATGCTACCTGTTAAATCAGCTTTAGCCTGGTCGTTAGCAGTAATGTTGGCCGCATAGTTATCTAAGTTTAAACCTGCGTAAGCATTGTTATATAAGTTAACGGTAAGGTCGATGAGGGAAAGTTTACCGTCAGATTTTACAGAGGCGTTATCATATGCGGCTATTGAGCGCAGATCGGTAACAGTGACATAAACGATCAGCTTTTCGGCTTTGTATGATGATATGCGTAAAACGCCGTCTTCATCCTGTACCAGGGCGTTTTCTGTATAATAGTTGTTGTTTACTTTTACTTCGTCTTTATCACCGTTGGCCACCAAAACTTCTACGTTTCCGTGTACTTCAATTTTGTTGATATTGCCAACGTTGGTTAAAGTTGTTTCGATATTCTTAGCAGTTGCATAAGAGAAATTTACAGTTGTTAATACGGCTACTACAATTGTGATCAGGGTTAAAATTACTTTTTTCATTATTTTATTTTTTTGATTGTCAGCTATTTGAGTTTCTATTTTTTTAAACACATCCATCTGACTGTGATAAATCAAAAAAGTTAATTGGCAAATTTGCGTAATAGACACACGCTGTGTTCTTTAAGACCAACGGCGGTTTTTAATCGACCAACACGGGGTGAAAAATTGTGGTTGTAAGCAGAGAATGGTGTTTTGTGAGAGGGATGAGGCCGTTTATGGCCTATATATAATACTTTTCGCCGTTAAACTTTATTTTTCCGGCATCTAATAATAAGCGTATGGTTTCTATCTTCTCTTTTTCGACACCGGTTTTAATAGCGGTTATTAGTGAGCCTATATCCGCAGGCGCGTTACTTAACATTTCGGCTATCTCATTGGTGATGACATCCACCACTTCGCCGACATTTTTTTGGCGTTTTTCATCGAGGCATATATCACAAATACCACATTTGCCGACGTGGGGCTCATCAAAATAGGCTAACAGCATTTGGCTGCGGCATTTTTTGTGCACGGCATAGGCGAACACTGCTTCCATTTTTTTGAGGTAGGTGGCTTTGCGCTCCTCAATATAACGCTTATTAATAAACACGTTATTGGCATGCTGCCTTGCCTTTATATAAGTAACCTGCGGATTATCGTTTTGAGGCAGATAGTTTAATATATTAAACTCCTGCAATTGCTTTAAACCCTCAATTACCTGCTGCACGCTCATGTGGGTACGCCTTGCCACGTCAAACTCCCTTAAGCGCACATAATTTTCAAACGCGCCGCCATACGAGCGTAAAAGGGTTTTAATAAACAGGTCCCATCCCCTATTCTGTATCTGGAAATTATAAAGCGCCTCATTTTGTACCTCGAACCTAAAACGCGAAGGCAAAAAAACACTTTCATTAAAAGCCAGGTATTCGTCCTGCTCTAAAAACTTTAGGGCATTAAGGGTCTTTATTGCATCCAGTTTAAACTTCGAACAAAAGTCACCCAGGTCAAGATCAAAGCTCAAACCTTCGCCTGCGCCATAGGCTAACTGGTAATAATTGGCTAAATAATGATAAACCAACTTAATCTCGTCAACCAAAGGGAAATTAAGCACAAACATTTTTTCCTGCCGTAGCCGGTCGGGGTAATTGTATAGTAATACGGTATAGGCTTTTTGCTCATCGCGCCCGGCCCTGCCCGCTTCCTGGTAATAAGCTTCCAGGCTATCGGGCATATCTTTATGTATCACAAAGCGTACATCGGGCTTATCAATGCCCATCCCAAAGGCATTGGTGGCTACAATAACCCGTATCTTATTGTTTTTCCAGTTCTCCTGTTTTTTTGAACGTTCGTCTGAGCTTAAACCCGCATGGTAATAATCGGCAGAGATACCATTATCGCTGTAAAATTTGGCTATTTCGGCACATTCTTTCCTGCTCCGTAAATAAACTATCCCGCTGCCCTTCACGCCTTTGGCAATATCCAACATTTTTTGGAGTTTGCTCTCGGTATGCTGCACCACGTAGCTGATGTTTCGCCGTTCAAAGCTTTGCTGAAAAACGACACCGCTCTTAAACTGCAATTTTTCCTGTATATCTTCCCGCGCATCGGCAGTAGCTGTAGCCGTTAGTGCTAATACAGGCACGGCGGGGTGCAGTTCCCTGATATCAGCTATATGTAAGTACGGCGGCCTGAAATCATACCCCCATTGCGATATACAATGCGCTTCATCAACCGCAATTAAATTTACGTTCATGTATTTGATACGCTCGTGCACCAGTTCAGATAGTAAACGCTCGGGCGACAGGTACAGAAACTTTATTGGCCCATAAATGCAATTATCAAGCGCTATATCAATTTCGCGTTTGCCCATGCCCGATGTTATAGCAATGGCCTCAATACCTTTAGCTTTCAGGTTCTCAACCTGGTCTTTCATCAAAGCAATAAGGGGCGATATAACCAAACATATCCCCTCTTTAGCCAATGCAGGCACCTGGAAACATACCGATTTACCACCGCCGGTTGGCAACAGCGCCAGCGTATCATGCCCCAACAGTACAGACGTAATGATATCCTCCTGCATCGGGCGGAAAGCGTCATGGTTCCAGTATTGCTTTAATATTTCCTGTATGGTCATTCTTGAATTTCGGAATTCGGATTTACGATTTCGGATTTAGCACTATCGATTTATCCGATCGATCATTGCGAAAATTGAAAAAATAAATGACATTCTGTAAAGATAAATCCGAAATTGAACATTCGAAATTCGAAATAAAACAACTCAATAGTTTTAACTTCGCAGTATAAACAATAATTTAATGAAGCCTATATACATCGTTCTTATCCTGATAATAGTTGGTTTTAATGCCCACGCCCAAAAATGGAATGTAGAAAACTCTCCCTCCCCCTCAAAAAAGGTAACCATTACTACCGATGAAGGCACCTGGATGGATCTGGATGTGAGCCCCGATGGTAAAAGCATTGTATTTGACCTGCTGGGCGATATATACACCATACCCGTTACCGGCGGCAAAGCAACCTTATTGGCAGGCGGCAAGGCATGGGAGGTACAGCCCCGATACAGCCCCGATGGTAAACTGATCTCCTATACCAGCGATAAGGACGGCGGCGACAACATTTGGCTTATGAACAGCGATGGCAGCAATAAACATCCACTAACCAAAGAGAATTTCAGGCTGTTAAACAACGCTTCATGGACACCTGATGGCCAATACGTGGTAGCCCGTAAGCATTTTACAGGTTTCCGATCACTTGGCGCGGGCGAAATGTGGCTATACCATAAAAATGGCGGCGATGGCATTCAGTTAACTAAACGCAAAAACGACCAGCAAGATGCAGGCGAACCAACGGCATCGCCTGATGGGAAGTATATTTACTGGAGCGAGGATGTTACCCCCGGGCCTGATTTTCAATACAACAAAGATCCTTATAAGGGCATATACGCCATTCAGCGCCTAAATCGCGAAACCGGGGATATTGAGACGGTTACCGGCGGGGCAGGTGGCGCCTGTCGCCCGCAGTTATCGCCTGACGGCCGATTATTGGCTTTTGTAAAGCGGGTGAGGTTAAAATCCGTTTTGTACCTGCATAATTTAAGCACCGGCGAGGAATGGCCGGTATATGATGACTTATCACATGACCAGCAGGAAACCTGGGCCATTTTTGGTGTGTATCCTAATTTTAGCTGGACACCCGACAGTAAGAATCTCATCTTTTATGCTAAAGGAAAAATTTGGAACTTAGATATAAACACGCTTACTGCCATAAAAATACCTTTCGAGGTTACGTCGCAGCAAACCATTACCGATGCGCTGCATTTTCCGCAAAAGGTTTTCCAGGATAATTTTGAAGTAAAGATGATAAGGCAGGTAACCACCTCACCCGATGGGAAACGGATTGCCTTTAATGCTGCAGGTTATATTTACACCAAAGACCTGCCCAAAGGCGAACCTGTACGTATTGACAGTTTAAACCACTTTGAATATGACCCGGCTTTTAGTCCGGATGGTAAATCATTGGTTTATGTGGATTGGACCGACGAATTAAAAGGGACTATCAATAAAATAGACCTCACCACACATCAAATAACACCGTTAACCCGCGAGAAAGGATTTTACTATACCCCAAAATTCTCCAACAAAGGCGATAAAGTAATTTACCGCAAAGGCGAAGGAAACGAAGTACTGGGCTATTCATTTGGTAAAAATCCGGGTATATATATCATACCCGATACCGGTGGCACAACAAAAATGGTGATCAATAATGGCATCAACCCTCAGTTTTCGACTGATGATTCAAAAATATATTACCAAAGCGGCGAGGATGGCAAAAAAGCTTTTAAGGTAATGGATATTAGCGGGGCCAACCAAAAAACGCTTTACACATCGACCTATGCCACGCAGTTTAACCCAAGCCCTGATGGTAAATGGATGGCGTTTACCGAGCTGTTTAACTGCTACCTAACGCCAATGGTGAACACGGGTACAGCGCAGGATCTTTCGGCAAGCAATAAGGCTATCCCATTAAGCAAGCTTACCCGCGATGCCGGCACGTACCTGCATTGGAGCAAAGACAGTAAGAAACTGGCATGGACACTGGGGCCAAAATATTTTACAAGAGATATCCGCAACGCATTCCCGTTTGCAAAGGGTGATACCGATAAGACCCCGGTTGTTGATACAGTGGGTATTGATATTGGCTTGAAATTAAAAACCGATGTGCCAACCGGGAAGATCGCTTTTAAAAATGCGCGTATCATCACCATGAAAGGCGATGAGGTAATTGAAAACGGCACTATTATTATTGATCGTAATAAGATTGAGAAAATTGGCAAAACCGCTGATATAAAAATACCCGACAGCGTAAAAACATACGACCTTACCGGTAAAACCATTATGCCGGGCATTGTTGATGTACACGCGCACCTGCACCCCAGCCCTGATGGCATATCGCCGCAACAGGACTGGAACTATTTTGCCAACCTGGCTTTTGGGGTAACTACCGCGCATGACCCCTCAACCAATACCGAAATGGTTTTTAGCCAGGCAGAAATGTTAAAGGCCGGGCGTATGGTAGGTCCGCGGGTTTATTCAACCGGCACTATCCTATATGGCGCCGATGGCGATTTCAAAGCCGTTATCAACGGCCTTGATGATGCACGCTCAAACCTGCGCAGGCTCAAAGACGTTGGCGCGTTCTCTGTAAAAAGCTATAACCAGCCCCGTCGCGAGCAGCGCCAGCAAATTATTGAGGCCGCCCGCGAATTGCAAATGGAAGTTGTGCCGGAGGGTGGTTCAACCTTTTTCACCAATATGAATATGATATTGGACGGGCATACCGGCATTGAGCATAATATACCTGTTTGGCCGGTGTATAAGGATGTGAAGAGTTTATGGAATGATAGCAAATCGGGCTACACCCCTACCCTCATTGTAAGCTATGGTACCCAGTTTGGCGAAACCTATTGGTATGATCGCACCGAGGTTTGGAAAAACGAACACCTGCTTAGCTTTACCCCGCAAGCCATCATTGATGCAAGGTCGCGCAGGAGGTCAACCTCCGAATATGGCGATTACGGCCATATCGAAGTGTCAAAATATGTAAGACAAATAGCCGATGGTGGCACAAAAGTAAATTTAGGCGCCCACGGGCAGCTACAGGGACTTGGTGCGCATTGGGAGCTGTGGATGTTAGCACAAGGCGGCATGACGCCGCTACAGGCCATACGGTGCGCTACTATTAACGGCGCATCTTACCTGGGTATGGATAAAGAAATTGGCTCGTTAGAAACGGGCAAACTGGCCGACCTTGTTGTTATGAATGACAATCCGCTGGATGATATACATAACAGCGATAAGATAAAGTACGTAATGCTTAACGGGCGGTTATATGATTCAGAAACGATGAATGAGATAGGTAACCACGAAAAGATACGCCTGCGTTTCTGGTGGCAGCTACCCCATGGCGATACCGTTAACCTGCCGGTTACCAATAAGGAAACTTATTTGTTTGGCAGCGAAGATGGGGAGAATTGATTTTTTGATTTCGGATGTCGGATGTTCGATTTCGGATTTAAGGTGTTCCAATTGAAAAGATGGAACACCTGGAACAGTTGGAACACTGACTCGTCCTGATTTTAGTTGACCAATTGTAAACCTATAGGCGCATAAGACCCTTATTTGAGTTAAAAGTATATATACTGAAATTTATTACCGGATATAATTCTGTTTAAGATCATGAAAAACATTAAAGATCATTCTTTCAGGCTTTCTGTTGGTTTACTCATTTTGATGAACCTGTTTTTTTCTGTTAGCTGCTATTCTCAAACAGTAAAGGAAGGCGCAACAGAAAAATGTTTGATTGTATCTGATATACATTTTAACCCGTTATACGGCACGCCAAAGGATACGACGCTTAAAAGAAAGCTACTAACATCATCAATTGATGAATGGAAAACATATTTTGAAAACTCAGCAGCGCAAAGCAACATCAACGCGACTTTATTATACCAGGATGCAAACTATGGCATCCTGCGATCGGCTTTAGACAATATGAAAACCCGGCTGCCGCATCCGGCCTTTATCATCATTGCGGGCGACTTTATCTGGCATGGCGCAAAGCCAGCCGATTCGGTATTGAAAAAGAAGACCATCCGGTTTATCGCCCAATTATTTAAGGAGCATTTTCCGGGTGTTACCATCATCCCGGCAATGGGCAATAACGATACTTACGGTGCCGATTACGCTCTTCAGGACGCCAAATTTTTAAATGATTTTGCAGATGCATGGGCGCCAAATCTTCCAAAAGGGCCAGCCAATGAATTAAAGGCGCAGGGATATTATACCTGTACAACCGGCAATTTGAAGGTTATTGTGTTCAACAGCGCCTTATTAAATTCGGGGACAAACTACCCGCAGGCCGATAACATGTTAAACTGGCTACAAGCTAATTTAGCCGATGCTAAAACTAAAAATGTGTGGCTGCTTACGCATATTCCGCCCGGTTTAAATGTATATAACAATTCAAATTTCTGGAATGCCGATCCTACCCAAACATTTATAAATACGGTGGTTAAATATGCATCAAAAGTTAAACTCAGCATAGCAAGCCATACGCATTTTAATGATTTCAGGGTGTTTTATAATTGGTCAAATGAACCAGTTTCGTACATGCGTATTGTGCCGTCCATTTGTTCAAATCATGGCAATAACCCATCATTTGAAATAGCCGAGTTTAACAGCGCAACAAGCCGAGTAACCCGCGAAACCAGTTATTACCTCAACTTAGCCGCTATACCAAAAGATGAGAGTGTAACGCAAGCCTTATGGGGCGATATCGTTACTTTGCCTGCAAGCCTTGAATTAGGTGAAATTAACGCACTGCATCTCTCTAAGTTTATGGATGACGCTAAGGCTGATAAGTCCCTTCTGTTAATTGACGATTACACGAAGTTTTATACAGTGGGCACCAATATAGATAGTTCAATAAGGATAAGCCGGGGCAGCTATTTGAAATATTTGAAGGCGGATTCATTGAAGGCAAAATAACCGGTTTTATTTATACCAAGATGTTAAAGTTTATTGAAATAACAACATACTGATAATCTGACAAATCCCATAAATCATGGTTCAGACAATCCCACAAAAAAAGCCCGCTTCTCAGCAGGCTTTCCAAAAAATCACACAATTTCTATTATCGTTTATCTATCTCCACATAGTCCTTATTCACATCGCCTACATATATCTGGCGCGGGCGGCCTATTGGCTCTTTGTTTTCTTTCATTTCTTTCCATTGGGCAATCCATCCAGGTAAACGGCCCAGGGCAAACAATACGGTAAACATATCAGTTGGGAAACCTAAGGCACGGTAAATGATACCGCTATAAAAGTCAACGTTAGGGTATAGTTTGCGCTCCACAAAGTATGGGTCTTTCAGTGCCACTTCTTCCAGCTTTTTGGCTATTTCAAGCACCTCGTCGTCAATACCTAATTTTTCTAAAATATCATCGCAGGCCTTTTTAATGATCTTGGCGCGCGGGTCGAAGTTTTTATATACCCGGTGACCAAATCCCATCAGGCGGAACGGATCGTTTTTATCTTTAGCTTTCTTTATCCACTTATCGGTATCACCGCCATCTTCTTTAATTTTCTCCAGCATCTCAATAACCGCCTGGTTGGCGCCGCCATGCAGCGGGCCCCACAAAGCCGATATACCTGCCGATACAGACGCGTAAATATTTGATTCGGACGAGCCAACAATACGCACAGTTGAGGTTGAGCAGTTTTGCTCATGATCTGCGTGTAATATTAACAGGGTGTTCATGGCGCTTACAATAACCGGGTCAATTTCAATTTGTTCGGTACGCTGCCCAAAAGTCATGTACAAAAAGTTGGTTACATAATCGTACCTGTTTTGCGGATATATAACCGGGTGGCCTAATGACTTTTTGTATATCCATGATACCACAGTGGTCATCTTAGCCAGCATTTTTATAATGCTCAGGTTAAGTTCCTCTTTGGTTTGGTTGGGTTTTAATGATTCAGGGTAAAAGGCAGACAATGAGCATACCAGCGATGATAGTTGCCCCATAGGGTGCGATTTTGACGGGAACCCGTCAAAAAACTTCTTCATATCCTCATGCACCAGCGTATGGCGGCTCACTTCATACTGAAAACTTTTTAATTGGTCGGCAGTTGGCAATTCGCCGTATATCAGCAAATAAGCAACTTCGATAAAACTCGATTTTTCGGCCAGCTGTTCTATAGGGTAACCACGGTACTTGAGTATGCCCAGCTCGCCATCTAAAAATGTAATAGCGCTTTTAGTAGCGCCGGTGTTTTTGTAACCAACATCAAGGGTAACATACCCGGTTAGATCTCTGAGTTTTGAAATATCAATGGCTTTCTCACCTTCAGTACCTTCAACTACCGGAAAGTCATACGTTTTATCACCAATTATTAGTTGTGCTGTTGCCGACATAGGGAATTTTGTATAGGCAACAAATATAAATAAATCTGTGTATTATTAACCTTTAATGTAGGTTTACTAATTGTAAAAAAATTGTGTTGTAACCCTATATATTAAAATAAATATATTGCATATATTCCAACACAAAACCGATTCAAAAAAATATCGATGGCGGCAAAATTTCAGATGGTATTATTAGTTACCAATCACCCCGGTATTTTCATGTATTTATTGCTGGCTGTATTAATAATTATGGCAACGGTGTTCTTTTTTGTCGCGCTAAACTATTGCAACAAGCTAAAAAAAGTGGCCGAAGAAAAGCGGGCAATGGATGCAAAAGATTATGATACCAGTCAGCAATTCAACTCATTAATAAATTCATTAAACGATATTATTTTTGAGTTTGATGAAAATAAAGTTTGCCTTAACGTTTGGTTTAATGATACAAAAGAACGTGTTATTGACCCTAAAGACACCGTTGGAAAAAAATTAGCCGAAGTTATAGGGCCCGAAAAAGCTAAAAAGTTTGATGATGCTTTAGATTATGTGATCAAAAACCGAGAAGCTACCTCGCTTGAATATATTTCTGATTTTGGCACCGGCGAGTGGTTCCTGGTAAAAATGACACCTGTATTTGATAGTAACGGCAATTACGCGTCGCGCATATCAGCCTCGTTGACCAATATATCCGAGCAGAAAAAGTATGCAAACGCTTTAATAGAGAACGAGCAACTACTATTAGAAGCCCAAATAATTGCAAAAACGGGCAACTGGTGGTACGACCATACCAATAAAGAAACCTATTGGTCAAACAATTTATACGCTATCTTAGAGATCGATGCCATCCCAGCGGGATATGCTGATAAATTGGACTACTACATCACCCTCGTACACCCCGAAGACCGCGAAAACACGTACCAGTATTTTAGGTCGTTGCATACCAAATTGGCCAATGATTATCATGAACATAAATTATTTACACCAAACGGCAACTTAAAGTATATTAAGGTTTTAAAGGGCGATTTGCTGGATGAAAACAATGCCTATCCTAAACGTATATCAGGCGTTATACAGGATATTACGGAAAGTAAATTAGCAGAAAAAGCGATAAAATTAAGCCGAACCGAATTGATAGAAGCGCAAACCATTGCTAAAATCGGTAATTGGAAATGGGATACCGACCGAAAAAAGATATCCTGGTCTGATGAAATAGCTAATATTTGTGAGTTTAAACAACTGGAAGCAAGCGAATATGGAACGATAAAGTTATTGCTGAAATATGTTGACAAGCACGATAAAATCATTATTCAGCACTTTTTAAAAAGTGTTAAAAGTATTAACAATTACTCGTTTGTGTTTCGCATTATCACTCCTTCAAAAAAAGTAAAATACCTGGGGATAATAGTTGGCAAACTAATTAAACGTGAGGATGGCAGCGCGCGAAAGATAATAGGCACCCTACAGGACATTACAAAACGTAAAGAGGCCGAAATAGCTTTTGAACAAACCGAAAACAAATATAAACTGGTATTAGAAACTATTAAACTGGCAGCGTTATCATTAGATAATAATGGTTACGTTACTTTTTGCAACCAATACCTGGCCAATTTATTAGGGTATAACCAGCAAGAAATTTTAGGCAAAAAATGGCTGGATTTTGTCCCCGAAAGTTCGAGGGAAATTCTTAAAGAATGGTATGCAAATAAATCTATTGAAGCACAATACGTTAACCCGGTAATTTGTCGTAATGGCGACCACCGCATCATTAGTTGGCAAAATACCGTGAGTTATGATGATAATGATGCTATAAAGGAAACTACGAGCATTGGCGAAGATATTACGGATCAGCAAAAGGCAACGCAGGAATTGATATATGCCAAGGAAATGGCCGAAAAAGCTTCGGAGTTTAAATCGGAATTTTTATCGATCATGAGCCACGAGATACGGACGCCTATGAACGCAGTAATTGGCACAACGAACCTGTTATTGAGCGAAGACCCAAAGCCCGAGCAATTGGAATACCTTAACATCCTTAAATTTTCGGCAGAAAACCTGCTGGCTATTATTAATGATATTTTAGATTACAATAAAATTGAAGCCGGTAAATTAGAACTGAATATTGGCCGGTTTAATATTTATCAGCTTTGCCAAAAAATTAAAAAATCATTTTTAGCTAAAGCGATTGAGAAACTATTAGAAATAGAATTGGTAATTGATAAAGATGTGCCCGAGCATGTACTGGGTGATCAGATGCGGCTAAGCCAGGTATTGAACAACCTGGTAAGTAACGCCGTTAAATTTACAAACAAGGGTAAGATCACTATCCGGCTGGAAATAGAGAAAATTGACAGAACATCGGTGACTATCCAATTTACGGTTACTGATACAGGTATAGGTATAGCTGCCGAAAATCTTCATGTGATATTTGATCCTTTTATGCAGGAGTCTCAATACATCAATAGCCATCCGGGTGGCACCGGCTTGGGTCTGGCTATTACTAAACGTTTAGTTGAGCTGCATCAAAGCAATATCCACGTTTTAAGCGAACTTGGCAAAGGCACTCAATTTATCTTTTCGATACCTTTTGAACTACCTGCGGATGATGCAAAACAATTAGCCCAGGCAGCAGACAACCTGCCATCGCTTAATTTATATGGTATGAACATATTGTTGGTGGATGACAATGCTTTGAACCTGCTTATAGCTTCAAATTTTTTAAAGAAATGGCAGGCAAATGTTGATGAAGCTTATAACGGTCAAATTGCGGTTGACATGGTTGACGCAAAACAGTATGACCTAATTATCATGGATCTGCAAATGCCGGTGATGGACGGTTTTGAAGCAACTAAACTCATTAAATTAGCCCATCCTCAACTACCGGTTATAGCCCTTACCGCCGATGCTATGCCCGAAACTTTTGCTAAAGCATTAGCTACCGGCATGAGCGATTACCTAACCAAACCCT
>Ga0206943_1069_pt1 | contig 25921 bp, 23 predicted proteins | sample Alteio_BWOrgHeat_7_FD_153243 | JGI IMG/M metagenome (GOLD analysis project Ga0206943, IMG submission 153243) | Enriched cells from forest soil in Barre Woods Harvard Forest LTER site, Petersham, Massachusetts, United States -... | ecosystem: Environmental > Terrestrial > Soil > Temperate forest > O... | reverse complement strand
ACGGTTCGTTTGCCTGGGGCGAGTGGGCTTATCGCGCTGCAGCTCGCGGTCGATAATTTCCGAAAAAGCGGCAAGGCGACGCCGCATGATGAGGTGGTGTCGATGCATCTCGCGCGCGTGCTGACCGGCGGCGATACGGACATCACGCAGGAAATTTCGGAGCAGCAATTGCTGGATCTCGAACATGATATGTTCATGGAACTCGTGCACACCAAAGCCACCCGAGACCGCATCGCGCATATGCTGAATACCTCCAAACCGTTGAGGAATTAATGGCGAATGATATAGCAGCATCTGAATCGTTGATCGAAGCGCATCACTCGGTAGAACCGCTGAGGTTATACTCAAAACATCTGGTCGTCCTTGAAAATCCTATATCGAATAGCCCCGTCGCCGCTGTAATTATGACCCATAATGATGCTACCAATAGGGGCATTCTTTCACGGGCGAGGTTGAATACATTGATGCTGGTTCCAAGGACTGAATTTAATGAGGCGAATGGAAAAACGCCAAGTGATGCGAGAGCTACTGTAGAGGAATTGCGCCACATAGAAGCCGGTAGTTTGCGTTGCAAACTTCAGGAACTTATTCCCCAAGTGGACACACGCAATTTGCAGCTGCATAACGCAGAAGTGAAGGATTTTTTACGCAAACTTGGGTTACCGGAAGATATAAAACCCGTATTAATTTTTAACGGTGATGCGACGGATGCTACGCATCGTGTGACGGAAGCAGAAAATTTTTATGTAGGCAACAGTACGCATTATGAAATGTCACCTGCGCATCGTTATGCTGTAACCTTGGGAGTCATGGAGCGCGCTGGTTGGATTGATCCAAGAATTTGTGTAGCGCTACAAAATATTATGCAAACGCCACAAAAATTACCAGAGTCGTATCGAGGTTTATAATGCCAAACTACACCGCACCGCTGAAAGATTTTCAATTCTTGATCGATCATTTTTTGGAGATCGAGAAGCACGCCGATGTCCCCGGATTTACCGAAGCAAAAGAGCTGGCGCCAGCACTGCTGGAAGAGTCAGCGAAATTCTGCCAGCAGGTGCTGAATCCGCTGAATGCCGTGGGTGATAAGCAGGGATTGAAATTCGACAAAGGCACGGTGACGACGCCGGATGGTTTCAGGCAAGCCTATACGCAATATGTCGAGGGTGGCTGGCCGACATTGACCTGGCCCACCGAATTCGGCGGGCAGGATCTGCCGGAGTTTTTGAACATGCCGATGCTGGAGATGGTCTGTTCTTCGAACCTCAGTTTCGGCCTGACGCCAGGGCTGACGCATGGCGCGATCCACGCGATTCTACTGCATGCGAATGAGGAGATTAAAAAGACCTATCTGCCGAATATGATCGCGGGGAAATGGTCGGGCGTGATGTGCCTCACCGAGCCGGTCGCCGGGACGGATTTGGGGTTGCTGAAAACGCGCGCGGAGCCGCAGGCGGATGGCAGTTTTAAAATCACCGGCAATAAGATTTTCATCTCGGCGGGGGAGCAGGATCAGACGGAAAATATCATCCATCTCGTGCTCGCGCGGCTGCCGGATGCGCCGAAGGGCACGAAGGGGATTTCGCTGTTTATCGTGCCGAAATTTATGGTCGACGCGGATGGGTCGTTGGGCGCGCGCAATGCATTTTCGTGCGCGGGCCTTGAGCATAAAATGGGCATTCATGCCTCGCCGACTTGCGTGATGAATTATGATGGCGCGACGGGCTGGCTCGTGGGTGCGCCGCATCGTGGCTTGCCGGCGATGTTTACGATGATGAATACGGCGCGGCTGTATGTCGGCGTGCAGGGTTTGGGCGTGGGTGAGGCGGCGTTTCAGAATGCGTTGGCTTACGCGAAAGAGCGGCCGCAGGGGCGCGCGCTGAAGGGCGCAAAATTCCCCGATAAACCGGCGGATCCGATCACGGTGCATCCCGATGTGCGGCGGATGTTGTATACGATGAAAGCCTTCACCGAGGGCGCGCGTGCGCTGGCGATGCTGACGGCGCTGAAAAGCGATATTGCGCATCGCCACCCCGACAAAGCCGTGCGCGAAGAGGCGGATGATTTTGTGCAGCTGGTGACGCCGATTCTGAAATCGGCGTTGACGGATGGTGGGTTTGAAACTGCGAGCACGGCGATGCAATGCTTCGGCGGTTACGGCTATATTGAGGAATATGGCGCGAGCCAATATCTGCGCGATGCGCGGATTGCGATGATTTACGAGGGCACCAATGGCGTGCAGGCGATGGATCTCGTGGGCCGCAAACTGGGGTTCGAAGTGGGCCGTTATTTGAGCCGGTTCTTTATTCCGGTCGATGCGTTTATCGCAGCGGAACGTGAGAATCCGGCAATGGCGGAATTCACCAAACCGCTGAAAGCGCATCTCAAATATCTGCAGCAAGCGACGATGTGGATCGGCACGATGGGCATGGTCGACCCCAATCATGCGGGCGCGGGTGCAGTGGAATATCAGAAAATGTTCTCGCTCGTTTTGTTCGGCTATCTGTGGGCGATGCAGGCGAAACATGCGCTGAAATTGCGTGATAGCGATCCGGAATTTTACGATGCAAAACTCGCCACTGCGCGGTTTTATTTCGCCAAAATTCTGCCGGGTACGACGTCGCTGTTCGCCAGCATTACTGCTGGTGCGGGGCCAGTGATGGCGGAAGCCGGGTTCTAGGTAAAATATCGATAGAAAAGTTAGTCGCTTCTTGGGTGCTGCTGCGCTAGAATAGGGCTATCATGATTTCCCAGATTGCTTCTCCCAATTTTGAATCCCGCCAGGGTCAGGCGGTCGATACGCTGATTTTTCACTATACCGATATGCTCACAACTGACGCCGCGATTGCGCGTATGTGTGACCCGGAGGCGAAAGTTTCCGCGCATTATGTGGTGAGCGAAACGGGCGAAGTGACGCAGCTGGTGGCAGAAGTGGCGCGCGCCTGGCATGCGGGGGAATCGCACTGGCGCGGCAGCAATAATATCAATGCGCGCTCGATTGGGATTGAGATTGCGAATCCCGGGCATAGCAATGGTTATGTGCCGTTTCCGAAAGTGCAGATGATGGCGGTGCGGGATTTGTCGCTGGAGATTATCGCGCGGCAGCATATTCCGGCGCGCAATGTGGTGGGGCACTCGGATGTGGCATTTTTGCGCAAAATCGATCCGGGTGAGTTGTTCGACTGGCCGTTTCTGGCGAAAGCGGGGGTGGGCATGTTCCCGTTCGATGCGCGGGCAACGACGGGGCGGGAGCTGCATCCCGGCGATACAGGGCTGCCGGTGACGCGGCTGCAGACGGCGCTTTCCAACTGGGGTTACGGCCTCAAGCTCGATGGCGATTACGGCATCAAGACACAGCAATGTGTGATGGCGTTTCAGCGCCATTACCGGCCGGAAAAGCTCGATGGCATCTGGGATAATGAATGCGCCGGGCTGCTTTCGGCGCTGCTGCGGGAAGTGTAGATTTTCTATCCCACCGAATTTGCTGGATTTTTTCATTGATTCTTGTATATTTGACTTTACCAGATGGTCGGATGACTGCGGGGCGATTGCTATGGTGCTGCCGAGCCTAAAGCTCGAAGGCGCGAAATTGTCCCCGAGGAAAGTCCGGGCTCCACGTAACAGGGTGGCGGGTAACGCCCGCCCGACGTAAGTCGAGAGATAGTGTCACAGAGATATACCGCCTGCGATGCAGGTAAGGGTGAAAAGGTGGGGTAAGAGCCCACCGCACAGCGGGTAACCGTTCGTGGCTAGGCAAACCTCACTCGGAGCAAGACCAAATAGGCGTGCCGCCTCGCGAGAGGCAGATCGTTACGAATCGCACGCGGGTTGGTTGCTAGAGCTTCGCAGTAATGCGCGGCCGAGATGAATAGTCATCCATTCCGCAAGGAAGGACAGAACCCGGCTTACAGACCATCTGGTATCTTCACATAACTGTCATATAAATGACGCGAGGTTGACATATTTCTAATGTATATTAGTTCAAAGTAATTGTAACCGGAGTAGAAAATGACGGATGAGCATGAAGAACAAAGCCTTGATGATCGGGCACGGGAAATTTTTACGGCCCTTTCACCGGATGATCGCAGAGCAATCGCCACAGCGATGAAGATGCATGACTATATCATTCAACATGTAGATTTTACAAAACCCGCACAGGCTGTTGCTTATAATCCTGATTTTGAAAGTTCTATCCTTACGATGTATAGCGCTAATACCACGAAATATTTTGAAGCATTTCCCGCTGCATTTAATGAGAACCATTTTACCGGCCATGCCTATCTTCGGCTTCTGGAATTAGCGCGTAAGGTAGCGGGTTCAGAAAAGGCAGTAGAAGCGCAATTTTCGCCTGAGCAGTACAAAGAGCAGATGTTGAAAGCTGCAGTGAAATATCCTGAAACTGCGCGCTTTGCACAAATAACCTAGCTCCGCCAGCGTAACATCTTCTCCCGCAGCGGGTTTTCGAACGTACGCGATTCGGCGGTGGCGGCGAGATATTCTTTTTTCAGGCGATAATACCAGAGGGCCTGTGCATCCGCGTCGCCGAGGAGCATAAGGGAGGGGGTGTTAGGTTGCGCGAGGCCCTCTTGCTGTTTGCGCACGATCTCCAAATCCTGGCCGATGAAGACTTTGCCGAAAGGTTTCAGCAGGGGCAGCAGCGCGTTGGCGAATCCGATATTGGTGGCGATGAATTGGTGCAGTTGGGTGCGTGCGCCATCGATGGGGGTGAGGGCGGTGAGGAGCAGCACATATTTCTGGCCGATGGTGATGAGCTCGGTGCGCAGGCCGGGGAGCTGGAACGTGATTTCGGTGCGGCGCTCGCCCGCGCCGCCGAGGATGCGATAGGCGCGCGAATTGCTCGACGGTTTGTGGCTGAGCATACTGAAACCGAGGCCGCGTGGGGCGAAGTTTTTTTGTTTTTCATGCATCGATTTCGCGCTGCGCCACCACCAGGAGCGGTGGACATAAGGTCCGTGCGACGGGTCCATGAGGCCGATGACGGCATGGTCGATATCGCAGGGGAATTCGACCGAATGCACATGGCGGAAGCCGGTAGTGAGCGGAATGGGCATCGCGGGTGGTGGGCTGGCGGGCGGTTGTTTTGGATCGACAGCGAGATAGACCCAGATCAGGCCGTCCTGTTCGAGGCAGCTATAGCGCGCGGTTTTGATTTTGCTGACATCCGTCGGGTCGCCCTCGGTGAGGGAGGGGATGGCGGTGCAGGTGCCTTGCGTGTTGAAGCGCCAGCCATGGTAGCAGCAGGTGATTTCGCAGCCGTCGAAGGTGCCGTAGCTTAAAGGGACGCCGCGATGCGGACAAAAATCGCGGAGGGCGAATACGACGTCGTTGTCGTCGCGGCCGAGGAGGATTTTTTCTTGGGCGATGGTGACGGGCTGCATTTTGCCGCGTGCGAGTGCATTGCTATGGGTGGCGACATACCAGCAATCGCGAAGCAATTCTGTTTGCGCATCACTCATTTCTTGAGGAACCGGCTGCCAGGTTTCACGGCGGGGACATCGCGCAAATGCTCGGGGATGGCATCGGGCTGATAGGTTTTGACGTCGAGTGTCAGTAGCGAGACCAGCGGGAATGGGAGGCCATGCTTGCCGTTGCTGCGGTCAATGAGCGAGGCTTCGGCGATCACAACGCCTCCAAAACTGCGGATGCATTCGACGGTTTCGAGCGAGGATTTGCCAGTGGTGACAACATCTTCGACCAGCAGGATTTTGGCACCTGGCGCGATGGTGAAGCCGCGGCGCAGGGTGAATTGGCCATTCTCGCGCTCGCAGAAAATGGTTTCGACGCCGAGCTGGCGACCCATTTCATAGCCGACCACGACGCCGCCCATGGCGGGCGCAACGACGAGATCGATCGTTTGGCCGCCTAACTGCTTTTGCAGCTTGTCAGCCAGTGCGGCGCAAAGTTTCTCGGCCCGGCGCGGGTTCATCAGCACCCGCGCGCATTGCAGGTAGGTGTCGGAATGCAGACCGGAGGAGAGAATGAAATGGCCGCGCAAAATGGCTTCCGCCGCCTCGAATTCCTGCATCACTTGGGCTTCACTCAGCATCGTTCCTCGCTTGTCTGGGCATGGCTTAATCCATCTTGCGCCGATGATCAACGGGTTAAACAGGCCCCAAGCGGCGATTGACAGGGGTGCCCCCGCGCCCTATGTATCCGCTGATTTATTATAGGTGCCGCACATGCTTGGAAATATCGCTAAAAAAATCTTCGGTAGCGCGAATGATCGCTTCATCGCGAGTTTGCAGCGAGAGGTTTCGGCCATCAATGCGCTGGAGCCGGAAATTGCGGCGCTCTCCGATGCTCAGCTGAAAGCGAAAACGGATGAATTCCGCCAGCAATTGGCGCAAGGCGCGAAGCTTGATTCACTGCTGGTGCCGGCTTTCGCGGTGGTGCGCGAGGCGGCTCAACGTGTGCTCGGCATGCGCCATTTCGATGTGCAGCTGATCGGCGCGATGGTGCTGCATCGCGGCATGATCGCTGAGATGCGCACAGGTGAGGGCAAAACGCTGGTGGCGACGCTGGCATCCTACCTCAACGCACTCACAGGCAAGGGCGTGCATGTGGTGACGGTGAATGATTATCTCGCCCGCCGCGATGCGGCTTGGATGGGCCGGGTGCATGAATTTCTGGGGCTCACTGTTGGGGTGATCGTGCATGGGCTCGACGATGATGAGCGCCGCGCGGCTTATGCCTGCGACATTACTTATGGTACCAATAACGAATATGGGTTCGACTATCTGCGCGACAATATGAAATACAGCCGCGAAGCGATGGTGCAGCGCGCGTTCAATTTCGCGATTGTCGATGAGGTGGATTCGATCCTGATCGATGAGGCGCGCACACCGCTGATCATCTCGGGTCCGACGGAGGATAATTCCGAACTCTATACGCAGGTCGATCGTTTGATTCCGCTGATGTTGCCGGAGCATTACGAGGTCGATGAAAAGACCCGCAGCGTGACGATGAACGACGATGGCGTGCATGCAATGGAGCAATTGCTGGCGCGGGCCGGTCTGCTGAAGGGCAATAGCGGTCTTTACGATATCGAGAATGTGAATATCGTGCATCATGTGAATCAGGCGCTGCGTGCTCACAAATTGTTCAAACGCGATGCTGAGTATATTGTGAAGGATGACAAGATTGTCATCATCGACGAATTCACCGGCCGTATGATGGATGGTCGCCGCTACTCCGAAGGGCTGCATCAGGCGCTTGAGGCGAAAGAGGGCGTGACGATTCAAAATGAGAATCAGACGCTGGCGAGCATTACCTTCCAAAATTATTTCCGCCTATTCCCGAAACTCTCCGGCATGACTGGTACGGCGATGACCGAAGCGGGCGAGTTCGCGGATATTTATAAGCTCGAAGTCATCGAAATCCCGACCCATCGGGTGGTGAGCCGCAAGGATGTGGACGACGAAATTTACCGCACCAGCAATGAGCGCGACAAGGCCGTAGTGGCGCTGATCAAGGAGTGTCACGCGCGCCAGCAGCCGATGCTGGTGGGCACGGTGAGTATCGAAAAATCCGAGGCTTTCTCGGAACTGCTCAAGCGCGAGGGAATTAAGCATCAGGTGCTTAACGCGCGCTACCATGAACAGGAAGCGCAGATTATCGCACAAGCCGGGCAGCCGGGTGCGGTGACGATCGCCACCAACATGGCCGGCCGCGGGACGGATATCATGCTCGGCGGGAATGCCGAGATGCTGCTGGCGCAACAGGAAACGCCGGAGATGAGTGACGCGCAACGCAAGGCGCTTGCTGAGAAAATCAAAGCGGAAGTCGCTACCAACCGCGACATCGTGGTGGCCGCAGGCGGGCTTTATGTGATCGCTACCGAACGGCATGAATCGCGGCGGATCGACAATCAGCTGCGCGGCCGTTCGGGCCGTCAGGGTGACCCCGGCGCGTCGAAATTCTTCCTGTCGCTGCAGGACGATTTGATGCGCATTTTCGGCTCCGAGCGCATCGATGCGATGCTTGGCCGCATGGGGCTGAAGGAAGACGAAGCGATCTTTCACCCCTGGATGAATAAAGCCATCGAACGCGCGCAAAGCAAGGTTGAGCAACGCAATTACGAGATGCGCAAAAACCTGTTGCGTTTCGACGATGTGATGAACGACCAGCGCAAAGTGATCTACGAACAGCGCCTCGAGCTGATGGATTTCACCGATGTGAGCGAGACGATCGAATCGATGCGCCACGATGTGAACCAGCATTTGGTGAGCGTCTATATCCCTGCCCACTCCTACGCCGAGGCGTGGGATCCGGTGACACTGCAACACGAGATTTTCCGCGTCTATGGGCTGGGTCTTGATATCGAGCTTTGGGCCAAGGAAGAAGGCATTGCGGACGCTGAAATCCTCGAGCGCATCAACAAGGTGACCGAAGAATTATTTAAACAAAAAGCTGCCAGCTTCCCTCCGCAAGTCTATCAAATGGCGGAAAAGCGCGTGCTGCTTGAGACGCTCGACCAGCTCTGGAAAGACCATCTTCTGTCGCTCGATCATCTGCGCCAGGGCATTAACTTGCGCGCCTATGCGCAGCGTGATCCGCTGAACGAATATAAGCAGGAAGCCTTCTCGCTGTTCGAATCGATGCTGAATCATTTGCGTGAAATGGTGGTGTCACGCCTCGCGCGCGTGCAGATCCGCATGGAACTGACCGATGAGATCATGAATCTCGCGCCGCAAGCATCCGCCCGCATGAACCGTAGCGATGAAAGCGATTTCGCCCCGGCACCGCGCCCGCGTGCTGCCGTGCTGCCGATGGCGCAAGCAGGTGCCTCCTTCACGCCGGTCGGTCGCAACGAGCCATGCCCCTGCGGCTCCGGCAAGAAGTATAAACATTGCCATGGGGCGCTGACTTAACCGATGGGAACTTATGGCCGAAACGTTAGAAGGCCTAAAATGTCCCGTCTGCGCCGCTGCGGCCTACTTCTTCGATGCAGTCGATTTCAACAAATCCTGTGAAGAGGCGCATGGCAAGTTTTTGCCGCTGAGTGGCGAGCGCATCGATTATGTGCGCTGCTGCGCATGCGATTTTTGTTTTGCACCGGGCATGGGAGCATGGACGCAAGAGCAGTTTGCAAGCAAAGTCTACAACGACGATTATGCGGCACTAGACCCGGAATATTTGGAGGTAAGGCCGCAGGCAAATGCCAAGGAGTTTATAAGGGTTTTTGGCCAACAAGTCGCCGCTATTCGGCATCTGGATTATGGCGGGGGCGATGGCAAACTTTCGGCATTATTGTGCGCCGCCGGGTTTAATTCCTCCGATTACGATCCATTCACGACAAAGGATATCTGTCTCGAGAAGATCGGCCAGTTCAATTTTATTACGGCGTACGAAGTATTCGAGCATGTGTCGGATGTGCGGAAATTAATGGCCGATCTGGATCGTTTGCTCAAGTCGGAGGGAATCATCATTTTTTCGACGTTGCTGTCGGATGGTTATTTACCCGCAAATCGGCGCCTGACATGGTGGTATGCCTCTCCCCGCAATGGGCATATTAGTTTGTTTTCTGAAAAAAGCCTCACGGTGCTTGCGCAGTCGCGCGGGTTTAACTTCAAAAGTTTTAATGAAAATATTCATATATTCTGGAAAAAAGCACCTGCTTGGGCTTCCATTCTTTCGCTCGCCCCGTCCCATACGATAGATGCGAGTGGTGATCGCAATAAGCTTTGCGCCTGCAATTCTGGTAAAAAATACAAACATTGTCATGGGGTATTGGTGCAATCATCGCCCACGTAACATTTATTCACATGGTGAGTGCGTGAAAAACGTAAGCGATTTCAACACATCCAACCATGTCGCGCGATACGGTGTGCATAGCAAATCACGGATGATAGCTGCTTTGATTTCTGCTAGTATGCTGACCAACCAATCCCATTAAAGCGACCCAAGCGCATGGCCACTGTTCTCGATCATCCCACCTCCACTGCAAAAAACGAAGCTGCTGCTGCGCTCACCCGTGAGGCGCCGCACAATCTCGAAGCCGAGCAGGCGGTGCTGGGCGCCATTCTCGCCAATAACGAAGCGCTCAACCATGTTGGCACCAATCTGAGCGCGGAAGATTTTTACGCCGTCATCCATCAGCGGCTTTATAAAGCGATTCTGCAGTTTCATGATAAAGGTTTGATCGCCAACCCCGTCACCTTGAAGCATCATTTCATCGGCCAGGAAGGGGTGGAAGATCATTATCTCGCGCGGCTCGTGGGCACCGCGACCTCGATCATCAACATCCATGATTACACCCGCATCATTCGCGATCTGGCGGTGAAACGGCGCTTGATCGGCATCGGCGAAGTCACCGTCAATCGCGCGTTCGATGTGGCGGCACAGCATTCCGGCATCGATCAGGTCGAAATGACCGAGCAGGAATTGTTCCGTCTTGCCACCGAAGGCGATGCGGAGGGCGGTTTCAAACCGCTGAAAGCCTCATTGATGGAGGCCATCGAACGCACTGAAAAAGCCTTCCAGCGCAGCGGCGCTGTGGTCGGTATCGATACCGGTTTTACTGACATGAACAAGCTACTCGGCGGCCTGCATCCGTCGGATTTGATTATTCTCGCCGGCCGCCCTTCGATGGGCAACACGGCGTTGGCCACCAACCTCGCCTATAACTGCACCAAAGCCCTCGCGCGTGAGGATGAGGGCGCGTTCGAGCGTGGTGAAAAACCCCGCTCCGTGGGCTTTTTCTCGCTCGAGATGTCGGCCGAACAGCTGGCGATGCGCTTGCTTGCGTCGGAAGCGGGCATTGCCAGCACCAAGCTGCAGCGCGGCGAGCTGAGCCGTGACGAATTCCATCTGCTCAGCGAAAAATCGCGTGAAATGGCGCGCCTGCCGTTTCATATCGATGACACGCCGGCACTCTCCATCAGCGCCTTGCGCTCGCGCGCGCGCCGCCTGAAACGGGTGCATAATCTCAGTGTGCTGGTAGTCGATTACCTCCAGCTCGTGCGCCCGACGGCGAGCAACAGCCAGGCCAATCGTGTGCAGGAAGTATCGGAAATCACGCAAGGATTGAAAGCGATTGCGAAGGAGCTAGACATTCCTGTGATCGCACTTTCCCAGCTCAGCCGCGCGGTCGAACAGCGCGACGATAAGCGCCCGCAGCTGGCGGATCTGCGCGAATCCGGCTCGATCGAGCAGGATGCGGATTTGGTGATGTTTGTGTACCGCGAGGAATATTATCTCAGTCGCCAGCAGCCGCGCGAAGGCACGCCGGAGCATAATGAATGGCAGTCGAAAATGAACGAAGTCCATGGCCTCGCTGAAGTCATCGTCGCCAAGCACCGTAACGGGCCGATCGGCAAGGTCGACCTGCAGTTCCAAGGCGATGTCACGCGTTTCAGCGATTATGTGAAGCCCGACCATTTGCCCGAGCAATATTACTAGCGTTTCCCTGCACTTGCGCTCGGCCGCCAATCCGCTATAAGCAGGGTATGAGCAAAAAACCGACCAGTAATCCGATGTGGGGCGGCCATTTTAACCATGGCCCAGCCGTTGCCTTTGCTGCAATCAATCCATCGATTGCGGTCGATCAACGCCTATATGCCGAAGATATTCAAGGCTCACTCGCCCATGCGCAAATGCTGCAATCCGTTGGCATCCTGACCGTAGAAGAGCGGTCCGAAATCGAGCGCGGTCTGAAGCAAGTCTTAAGCGAAATCGAATCCGGTCAGCTGCAATTTTCTGCGGCGCTGGAAGACATTCACATGAACATCGAATCGCGCCTGCGCGACATTATCGGTGCACCGGCTGGCAAGCTGCATACGGCGCGCTCGCGCAACGATCAGGTCGCCACCGATCTGCGCCTTTACGCAAAAAATGCTGCGCAGCAAATTATTATTGCATTGCAGCAATTGCAGGCTTCGTTGGTCGCGCAAGCGGAACAAAATATCGAAACTATCATGCCGGGTTTAACACATCTGCAGCCTGCACAGCCGATTAGTTTTGCGCATCATTTGCTCGCCTATGTTGAAATGTTCGCGCGCGATCGCGGTCGTATTGCCGATGCTGCAAAACGCCTCGATGAATGCCCGCTCGGCGCGGCAGCGCTGGCTGGCACGACCTATCCCATCGACCGCGCGATGACCGCAAAAAAACTGAGCTTCACCGCCCCCATGCGCAATTCAATCGATGCGGTTGCCTCGCGTGATTACGTACTCGAACTGCTTAGTGCATTGGCGATCATCGCCACCCATTTATCGCGCCTCGCCGAGGAAATGATTTTTTGGACTTCGCCGCTGATCGGTTTCGTAAAACTCAGCGATGCATTTACCAGCGGCTCTTCGATCATGCCGCAAAAACGTAACCCGGATGCGGCGGAACTGGTGCGCGGAAAAACCGGTGGTATTATCGGTTCACTCAATGCGTTGTTCATCACGCTGAAGGCGCTGCCGCTGGCCTATAATAAGGACATGCAGGAAGATAAGCGCCCGTTCTTTTTCGCGCTGGATGAGACGATGCTGTGTCTCAAAGCGATGACGGGTATGATCGCCGATATGCAGCCGCAACGCGAGGCGATGCGCAAAGCCTGCTCGCGCGGCTACCTGAACGCCACGGATCTGGCGGATTGGCTGGTGTCGAATGCTGGCGTAGCCTTCCGCGATGCGCATCACCTCACCGGCAAATTGGTGCAGATGGCGGAAGCCAAGCAATGCGGGTTGGAAGATTTGTCGCTTGCCGAACTGCAATCAGTGCACGCCTCGATCACCCAGGATATTTTTGCGAGCCTCGCATTGGATAATTGCGTCGCGCGGCGCACCAGTTTTGGTGGCACTGCACCGACACGGGTGCGCGAGGCGATTGCTGCAGCAAAAAAGGATTATCTCTAATGCTGCGCCGCAATATATTGTTGGCCTGCGCGACGGCCATTTTGCTTGCAGGCTGCGGCGAAAAACGGCCGCTGATTGCGCCGCAAGATATTCCCGCGCATGAAGAAAAATTGCGCAAGAAACGGGAGAAATTCCAGGAAGATATGAGCACCGAAGATGGCGCAGCAACGGGCGACACATCCGATAAACAGGACGCACAATAATGGATTTTTTTGCGCAGCAAAATGGTGAACTTTTCGCTGAGAAAATGGCAGTCGCGAAAATGGCGGAGCAGGTTGGCACGCCGTTTTATTGCTATTCGCAGGCGACGCTTGAACGCCATGTGACGGTGTTTCGCGGTGGGCTCAAAAAACTCAATCCGCTGATTTGTTTTGCCGTGAAGGCGAATAGTAATCTCGCGGTATTGTCGGTGTTGGCGCAGCTTGGTGTTGGTGCGGATGTAGTGTCGGAAGGTGAGGCCCGCCGGGCTATTGCGGCAGGGATTGCGCCATCGAAAATTGTGTTTTCTGGCGTTGGGAAAACGCGCGAAGAAATGCGATTTGCGCTGGAAACAGGAATTTTTCAGTTCAATGTCGAGTCGGATCGGGAGTTACTGGCGCTCAATGAAGTCGCCCTGTCGCTCAAGAAAAAAGCAGCGATTGCGTTGCGGGTGAATCCGGATGTGGATGCCGGTACGCATGCAAAAATTTCGACGGGAAAGAAGGAAAATAAATTCGGGATTGATATTGATAAAGCGCCGGAGATTTATGCGCTGGCGGCTACACTTCCGGGTATTTTGGTGCAAGGGGTTTCGACGCATATTGGTTCGCAGCTGACGCAGCTGGAGCCATTTCGCGCAGCCTATATTCGCGTGCGCAAGCTGGTGGAAGCATTGCGGGCGCAGGGGATTGCGATTCGCACGATTGATATTGGGGGCGGGCTGGGTGTGCCGTATGCTGAAGGCGATGCGCCGCCGCTGCCGGAAGCCTATGGCGCGATGGCGAGCGAGGTGTTCGCGGGGCTGGCAGCGGAATATATCGTCGAGCCGGGGCGGTTGATTGTCGGCAATGCGGGGATTCTGGTGGCGCGGGTGCTCTATATCAAACGCGCGGCGCGCAATTACCTCATCGTCGATGCGGGGATGAATGATTTGATGCGTCCGGCGCTGTATGATGCGCGACATGAGATGGTAACGGTGCGTGCGCCGAAAAATGCGACGACTTCATTGTTCGATGTGGTGGGGCCGGTCTGTGAATCGAGTGATGTGTTTGCGCAGCAAGTGCCGCTCCCGGCTGATATCGCGGAGGGTGATTTGATCGCATTCCGCACGGCGGGCGCGTATGGCGCGAGTATGGCGAATAGCTATAATTCGCGGCTGATGGTGCCTGAAGTGTTGGTGCATGGGGAGAAGTTTGCCGTGGTGCGCCCGCGGCCGGATTATGCGCAGATGCTCGCTGCGGAAGCGATGCCGAACTGGAAATAGTTCAGGCGGTAGCTAGGCGCTGAGCGCGTGGCGGATTTCGTATTTATTGTGGGGGAAGACGTATTGGCCAGCGAGGCGCTTGCCGACATGCACGAACACAGGCGCGCGGGCATTGACGGAAAGCTGTGCCGCACCGCTTTCACGCGAGACGGTGACGACGAGTAAGGTGGCCAATTGATCAGCGGGGATTTCGAGATCCTGCGCGGCTTGCGTGAGGTCTTCGGCGGCGATGATGGTGTTTTGCAGCGGCAATGGCAGCAGAATGAAGGAAAGCGATGCATCCTCCAGCGATTGCAGCAGAGTGAAGCGCGCCATTTTGGGCGAGGGGAAGGCAGCGAGGGTGAAATGCACCGCATCCGGCATGCCGAGTAAACCGTTGGGGAAGACAACCGCCTGCTCGCGCGTGATTTGAATGCGGCCAAAACGTGTATCGATGAACTCAGCTTCCGCCGCTTCTGGCGGCGTAAAAATCGCTGGGCTACTGCTGGTCATCGCCATATCTCCGTGAAACATAGATTCTCCTATTTACGCAAATCAGGGGCGCAAACCGCAGAACTTCTACAGTTTACCATAGTTATATTCGGTTGCAAGCATTCGCGCATCGATATCATGCCTGTTGGTTCAAATTGATGGAAACCGGCACTTGCTCGGCCGTGCGGGTCGAGCCATAGCGGTTGTAGGTGGTGGGGCGTTGCTGTTCGCGTAATGCATTGGAAATAACATTGACGACGCGCTGGTTGACCGTGCGGGCGATGTCGTTCAAGCGCATGTTTTCACTGATAATATCCTGTAATTCTTCGGTGACGTTGAGCAGGCGGTCGAGGGCGGCAGGGTCAACCCCGCTCAGCAACTCCGGATGCGATTGCAATTGCTGCTGTTGCATGCCGATGGTGCGCGAGAGATTGATTTTCTCAGTTTGCAGCGGCATGATTTCCTTGAGTTTCATATCGCGCAGCAAGGCGGATTCAATGGTGAGAATCTCTGCCAACCGTGTGGACATGCTGATCAGCCCATCGAGATTGATGGTGATCGGCGCTTCGGGCATCATGGGACGGGGAATCATTTCGCACCTGCTGGTTCGTGGTTTTCAGCTTCTTGCAGTCGCAGTAACTCTTTTTTTACCTGATCAGAAATGCCGATGCCGCCGGCTTTGGCGATGATTTTGCCGTATTCGTCGGCGAGGAAGGATTTATACATTTCGCCGCCCTGACCGCCGCCGGTCATCGTATCTTCCTCGACCGTGTTGAACATGGTGCCAACCATCTGCGAGATGAATTGCGCCTCAAAATCCTCCGAGGTTTTATCGATTTGGTCGGCGGAAGCCGCGCCCGCATTCTTCATTTTGAGAAGATTTCCGGGCCGTGGTTTGGTTTGTACATTGCCGGTATACATGGTCGGATCCTGTGTGGTGTTGCTTGTCACATCCATTGGGTTGCTCCTGCAGCCTTCCGCCCGTTTACCGGGTCTCGATATCCGCTTGCAGTGCGCCAGCGGCCTTGATGGTTTGCAGAATGGTGATTAAATCGCGTGGTGCCACGCCCAGGGCATTGAGGCCGGCGACGAGGTCTTTGAGTGTCGCGCCTTCATGCAGGATGGCTATTTTATCATTGGCATGCTCGCTGACGGTGAGATCGGTGCGCGGCACGGTAACGGTTTCAGCGCCGGCCGGTGCGAATGGATTGGGCTGCGAAACTTGCGCGCTTTCTTCGATTTTCACTACGAGATTACCCTGCGCCACGGCGACGGTCGAGATGCGGACGTTTTCGCCCACGACCACGGTGCCGGTGGCTTCATCCACCACGATGCGGGCGGGTTGGTCGGTTTCAACAGGCAGGGTTTCGATATCGGCGAGGAGGGCCACCACATCGCCATGATAGGCGGTGGGGACGGTGACGGTGACGGTGCCTGGATCATCCACCTTCGACACGCCTGGCCCGACTTGTTGGTTGATGACCCGCGCGACATTGGTCGCGGTGGTGATATCGGGGTTGCGCAAGCTAAGATGCATGCTGGTCAGATCGTTCAGGCGGAAATCGATCTCGCGTTCGACGGTGGCGCCGTTGCTGATGAAGCCGTTGGTCGGCACGCCTTTGGTGATGGTGCTACCGCTGCTGCCCGAGGCTTCGAACCCACCGATCGTGACAGGGCCTTGCGCGACGGCGTACACGTTACCATCGGGCCCTTGCAGACCGGTGGCCAGAAGCGTGCCGCCCATCAGGCTTTTGGCATCTCCCAGGGCACTGATGGTAATATCGACAGTGCTACCGGCGCGCGCAAAGGGTGGCAGTTTCGCGGTAACGGTGACGGCTGCGACGTTTTTCGATTTCAGAGTGACGCCGCGGGTGTTCACACCCTGGCGCTCAAGGAAGGCGATCAAGCTTTGTTCGGTGAAGGCGTTATTCTGCAAGGCATCGCCGGAGCCATTCAAACCGACGACGAGACCGTAGCCCATCAGCATGTTGGTGCGCACGCCCTCGAAATTCACGACATCCTTGATACGTGCGGCTTGTGCTGCATGTGGCAGCAGCAGGCTGGCGGCGAGGAGGGCGGCGATCATTCCCGATTTTACCTGTTTCATCATTCCCTGGGCCCCTGATGGCATCGTCAACTCCGTATTCTTGTGGTGCAGGCGTGGATCGCCCGACCGGTTTTTCATGCTGTCTCATGCGACAATCATGCCAAGATCGGTTTATTGAGGTAAATCAGGTGGAAGGGTGGATTATGCGCTTAAATCCGGTAGAACCAGCTATAGAGCGCGTCGTTGAGGAAATGCAGGATCAGGATCAACACGACGGGGGAAATATCGATGCCGCCGAGATTGGGCAGGATTTTGGCGAGGAGCTGGCGGATGGGGCGCAGCATCGGCTCGAAAAAACCACTCAACGCGGCATAAACGCGGCGCACCAGCGGGTTGAAGCGATTCACGATGTCGAGATTGATCAACACATCGAGAATGAGCCAGACTATCAACCCCAGGTTGATAAGTGAAATAACATTACCAATCAGATCGATAAAGGGATTGAGCATCGTGAAATTCCGTACGCCGGGGGTTTTTAGTTGTCAATCATGGCAAAATCGCCTATAGTGTCATCGTATTTATAATGGTGGGCGCATGAAAGTGCAATCTCCATCTTGAATGCAAAAAAAGATGCTCAAAGAAGCATTTCATCAAACCGCCTGGAATGTAGCCGGGCGACGGAGCGAATACCATGACGGTCGGATCAATTACATCCAGCGCGAGCGGCATTTCGCGCACGCTTGATAACCAAAACACCCGGGTCAACAAAAGCCTTGCGAGCCTGGCTTCGCAATCGCGTTTCGATGCGGCGAGTGTCGATGTCAGCGGCTTGGCGGTGGCGACATCGCTGCAAACGCAGAGTTCGACGCTGCTGGCGACGGGGCAAAATCTCGCGCAAGCGGGGGCATTGACCGATACGGCGGAAGCCGGTGCGGAACAAATCAATGACGGGCTGATGCGCCTGTCGCAGCTTGCCACGGAAGCAGGTTCGGGTACCTTGTCGGACGATGAGCACACCTCGCTCAATACCGAATTCCAATCGGTGGTGCAGGAAATCAATACGATTGCCAATACCACGAGCTTCAACGGCCAGCCGCTGTTGAATGGGTCGCTGAATATCAGCGCGGGCGGCACCGGTACGCCAAATCTGAGCATCGGGGATTTAACCACCAATACGCTTTTCAACGGTGCAACACCGGATGTGCTGACGGCCGATAATGCACAAGCAGCGCTTGCGACGATCGCCAGTGCGCAATCGACGGTATCAACCACCCTGAGCAGCATCGCTTCGACCAGCGAGAATCTGCAATTCAGCGCGGCGAGTATCGGCACCGCATTGCAGAATCAGGAAGCATCGACCTCAACGCTCAGCGATGAAGATTTCGGCGCTAGCGTGACGGAATCAACCTCCGCCAGCGTGCAATTCCAGGCGGGCATTGCGGCCGCCGTGCAGACGAACCGGCTGCATCAGAACATCCTCGATGTGCTGAAAGAGTAGTGCCTTTTCGCTGCGTATTTTCCCGATTAGAACGCTAATGTTGTGCGCAACCCGATCACGGTTTCGTCGCCAACGCGTTTGTTCGCGTTATACGGCTCCGCGACACCCGCGCCGGGATTGAAGACATATTGCAGATCGGGCTGTAACGACCACCAGGGTGCGACGGCGTATTGATAGGTCGCCTCGAGGAATGTCTCACCACCCTGACGAATGGCGCTGCCTTGATCGGCCTGCAGATCGCGCGTATCGTCGCTGACTTTGGCGTAACCGAGTCCGAGCCCGGCCGTATCGCTATCGCGCCCGAACGGTCCGTGATAGGTGAGGCCGGTATTCACACTATAGGTGACGAGGCTGCGATCATCCGGTGCGCCCATGCCGCGAAAGAAGACGCTCACGCCATTGTCCTTATCCGCCGCTGTGCGCCAGATGAATTGGTCGGCGACCGCGTAGATGCTGTAATCACCGTCATGCAATCGTGCAATACCATTGCCCACGGCAAGGCTTTGCCCATCGGTGCCGTAGCGCTTATCGGCGAATTTGCCGAAATCGTACCAACCACCGAGTTTATAAGTGCCGGGCAGGCCCGCTTTGCCGCCGGATTTTTTTACATCCTCGGCACTGGTGCCCACGCCATATTGTGCTTCACCGATCAGCAACGGTTTATCTTGCAGACGGAAATTGGTGCCATGTTCATTGAGCCGTTGTGGATCGGCAGCTTCAGTTGGCCCGAGTCCCGATGGATTGTCGTTATAAATCCCACCAAGCAAAGTCCAATGATCGGCCGGTTGCCATTTCGCGCGCGCGCCGAGGGCCGACAGCGGATAGGCCGTGCCACCGCCAAGCATGTCGGCGGAAGGTGTCATTGGCCAGCCGAAGGCGGTGTTCACAAACAGCAGTGCATTTTGGCTGACGAGATATTCCTGGTCGAAGCTTTGCTGACCGATGCGCAGATCGAGTTTATCCGGGATGATGGTTTGCTGATACCAGGCTTCCCACAGGCGGAAACCGTTATCGGCCTCAATGCCGCTCGCGGTTTGCAGCGTTTGCAGATGGTGCGTGCTGAGATTGCGGCCATGAATATTCATGCCGCTGACATTGAACAGTCCACCCTTCCAGGCTTTCGACGTATCCCATTGCATATCGAGCGTGGTGAGCCCGTCATATTCCGCGCCGCGTTTGATGCCGCCGGACGTGTTGCCAAGCACTTCGTTCACTTCACTGAGGCTCATCGTGACGCCATAATTATTCAGCCAGGGGCGCACGCCGCCCATCGTGCCCAGCAGCTGATCCTGCGTCCAGATATCCTCTTCCGCATCGTGTTTTGCGGCGACAGGCTCCTGCGCCAGCACGGGTAAAGTGCTGAGCGCCAACATGCTCGAGGTAAGCAGAATAGAACGAAGATGCGTGGAGCGCTGTGTCATGATAGTACCCTGCGTTGGCGTTGCAAATGATTCGCAATTGGTACTTCAGTAGTCGCACGCCCTTATTCTGTCAAAATGAAAAATTAAAAAATGAGGATAGGGTGCACGCGGTAATCGGCGCTACACCTCTACGCCGTGATCGCGGGCAAAACGCTCGAGCTGCAGGCGGATGGAATGCAGCGGTTCGGTGCAGACGTAATCGAGGAAATAGCGCGTCTCGGTGATGTTCATGCTGCGCAGCATCGCCTTTACTGGCCCGATGGCGGAAGGCGGCATCGACAGCGAGCGGACGCCACAGGCAATCAGTGCCATCGCATCGAGCGGGCGGGTGGCCATATCGCCGCAGAAACCGACATCGACCTTATACTCCGCGGCTTTGTCGGCGATATGCTGAATGGTGCGCATGACGATGGGGTTGAGCGTGTCGTAACGGCCGCCGACGCGCGGTGAGCCACGGTCGCAGGCGAAGAGGAATTGCAGCAGATCATTGCTGCCGATGGAGATGAAACTCACGCGCTCAAACAATTCCGGCAGCTGGAACAACAGCGACGGAATCTCGAGCATGGCGCCGAGTTTGAGTTCTTTCGGCGGGGTGATGCCTTCCTCGCGTGCGCGGTCGAGTTCTTTCATCAGCAGCGATTTCATCGCATCGAATTCCGCGACTTCGGCGATGAAAGGGAACATCAACGACAGTTTTTCATTCGCCGCGGCGCGGATCAGCGCGCGGAATTGCTGGCGCAGGATGACGGGGCGATCAAGGCCCAGCCGCGTGGCGCGCCAACCCATGGCGGGATTTTCTTCGCCGCCGGTTTGGATGTAAGGCACCTGCTTGTCGCCGCCGATATCGAACGAGCGGAAAATGACGCGCTTGCCTTGCGCCTTTTCGAGCGTATCGCGGTAGATTTTTTGCTGATCCTCGACGCTCGGCAATTCGCGGCTGGCCATATAGGGCAGCTCGGTACGAAACAGGCCGATACCGTCGACATCCGGTGGGGAGAGATGGTCGAGATGGACGAACAGGCCGAGATTTAAATTCAGGGAAATACGTGTGCCATCTTTCGTGACCGGATCAAGATCACGGGTTGCCGCATAGGCTGCCGTCATGCGCGCGCGCTCGGCGATTTCGGCATCGATCACGGCTTCCACGTCTTCCGGCGGGCGCACATAAACGAGACCCTGATCGCCTTGCACCACGGCCATATCGCCAGCCGCGACATGGTTCAAAATATTATCGACTTTGCCGACCATCGGGATGTCGAGCATGCGCGCGATGATCGCGACATGCGCCATCGCCGAGCCTTGCTCGATGATAATGCCTTTGAGTTTGGTCGCGTCATATTCAAGCAATTCCGCTGGCCCTAAACTGGAGGCGACGAGAATGAACGCATCCGGCAAAATGCCCAGCGCCGCGGAGGGATTGATGCCCGCGAGGTGATAGAGCAAGCGCTCGGACAGATCCTCAAGATCGTGCACGCGCTCCTGAATATAGGCGCTGGTGATTTGGCTCAGGCGCGCATGCATTTCTTCCTGCACTTTGCGCACTGCGGCTTCGGCGGTGAGGCCGGTATGAATGGCTTCGGTGATACGGTCGATCCAGCCGCGATCCTGCGAGAAGAGGCGATAGCTTTCCAGAATATCCCGGTAGTCGGAACCTTCCTCGAGCCCTGAGGCGGTGATCATTTCATCGACCGAGCGCTGCAGCGACAGCAGCGCATCATGCAGGCGGATTTCCTCTTCATCCGGCGATTCGCTCACCAGCTCGGTGATGTCGATTTTCGGCCGGTGCAACACGATGGGCGCTTTGGCGACGCCGCCGGAAAGTGTTTGGCCGGAGAGTTGTTGCGATTGCAATGTCGGGTGTTCGCCGCCGGTGATTTCATAGAGGCTGACGATATGATTGCCGATGACGAGTTCGGAAATCACGAGCGCAACGGCATGCAGAATTTCTACCAGTTCGCCTGAGAAACTGCGCGCGGATTTGCTTTGAATAACGAGTACGCCAATCGTTTTGTGGCTATGCAGTAGCGGCACACCGACGAAGGAGTGATACATTTCCTCACCCGTTTCCGGGCGGTAAACGAATTTGGGATGTGATTGCGGCTCGGCGAGATTGAGATCATGGCCGGTGGCGGCCACTTCACCGACGAGCCCTTCGCCCACGCGCAATTTGGTGACGTGAATCGCGCTTTGTTTCAGCCCGTGGCTGGAGAAGAGTTCGAGAATATCGCCGGGGCGCGCGAGATAGATCGAGCACACATCCGCCTTCAGCGCTTCAGCAATCGTGTGGGTGAGTTGATCGAGGCGGGCTTGCGGCGATTCCGCCTGGCCCAGCATCACATCGCGCACCTGGCGCAGCAGCAGGATCGGCGACTGCAGCGCGCTCAAATTCGTGTCGATGGGTATGATACTTGCCATGGCGGCACTCCAAAAATTAAGTGTCCCAAGTCGTTTGGTTTTTCAATGCGGCAAGCCAGCATTTGCGCCTGCTCGAGGCGGCGCACCGTTGCCAGCATCATGCGCTTTATTGCAGTAATTCGTCAAGGATTTCCTGAATTTAGACGTGCAGTGCACCATTTGGATTGTTATGCCTGATCGAGATAGCTCTGGGCTTGTGCCGTTAACTCGGCAAGAATTTCCGAGATGCTCTGTTCGCTATTCACCATCCCGACCGATTGGCCCGCCATCAGCGAGCCGGATTCGACATCGCCCTCGATCACCGCGCGGCGCAAGCTTCCCGCCCAGAAATGCTCGATCGCCAGTTGGCCTTCTTCGCGGCTGAGCGTGCCGCCGAAGACTTTTTCCACCGTGTCCTTCTGAAAACGCATGAACTCATCGGTCGCTTTATTGCCGATGGCGCGCACCGGAATCACCGGGAAATCCGGATGATATTGCACCGACGCCGTCGCCTCACGCGCGCTGGCATTAATGAAGGCTTTCTTGAATTTTGGATGGGCAATACATTCCGTCGCGCATACGAACCGCGTGCCGAGTTGCACGCCCGCCGCACCCATTTCGAGATAGGAAACGATTGTCTCGCCACGGCCGATACCACCGGCGACAAATACCGGCACATCGTGGATATTGGGCAATACTTCCTGCGCCAGCACGGAGGTTGAGACCGGGCCGATATGGCCACCCGCCTCGGTGCCTTCGATGACGAGTGCATCGATGCCCATTTTCACCAGCTTTTTGCCGATGCCGAGCGTCGGTGCGAAGCCGATCACTTTGGCGCCACCTTCATGCAGGCGATTAATCGTCGCGGATTTGGGAATGCCCCCGGCCAGCACCACATGGGTGATTTTCGCGGCAAGACACGTCTCGACCAATTGCTCCAGCTGCGGATGCATCAGAATGAGATTCACGCCGAACGGTTTTTTCGTGAGCGCCTGTGTCGCGGCGATCTCTTTGGCGAGCAATTCCGGCGACATGGAGGAGGCGGCGAGTACGCCAAACGCACCGGCGTTGGATAAGGCGGCTACCAAATGACGCTCGGAGACCCAGCTCATCGCCCCGCCCATGATAGCGATGGGGCAGCCCAAAAACTCCGCGCCGCGCTGCCAGAGTTGCTCTAATGTTCGCATCGTTCCCTCGATCAATTGTTCCGGGGTTCTTAGCGGTTGGGTCCAGCGGCTGCAAGTGTTTCGCGGAAAGCGCCGAGATTTGATTGCCAAGCCCGCGTTCTGCATTCTATAAGCGCCTCATGCTCACACCCACACTCACGGTCGATCTCGCTGCCATTGTCGCTAACTGGCAGTCGCTGCGCGCGCGCTTTTCGGGCGACGAATGTGCAGCAGTGGTGAAAGCCGATGCCTATGGCATGGGCATGGTGCCAGTTGCGACCGCGCTCGCGAATGCGGGCTGCCACACGTTTTTCGTTGCAACGGCTGAAGAAGCATTGGCGCTGCGCGCGGTACTTGCCGATGTGCGCATCCTCGTGCTGCATGGCGTGCAGGAGGGCGAGGAATTCGCCTTCGCTGCGCATTGCATTATTCCGATTTTGAATTCGCGCGAGCAGCTCGAACGCTGGCGGCCCATTGCCCGTGAACATCCGCATGCGGTGAGTGCGTTGCATCTCGATACGGGCATGGGGCGGCTGGGCCTGCAGGCGGATGAATTCGCGCAGTTGCTCACGCGCGATCCCCAAGTGCTGCATGAATGCCGCGTGGGGCTGCTGATGTCACATCTCGCTTGTGCGCCCGATACCGACCATCCGATGAACGGCGCGCAGTTGCAGCAGTTCCGCAATATGACGGAGCTGGCACCGAACATCCCTCGGTCGCTCTGCAATTCCGGCGGCATCTTTTTGGGTGCGCCCTATCATTTCAATCTCGCGCGACCGGGCTGTTCACTGTTCGGTATTGCGCCGCAGGCATCGCCTGAAAATCCGATGCAACAAGTGGCGACCTGGCGCGCGCCCTTATTGCAAATCCGCACACTCGAAGCGGCACAAACCATCGGTTATGGCGCCACGGCCAATGCACCCAAAGGCGCGCGCATCGCCACGGTCGCGACCGGTTATGCAGATGGCTATCTGCGCCATCTCTCGAATAAAGGCGTGGGCTATATTGGCGACACCAAAGTGCCGCTCATCGGGCGGGTGACGATGGATATGCTATGTTTCGATGTGAGCGGATTGCCGCAAACCATGCTCGATAACGCCGAATATATCACGTTGCTGGGCGATCACGATGGCATTCGCGTGGATGATGTTGCCAACGCGGCGGATACGATCGGCTATGAAATCCTCACCCGCATCGGCGCGCGGGTGAAGCGCGAGTATCGCGATTGATTCCCCGCTAGACGGGCGCCATCGAAACCGCTATGAGCGTGTTTATGCAAACACTTTCGCAAAAAAATCCGCTCGCGGCCATCGGCCATGTGTTCATGCTGTTTCTGGCCTCCGTGGGGCGGATCAGCCTGTTCATGACCAACACGATTCGCGAGGGTATTCGCCCACCGTATTACCCGCAGCAATTCCGTGCGATGTTTATTCAAATTGGCTATTATTCACTGCCCGTGATTGGTCTCACCACCTTATTCACTGGTGCTGCACTGGCGGTGCAAAGCTATTCCGGTTTCTCGCGTTTCTCGGCGGAATCGTCGATTCCCATTGTCGTCGCCCTCGCCATTACGCGTGAGCTGGGGCCGGTCATGGCGGGCCTGATGGTGGCCGGTCGTATCGGCGCATCCTTCGCGGCTGAAATCGGCACGATGCGCGTGACCGAGCAGATCGATGCGCTGGTGACACTCAGCACCAATCCCTTTAAATATCTGCTGTTCCCGCGCCTCGTGGCGGCGACGATCATGCTGCCATTTCTGGTATTCACCGGTGACATTATCGGCATTTTCGGTGGTTACGCGGTGAGCGTGAAAGCACTCGGCTTCGCGCCGATTCCTTATATCAACAATACCTGGAATTACCTGCAGTTCGACGATGTATTCTACGGCCTCGTAAAAGCGGCCGCGTTCGGTTTCATCGTGGCGCTGATGGGCTGCTATCACGGCTATCACAGCAAGGGCGGCGCGCAAGGTGTGGGCACGGCGACCACCAATGCGGTTGTCTCCGCCTCGATTCTCATTCTGCTGGCCAACTATCTGCTCACCCAAGTATTTTTCGGGGTGTAGCATGAACATTACCCCTAAGCTGAAACTCACCAACGTGCATAAACGTTTTGGCAACAAAGTGGTGCTGAACGGGGTGCATCTGCAAGTGCAGCCGGGCGAATCGCTGGTGATTATCGGTGGCTCAGGCAGCGGCAAATCGGTGACGATTAAATCGGTGCTGGGGCTGATTAAGACCGATCAAGGCACAATCGAAATCGACGGCAAAGATGTGACGAACCTGAATTTCCGCGCGCGCGAACCATTCCTGCGGCAATGCGGCATGTTGTTCCAGGGCGGTGCGCTATTCGACTCGCTCACCGTGTGGCAGAATATCACCTTCGCCGCGCGCCAGCGCGAAAAAATGACTAACGCGCAAGCCCGCGAAATGGCCATCGACAAGCTCGGCCAGGTCGGCCTGAAAGCGGAAGTCGCCGATCTCCTGCCCTCCGAACTCTCGGGCGGCATGCAAAAACGCGTTGGCCTCGCGCGGGCGATTGCAACCAGCCCCGACATGATTTTCTTCGATGAGCCCACGACCGGCCTCGACCCGATCAT
>Ga0206943_1068_pt1 | contig 26123 bp, 18 predicted proteins | sample Alteio_BWOrgHeat_7_FD_153243 | JGI IMG/M metagenome (GOLD analysis project Ga0206943, IMG submission 153243) | Enriched cells from forest soil in Barre Woods Harvard Forest LTER site, Petersham, Massachusetts, United States -... | ecosystem: Environmental > Terrestrial > Soil > Temperate forest > O... | reverse complement strand
TATTGAGGCGGGTGGTAATTATGGATTCATCAATTTGCAAAAAAACAGCCAGAACGGAATTAATTATACCGGAGCGTTGATTTTTCGACTCGGATTATTGTATGATCTGGACGCGGGAAGGAAAAGATGAACCGCTGATCTGGTAAAAGCAATTAGGGAGAGAACATCATTCATTCCGTACACTACTTTTGTCCCCAAATCAATTAATCCCCGCCAGTTCCAGACTCTTTTTCTTCAACTTCCTGATTTCAACATCTTCGATAATTGGTTCTGGTGTTAATATCAGTGAGGTCTTATTTTCGCGCCACCAACCGGTTGATTTTAATTCTCTAAATGAAAGAACACCGATCAGGTATTTACGGTCACTTTCGGCGTGCCATTCTTCAATCCATTCGAACTTATCTTTGGGAATAAAGGCCCAGTCATCAAAGCTGATATATGCTTTCACATAAAACTCATCCGTTAATTCAAGGGGTGCATGGTGATAGAGTTTTTTGTATTCGTAACGATATTGATATCGCAGGGCAGATAAATCACTCAAGACGGCGGAGGCTGTGGGGAAGCTGCCTGCACCCTTGCCATAGAAAAATTGTTTATCGGCGAAACCACTTTCAATTACTACTCCGTTATATTCATTTTTCACAAAACTCAGGTGATCATCTGATTTAACAAATTGGGGAAGAACGAAAGCGGCCACTTTGCCATTCAGTAATTTTTTCGCCTGGCCTACCAGTTTGATTTCATAATGTTTTTCAGCAGCCACTGTTGCGTCACCAGCCTGAATATTCTGAATGCCATTGAATACTATCTTTTTCGGATCAGCAACGATTCCATAAGCATGCGCCAAAAGCAGCGCCCATTTATTTACTGCATCAATGCCCTCCACATCCAGGGAAGGGTCGCTTTCTGCGAAGCCAAGCTGCTGAGCCAGCAGAAGCGCCTGTTTGAATTCCAGTTTTTCTTCGAACATTTTCGTCAGGATGAAATTCGTGGATCCGTTTACGATCGCCCGCAGGGAATGCAACAGGTCGTTATCATAGTATTCCTCCAGATTGCGGATCACAGGAATCGATGCGCAGGCAGCTGCTTCATATAAAATAGAACGATCAGTTTCTTTCTGCAGTTCCAGCAACGCCGCCAGGTGTTCTGCCAGCATTTTTTTACTGGCACTCACTACGTCCTTTCCGTTTTTCAAGGCAGTCGTAACTATCTCGAATGCGGGTTCTGTTTCGTTTATAACTTCTACGATTACATTGATCTCCGGATCATTGAGTAACTCATCCCTGTCAGTGGTGAAAAGATCTTCCGGGGCATTTCTTTTTTTGCCCGGATGCTTGATACAGACCTTTTTAATACTCGCTTTGAGTGATGGCGTTTGTTGCAAGATCCTGTAAAGACCTTCGCCAACTACACCAAATCCAAAAAGTCCAATCGTCAGTCTCTTATGTGCGTCCATGATAAATCAACAATTTTCCAGGCGTTTTAAAACTTTATTTGACCTAACAACAATACGGTCAAATGTGTTGCGAAGATCCGTTATTAAATCTTCTGCTTCTTCCAAACCCACCGAAAGGCGGATCAAACTGTCCTTTACTCCTGCAGCCCGTCTGATTTCCGGCGGAATCGTTTTATGAGTCATTTCAGCAGAATGGCTGATGAGGCTCTTGATGCCACCCAAACTTTCCGCTAGCCTGAAAAGTCTGGTTGTGCTTACGAAACGCCGGGCCGCCGCCAGATTATCTTCCTTCAACGAAAAAGATACAATACCCCCATATCCGCGAGATTGTTTTTTGGCAACTAAATGATTTGGATGATCGGGAAGACCCGGATAAAATACCCTTTCAACGGCAGGATGATCCTGAAGGAATTCTGCAATCTCCTGGGCGCTTCTGCAATGCTGTTTCATACGCAGTGTAAGAGTCTCCATCCCCCTGATCACGAGCCAGGAATCAAAGGGGCCAAGAATGGCACCAGCAGCATTTTGGTAAAACCTTATTTTTTCACCCAGTTCTTCGGTAGCCGTTACAACTATTCCGGCGATCAGATCACTATGTCCGCCCAGATATTTGGTAGCCGAGTGTACCACAATATCCGCTCCCAGTACAAGCGGTTTTTGCAAGACAGGACTGGCGAAAGTATTGTCCACACACAGCAGGCAATTGCCCGCTTTGGCGATGGCCGCGATCGCCGCAATATCTGCGATTTTCAAAGTTGGATTGCTGGGTGTTTCCAGCCAGATCAGCTTTGTACTCTTGTTGACAGCCTGAAATACGTTTTCAGGTTTGGAACTATCTACATAGGTTACATGAATACCGAATTTTTTATATACCTGTTCGAAAAGCCTGAAAGCACCCCCGTAAATATCATCCACAGCGATGATTTCATCGCCTGACTTCAACAATTTCAGAACTGCGTCAATGGCTGCCAGACCACTGGCGAAAGCGAGTCCCCGGGCCCCTTTTTCCATAACAGCTACAAGATTTTCCAATACCGCCCGGGTCGGATTATTACTTCGTGCATAATCATATCCTTTGTGAACACCAGGGGCTTCCTGCACAAAAGTTGACGTCTGATAAATGGGTACCGAAATGGCGCCTGTAAGCGGATCGACCGGAATGCTGTGAATGAAAGCTGTTGTTTCCTGCATAAAATAATCCTCCATCCCTTTCGGGTTTTTTTGGGTGAAATAAAATATGCCCTCAAGAATTGACTGGAATGCTTTTTTACGTAATGCCGGGTCTAAATAAAAAAGCTCTTCCGGAGGTCAGAAGAGCTTTTAATATGATGAATATTAGTAAGCAACGATTCTGACTTATCTGTCCCGCATTCGGCGGGATGGATTTGGCACCTTGTTCCACACCAGTGGAACAGGTTGTCAAGGCTTCGCAGGGCCATTACCCTCAGCCTTTCTTGATAAGCAACTAAAAGAACTTCTGCAAAGATAAGTCGGCCCTGATATTTTTAAAAATTATTTTTCGAATGGCGGGGGAACAAGACGGCCCGTATATTGTTATTATCTTTAGCGATTCCATTTTAACATGATTGAAGAAAAAAGTACGTCTCATCCGGCGGGTGAAGAGCTGATTGAGGTTTTCGGGGCCCGGGTGCATAATCTCAAGAATATCGATATTTCGATTCCCAAAAATCAGCTGGTGGTCATCACCGGTATCAGTGGCAGCGGAAAGTCCTCTCTGGCATTTGATACCATTTATGCTGAGGGTCAGCGCCGCTATATGGAGAGTTTCGGCGCCTATGCACGCCAGTTCATCGGGGATATGGAGCGGCCCGATGTGGATAAGATCACGGGCCTCAGCCCGGTTATTTCTATTGAACAAAAAACAACGAATCGTAATCCTCGCAGCACGGTGGGAACCGTAACGGAAGTATACGATTTTCTCCGCCTTTTATATGCCAGAATCGGTCAGGCCTTTTCTTACAATACCGGTCGGCCGATGGTGAAATTCAGTGAAGAGGAAATTGTCTCTAACATTTTTCAGAAATTCATCAGCAAAAAAATTTCAGTCCTTTCACCATTGGTTCGCGGTAGAAAAGGGCATTATCGGGAATTATTTGAAGATATCCGAAAGAAAGGATTTGTAAAAGTTCGTATAGACGGAGAAATCAGGGACCTGATACCCAAAATGCAGGTGGACAGATATAAAATTCATGATATTGAAGTCGTGATTGACCGGCTGACGGTGACAACTGAAATGAGAACACGCGTAAGCCAGAGTGTCCAGACAGCCTTAAATATGGGTAAGGGGCTGATGTTCCTGCTGATTAATGATGATAATAAAATAGTCCAGTACAGCAAACAGCTGATGTGTGATGAAACCGGCATCAGTTATGAAGAACCATCCCCTAATAGTTTTTCGTTCAACTCACCATATGGTGCCTGCCCCGTTTGTAAAGGATTGGGCGCAGTTTACCGGATCAGCCTGGATGCCATTATTCCGGACAGAAAAAAATCAGTGAATGAAGGTGGCATAGAACCACTGGGTAGTGAACGGGACGCTTATACATTCACCATAGTTCAGAAGCTGGCTAGAAAAAATAAATTCAGTCTGGATACGCCGATAGAAGACATGCCGGCAAAGGCGCTGAATTTGATCCTGTATGGTACTGCAGAAAATACCTCTGAAAGAATACTTGAAATTGACGAAGGCGAACCAGCCAATACAAACGCAGAATACGAAGGACTTATACCCATGTTGAAAAGATGGTTTGGTGCATCCAGTACTGATTCGTTAAGATTATGGGTCGAAAAATATATGGAACTCAAAACATGCGATGCGTGCGGTGGTGCCAGGTTGAGAAAGGAAAGTCTCTGGTTCCGCATTGATTCCAGAAATATTTCTGAGCTCAGCAATTTGAATCTGGATAAACTGGCGACTTGGTTCGTGGATATTGAAAAAAGACTGACTCATAAACAAAATACAATAGCAAAAGACATATTAAAAGAAATTCGGGAACGATTGCAATTCCTCCTGGACGTGGGTCTTACATATCTCACGTTGAATCGTCCGACAAGGACCCTGAGCGGCGGCGAATCCCAGCGTATACGTCTTGCAACGCAAATAGGTTCACAACTACAGGGCATAACCTATATACTCGATGAACCCAGTATTGGTTTACATCAGCGTGACAATCAGCGACTGATTCTTGCTTTACAAAATTTACGGGATATAGGTAACAGTATTTTGGTTGTGGAGCATGACAAGGATATCATGATGGCTGCAGATTACCTGGTTGACATCGGTCCGAAAGCAGGATTTCACGGAGGTCGCATCGTTGCGCAGGGTAAACCCGCAACCATGCTGAAACTGGATACCATTACGGCGGATTATCTGAACGGGCACAGAAAGATCCCGCTGCCAAATGAAAGGAGAATGGGAAATGGAAAAATACTTGAGATTATAGGGGCCAAAGGAAATAATTTAAAAAATGTGAACGTTCAGTTTCCGCTGGGGAAATTTATCGTCGTTACGGGTGTCAGCGGGAGTGGGAAATCAACGTTGATCAATGAAACCCTCTATCCGATTTTGAGCCATCATGCATATGGATCTAAAGGTGTGCCGCTGGAGTATAAAAAAATCAGGGGACTCGAGAATATTGATAAGGTAATTGAAATTGATCAGTCGCCCATTGGCCGAACGCCGCGTAGTAATCCGGCTACTTATTGTGGATTCTTTACGGATATCCGAACGCTATTTGCGTCCATACCGGAAGCCAAGATTCGCGGTTACACGGCCGGGAGGTTTTCCTTTAATGTAAAAAGCGGGCGTTGTGAAGTTTGTGAAGGTGGCGGTATGCGCGTTATTGAAATGAATTTTTTACCGGATGTGTATGTGCATTGCGAAAAATGTAATGGCAAACGATATAACCGCGAGACGCTGGAGATCCGTTACAAGGGAAAGTCCATCAGTGATGTATTGGATATGACAGTGGATGAGGCCTGTGAATTTTTTATAAATGTGCATTATCTCTACCGGAAAATAAAGGTATTACAGGAAGTCGGACTGGGTTATATCACGCTGGGTCAGTCAGCAGTTACACTGAGCGGAGGGGAAGCGCAAAGAGTGAAATTAGGGACGGAATTATCGAAACGTGAAACGGGTAAAACATTTTATATACTGGACGAACCAACGACGGGTTTACATTTTGAGGATATCAGTCATTTGCTGGACGTGCTGAATAAACTGGTAGACCGGGGCAATACCGTGCTCGTCATTGAACATAATATGGACGTGATCAAGGTGGCTGATCATCTGATTGATCTTGGCCCGGAGGGTGGTGATGGAGGCGGGGAGATATTATACGAAGGTACACCCGAGAAGATGCTGGACGTTAAGAGAAGTTTTACAGCGAAGTTTCTGAAAGACGAATTGAAAGATATGACTAAAGTTCAAGGCCTAAGACTTAAAACGAACGGGCAATTTTAATAAACAAGCAGCCGGCAATTCTCATCGCCGGCTGCTGAGGATATTGGGGAAACCAAAATATATAAGTCCAATAAGTGAAGCGGGAATTGAATAAAATCGTTTCAGAATAAAAAATAATAGGGAACGGATCAGGTCTTACTTAACCTTCGGATAATAGATCTTACCAATTCTCCCGCTGCTTATTGGGTTGCGTTAAGGGTTGTTTACTTTTAGTTCGCCGTTTTCAACCTTTGTATCATTTGCCAAAACTTCGTACAGGTAAATTCCTGAAGGAATTTCGGAGAGAATACTGGTTTCATGGTTAAGGATAACAGACTGTATAATCAGTTTTCCTTCCAGATCGAAAACATATAATGTATATCGCTTATCATCTACGCCATCCACTGTGAACAACAGCGTTTTGTAATCCGAAGCAGTAAAAAGCTTCACTTTGTGCTTCTTATTATTCATGTTCTTTGTGATCATTACCGTGCTGGTCACGGGTAATGAGCCTTCTGCATAAGACGCCAGTGTTGTTGTCATTAATGCAAGAGGAAGTAGAGCTTTTAGGGGCCGTTGGTAAATGTTCAGGGGGATCGGTTTCATAAAAGAAAAAAGGGTACGGATCAACAAAATATATTTAGAATCTTAATAAAGGACATCTGGTCGAATTGTCGTAAGAATGATCACTACCCAAACGTATTCCGACTTTCAAACCCAAAGTGAAATATGCATCCATTTGCGAAGGGTCTCCTCTTTTATCACCAGGATTGTAACCGCTGCCAGGCGTGCCCATCAAAGGACTTTTGTTCGACATGGCAATGGCAATCTGTGCTGTTCCGTTTGGCAGGTTGGCCCGCAATACGGCTGGATCCACAAAGGTGGTACTAACATCATCTATATAATCCGTAAAAGTTTTTCTATACAATAATTCAAGACCCACGTTTACTTTCTCGCTTACATAATACTTCAGGCCAAGCCCCATAGGAATATTCAATTGCGTAAGCGCATAATTCTTTCTGCCAGGTACAAATCCTTCTCCTTCGGTATGCAAGGGTTGTAGAAAGACCCAGGTCGTTTGTGACGTATTCGGATCAATATACTGTCCCATGGGATTAAAATGAAAAACACCCAAACCAATAAGACCATAAGGCCTGAGCCGGCCGGATACTTCCGTGGGCTGATCTTCAAATAAAACGGTCGGATCCACTTCGAATAATAAATTGGCTTCTGTGATGCTGGATTTGAAATTTAAATTTCTGTTTAGTCTGCTCACTTCATCACCCCCTTTAGCTACTACATAGTTATCGTCACCTTCCACGCTGCCAAAATTTGCAGAGAGGCGTACGCCGATCAATTCAGAAGGATGCGCTTCAAGATACACACCGAATGCAAGTTTTGTTGCATTCATATTATAGTCTTTCAGGAAAGTAGTACCTACGCCATAGTGACCACCCAGATCACCGAGAAATACCATGGGCCCTACTGTAACACCTGCTTCAAAATAATTACCTGCTGACAGCTGACTATAGGAAGAGTTATAACATGCCAGTAAAATGGCCAGTGAACACAAACACTTCCGTAGGGAGTGTAAACCTGTTTTCATTGAATATCGATTTAGATTTCGGCGGTTTGGATTTTGGTTCTCACATAAATAAAAAACCACGACTATATAAGAACGAGAAATATTCTTTGAATGGTGTAATTAGGATTAACTATATTATTGAGACGAATTCCAAGAACTGGAATACAGTTTCATTTTGGATTTTTCAACATGATAATATGTGGGATATTATCTTCGAGATATATCTCTCCATCCTGAACGAATCCGTATGATTCATAAAATGTTTTCAGGTAAAGTTGAGCGCCAATGCGGATTGTATCTGTTTTAAATAGGTTCTTGATCTGCTTTATACTTTCCTCCACAAGTTTTTTCCCCATGCCTGTTTTACGTACAGAAGGGGAACTTACGATGCGGCCGATCGAAGATTCACTATAGGAAATTCCGGGAGCAAGCAATCTTGAATAAGCCATCAGCTTATTCTCTTTGATTCCCATCAAATGCCAGGATTTTAGATCCTTGTTGTCCATGTCCTGATAGGGACAGTTTTGCTCCACGATAAACACTTCATTTCTTAATTGCAGTATACTATAAAGTTCATATGGCGTTAATTCTGCAAACGGTTTGAGAATCCAGCTTATCATGTGGCGAATGTGGGATGGTGGATATATATGAATTTACTACGTAAGTCAGTATCCATATTTCTTCTGCCAAAGGCTTCGCAAATGTTTTCGTATCTCTTCTTCACGGGCGTTTTGACCAGGATCAAAAAACGCTTTTCCACTAATTTCCGCAGGCAGATATTCCTGTGGGGAAAAGTTTTTTTCATAAGAATGACTGTATTCATATCCTTTCGAATATTCCAGATTTTTCATCAGTTTGGTAGGCGCGTTACGGATATGCAATGGAACGGGCAGGTCCCCGGTTTGTTTAACCATACCGATTGCATCATTGATCGCAACATAGGATGCGTTACTCTTGGCTGAACTGGCCAGATAAATGGCGCACTGCGAAAGGATAATACGGGATTCAGGATAACCAATTTTACTCACTGCCTCAAAAGTAGCGTTTGCGAGCAATAAGGCGTTGGGGTTTGCATTGCCAATATCTTCACTGGCAAGGATGAGCATTCGCCGCGCTATGAATTTAACATCTTCACCTCCTTCAATCATGCGGGCAAGCCAATAAACCGCAGCATTCGGATCGCTGCCCCGCATCGACTTGATAAAAGCGGAAATGATATCGTAATGCTGCTCACCCTTCTTATCGTACAATGCGATACGCTGTTGTGCGGTATCCATAACCAATTCGTCCGTGATAATCAATGGATCGAGATCAGCCCCGGCATCCGTAACCAGTTCCAGCAGGTTGAGCAGCTTACGCGCATCGCCACCTGATATATTAATGAGGGCCTCTGTTTCCCTTAATTCGATATTTCGTTTCTTCAGAACGACATCACTTTCCAGCGCAGTACGCAGCAGATCCTTGAGTTCGTCCTTGCCCAAAGGTTTCAAAACGTACACCTGGCATCGGCTGAGAAGGGCGCTATTTACTTCAAAAGACGGGTTTTCAGTGGTTGCGCCAATCAGTGTCAGCACTCCCTTTTCTACAGCTCCCAGCAACGCATCCTGCTGACCCTTATTAAACCGGTGTATTTCATCTATAAAAAGGATCACTTTCTCCTGCCGTCTGGCCTCGTCAATTACTTCCCGTACCTCTTTTACCCCGGATGAAATGGCGCTCAGGGTGTAAAAAGGAGCATGCAGGGTATGGGCAATGATGTTGGCTATCGTAGTTTTGCCTGTACCCGGTGGTCCCCAGAGTATCATGGAAGGCATTTTCCCCTGTTCCAGAGATGTACGAAGGATACTTCCTTTGCCAGTCAGGTGTTTTTGACCCACCAACTGGTCAAGTGATTCAGGACGAAGACGTTCCGCGAGCGGCGCCGGAATGTATGACATAGAAAAAGTTTACCTTTAACAAACAACAAGTTAGCCCTTTTAGGGTTTTATATAAGGGGAATAACTTACCATGAAAAACCCATTCCTGATATTAGCAGCATTCATAACCGGTCTGTTCTTCCTGACAGCGTCGCCGCTGACTACCTGTGCGCAGCAGCTTACGGCCGTGCAAAATTATGGGGTAAACCGACCCGGAGTTGTTATGGTGCGAACCGTTTTTTCTGCAGACGTATATGTAAATAAGATGCAGCTGGATTCGCGCCATTTTAATCACCTGGTGGATTCCATTCAGAAAGCTGACAGCAGCGGTATAATATATACTGCGGAACAGAAACTGGATATTGTGTTACGGGAAATCAATAATCACCCCAGCCGGTTTTTTAAAGCTTCACTGGATTATATCAAGGAACCCGAAGAAATTACTTCCAGTGGTACCGGTTTCCTGATAACTGAAGATGGTTATGTGGCTACCAATTGTCACCTGATTGACCGGGACAATGCTTTTATACGCCGCCAGTTTTTCCTGTCAGCCTTTCAGCAAATCACAGAAGCAAATATTTCAGCGCTTGAAAATGCGTGGGCTACCCAGTTCTCCGAGCAACAAAAATCGATATTGGAAAATACATATGCTTCCGTATATGCCCGTTTGTTCTCCATGGCATTGTATGACCTGAAAAAAGAAATATTTATTGAGTACAGTATAGATTTGAATAACGGAAATACAGGATCGATAAAAAAATCCGCTCATGTGATCATCAAAGGTCAGCCCATGCCGGGTAAGGACATAGCCATCCTCAAGATGGATGGGGACTCTGCCCTGCCAACTTTGAAAATTGCACAGGATGAGTTACCCAAAGTTGGCGAGCAACTGTTTGTATACGGTTTTCCCGGGCCGGTGACAAACAATAACTATGTTGCCACAGAATCAGCTATCGAACCCACACTTACAACCGGTATAGTTAGCGCATTGAAGAAATCAGTCGCCGGCTGGCCTCTGATCCAAATGGATGCAAATATCAACCGCGGAAGTAGCGGCGGACCGGTTTGTAATGAGAAAGGGGAAGTTGTTGGCCTTACTACTTTCGGCAGTATTGAAAACAGTGGCGGTCTGGCTGCCGGTTTAAATTTTGCGATACCGGTTTCGATTCTCGAGGAATACCTCGATAGTGCGGGTGTAACGGCCCGTCCGAGCGAATCATCCCAAATATTTGGTGACGCCGTTGTTTTTTATGACCGTGAATTTTATAGCGATGCGTTGAAGAAATTCAGGGAAGTCAGCGAGTTGAATAATCATTTCCCCGGCCTGGCATATTATATCAGAGATACAGAAAAAAAGCTCCATCAAAAGGATGAGAAAAAATCTTCCATGATCCGTACGGATCTGTTGGTTTTCGGTATTTTCTTATTTGGAGCCATACTATTATTTCGGTATTTCAGGAGGAAGGGTCTAAAGCCTAAAGCCTAAAACCAAAGTGGAATGCCTTTCTGCAATAATGAATTCAGTATTATCCTTTCCGAACTTTAACACTTCCAAATTAGTCTTGGGCTTTAGGCTTTAAGCTTTAGTCTTAAAAGGATTAAATTCGCCTTTTATAATGACTATGGCAACCCCGGTCGCGTCTTATATTGATCATACCCTGTTAAAAGCCACTTGTAGATCTGCGGATATTATTCAATTATGCCGGGAAGCTATTGAATTCAAATTTGCAGCTGTATGCGTTCCACCCTTCCTGGTAAAACAAGCCGTGGAGGCCTTGAAAGACAGCCAGGTGAAAACAGCGACCGTAATCGGTTTTCCGATGGGTTATTCTTCCATTGATTCAAAATTGTCTGAAATTAATACCGCCATACTTGACGGGGCGGATGAACTGGATACCGTTATCAATCTAATTGCGCTGAAAAACGGTGACTGGTCTTATCTTGAGAAGGAAATGGTACAGCAGGTTGAACTTATCCATCATAAAGAAAAGTTTGTTAAAGTAATTGTGGAGAGCGGTGTTTTGTCGAAGGATGAGTTGATCCGTTGCTGCAGTTTATATGGCAGGTTGGGTATTGATTATATGAAAACTTCCACAGGTTATGCAGAAAAAGGAGCTTCAATTTCAGATGTGCAGCTCATGCGAACTGAACTTCCGCCAGAAGTAAAGATCAAGGCTTCCGGTGGCATTCGGCATTACTCTTTTGCGATGGAACTAATCGAAGCCGGCGCCAACCGCCTGGGATGCAGTGCCAGCATTCAGATTCTGGAAGAAGAAAAGCAGCACTTGAATAAACTATAAATGACTATGAAATCATTACTAATACTGGCTTTCATTTATAATGGTGCGAGCAATGCGCAGGATACCCTGATACATAAGGATCCCCGGGTTGATTCCCTGATAAAAAAGCAAATTCAGATCAATGAACTAACGACCAGAGATAGCCGAAGAAATATCCCTGGATACCGGATCCAGGTTGCTAAGTCGAACGACCGCAACCAGGTTTTTGCTATTAAAACAAAGATCTATCAGTCCTATCCCGAATTGAAGTCTTATCTTATTTACCAACCGCCCAACTATAAATTGAATGTTGGTAATTTCAAAACACCGGAAGAAGCGGAACCTTATTTACAGAAGCTTATACGGGATTTTCCATCGGGCACTTACCTGGTACATGATATTATAGAAGTAAAACCCGATTAATTTTGAATATGCTGAAAGAAAAAATCCGTCAACTGGCAAAGCAATATGCACCGGAAACCATTGATATCCGCCGTCATCTCCACGCACATCCGGAATTAAGTTATAAAGAATTTGAGACTTCAGCCTTCGTACAGGAAAAATTAAAAGATTTGGGAATTCCTTTTGAAATTAAAGCAACTACTGGCGTAGTTGGATTAATTAGGGGGAAAAATCCGGGTAAAAGGGTGATTGCCCTTCGGGCAGACATGGATGCGCTTCCAATCAAAGAGGAGAATTCAGTTTCGTATAAATCGCAGAACGAAGGTATCATGCATGCCTGCGGGCACGATGCACATACCAGCATTTTGCTGGGGGCATCAAAGATTTTACAGGAACTAAAATCTGAATGGGAGGGAACAGTCAAACTTATCTTTCAGCCTGGTGAAGAGAGAAATCCGGGCGGCGCCAGCCTGCTCATTAAAGAAGGAGTGCTCCACAATCCGCAACCCCAGGCCATTTTCGGATTGCACGTACACCCGGGACTCGAAATCGGAAAATTCAGTTTTCGTGCCGGGCCATCAATGGCCAGCGCGGATGAAATATTTATTACCGTAAAAGGAAAAGGTGGTCACGCTGCCACACCGCATCTGACAATAGATACTATCCTGGTGGCCTCCCATATCGTGGTGTCACTGCAACAAGTGATCAGCAGAAATAAAAATCCATTTATACCTTCTGTTCTAACAATCAGCTCATTCCAGGGCGGTTATACAACCAACGTAATTCCTTCGGAAGTCAAACTGATGGGAACTTTCCGCACCATCGATGAGACCTGGCGTTTTCAGGCACATAAACTCATTCACCGGATCTGTAAGGGAATTGCACAGAGTATGGGTGCTGAAATAGAGGTACTTGTAGACGTGGGATATCCTGTTGTTAATAATGACGAAATATTGTATCCCATCGCACGCAAGAAAGCGGAAGAATTTGTTGGAAAAGACAATGTGGAGGTAACGGAACTACGTATGGGATCTGAAGATTTTGGATATTATACGCAGGAGATCCCAGGTTGTTTTTACCGCGTGGGTGTGATGAATGCGGCAAAGGGAATAACGTCTATGGTGCATACACCTACTTTTGACATTGACGAATCTGCCATAGAAAAAGGTATGGGGATGATGGCATGGCTGGGTGCCAGTATACATGATCATCAAAACCCATCTGAATAATTATTATGCAAAAAAAGCAACTTAGAAGGGAAGAGGCGCTCGAATATCATTCAAAAGGGAAACCGGGTAAGATTGAAGTGGTCCCCACCAAGGAGGCAAAAACTCAGAGAGACCTTTCACTGGCTTATTCGCCCGGCGTCGCAGAACCGTGTAAGGAAATTTCTTTAAATAAGGAAGACGTTTATAAATACACGGCCAAAGGAAATCTCGTAGCAGTAATTACCAACGGAACGGCAGTTCTGGGATTGGGAAATATCGGCCCTGAGGCATCCAAGCCAGTAATGGAAGGCAAGGGTGTTTTGTTCAAGGTTTTTGCAGACATTGATGTGTTTGACATAGAGATAAATGAAACCGATCCGGAGAAATTTGTACAGATCGTCAAAGCACTGGAGCCCACATTCGGCGGAATAAACCTTGAAGACATTAAAGCGCCCGAATGTTTTTATATAGAAAGGCAACTCCGGGCTTCATTGAAAATTCCCGTGATGCATGACGATCAGCACGGGACCGCGATTATCAGTAGTGCTGCCTTGATCAATGCCCTGGAACTTCAAAAGAAAAAAATTGAAAAAGTCAGGTTTGTAATTAACGGCGCGGGAGCCGCCGCGATGGCCTGTAGCAAACTGTATGTGGCGCTCGGTGCAAAAACGGAAAATTTTATTGTATTTGATAAGGATGGTGTACTGCATAAAGGTCGTAACGACCTGGAAGAAGATCGTTCACTTTTTGCTATAGACAAATCAGACATCACCCTGGAAAAAGCGATGGCGGACGCGGATGTTTTTGTGGGTCTGAGTGTGGGTAATACAGTGACTCCGGAAATGATCAAAAGCATGGCGAAACGACCCATCGTATTTGCCATGGCCAATCCGGATCCGGAAATTACTTATGACGCTGCTGCAGCCGTTCGCGAAGATCTCATTATGGCAACGGGCCGCAGCGATTTTCCAAATCAGGTCAACAATGTACTGGGATTCCCTTTTATATTTCGCGGGGCCCTTGACGTTCGCGCCACCCAGATCAATGAGGCTATGAAACTTGCTGCGGTACATGCGCTGGCGGACCTTGCCAAAACACCGGTTCCGGATATAGTGAATATGGCTTATGATGAAAAAACAATCAGCTTCGGACCGCGTTATATTATTCCCAAACCATTCGACCCAAGACTACTATCAACAGTAGCACCTGCTGTTGCCAGGGCCGCCATTGAAAGTAATGTAGCGCAAATAAAAATTGATAACTGGGAAACCTATGCCATTGAACTGAATAAACGTCTGGGCCTTGACAATCAGCTGATCCGCGCCCTGGGTGCAAAAGCGAAAAGTGATCCGAGGCGTTTGGTGTTTGCAGAAGCCGATAATATCAAGATATTAAAAGTTGCGCAATTGTTATTTGACGAAGGCGTGGCATACCCAATCCTGCTTGGAAATAAAGAAAGAATTCGTGCAACTGCGGCAGCTAACCGAATCGAAATAGATGAATTCCCTATTGTGGATCCTCGCAGTGAAGAACAGGACGAACGTCGGAAGCGGTATACTGAAATATTCTTCCAGAAGAGACAAAGAAGGGGGTTCAATAAATATGAATCGACCAAGATTATTCGCGACCGTAATTATTTTGGTTGTATGATGGTTGAATCCGGTGAAGCGGACGCTATGATTTCAGGATTGACAAAAAATTATCCGGATACGATCCGTCCGGCTATCGAAATCATTGGTACGGAGGACGGGGTAAAAAAAATTGCGGGCATGTACCTGATGCTCACAAAAAAAGGACCGTTGTTTTTGGCCGATACGACGGTGAATTTTAACCCGACCGCTGAAGAGCTGGCTGATATTACTTTACTTGCGGCTAAAGAAGTCAGGCATTTCGGACTCGTGCCACGCATCGCAATGTTGAGTTATTCAAATTTTGGTACCAGTAATTCGCCGGAAGCCAGACTGGTTGCAAGGGCAACCGAGATTGTGAAACAGAAAGATCCGGATCTGATTGTAGATGGCGAAATGCAGGCAAGTATTGCGTTAAATAATGAAATCCTTCGGGAAAATTATCCCTTTAGCAGCCTGGTGGATCAGGAAGTGAATACCCTGATCTTCCCCAACCTGGCGGCAGGTAACATTGCTTATAATATATTAAAAGAGCTGGGAGCCGCAGATGCGATTGGTCCGATTTTACTGGGAATGAAAAAGCCCGTACACGTACTCCAGCTGGGAAGTTCAGTAAGAAATATTTATAATATGGCGCTCGTTGCTGTAATTGACGCCCAAACCAAATGTCCGCAAACACCAGATGAAGCCATGCGCAGGTCGCCTTGGTGGAAAAGAACAAAAAAATAAATTGTACTTTCAGCAATTAACATGAATATTTTTACTGAACTGGGGCGGTATATACTGATGATCAGGGGAATGTTTTCGAAGCCCGAAAACATGAAAATGTACTGGAAGGAGTTCATGCACCAATGCGTCGAAATTGGAATCCGCTCACTCGGCATTGTGGTCATTATTTCTATATTTATGGGAGCGGTATCAGCTTTGCAAACAGCCTATCAGTTGGTAAGTCCCCTGATCCCACTTTCCACGATTGCACAGATTGTGCGCGATACGGTGATCCTGGAATTTTCACCCACATTGGTTTGTATCGTTCTAGCCGGCGTGGTGGGAAGCAAAATAGCCGGCGAGCTCGGTAACATGCGTGTGAGCGAACAGATCGACGCGTTGGAAATTATGGGCATCAATACAAAGACTTACCTTATTCTGCCAAAAATCCTGGGTGCCCTGCTGACTATTCCGATGCTGGTCATCATTTCCGCCGTGCTGGGAATATTAGGCGGGAAATTGGCTGCGGTGGCAACCGGCATCGTTTCGGCTTCTCAATTTGACAAGGGACTTTTTCAATATTTCAAACCGTATAACGTGTTCTTTGCGCTGGCAAAATCATACACTTTTGCTTTTATCATTTCCAGCATATCTTCCTTTTATGGTTATTATGTAAATGGCGGAGCACTCGAAATCGGCAGGGCCAGCACAAAATCAGTTGTCGTGAGCTGCGTATTGATCCTGTTAGCAGATTATGTGCTTTCAGCTATCCTTTTATAATCGAAATAAATGATTGAGGTAAAAGATTTAAAAAAAGGCTTCAGTGGTAAACCGGTTATCAACGGGGTGAACGCGGTGTTCGAACCTGGTAAATGCAACCTCATTATAGGTTCCAGCGGAAGCGGAAAAACAGTTCTGATGAAATGCCTGGTCGGACTCTTCGAACCCGATTCAGGTGAGATTTCCTACAATGGTCAGAACTTCACGGAGATGAATGAAGAAGAAAGGAAACAGTTGCGTCGTCAGATCGGTATGCTTTTCCAGGGATCGGCTTTATTCGACAGCATGACGGTTGAGCAGAATATCATGTTTCCGCTCGATATGTTTACGAATGATAGCTTTTCCGACAAACTTAAACGGGTGGACGAGGTGTTGGAGCGCGTAAATATGAAAGATGTGAATAATAAGTTTCCCGCTGAAATATCAGGAGGGATGAAAAAAAGGGTGGGAATCGCCCGCGCTATTGTATTGAATCCAAAGTATCTTTTTTGTGATGAGCCGAATTCCGGTTTGGACCCGCTTACTTCAATCCTTATTGATAAACTGATTAAAGAAATTACCATTGAATATAATATCACGACCGTTGTGAATACACATGACATGAATAGCGTGATGGAAACAGGTGACCATATCATTTATATGTATGATGGACTCAAGGAATGGGAAGGGTCAAATAAGGAAATTATCTTCAGCAAGAACAAAAAACTGAACGATTTCATTTTTGCATCCGAATTCCTGCAGGATGCCAAGGATATGCGCATGCTGGAAATGAAAGGGAAAATTGATAATAACAGGAATATGGATGATATGCTTAAATAACTAATTTTGATGTGTTAGAAAACCAACTAATCAATAACAATAATGGCAGTTTTAGTCAATAAAAGCTCAAAAATAATCGTACAGGGATTTACTGGGACAGAAGGCAGTTTTCATGCGTCCCAAATGATTGAGTATGGAACCCAGGTAGTAGGTGGTGTTACGCCCGGTAAGGGAGGCACGACGCATCTGGACCGACCGGTCTTCAATACAGTGGCGGATGCGGTGAGAAAGACCGGCGCTAATGTCTCCATCATCTTTGTGCCGCCGGCTTTTGCTGCTGATGCTATCATGGAAGCCGCCGAAGCAGGCATTGCCCTGGTTGTGTGTATTACGGAAGGTATCCCGGTGCAGGATATGGTGAAAGCAAAACATTATTTAACGGGTACTAATACGCGCTTAATCGGACCCAATTGTCCCGGCGTAATTACTTCAGACGAATGTAAAGTGGGGATCATGCCCGGCTTCGTATTTAAAAAGGGAAAAATCGGGATCGTGTCAAAATCCGGCACACTGACCTATGAAGCAGCAGACCAGGTGGCAAAAGCCGGATTAGGAGTATCGACTGCTATTGGAATCGGCGGAGATCCGATCATCGGAACGCCTACCAGGGAGGCGGTGGAATTATTGATGAATGATCCGGAAACGGAAGGCATCGTCATGATCGGAGAAATCGGCGGAAATATGGAAGCTGAAGCCGCCAGATGGGTAAAGGACAATAACCGGAAACCGGTCGTAGGTTTTATTGCAGGTCAAACAGCACCGCCTGGTCGCCGTATGGGTCACGCCGGGGCGATCATTGGTGGAGCTGATGATACTGCTGCCGCAAAAATGAAAATCATGGCTGAGTGTGGTATTGAAGTAGTTCAATCCCCGGCTGACATCGGCGCAACGATGGCCAAAGTCTTAAAAAGCTCAAAGCCTAAAGCCTAATACTGCAAATATTATAAAGTCCTACAAATTATTATTCGTAGGACTTTTTTTTGCTTACTCGGATCTTTGATGTTGATTTGAGTTTTACGCTTTAGGCTTTAACCTTTAATACCTACTGTATTCAATTATCTTCCTTGGCGCATTATATGAATTGGCTCTTGAATCACAACGGTCACGATAGAATTCCTCCCGGCTCATCCGGTAACCCCTGTTTTCCCGGCAATAACGTTCGTACTGTTCTGCCCTCCAGTCTCTGCGATCATCATAACGTCCTCGTGCCACAGGATAATATTCATATTGACTGACAATTGGGACCGGAACCGGGAAACCAATGTGCGCCTGGATAACCACCCGGTTATCGTGATAAGGAACTCCATATTGCGCTTTGGTTATATTGGCAAGAAATAGTCCGACTGCGATCAGGACAGGAATTTTTGTTTTCATAAAACATTTTTTAAGGTGAGTAAATGCTTCCGTTTATAAGAGGGCTGCAGGGTTCGATTGTTTAACTTGTTGTCGTTATAATTACGTTAAAGGCTATGTATTTTTCAGGAATATGCATCTAAGGCTTGTGCATGATGACATATGCCAAACTTAAAAGATATGCTTCTAAAGTCAATCCTTATTACTTCGGTTATACTACTCAGTTATCTTGTATTTTTTGGCCAGTCGAACTTTCCATATACCCAGAAATGGAAACTAGTAGATTCTCTTATGACTAAAAAGAATCTTCCCAAATCTGCGCTGATGGAGGTAAATAAAGTGTATGCTGAGGCAAAAAAAGATAAACAGGAAACGCAATGGGTGAAGGCAATTATCTACATGAATCATTTGCAGGAAACAAATGAACAAAATATAAATGACAAAATAAAGAATCTTGAGTCAGAGATCAATTCGGCTCCACCAAGAGTTGCAGCACTTTTTAAAAGTATTGAAGCAGACGAATTATTTCAGTATTTTCTGGGACACCGTTATCAATTCAGAAACAGAACCGCTTTGTTATCAGATACATCTTCGGACATCACTACCTGGACAATTAGCCGGCTTACTGATAATATTTCAAATTTATATCTATCCTCATTAGATAACCCTGAATTATTAAAGAAAACTCCACTCGAAAATTTTAATGCTGTTTTGATATCAGGAAATTCCAGGGAATTAAGACCGACACTATTCGACTTGCTGGCCTGGAGGGCATTGGATTATTTCAGGATGGATAATAATTTGGAACCGGTAGTTACAAATGACAAACAGTTGAAGGAGAATCCGGTTTTATTTTCAGAAGCGCCATTTTATATGCATTATAGTTTTAAGGATAAAGATAGCCTGTCAAATCAACTCGAGGCATTGAGATTGTATCAGCAACTGCTACGGTTCCATACAAAAGATATACGCCTCGATGCCTGGATTGACGTAGATATCAGCCGGATTCAGTTTGTTTATCAATTTGCACAAATGCCGGAGAAGGACTCTTTGTATATGATCGCGCTGAATAGGATCACTAGCCAATATGGTACTTTAGCCGCGACCTCAAAAGCCTGGTTTAGTCAGGCTCAATGGTGGTATGAACAGGGATCTACATACGATCCGCTGAAGGACAGTGCTCATCGTTTCGATTATACGAAAGCCGCAGCGATTTGTGAACTTGTTTTACGACATCCTGATTCGAGTGAAGGGAAATTAATGTGCGGAGAATTGCTGGATGCGATACGCAAACGTTCGGTCAGCCTGAAAATAGAACAGGTAAACATTCCCAACCTTCCTTTCCGGGTCTTATTGACTTATAAAAATGTCAATCATTTATATGGAAGGGTAATACGCACCGATGACGCCACTAAAGAATCGTTCGATCAGCGCGAAGGCAGGAAATTATGGCATAAGTTAATTCAGATGCCAGTTGAAAGATATTTTCAACAACAGGTTCCTGACACAAGGGATTATCAGCAACACCGTGTTGAAATCAGGATCGACGGTTTAACTCCGGGTCAATACATTCTGCTGGCCAGCTCTGACGCAACTTTCAGCGACAGTGCCTCCATGGTTATGTCAACTTTTTTCTGTTCAAATATTGCATTTGTAAAAAATGGAATGGACTATTTTGTTTTGGATCGCGATTCCGGGCATCCATTTAAATCGGCAAATGTTAAATCCTTTATTCAGCGATATGACAAAGGAAAATCTGCTTATCAGCTATTTAAAACATACCAGACAGATCAGCATGGATATTTCCGTTTGTCTTCAGCGAAGGAATTTTCAAACCAGGTGAAACTCGAATTCAATGTGGGGAAAGATTATCTGTCAAATACCCAATACTTGTATTACAGCAAGGAAGATGAAAATAGTTTTAGGGGTGCACAGAAATTCAGGGACGATATTTTTACTGATCGTTCGATATACAGGCCTGGCCAGACTGTTTATTTCAAAGGTTTACTGATAACGCGGGATCTGAAGACGGGGAAATACAGGGCGGCCGGTCAACAAAACTCAAAAATATTCCTGTTAGATGTGAATAGCCAGAAAATAGATTCTCTTCTTTTAAAATCCAATGAATTTGGTTCCATACAGGGAAGTTTCAAATTGCCCCAAAATTTACTAAATGGTGAATTCATCATCTTGGATGAACAGTCAGAAGATAAAAAAGCTTTTTCGGTAGAGGATTATAAAAGACCTTCTTTTTATGTAATGTATGATTCAGTAAGGGACTCTTATAGAGTGGGTGATTCGATTAAACTATCGGGTTCTGTGATGGCTTACGCCGGAAACTCAATTGACAGGGCTAAATTGATTTACAGGGTTTACAGAGAATCCCGATTTCCATATCCATGGATGTTTCGATTCTATCCTTCTGCGTCCGAAACGGAGATAACATCCGGAGAATCTGTAACGGACGGGAACGGGAAATTCAATATTCAGTTTGTAGCCGAGCCGGATAAATCGGTTTCGAAATCAGTCAAACCGATATATACGTATCGTGTCGAGTCTACGATAACTGATCTGAACGGAGAAAGCAGATCCGCTACAACCACCCTTCCCGCCAGTTATCAGTCATTTGAAATTTCATCTTCAATGTCAGACGAAAGCAGTATTCTAAAAGACAGTCTTTACAGCATTCCAGTAACTACAATCAATGCTTCCGGATTATTTATTAAAGAGGAGTTATCCGTTTCTTTTATTAATCTGACTGGACCTGCCCGTTTGGTCAGGAAAAGATATTGGGAGCAGCCCGACCAATTTATCATGTCCGAGAGCGACTTTATTAAATCTTTTCCATATGATGAGTTTATGAATGAATCAGACGTTAAATCCTGGAGTCCTGGTCGAATGATTTATTCTCATAAGGATAGCACGACCGTGGATAGGTCCTTAAAACTGGATAAGGAGGCAATTTCATCTTTTAAACCCGGCTGGTATTTAATTGAATTCAGGGCAAAAGATCTGGATGGCGAAGAAATAATCGATAAGAAATATATTGAGATAAAAGATAACGTGGTAAAAGGAGCCAGTTTAAGCTATAATATAATTAAAGAAGAAAATAGAACGGGTGAGCCAGGAACCAGTCTGAAAATTGAAACAGGTTCTGATGCCGATGACCTGTATGTGATTCGCCAGAAACAGACCATATCCGATAGTGCGATAAAATATTCATATTACGGGATGAATCAGCATATCAATAATTCAACCATCGAGATCAGGGAAAATGACCGGGGAGGGTTTGCCATTAATGATGTTTTTGTAAAAAATAACCGGTGGTACCTGAGTGTTCATAATATTGCAGTTCCCTGGAAGAACAAAGAATTGCAGATTTCATATCAAACCTGGAATGACAAAACAAAACCAGGCAGCAAAGAACAATGGAGAATAAAAATTGCAGGTTATAAAAAGGACGAAGTGGTAGCCGAAGTCCTTGCTTCGATGTATGACGCTTCACTTGATCAGTTTGTAAACCATTCATGGACAGTTCCGGATTTATATCCGGTGTATAATCGCGGCAATACATGGGATAATTCTTCCAATTTTAGTGATGAAGAATCCCGTACGCGACCGGATGTAGAAGTAGCATCTAATAATGCTGTGCAATATATCTATGATGAATTATTGAATTTCAACGACAGGGTGGGGATCGTTTCAGGTATCAGGATGATGTCTGCGATGGGAAATGATAAACTGATGAGAGATGTTTCACTCCGGGCTGGATATTATAAATCGGAGCAAGCCAAAATGGCATCTCCTAAAACAGTAATGACCAAATTTACCTCACCAAAAATTGTAAAAGATGAGGAAGCAGGGGAAGAAGCAAAACCACCCGGAGTGAATAACATGAGTCAGAAAAATGATGTTCCGGTCCAGATTCGCAAAAACTTTAATGAGACAGCTTTTTTTCAACCCGATCTGAAAACGGATCCGCAGGGAAATGTGGTGATAACTTTTACTATGCCGGATGCGCTTACGAAATGGAAATGGATGGTGCTGGCAAACACAAAGGATCTTTCTTTTGGCTATTCGGAAAAATTTGTTGTAACGCAAAAGGAATTGATGATTCAGACCAACATGCCGAGATTTTTTCGCGAAGGGGATACCATGCTGTTACCTGTTAAACTGGCCAATCTTTCATCTCAAAACATGAATGGAACGGTTCAGTTGGAATGGCTGGATGCAGGCAATAATTTAAAGGTTGATTCGAATCTAGGAAATATGATACCTAACCAACCTTTTAATGTAAACGCATCTCAATCTGCTGTTGTTTTCTTTCCTGTCATTATTCCTGCTCATTTCAATGAGCCTTTATTGTATCGGATTATTGCAAAGACGAATATAAAAAAAACCGAATACAGCGATGGGGAGGAAAATATTATTCCGGTATTAAGCAACCGGATGCTGGTGACAGAATCCCTGCCCCTGAACATGGAAGGACAAAACGAAAAGCATTTCCTTTTTGAAAAATTACTCAAATCCGGGCAAAGTACAACGCTGCGAAACCAGTCCATCACTGTTGAGTATACGACGAACCCGGTGTGGTATGCCATTCAGTCGTTGCCATATCTGATAGAATTTCCCTATGAATGCGCTGAACAGACTTTTAACCGGTTTTATGCAAACGTTTTAGCGGGTCATATTGTCCAGGTTTCGCCCACTATGAAGGCGATTTTTGAGAAATGGAAAAACTTGGATACATCAGCATTACTGAGTAATCTGCAAAAAAATGAAGAGCTCAAATCCGTTTTGCTCCGCGAAACGCCCTGGGTTCTTCAGGCGCAAACCGAAACACAGCAAAAGAAAAACCTGGCTCTCTTGTTTGACATGATCAAGATGCGTGAGGCCTTGAAATCAGCGTTCGATAAACTGCGTCAAATGCAATCCGACGACGGAGGTTTCGCCTGGTTCAAGGGTGGACGCGAGGATCGTTTTATTACACAGTATATTGTTTCCGGAATCGGAAGACTCAGGAAAATAAAGTCGATTCCCGCCGAATTTCAAGTTCCCTTAAATAACATGGCCAGTGCAGCCATTGCATTCCTGGATAAAGAAATCAAATCCGATTATGAAATGCGGAACAAGTCTCTGGCAAATCAGTATGTAAGTCCCACTCAGATCCAATATCTGTATGCGCGCAGTTTTTTCCCAGATATAAGTATTCCGGGAAATACTCTTGGTGCCCTGAATTATTACAGGAAACTTTCAATTGAAGAATGGACGAAGGAGTCTGTTTACATGCAGGGAATGATCGCACTGTTTTTGAGTCGCACGGGTGATGCCAAAACGGCAAACGACATCCTGGCTTCACTTAAAGAAAATGCAGTCAACTCTCACGGGCTGGGGATGTTTTGGAAGTCAGTTAGTGAAGGTTTTTACTGGCAGGAGGCGCCCGTAGAAACCCAATCACTTTTGATTGAAACATTTCAGGAACTGCATTCTGATCAAAATGCGATAGACCAGATGAAAATTTGGCTTCTTCAGCAAAAACGCAGTAACCATTGGCCCTCTACAAAAGCGACGGCTGATGCCTGTTATGCACTCCTGCTGAATGGAGAGGATTGGATCGCATCGCAACAAAGAATTTCTATTCAATTGGGAAATTATAAAATCAATAGTAATGAGGGAAAAATGGAAGCCGGCACAGGATATTTTAAAAAACAAATCCCAGGAGATCAGGTAGTGCCAAACATGGGAAACATCGGGGTGATTCTGTTGAAAAATTCTGATTCAACCGTCAACCGTCAACCGTCAACCACCAACCCCTCATGGGGCGCCGTATACTGGCAATATTTTGAAAACCTCGATAAAATAACGACTGCGCAAACCCAATTCCGGGTCAGCAGGAATCTGTTTATTGAAAAAAATACAGACAAAGGCCCGGTGCTCATAGCTGTTTCTGAAAAGAATATTTTAAAACCGGGCGATAAACTGAAAATGCGCGTTATTATTACGACGGATCGTGACCTTGAATACGTGCATTTAAAAGATATGCGGGCTGCCTGCCTGGAACCTGTCAACGTATTGAGCGGATATCAATGGCAGGACGGTCTGGGATATTACCAAACAACACAGGATGCCAGCACCAGCTTCTTTTTTGACCGGTTGCCCAAAGGAACATTTGTTTTGGAATATCCCGTGTTTGTAACCACTTCGGGAAATTATAGTAATGGAATTAGTGTTTTGGAATGTATGTATGCACCTGAATTTGCAGCGCATAGCGAGGGTATAAGACTTCATGTAGATCCCAGATAATGGCAGAAGTATTAATAGTCGGACAAGGTTTGGCGGGTACCTGGCTGAGCTGGTGGTTATACCGAGCTGATGTTTCCTTTAATTTAATCGAAAAACCGGATCCGGACGGTGCTTCCATGCGAGCTGCCGGCCTGATCAATCCCGTCACCGGAAGAAGAATGGTCACAACCTGGATGATTGATGAATTGATGTCATTTGCGTCCGGTGCGTATGGTGAAATCGGGAGCTTCCTGGATGACTCTTTCATAAAGGAAATATCATTGATAGACCTGTTTCCCAGTGTACAAATGTTGCAGGCTTTTAAAAAACGATTTGATGAAGACAAGACTTATCTGCATCCGGGTGAGACAGGTGAAAAATATTCAGCATGGTTTCGATATGATCTTGGTTGGGGAGCCATTGGGCCATGTGCCCTCGTAAATGCTGAAAACCTGTTGGCCCGTTGGCGGACCTGGTTGAAAAAAAAGGAGTTACTAAAAGAATCTCTATTTGAACTTTCTAACCTGCAGACAAGTGATCAATGGATTGAATATTTGGGTGCACGATACGATTATATTATATTTTGCGATGGTAAGGCATCAGTGCAAAATCCTTTTTTCAGCAAGCTACCGTTTGCATTGAATAAAGGCGAGGGATTACTGGTGGGAATTGATGGATTGCCTGGAGGATTAGTTTTCAAAAAAGGCATGAGTCTTGTTCCCTACAGAGAAAATATTTATTGGCTTGGTTCATCCTATGAGTGGTCTTTCGAAAATGATCAGCCATCCGCAAATTTCAGAAAGACAGCGGAAAGCTGGCTGAACTATAATTTAAAACTACCATACTCCATTCTTGAACATTTCGCTGCGATTCGTCCGGCCACGCTTGAACGGAGGCCATTCGTTGGCTTTCATCCAATTTATCCACAGGTCGGTATCTTAAACGGATTGGGAACTAAGGGATGTTCGCTGGCCCCTTTTTTTGCGAAACAACTGGTGAACAAATTGACAGGAGAGGGGACCATTAACCCGCTCGCGGATATCAACCGGTTTGAAAAGATTCTACGCAGAGAATAGAGGAGGTAAGGTCCTGAGCCTCACGCTCCAAGCCTCAAGCCTTCTTCTTTTTTAGCTGATTTTAATACAAAGGTGGCCGTTCCACTGTTGTTACTACGCATTTGAAGAGGATCCTGGCGAAGCAGGTCAACCATGGCCTGGTATAGTTCTGGCAGATCCAGCCGCA
>Ga0206943_1007_pt3 | contig 26651 bp, 18 predicted proteins | sample Alteio_BWOrgHeat_7_FD_153243 | JGI IMG/M metagenome (GOLD analysis project Ga0206943, IMG submission 153243) | Enriched cells from forest soil in Barre Woods Harvard Forest LTER site, Petersham, Massachusetts, United States -... | ecosystem: Environmental > Terrestrial > Soil > Temperate forest > O... | reverse complement strand
CCATGCCCCAGCCAGGCATTTCACAATAAACGGGGGCGCCACGCTTGGCGGCTTCTTCGTCGCTTTCGAGAACGAGGGCGACCGCACCACCGGCACCGACAAAGCCGTCGCGGTCCTTATCAAACGGACGCGATGCGGTGTTAGGATCCGTATTCATGCTCAACGCGCGCATGCCCGCGAAGGGTAGTACCGTCTCCAAGTTTCCATCTTCACCACCAACGACGAGCATGCGCTTTTGACGACCGGAGGCGACTTCCTCCCAGGCGAAACCAATCGCATGGCCGGAGGAAGCGCAGGCTGAGGCGAAACCACAGGAGGAACCGAGAATCTTATGCGCCGCGACGAGATTGTAGCTCAAGGTGCCGACAACCGAGGCCACGATACCCAACGGCGAACAACGCATGACGCCGTGTTTTTCGAGACGCGAAAGATTGTGGTGCAGCATCATTGCTGAACCAGCCGAGGCAGTGAAAAGACCCGTGTCTATATTCGAAACATCTTCGGGGGCGAGCTTCGCATCGGCAATGGCTTGAATGAGTGCGCAATGGCCAAAGAGCACATGCGGGGCAAAACCGCGGAGGATCTCGCGCTTGATTTTATATTGTGCCGGAAATTTCCAATCTTCCGGGTCGGGGGAGTCGGCCTCGAAATCTTTTACCAAGCCTGCGACGCGGACAGGAATGTTGGGGCCGTCAAAACGCTTATAGTGGGAAATTCCGTGCCGCAACTCGCGCAAATTCTGCACGACAGTCGCTTGGTCATTGCCGATGGGGCAGACGAAGCCGAGGCCGGAGATGACGACTTTGGGCATTTTCGTGGATAGGGAACCAGAACGATAGAGTGATAGGGTGGAAGGGATATGCCAATCCCAACCTGCTTAGCGCACTGGAACCGGGGAGGGGGCTGCAGCATCCTCCGGCGAAACATAATCAAACGTCAGCGTGATTTCCTCCGCAAAGGCGACGCGCTCGGTGCCACAGGCGATATGACCTTCAAAACGACCTAGGGGGTGTTTGATGCGCTTGGGTTTGACGACGAGTGTTAGAATGTCGCCCGGCTTGCAGACACGCTGGCAGCGGACACCATCGCAAGCGGTGAAGAAAATTTTTGCCGGTGAAACTTGGGCGGTAAGTTCCGAGCGCTTGGCTTTGAGCAGGTAGAGGACGGCGAGCTGGCCCAAAGCCTCGAGCATAATGGAAGCCGGCAGTACCGGGTTGTTCTTAAAATGGCCTTCGAGAAAAAATTCGTCGCCGGCAATTTTGTAAATGCCCCGGGCTTCGTCGCTGCGCAAAGTGGCTTCTTGAACAAAAAGAAACGGCGGCTGCTGCGGCATAAGCGCGAGAATCTCGGCTACATGAACATGAGTCGGACGCTCGGGTAAGGGGAGTCCCTTTAGGCGGCAATCTATGTATGTCTTGATGTCGCCGACAGTGCGCAGGTCGCGTAATTCGTCATTGTTGATTTTGATCTGCAGCACTTCCTCAACCAGCATTACGACTTCCACCATGGTGAGGGAATCAATGCCGAGGTCGTCAAAAATGCGCAGGCTGTCTCCACCCGCGCGCAAACGAGGACGCATGTCGGGATCCAGAAAACGCTCGAGGATGCCCAGAACGATGACGCTGACGCCCGCCGGGTCGCCAGTGGCGCGAAATTGCAGGGCGGCGGCAATCGTATCGGGTGAGCAGCGCTTGAGTTGCTCGCGAAGCGAAAGTTCAATCTCGGGTGTAATCTTGCTCAAGGGCGCAGAGGTTAAATATTGTTGAATTGTTCTATTGTTAAATTACCAAAGAGAACGCTGTTTCTTTAACAATTCAGCAATTCAACAATTTGCGAGAAAGTAAAAAAATTCCGATCATTCCAAACAGCCGTCGGCAGAATAGCCCTACTTACGAGCCGCCACTTTGCCAGAGACGAATTGCTTGATGTCGCCGATCGTTTTGATGCCACGAAGCTCGTTATTGTCTACCGTGAGCCCCAGGGTTTCTTCCACCAACATGACCATTTCGACCATGGTGAGGGAGTCTACGCCAAGGTCTTCCTGAATTTTCAATGAATCCAAATTGGGTTGAGCCAACTTGGGACGAAGCTCGGGATCCATGAAACGTTCCAGCAAGCCGAGGATGATGGGACTGATTTGCGCCGGGTCGCCGGTCTGGCGAAATTGGATGGCGGCGGCGACGGTTTCCGGCGAACAGCGCTTGAGGGAATCGCGCAGGTTCTGTTCGGCTTCGGGAGTCAGCGGAGCGAGACTGGAATTGGACATGGAAGTTATTTACAACCCATTGGGCGCGCAGTTGCAAACCTGATTCTTGCATTGCCACGGGGGTAATTGAGCTTAGTCTAGCCGTTAGTCATGTCCGAATTGTTCGCCCGCTCCAAAATCCTTACTTCGACCCAGCCGGAACATGCGGCTGAGGCGGGCGTGGACTGGGCGCTGGTGCAGCGGGTCCAGACCGGGGATGTGCGGGCCTTCGATCAGTTGATTCTCAAATACCGCGAGCGCCTCTATGCCATTGTCTACAATCTGACCGCCAATCGGGAAGATGCGTCGGACTTGACGCAGGAGGCCTTCATCAAAGCATTTCGCTCTATTGCCAACTTCAAGGGCGACTCGTCGTTCTTCACCTGGCTGTATCGCATTGCCATCAATGCTTCGCTGACCCATCTGAAACGCAGCCGACTGCGCCGGTACTTCAGCTTCGAGAATTTGGAACAGGAAGTCGCTCAAAGTGAATTAATCGAGGCTTTGGCCGATAAAACGCATTCCGATAAGTCTACGCTCATCAACGAGTTGCAAGAAAAATTGAACGAAGCGCTCCAGAGATTGTCTCCTAATCATAGAACTGTTGTCGTTCTTTTTGAAATCGAAGGCCTAAGTCACCAGGAAATTGCCCAAGTCATGGAATGCTCCGAGGGCACGGTGCGCTCCCGCCTTCACTACGCCAAACTCCAACTTCAATCCTTTTTACAAGACTACCTGCGCTAAATTCCGCGTCTGCGGAAGTAGCCTCGCCATGTCCGACCCAACTCCCAACAAGCCGAAAGTAACGCTGGAAGACCTCCTGCGGCTCAAGCGTCATGAACGCCCAAAGCCGGAGTATTGGGCGCGCTTTGACCGTGAGCTGAACGAGAAGGTGTGGCGGACGTTGGTGCAGCCTGCCGAATCGCGCTGGGGCTGGTTTACGGCTTTCTCCCAAAAACATTTGCGCTGGATGGCAGCTGGGGCAGTGTCGGTACTGACTTTGGCCCTGGCCTGGCCCGGGCATTATGTGATGACGCCGAACCATACTACGGTGGCAAGCAATGCACCTGTCGTCAAAGTCGCGGCCCTCAATCCAGCACCTGCAATATCTGTTTCGCAAATTCAAGTTGCGCCTCGAGTCGCAACAGTTGCTGCAGCAACAGATGAAGCACCAGTGAATGCCCAGCCGAAATACGTTGTGGCGGCAGTGACGGAAACGAGCAATCCCGCCGGATTTAATAAAGTGCCGGCCATGCTGGCCTTCGCCATGGGATCCACGGAACAGGCGACATCCAACCCGGACACGTTGAGCAACCCCGCCTTTCCCGTTCATTTGCGCGGGTCGGCTTACTAAGTAGAATCGCACATGAGCCCGGGGCGCAAGCTGGCTACTGCAGTGGTAGCAATATTGGGAATGATGGCAGGGGTACATTCCGCATGGGCCGTGTCTGCTCCCTATTTTTCACCTCCCGCGCAAACACCGGTCACTGCGCCAGCGCCAGAACCAATCGCCGCTCCCGCTGTGGCCGCCAACCCGGATGATATCCTGGATTTGCTTCAGAATCGCTATCTGGCATTATCGGACAAATGCCGGTCTGCCGTAGTCCGGATCAATGCATCGGTACTCGTCAATCCGAGCGATACCGCACCAACCACGTTTGTTTGGACTGGTTTTTTTATTAACCGTAATGGCGATGTCATTACGACCAATGCGGAAAATTTGCACAAGGCGATGCGGGTCTGGATTGATTTCAATGGAGTCAGTTGCCTGGCCGAAGTCGCAGGCTATGACCCGGTAACAACGGTCGGTTTGCTTCACGTGGCCAAGCCACCGGTTGGATTTACCGCCCTTGATTTGAGTGAGAGTACGGACTTACCCCCTGAGGGCACCATGGTGCTGGCCGTGACCAGCAAGCAAGGCCAGTTGCCCGGCCCGTCTGCTGGTATGGTGCAAGGCTACAATACTAATTATGGTGAGCTGGCTTTGCCCACGCTCCATTTACGGGTGAATATACCCGACGATGGCGGGGAGGGCGGCTCGCCGGTGATGGACCTCCATGGAAAATTGGTTGGCATGATAATCGCATCGTTGCGCGAAAGCCGATCTTCGCTAGTGCTGCCAGCCCGGGCGGCTCTGCGGGTGCAACAGGATATGCTCGCCACCAAGAAAGTCACCTACGGGCGATTTGGATTTGAAGTGGAAACTCAATCATCTTCGGAATCAGCACCGCATCTGGTTGTCAAAAGTGTAGACTACGGCGGCCCTGGGCTGGCGGCTGGCCTCAAAGTTGGCGATGTCTTAACCTCCATAGGCTCCACGACCCTGCACAGTGATGATGATTTGCGCCAGGCTTGGTTTTATGCGCATCCCGGTCAGGACCTCAATGTTCAGGTGGAACGCGATAATACCCTGGTTCAACTGACTTTGCATGTGACCGAAATGCCGATGGCAGCGGAACCCATGCCCGCCAATCCCACTGCATCGGTGGCGAAACCCAGCATGGCGGGTGGTGTTGGCAGTGGCACTTTGCCAGTCACTACGCTGATTGAGCCGGACACCGTTACGCCGGTGCCCATTATCGAGAAAAGCAGCAAGTAGCCGACTGTTCATGCCTGTTTGCACAGATTTTCTAGCTTTGCGCACACCCGGGCGAGGCACCCACGAAATCACCGGGTTGGTGGAAGAGGCCTTGCGCCGAAGTGGACTGAAGGAAGGAACCGTTACGATCTTTTGCCAGCATACCAGCTGCAGTCTCGTGCTCATGGAAAATGCCGACCCCAGCGCCCGCCGCGATTTGCATTACTACATGGATAAGCTGGTTCCCGATGGTGATTCCGGCTTTGTGCATACCCAGGAAGGAAAAGACGACATGTCAAGCCACATCAAGATGGCGTTAACTCGGAGCGCGGAAGTCGTGCCATTCCAGCAAGGGCGGCTTTTGCTGGGCACCTGGCAGGGTATTTTCCTTTGGGAGCATCGCCTCCAGCCGCATCAACGCCGGGTCATCCTGACTTTTCAAGGAGAATGATTCATTTTGCTACATCAGCGTTGATTAGCCGCCGATAGCGGTTTAAATCCTTTTCTTCATGGCTGTTTTCCGAGAAAACATTTCCCAATTTGGCCTTAGCCTTGCCCTGCTGATCCTGGCCCTGGGTACAGGTTGTGGCCAGGGCGACGGATTATCCGCCGTCGCAGAAAAAGATGAGAAGCAGTACCGCTACGCCGAGCAAATGAAACTTGAGGACAAGACGGATGCGGCGCTCACGGCCTTTCTCCAAGTCAGCAAAGCGCGGGCGGATGACGGTCCGGAATCGCACCTTGAGGCGGGCCTCATTTTATTGAATGTCAAAAAAGATCCGGTTGCGGCCATTTACCATTTTCAAAAATATCTCGAAGCCAAACCCAATAGTGATCAAGCGCCGCGGGTCGCCCAATTAATCAACACCGCGAAAAAAGAATTTGCGCGAACCTTGCCGGGAAATCCCAATATTTACCCGGATGATTTACCGCCGGGAACTTCCCCCGTGACGAATCTTTCCGGAGTAGCCTTGCAGAATCCCACACCTGTGGCAGTCAATGTGGCGCCCGCTCCGATTATCAATAACACGCCGAGCCTGAGCCATCCTGCGACGCCTGTGCGGGAGACGACAGCACCTCCTCCTCCGGTCAATCCGACGCCCGTTGTAGTGGCACAAGTGCCCGTTAGCCCCACCGCAAAAACACCGCCATTACCAGCAGCAACCGCGCCGGCCAATAGTGCGCGAACACACGTCGTGCAAAAAGGCGAAAATTTGTGGCACATCAGCCAGGATGTTTATCATAAAAACCGCATGAATGACATCTACAACGCCAATCGGGATAAACTTTCGAGTGTGGATGCTCCCTTAAAAGAAGGCATGGTTTTGAAGCTGCCACAATAACCGCTATTAACAGGGTGGGAGGGGTTGCCGGGAAGCATCAAACCGGCTGTTGCCAATTTGGGGAAATGCCACTAGGGTGTTAATGTCACATGTTGCGCCCCCCAGCACCAAGTTCCCTGCGATGGCTTTCCATCGTCGCTTACTCCGGACTATTTTTGTCCGGAGGAGGAGTGGCGCAGGCCCAGATTCTGCATAACGATTTTACCCGGCAAAGCTCCCAGTACAATTCGAGTTCGGCTTCCACAGTGTTGATTAGCCCGGATGCTTTTGGCAGCACTATGAGCCAAAAGTACGATGACAACGGCAAGCCGGTCAGCTCGAGTTGGTTTATCGGCAACTCGGCCCACTTGGGGGAGATGAAATCCTTCACGGGCGGCTTACCCGGCATCAATAATCATGTGAACGACAGCCGGGCGACGATGCCGGCAAACACTTTCAATAACCACCTGAGCAACCTCAATGGCAAGATGACGGATTCACCCATGTGGCAGGATAGCTTTCCGAAAGGCCGGGATTTCCCCACCAAGATGGCGCCGTCTCCCAACCAACGCCTGCCGCAGATGCAATCCAGCATGCAGCGTGACTCCAGCCTCAACGATTATACCAGCTTTGACCGCTGGAAGGATCATAAGACGGGCCCGGACAAGTTTACCGACGCTTATACGTTTCACACCGCTGCCGACCAAGGTCCGCAGCTCGAACAAGTAGGCAAGGAGCTTTCCTTGCAGGATTTGAATCGTTACCAGTTTCAGGGGTCGTTTTCAAGTGACCCGGGTTTGCCCATTACTCATGCAGCTGGTGACTTGGACCAAGTCCACACCGATGGCGGGAGTCTGGTGAATCAACCGCGCTTATTTAACTTTAGTATCAAGCCAAGTGGCCAGATACGAAGTGGCGGGGAAGTGGCTCCCAATGTCATTACCAGCAATGGAAAGCATCCTTATTTGCCCAAAGCACCCCGGGATGAAGGACCGGCGCCGGACTTCTCGGCGGCTGCGAATGGCAATAAAGTATCCGCACTACCCACAGCATCGGCTGGACTTATCCCAGCAGGAACATACGAGACAAAGACTCCTGGGGGGCCCAATATGTCCATTCAGCTCAGTGCGCCCCAAGTGTTTGTCGGTGGTGATGCGGAGATTGCGCCAGACGCAAAGTGACATGCATATCTTTAATGCATATCTTTAGCCCTTTTGCCCCAAACTAAGCTAGTTGGGAGAATTTGCAGTAAGTAGGGCTAAACGACCAAATTCGAACGTTTCTCGAGGGAAATCTTAATTAGACATAATGTTTATTGTGCGAATATAGCCTATAGGGACGGGGAAATCAAGTTTGCTCTTAGGTAGCGACTTTTAGGACACGGGTTGGGCATTGCGGAGGTACTTCTTAACCGTCCTACGGTCCAGAGATAACCGGCGGGCCGCTTCTTCATAGCTGCCAGATAATTGATGAACCCGGCGAACATACTGGCGCAATAGTTCGTCGGCCGTCCATTGGCCTTCATTTAAAGCAGCGGCGATTATATCTGCTGAACCATTCGTTGCAGGATGACTTGAACCGTTACTCAGAGAGGATGTAGAACCAAGACTAAGACTTTCCGGAGCATAATCGCCGTGGACCAGAATATTGCGGACGGCCTGCTCAAGTTCGCGGAAATTTCCCGGCCAGGCATAGTCCGCCGGTACCCCGCGTTGCAAAACTGTGGTGGCTTCGTCGGTCAGCGCCGCAGCTTCGGCCGGCCCAGCCAAGCGCGCCGCGATATGGCGGACCAGCGTGGAAATTTCGCCCGGTGAATCATGCAGAATTTCGCGCAATGCCGGCGTGCGCACATGGTCGGCACATAACCGGTAGTATAAATCTTCCCGAAAACGACCGGCCCGCATCTCCTTGGTCAAATCGCGATTGGTGGCCGTGACAATTTTACCGGAAAAGGTGTGCGATTCCGTGTCGCCGATGCGTTGGAAGACGCGGGTTTGCAGGACGCGAAGTAATTTAACCTGAATGGCGGTGTCGGTCTCCCCGATTTCGTCGAGGAAAACCGTGCCATGCGGTCCGCAGACTTCGAAATAACCCAGGCGGTCGCCCAATGCTCCCGTAAAGGAACCGCGGCGATGGCCAAAGAGTTCAGATTCGATCAACGTCGGCGATAACGCGGCCAGATTGATGGGATAAAAACCGCGCAGGTAGTCTTCGGCGAATTCACGTTTGGCGGGATCAAACGGCACATGCCGCGATAGCGCGATGGCCCGTGCGACCAATTCCTTGCCCGAACCCGAGGGGCCGGTAATCAGCGTAATCAAGTCCCCCATCCGACTGGTTAATGCCCGTTCGTAGCGGGCCATGTCGCGGGTGAAAATGGATTGCCAGACACGGGCGCGCAGCCTCCGGGCCGTCGGCGAAGCGCCAATGATGCACTCGTGAATATGTGCATAGGCGCGGCGGACTTGGAAGAAACAAGCAAAGAGCCGCTCTGGCGGTATCTCGAGGCGCAGGTTTGGTTGGTCCGGCGGCAATAGCCGTTCTAATTCCGCACGGTATTTTTCGTAAAAATTGCAGCGTACCGGGGCAGAACCGCGTTCGCGCGCCTGCCGGATGATCAGGTGGAAATCGTCCACGAAAGAATAAAACAAATAGAAGATCGCGATATCACGGTAAGTGGTGCGCTCATTGGCGGAAGGCGTACGTTTGCGCAGACGCTCCCGGGCCTCGAGTACCAGACGTTTGGATAATGCCGCCAGCGCATCAGTGTTCGGATTGGCCGCAGCAACCGGGATGCCGGCCTCCCAATCGAGTCCGTCAGCCGGAGGCGCCTGCCATAAGTCGCCCAAGGCCTGGCGTTCGATAACCGGGCGGTCTTCGTTGAATGGATTGCACCAGGTTAACTGGCACAAGGCTTCGGCTTTGATGCGATCTTCAGTGTCAAACAAGGATGCGGGCATGGGAGGAAGAGAGTTGGAGTTGAAAAAATTAATTTGAAGGTTGATCCGGCTGCGCGAGCCAGGGACGCAATTTGTGGTAAGAGAAACCAATGGCGAGCAAAAGCACGGCCAGGCCGCCAAAAGCAAAGATGCGACCAATTTGGTCGGTGATATCCACAAAAAATAGACGTGGTACGCAAAAGGCCAAACCAAGGAGGCCCACGTAGCGGAAGGAACGTAACCGGGCAATCAGACCCGCGAGAAACACTACGGCCCCTGCGCCAGCCCATAAAAGAGTGATGGATTTCCCCGCGCCGCCGGAAAGTTCCAATACCGGGTAATCAAAGGTTAATATAGCAATGCCGGTTGTAAGAAAGAGCAAGACATCGCGCGTCGTACGGTCTTTTTTTCCAAGACGACGGGACAGCAACCAACTCTCCAATAAAAAGACCAAGGCAACGGTGGCCGGGATCCAGCAGTCATTCAATGCGAAGACGCGCAGTTGCAATACCTTCACCATGGCGAAGAAACTGATGAGCCATGCGGCGGTACCCCCACCCGGCAGCCATTCGCGGCGTCCGACCAGGGCAAAAAATGCCGCGCAACCGGCAAAAATCAGCGTGGAGGATTCCAAAGTAGAACCCGTCGGAATGGCTAGGGCCGTCCACCCGGCAAACAAAATACCGGGCAAGTAGAGACCCAATTTGTCGTGGCCGAGTAAATATACTCCAGGCTTTTCCCGCCGGGCGAGCACACCCCAGAGCCAACCAAGCGCCAGTACCATGAGCAGGCAGATTTTTTCGGTTCCATTGGAATTGCCCCGGTTATCCCACCATACACCGGCGACTATGGCGACAAACGCCCAGACAAAAGCCAAATCGCCGGTCAAACGCCAGGGACCGCGCCAGACGAGCGCAGCCATGACTAAAGCGACCAGGTTGAGCGCAAGAGCGAGTTGGTGATGTCCACCAGTAAAACCGTCAAAACCACGCACCCAAGCACAGAGCAGGGCCAGAAAGCCGATGATTTCCGCAGCGTTGGATGCCGTGCTATTTTGTTTATCTTTGCCACGATGATGAATGCCAAAGGTCGTGAGCAAAACGGCACCAGAAAAGACCACCAGGGCCATCAGCACCGACGTTTCGGTGGCATTCACACCCGGAGTATAATTCAACATGGATAGCGCCAGCGACAACCAGACTATTGGCCAAGATGTGCGGGCTTTAGTAAACAAGGCAAATGCTGCGCCAAAAGCCGCCAGGCCGACAAACATCCAAGATGTGCTCGGATCCATCCACGCCACACGACCCAACATTGCAGCGCCAACAGCAGCAGCAATTCCGCCACCGGTGATGCAGGCGCCTTCTTCGTTTTTCGCCGGGCGAGGCATCTTTTCCAACCAAGTCCACAACGCCAGCGATACAACCGGCCACGCGATAAATTTCAATCTTGCGACCTCCCACATACCCGTACTCAACGGCAGAACAATGGCGTCATGAAAGGCCATGATAAAGGAGCAACTCCATGCGCCGATGAGGCAGAACCACGCCGCCGGCGAATCCAAACGGCGAACACGCCAGGCAAAAATGAAAGTCTCCAACAACAGGGCGAGCCAGCGAATCCACCCGGTGTATTCGTTGAGAAAATAAATGGCTGCCCAAGTTCCCGCAGCGGCATAAAGAATTTCATAAGTCTCCGGCACATCCTTACGCGCGCGGTAGGCCAACCCGGCAAGCAGACTGAGAATAGCAGCGGACAAAAGATTGTAGGAATCCCAGTGATATTCGTGACCGAACACCGCCCCACCCCACCATCCACCAACACCGTATAATATGACGGCGCTGAGCAGGGTTCCGGTGCGAATCGTTGGCGCGACATTTCGCTGGCGCATTTCAGCCCAGGAATCCGCGCACAGAACCAAAAGGAAATACGCCGCCGGGAAAATCATCGTGAAAAGTGGCGTGACAATCGCGCCGGGAGTGGGCCCGGTGAAGGGGCGAAAGAGCAAACCATAATCCCATGTGCCCTGGAAAAAGCTTTCGACCGTGAATCCCTTGATGGTGAGCACGGAGCCGACGTAACAAGCCTGGGCGCCAGCGTAGCCGACCAGCAATGGCCAGGCCCAACCCCGGGTCATTCGCAACGCTGCTGCTACTAACATCAGCCCCAGCGCCGCGCCAAGGGTAATTCCGAGGCGGTCATGGTGCAGGGCAAAGAAGCACGAAACCATGCCCAAGCCGACCGCCATTGTGGAGACATGCGGACGATTGCGCCACCAGGCGATGAAGGCGATGACCACGACCGCGGCAAATTGCGCGAGTAAACCAGTGGCCACATCCTCAACGGCAATCACCCGCATGGCCGGAATGGCGTTCGCCGCGAAGGACGCAAAATAAAACAGTGCTAAACCTCCGGCAAAAACTGCTTCACCAAATTCCTTCGCCTGACGCTCAAGCCAGATGCCCAGGCCCGTCACGACGGCGGCCAGACCGAATACTTCGAGCAGGCGGATTAAAGGCGTCGAAAACTCACTGATATAAATGCCAAAGAATACCACGGCCACCACGAGCAAGCCTATGCCCATGCGTGTGGCCCAGCGGGCGCCGAGAGTGATTTCCGCCCCTGGATCTTTGGTTTTCGTTGCGGCGGGAATAACCACCGCAGGAACTGGCGGAAGAGAGGATTGCGTGGATGCGGCAGCAGAAGTAACCAGTTGCGGAATATTTTTCACGACTGCAGCAATAGGCGTGGCAACGGCAGGAGCTGGCACTGCTTTCGGCCACGCTTCCGTCGGCTTCACCATGACAGGTGGAGCTACGACAGTTGGCACCGGCTTGTCTGGAATTGGTGGCGCCGATTTATCGTGCTCAAAAACTTTCGAGGTCAATTCGCGCAACCGGGCTTCGGCGGACGACAAACGCTCTTCGAGTTTCTTAACTTTGTCAGCCGAATCGGAAGCGCGGCCCATGGCAACCAGCGTCAGGACAAGTATAACGACGAAAAAGAAGAGCAAAAAGAATTCAGGCATATTGGGGTATCTAACATGCTTCGTGCCAATTATTGACCGTCAAGTTGCTACTGTCTGTATATCAATAAGATAAGATATACATTTTCTGTCCGACTAATTGACAAATGACATAATATGCCTAATCCATCCAGCATTAAATGTTAGCAACCGGACAATTTATGCAGACGTGAACTCGTCCCAATCAAGCTAAAGAATGCTGCCAGGAATAGTCAAAGAGGAGTTCCCACTCGAATTGCTGGAGCGTCAAACACAGCTCGAGCGAATCCAGATCTTTTTTACGGCAGACTTGCTCCACGCGGTCCACAAACGCAAAAGAGTCCCAGCGCGGCGACAGCGTCCAGCCAAGGGGAATGGCCAGCTCATTGAGTTTGGGGAAAATCGGATGCGAACCCACGCGCCGGCACCAATAGCGCGCGTTACCGTAGTCGGGTTCACGGCGATGGAGAATGGCGTGCCACAAACCACCGGCAGGTGTTTCGATTTCCTGGGAAATCGCGTGCGATTCGTCCAAAAAATTGTGCCGCAGCCAAAGTCCGGCGAGACAACATTGCGCCATGCGCGGGTCGCGGATGGGCTGGCCCGTATGGGCGAAAAGCTTTTCTGGGGTTAAGGAGGCCAACTCAGCACGGACTTTTTCATTCGGCGAGCCGGCATCAAGCGGCGCCAGTGGCACGTCGCGCAGCAAACGCGCAACTTCCGGGCCGTAGGCGCTCGGGTCAAAGCTCGACATGTTATTTCAAAGCAACAAGCAAGCGGCGCAACTCTTCGCGCTTGGCCTGGTTCTCGGCCAATTGTTTACGCGCGCCCTCGATGACATTGGCCGGAGCTTTGGAGGTAAATGCTTCGTTGGAGAGCTTGGCTTCGCTGGAGGCGATGCCTTTGCTGATCAGCTCAAGCTCTTTCTCTAAACGTGTGCGCTCAGCAGCTCGATCAATTAATCCAGTCAGAATAAGGTGTAATGTTCCGAACGGGGTAATCGTAGCTACGGATTCTGCCGGAGCCGGTGAATCTACTAACGCGTGATTAATCTCCGACGCACCAATCAGTCGCATCAATTTACTTAGGTTTTTGGAGATTTCTTCGTATTGCACTGCCTGGCACTGGAGTACAAATTTCATGTCGCGACGTGAAGCAAGATTTCTCTGGGCTTTGAGTGCCAAGGCTTGAGAAACAAACTGGCGGCGCAAAGGAAGCATATTGGCTTCGGCTTTGTTCAGTATAATACCGTGTTTCTTCAATTGAGTTTGTATCTCGTCATAATCACCTGCGCTGACATTTTCGATAGTTTGAGTAATTTGCCCATATCCAAGAACCTGCCATAATTCTTCGGTAATGAAAGGCATAAACGGATGCACTAAAATCAAAAACTGCCGAATACACAAATCCATGACCGCCAGTACATGCGTACGGTGCAATTCATTCGTCAGCCGAGTTTTAGTGGCTTCGAGATACCAATCACAAAAATCACCCCAAAAGAACCCGTATAGATCGCGTGTTGCTAAGTTAAATCGGTAGGTCGTAGAAACTAAGTCCAAGCTAAAAACCTGCTTCACGCTGTAATGCGTGTCATTTAAACGACCGAGAATCCCATGGTCATCGTCATCAACCAGTGAAGAGTCGATACGTTTCAAAATAGCTTCAAGCGAAGAGTTGTCACCTGATGGCCCTGACATTTGGCGGAATCGTGAAGCATTCCATATCTTATTACAAAAGTTACGTCCCAGCTCGACATTGAACTCATCAAAGAGAATGTCATTGCCCTGCGGGGCACTGTTCATGGTGCCGAAGCGCAAACCGTCTGCGCCATATTTATCAATAAGGTCCAACGGATCGGGCGAATTACCCAAGGATTTTGACATCTTGCGGCCTGACTTATCGCGGATGATGCCGGTGAAATAGACCCTCTTAAACGGAATGCAGGCTCGAATCGTTTCATCTGAAAGCAGCTTTACTCCCCTCTCCTCCCGGGTTTTCTTTTGCTCTTCTTCGGGAGACATGAATTCCAGCCCAGCAATAATCATTCGGGCCACCCAGAAGAAAATAATGTCGGGGCCAGTGACTAAGTCGCTGGTGGGATACCAGAATTTTAACTCTTCAGCTTGTTTGCCGTCAGGTTTTGGCCAGCCTAGCGTGGCAAAGGGCCAGAGCCAGGAGGAAGCCCAGGTGTCGAGCGAGTCTTCATCTTGCTCCCAGTTCTGCGGGTCGGCCGGGCCATCCACCGAAACATGGCGGTTTTTGGGGTCGTTGTGGTCGGAACCCTTCTTGTACCAGACCGGAATGCGATGACCCCACCACACCTGGCGCGAAATGCACCAATCCTGAATTTTGTCCAGCCAGTTGGCATAAACCTTGTTCCAATGGTCAGGAATGAAGCGAACGTGTCCGTCGGCCACGGCCTTTTTCGCTTCCTCAATGCGTGGATATTTTAAAAACCATTGCTCGGATAAGCGCGGTTCGATGGGCACATCGGCGCGTTCGGAATAGCCCACGTTGTTTTCGTAGGGGTCTTCTTTAATTAAGAGACCCATTTCCTTCAACTTATCCGCCGCTACTTTCCGGGCTTTGAAGCGATCCATGCCCTTGAACTCCTCACCGGCGTTTTCGTTGAGTTTTCCGGCGGCATCAATCACCTCGATGATGGGCAGGTTGTGGCGCTGACCGATTTCGAAGTCCACTTTATCGTGCGCGGGCGTCACCTTGAGCGCGCCGGAGCCGAAGTCTTTGTCTACCGCAGTGTCGAAAATAATCGGGATCTGCACGCGGGGGAACGGACGCCACACATGGCAACCTTTGAGGTGCGCGTAGCGAGGATCATTCGGATGCACGGCCACAGCGGTATCGCCCATCAACGTTTCGGGACGCGTCGTAGCTATCTGAATATACTCTCCGGGCTTTTCCACGACTTCATAACGCATGTGGTAGAGCGAACCCTTTTGCGCTTTGGGAATCACTTCCTCGTCGGACAATGCGGTCTGCGAAGCCGGGCACCAATTCACCATGCGCTTGCCACGGTAGATATAGCCGCGTTCGTAGAGCTTGACGAAAGCCGTCAACACCCCGCGACTATAAGCGAGGTCAAGGGTGTGTACGGTGCGATCCCAGTCGCAGGAACAACCAAGGCGCTTGAGTTGCTCGATGATGATACCGCCATGTTTGTCGCGCCATTCGACTACGCGCTGGAAAAAAGCTTCACGGCCCATGCGACGACGGTCGAGACCTTCTTTCTTCAATTCTTTTTCGACGCGCGATTGGGTGGCGAGGCCAGCGTGGTCGGTGCCTGGCAGCCAGAGGGCGGCCTTACCCTCCTGCCGGGCACGGCGCGTGAGGATGTCCTGGATGGTGTTGTTAAGCACATGGCCCATTGTGAGCACGCCGGTCACATTGGGCGGCGGGATGACGATGCAGAACGGCTCTTTGGCCGTGTCGGCCACGCCGGCAAAGGCCTTGGCGTCGAGCCAAGCTTTATACCAGCGTTGCTCGACTTGGGCGGGCTCGTAGGCCTTGGTGATATCGGTTCCGGACATGGGAAAAAGGAAGACGATAGACAGATGCCGGGAAAAGGGAAATGGAAAATGGCGGTCTTACCCTGCTTGAAAACGTCCGCCCAAAACCTTCGATTTACGGTTTGATACCAATCCTAACTTGTTTATGTCATAGGTCATGCGCTTTACCAGATTTGGCACTTTGCTGGGCGTCGGTTTGTTGCTGTTTTCTCAAGTTAACAGCGCCCCTATCTATCCCCAGTTGGTATTTTCGAGTTCAGCAATCGCCGCGGCGCCGGTCTTCACGAAGCAACCGGCTAATCAAGTGGTCATGGCAGGCAAGGCAGTAAAATTTACTGTGAAGGCATCCAGCACTTTGAAGCTGACTTATCACTGGCAGATTTCCACCGATAATGGTGAAAACTGGAATGATGAAGAGGACGCTCCCGATATCCGGGGATTCGCAACCGCCAGTTTGCAACTCGCCAAAGTCAGCGCCATTAATGATGACGGAAAGCAATTTCGCTGTGTGGTGGAAGATACTGCGGAAAACCTGGTAATCTCCGAACCAGCCACGCTTAACGTGCTGGCCCCGGCTCGAATTGCCACACCTCCGACGAATCAAACCGGAATCATCGGCCAGAATGTCACCTTGAGCGTGGAAGCTACCGGGACCGAGCCGTTGATTTACCAATGGTACAAAGGTACGTCACCCTTACCTGGCGCCACCAGCGCCAACTTGACTTTGACCAACCTGCAAAAGTCAGATGCGGGCAAATATAGCGTCAAAGTAACGAATGCTTTTGGTAACGACCAAGCGACGACCAAACTCGATCTGCAGGCGCCGATTGTCATCACCGAACAGCCGCAGGATACGACCACCCTGGCCGGGCAGGTTGTCATCTTCAATATCGCGGCCACCGGACCGGGCACTTTGACTTATAACTGGCAGGCCAAGCCCGTAGACAGCAGTAACTGGGCAGGCATTTCCAATGATAGCAGCGGCACCGTTATTTTCATTGATAATGGCAGTGGGGATCCCGTCTTTGACTGGAATACTCCCGGAACGGATGTGGTGGAGTGCATCGTCAGCGGTCCAAACAATCAACAAGTAACCAGTGATGTCGCACAGCTCACGATACTTGCCGTACCCCAAATAACTTCACCGCCCCAGGATTTAAGTCAATGGACCGGTTCGGAAGCGACCTTTTCCGTCGTGGCCAATGATGGCGGAGGCAACGATACCCTGACCTACCAATGGTCTAAAAATGGCACACCCTTACCCGGGCAAACCGATTCGACACTCGACCTGCCCTCCATCACCCCAGCTGATGCCGGAACGTACACGGTTGCCGTGAGCAATCCAAACACAACAATACAGGCGTCGGCTTCCTTGAATGTAACGGCACTGGGAGGTATCACCAGTCCTCCGCCAAAACTGTTGCGCGTGGTGGTAGGTAAAACCGCAAGCTTTACTGTCGAAGCCAATGGAAATAGCCCGGTCACTTATCAATGGTACAAAGGGAAAAAACCGATCAGCGGAGCCACCGATGCCACGCTGGAGCTGGATAACATCAATGGAGGCGATGCCGGAACCTATACCGTAACGGTGACCAGCCAATATGGGGTAAGCCGCGCGTCCTCCGTCTTGCACGTTTTGCCGGAAGTGATAATCACGCAGCAACCGGTCAGTCAGAATTATCATCGCGGCCTGCCGGCGGACTTTCATGTGAAAGCTGAGGGGCCGGGCCCGTTAAAATACCGGTGGCAATATTCAACGGATAATGGCACGACCTGGATTTATTTTTTTGTTGGCGGAAATCTTCTCTTTCCGTCGCTTACCGATGTGCCCGGGGTTGCCGGGACGGATCACTTGCATCTTAATCCCGCCGTGGCGGAATTTGCCCGGGGAACCACATTTCGTTGTTTAATCACCAACGATTATCAAACTTCCCTTCCGTCAGATTTTGCGACGCTGCGCTAGTTCAAGTTTGAGTATTTGCCGGCAGTTGCTATTGTTGGTGGCGTTATGCCGTTTGCCAAAAAAATCCTCTGCCTGGTCGGCGGATTATGTGCGGTGTCCATCTTCGCGGCGCCCCCGGCCTACCAGTTGACCGATTTAGGCATTCCCCATGGGTACGACGAGTCCATTGGCATTGGCATCAATAACTCCGGCCAGGTGGCAGGCAACGCGATCGACTCTGACGGCGGCGAGCACGCCTTCATTTACAGCGACGGCAATTTTACGATTCTTCCCCTGCCAAATGGTTACGTCAAATCCCGCGCCGTCGCGATTAACAATAATGGCGACATAACCGGCATTATTTTTGATAACAGCGGCGGCTTTCATGCTTTTCTCTACACGGGAGGCGTAGTGCAGGATCTCCCTTCTGTACAGAGCCTCGCCCAAAGCGCCGCCGATGGACTGAATGATTCCGGACAAGTTGTGGGCTGGAGTGACATCATCACTCCGTCAATTAGTGTCAATGCCAGCATTTTCCCCAGCACTGATTTGGGCATCAAATCCGGCTACGATTCGAGCGAAGCTTATGCCATCAACAATTCCGGCCAGATAGTTTTGGGTGAAACCCAGGGCTTTTCCACCAACGAGATTTTCCTGGATACCAATGGAACCCTCGTGGATACAGGCATAAATGGCGCTGGTGGTGAACCGTATTGCATCAATGATGCCGGGGAATTTACCGGCACTTTGGCCAATTCCGGCGATCCCTTCCTTTATGCCAATGGCACGGTGACTGACTTGAGCACCATGGGCTTGAGCAGCGAATCCACCATCTACGGATTCAATAATGCCGGCCAAATGGTCGGCTCCAACGGGTTTGTTTATTATAACGGAACCCAGTACTTTTTCAACAGCCTGACGATCAGTGGTGGTAGCGGTTGGAATTATTCGAACGGCCAAGGCATCAATGACTCTGGGCAGATTGTCGGTTCGGGCTATCCGCCTAATTCAGGCGGCAACCAGCACGCATTTATCTTGAGTCCAAACACTCCGGTTACGGCGGGGAAAGCGCCCAATCCGCCCGTGGTTTCAAAACAACCGTCGAACGCGATCATTGTTTCCGGCAAGACGGCAAAATTTAGTGTTACGGCCACTGGCACCGCGCCTTTTACTTATCAATGGCAGGTTTCCAGCGATGGCGGCACCACTTGGGGGAATGTCACCGCCAACAGCACGGTTAAGGGTACCACTAGCGCAACGCTGACAATTACGAACGCTGATGTTGGTTTAAGCGGGGATAAGTACCAGTGCATCATCAATAATGCTTCGAATACTACGGCCACGAGCAATATCGTGACTTTGGCCGTGGGAATACCGGCGAAAATTACTTCTGCTCCGCAAAATTTAAGCAAAGCCCTGAACCAAACCGCCACTTTTACGGTTGGCGTTTCGGGTACACCAACTCCCGACATCCAATGGTACAAGGGCACGAGTATATTAATAGGCAAAACGGATCCTACGTTGAGTCTGCCAAATATTGAGTCGGGGGATGCGGCTTCTTACACGGTTACAGTCAGTAACTCCTTTGGCAGTGCCACGGCGAAAGCTTCATTAAAAATTATTCTGGCGCCGAACATCAGCCAGCAACCTGCCGCGGCAACAGTCGTTCTCGGCAAGGCCGCCAAGTTTACGGTAAAGGCCACAGGCACCGCGCCACTGACCTACCAGTGGCAGCTTTCGACCAATAATGGAAACAACTGGGCCAATATAACCAAGGCGACGGCCAGCACCTACACCATTGCCGCAACCGCCTTCGGCGATAATCACCATCAGTTCCGCTGTCTCGTGAATAATGCCACCGGTTTGACCGCCACGAGCGACTCCGCGCTACTCACTGTCGGTTCACCGCCGAAAATACTTTCCTCCCTGGCGAACCAGACGGTTGCCACCGGCGCGAGCCCCAACTTTTCCGTGGTGCTGACGGGCTCGACGCCCTACACCATCCAATGGTTTCAGGGCACGACATTATTGGACGACCAGACCAGCACCACCCTTTTACTCTCGAATGTGCAAGTGGCCAATGCCGGAATTTACACCATTAAAGTTACAAATATCTATGGCACGGCCACGGCCAAGGCGACGTTGAAAGTTAAGCCTTAGATTTGCGCTTTCCACGCTTCGTTATTGCCACCCCACCCCGGGTTGCTGCTATCGTCAATGGTTTCATGCCAGAGGAAACCACCGTCGTTGAAACGCTCGCCCAACTGCGCCAACGGGCCGCAGACATTCTGCGCCCGGAGGAAAAGCTGACCAAGGCTGAGCGCCTGCCGTTGTTCAAAAGCTTTTTAGCGCAGGAGCACGACCGCCTCTTCCGCGCCCACCGCGCCGGGGCATCCGGCCTGGCCGTGACCCATGGCCGTTCGCTGGTGATGGATGTGGTGATCGAAAACCTTACCCGCATTGCCGACGAAATCAGCGAAGCTGTGCATGGCCCCATGCCGATTCAAACAGCGGTACTGGCTTTGGGGGGTTACGGTCGCTCGGAACTCTGCCCCTTCAGCGATATTGACCTGATGTTCCTCTTCCCGCAAGGCGTGCGACCCAAGGTGCTGGAGCCCATCCAAAAGGTTTATACCGACGAAATTTTATATCCCCTCTGGGACATGGGACTGAAAATCGGTCACTCCACCCGCACTATCAAGGAAGCCATCGAGGAGGCCAAGGGCGACATGTCCACTAAGAATGCCTTGCTGGAGGCCCGGCCCATCACCGGCTCGGCGGCGCTTTTCCAAATTTTTTCCCAAGCCTACAGCAACTACTGCCGTGGGGAATCACCGCACGAATACATCAAGGCCCGCCTCCTCGACCAAGCCAGCCGGCGGGAAAAGTATGGCAATACCGTCTTCCTCCAGGAGCCAGAAATCAAAAACGGCGTCGGCGGCCTGCGCGATTACCACAATATTTTGTGGATGGCCCGCATTCGCCTCAATGTTGGCACGCTCGATGACTTGGTGACGCGCCAATTCCTCCAACCAGCCGAGCGCGACGCGTTGCACGCCGCCTATGATTTCCAGCTCCGGGTACGTAATGAGCTTCATTTCATCAGCCATCACGCCACGGACCTGCTCGACTTGGAAAAGCAACCTCAAGTCTCGCTCAACCTCGGGTACAATCAGGAGAATATTTTCCGGCGCATTGAAATCTTCATGCGCGACTACTACCAGCACGCGCAGGAGATTTACCAGCTCTCGGCCATTCTCGAGCGCCGCCTCGCCATCGTGGGGGAAGAGGAATCCAGCTGGAAGGATTCGATCAAAAACTTCCTCACCGCACGTAAGCAGGCCCGCCAGAAGCACATTGATGGCTTTACAGTCAACGGCAGCACCCTCCGGCATGAAAATGCCAATGTGTTCAAGGACGACCCAGCCCGGCTAATCCGCGTCTTCCGCCTGGCCCAGCAAATGAATGCAACGCTCGATTTTGAGCTTACCCTGCTCATTCGTAGCCACCAGCACCTCATCACGCCTGAGTTACAGTCCGACCCCCACGCGATTCGCAGCTTCCTGGCCATTTTGCAAGAGCTCGGCCAAGTCCACCCCACCCTCGCCCAAATGCATGAGCTGGGCATTTTAGCGCGCTTTATTCCGGAGTTCAATGGGCTCACCTGTCTCGTTCAACACGAGTACTACCACCGCTACACGGCTGACATTCATACCCTCAACACCATCAAGGAGTTAGACTCGGTTTTCACCGGACGCGATGAAGGGGTCAAAACCTTCGACCATGAGGTGCGCAAAACGGCCCAACCATGGCACCTGTATCTGATGCTCCTATTGCACGATATCGGCAAGGGACAGGGCATCGAAGACCATGCGGTTACGGGGGTTAACATGGCGAAGCCACTCCTCAACCGGCTGGGTATAGACCCCAAGGATCAGGAAACAATTTTGTTCAATATTCGGAACCATTTGGAAATGGCACGATTCTGGCAGAGGTACGACGTAGACGACCCCGGTACCGCTGTTTCGTTTGCCAAAGTCGTGGGGGATCCCGACATCCTCCGCTTCCTCTTTGTGCTGACCTATTGCGATGCCCGGGGGACGGCCGTTTCGCTATGGAACAGCTACAAAAACCTTTTACACCACCGTCTTTTCACCGCCACTCTCGAGGTGCTCGAGGGGTTGGACGTCGGGCATGCCCGCCAATTGGAGCGCAAGGAGTCCATGCTTAAGGAAATCCAAGCCCTCAACCAGGCCGGCATTGCCCAGGAGGAAATCGAGGCGCACTTCAACCTGCTGCCCGAGCGGTATTTCGTCCACACCTCGCCGCAGGAAGTTTACCTGCACCTGGGGATGGTCAATAAGCTGCTCAACAATATCGCCGCGGCGGAGTCCATCGGCTCGCTCGTCCCGGTCATTGACTGGCAGGACGACCGCGACCAGGCCCTGACCGTCGTCAACGTCGTCACATGGGATCGCGCGGGCTTGTTCTTCCGTTTGTCGGGGGCGTTTACCGTGGCGGGCGTCAATATTTTGAGCGTGAAGGCTATTTCGCGTACCGACCATATTGCCATTGATACCTTCCTCGTGTGCGACCCAGGCGGCGGCCCGGTGCAGAATCCGCGGGCGAAAGAATTGTTCGAGCAGGCGGTCAAGGAATCGCTGCTGCATAATAAAGACCTGCTGCCCGAAATCCTCGACCAGGCCCGTAAGCACCGCCAGCTTTCCTACCTCCGCACGCAAGACCGGCTCAACGCGCCCTTGCCGCCGAGCATTGATATTTACCAGGAGCTCTCCGCGCGCCGCACGATTATCGAAGTCCAGGCCAGCGACCAGATTGGTTTGCTCTACCAGATCACGAAGGCCATCTCGGATCACAACTTCGACATCACCTTTGCCCGCATCTCGACGGAACGTGGCGTCGCCATTGACACCTTCCACGTCCAGAATGTGAACCCAAACGAAGTGGACAACACGGCCCAACTATTTTCCCTGCGTGATGCGTTGAACAAAATCGTCGCGCCGGAATCGTTGCAGGCGGCAGGGTGAATTGTGCGGTGATAACGCGTGGCAAACAAAACCCTTGCCCTGGGGGGTTTCTTTTGAGATATTGGTTTCTTCATTGAGCGTTGGTTACTGGGTTCTTCTGGTTTTCATGGCGTTCTGAACCCTGCGGGCATCTCCTCCGAGAAGTGGCCTTTGGCGGTCTTCTCTTCCCTCGGAATAATTAAGCGGCCCGGCCTTGTCCGTGGTTGCTGCCAGAACGATACCGTGCCCGGGCATTTCTTTGCCTGGGCGCCCACCTAGCACATGAAAACCAGCACTCTTACTTTTGCCGAACTCGGCCTGTCCGAGCCCATTCTCCGGGCGCTCACGGAAAAGAAATACACGCAGCCCTCGCCCATTCAGGCCGAGGCGATTCCGCACCTGCTCGCGGGCCGCGACTTGATGGGCTCCGCCCAAACGGGCACGGGCAAGACGGCCGCCTTCGCGCTACCGATCCTGCAGCTTTTATCGAAGACGAATCTGCCGCGCGTGCCCCTGTCGCCGCGCGCATTGATTCTCACGCCCACACGCGAGCTCGCCGTGCAGATTGACGGCAGCTTTGCCGCCTACGGCAAGCACCTGCACATGAAGCGCGTGTTGATTTACGGCGGCGTCGGCCAGTACCCGCAAGTCCACGGCATGAAGGCCGGGCCGGACATCGTCATTGCCACCCCAGGTCGCTTGATGGACTTGATGCAGCAGGGCTACGTGCGCTTTGACCGCGTCGAAATTTTTGTCCTCGATGAAGCCGACCGCATGCTCGACATGGGCTTCGCGCCCGATGTGAAGCGCATCCTGGCCAAGATTCCCGCCAAGCGCCAGTCGCTGCTCTTTTCCGCCACGCTGCCGCAGAGCATCCTCGCCCTCGCCGCAAGCATCTTGAACAAACCGGTGCGCGTCGAAATGACGCCCGAAACGCCGACCGCCGAGCGCGTGAAGCAATCCGTTTATCAAGTTAATGATCGCGCACAGAAGTATCCGTTGCTGCGTGAAGTGTTGGACGAACATCCGGACGGCCTCGTGCTCGTCTTCTCCCGCACCAAGCATGGCGCGAAGAAGCTGGCCGCGAACCTGAGCCGCGATGGCTACCCGGCCGGAGAAATCCACGGCAATAAGTCGCAGGCGCAGCGCCAACGCGCGCTCGAAACCTTCCGCACCGGCCGCACGCGCGTGCTCGTCGCCACGGATGTCGCCGCCCGCGGCATTGACGTCAAGGGCATCTCGCTCGTCGTGAATTTTGACCTGCCCAACGAACCGGAAGCCTACGTGCACCGCATTGGCCGCACGGCCCGCGCCGGCGCCGAGGGCATTGCCATCTCCTTCTGCGATCATAGCGAACGCAGTTGGCTGCGGAACATCCAGCGCCTGCTGAAGATGAACATTCCCGCACACAAGCGCAAAGCCCAGCAGACTTCTGTTGAGGGAGGCACCGAGGAGAAGCCCAGGCCGACGCTGCCCCCGCACGCGCCCGTGCACCCGATCCCGCATCGCCTGCGCGCCCGCGAAATGGCGCCCGTCCGCCCGGCTTATACACCGGATGATGCTGCCCCGGCCCGTACCCCGGAACGCGCGCCAGAGCGTGCCCAGGAACGCACTGAGCGCCCGGCCCAAACTTCCGATACTCGTCGTGCTCCAGAACGCAGCGAGCGCCCGGCCTATTCACCTGACACCCGTCGCGTACCGCAGCGTGATGAACATCGCCCGGCTGCTTCGCATCGTGAGCATCGTGCACCTGACCGCGAACATCGTGGCCCGCGGGAAGATTATCCGCAGCGTTCGCATTCCGGCCCGCCGCAACGCGACTTCCGTCCGGCCTATGCACCGCGCCCGTATTCCCCCGGCACGCATGCGTATCCCGGTCGCCAATCGTACCGCCCGGCCCCCCGGCAGGATTACCCGCCATCGCGCGGCCCGCGCCAGGATTATCCGCCCCGCCGCGATGACCGCCAGGACTCCGGCCGCCGCGAAGACTTCGCGCCGCGCCCCTCCCGTCCGCATCCCATTTCAAATCCCCGTGGCTACGGCAACCGCCCGCACACACCGCAGAAGCGGTCATCGCGGTGGTAGGCAAATAGCTGCTATTTGGATGAGCTGCCAGACTCACGTATTGGGCGGATTTTTCCTCGCTCAATTAAGTTATCGCGCGTCCAGCTCTTTATCTCAAATTTATCGAATGTGCCGGTAAACGTCCAATGCTCGACTCGTCCGTCATCGTAACAAAGTACGTTAAAAGCAATGCGCCAAGTGGACTTTTCTTCGTCGAAAGTAACGACAGGCTCGGCGCATAGTTTTTTCAAGAGTGCATAAGAAGCAGCATCACCTCGAACATCGGCAGGGAAGTCCATCGCCGTCAATGTGCCTTCGTAATTTTTAAGATAAAGATTATCCAAAAGTCGCATATTGTCGAATGAGCTGTAATCCGAAAGAAAGTCTGGAAGGGTTTTTTGAATGAACACCTTCAAATCTTTCGCTGCAACTTCTTGATTTACGACATGAGAAAATATGTCCAATGATGATGTTATTATCAATGGCTGTTTACTACCACTCTCTAAATAAACAGAAAATGAAATTTGCCCATGATCTGAATGATAAACGTAGGTGTAAACGCTGCCCTTATGCACCCATGACCAATCGTCTAATTGGGGGCCCCAGAATTTTATGTTCATTACATCTTCAGTAGTAGCAGCAACGCAAATTCCCATAGCGCAAAATAGAGCCATAAACTTCACATATCCCTTGCTGTAGATTAATTTATTCATGGTTTTATTTTTTTGAATTAAAGCTCAGTTAGTTAAAAAGCTTACCCTCTCCACGTAAACGCATGGCACAGCGCGGTGGCGGCGGCGTCGGCTTCGTCGAGGGGTAAGGAGGCGCAGCCGAGGTGCTGGGCGACCATGCCGGCGACTTGCTCCTTGCTCGCGCCGCCAAGGCCGACGACCGCCTGCTTGATGCGGCGTGGGGCGTATTCGAAGACTTCGAGGCCAGCGATGGCCACAGCCGTAATGGCCGCTCCGCGCGCCGCGCCGAGGATGTGCACGGCCTTGTGGTTCTGCACGTAAATCGTTTCTTCAATCGCCACCTGGCGGACTTCCGCCTTCGCCAACATCTCCTGCACGGCATGGAAAATTTTGCCGAGGCAAACGGGCAGCGGCTCTTTCGGTTTAACCTTCACCGTGCAGCTCGCGAGCAAACGCGAGCCACTTGGCAAAAACTCCACCAACGCCAAACCGGTGCCGCGCAGACTCGGGTCAATGCCGAGGATGACGCCGTGGTAGGCTTTGCGTCCGACGTGTTTGGCGAAAACCTCGTCGTCCGTCTTGGGCTTCGACGACAATTCGCCCAGAACCTTGGCGGTCCACAATGCGCGGCGGGAACGGCGGGCCATATTCTGCGGAGTTTAGCGGGCAAACTCGCCCGCGCGCACGCTCCAAATCGTCCACGCCTGCGGATCGTCGGCCGGCGGGACGGTGCCGGTGGCGATAACCTGGGCGGCTTCCTCAGCCGCCCGCCAGAAACCGGCGCGGCGGGCGGGGTCCAGCTCGCCCAGGACGTCGTCGGCCAGGATGATGGGGGCGAGACCCGTGCGGGCGCGCTGCCAGGCCGCCTGCGCCAGCCGCCACGCCACCACGAGGCCACGCTGCTGCCCTTCCGAGCCGAAGGACTTGGCCCCCCGGCTTTGGAGAGCGAAGGTAAAGTCGTCCCGATGCGGGCCACAAGTCGTCGTCCGCAAAGCCAAATCCTTGGACCGCGATTGCTCCCATAAGGCGCGCCAGTCTTCGGGAGTTTTGGCCGGGGAATCCGGCGCGTAGTCCAGCCCAGGAGATTCGGGCGCACCGCCCGTGAGGCGGTCGTAGGCGGTGGTCAAGTGCCCGGCAAGTTCGGTGCACGCTTTGGCGCGGGCCGCGACGACTAAGGCTGCGGCGGGAGCCATCTGCGCTTCAAAGGCGCTGAGTTCCTCGGGCGCGGGAGCACGCGGTTTGCGGAGCAAGGCATTGCGGTTCTCCAAAGCCTCGAGGTAATGGCGCAGGGAGTTGAAATAAATTTCATCC
>Ga0206943_1053_pt2 | contig 26832 bp, 25 predicted proteins | sample Alteio_BWOrgHeat_7_FD_153243 | JGI IMG/M metagenome (GOLD analysis project Ga0206943, IMG submission 153243) | Enriched cells from forest soil in Barre Woods Harvard Forest LTER site, Petersham, Massachusetts, United States -... | ecosystem: Environmental > Terrestrial > Soil > Temperate forest > O... | reverse complement strand
TTCATTGGCGAAGCACCATCTAACCAATCATACCTGGTAGGCCAAAAAATAATTGATGCTTGCAGGCAAACCGGCGCCGAAGGGATACACCCCGGTTACGGGTTTTTGAGCGAAAACGCCGCTTTCGCACGCATGGTGCGCGAAGCGGGACTGATACTGATAGGCCCTTCGCCCGAGGCTATGGAGGTGATGGGCAATAAGCTATCGGCTAAAGCCGCAGCTATGAAATATAACATCCCCATGGTGCCGGGTACCGAGGAGGCTATTACCGATATTAACGAGGCCAAACAGCGCGCGGTTGAGGTGGGTTTCCCTATCCTGATAAAGGCGGCGGCTGGCGGCGGCGGCAAGGGAATGCGCATTGTAGATACTGCGGCCGATTTTGAAGAACAAATGCAATTAGCCGTATCTGAGGCTACATCAGCCTTTGGCGATGGGTCGGTATTTATTGAACGTTATGTTTCATCACCAAAACATATTGAGATACAGGTACTTGGCGACACGCACGGCAATATTGTACACCTGTTTGAGCGCGATTGCTCGGTACAACGCAGGCACCAAAAAGTGATTGAGGAAGCGCCTTCATCGGTATTAACGCCTGCTATACGCCAACAGATGGGTAAATGCGCGGTGGACGTGGCACGGTCAGTAAATTATACCGGAGCGGGAACGGTTGAGTTTATTATGGATGAGCAGCTAAATTTCTACTTTTTAGAAATGAACACCCGCCTGCAGGTTGAACACCCGGTTACCGAACTGATAACGGGCATCGACCTGGTGAAAGAGCAGATACGCATTGCCCGTGGCGAAGCCATAAGTTTTAAGCAGGAAGACTTAAAAATACAGGGCCACGCGGTAGAGCTGCGTGTATATGCCGAAGACCCGGTTAGCTACCAATATTTTTTGCATAGTTTCAAAGATAGTTTTTTTGTTGAAAAGGTTGTAAAGGTTATAGAAGTTGTGCTTTCCAGGGGTAATTACATGGTATCACAATAAATATTTTACAACCTATTTGTTTGTTTAAAAAATGTGTTATTTTTATATCACAAATATTTAGGTAAAATTTAACTTATTTATTTACAGCCTGCTAACACAAAAAAAGTGACCGGTTTGGGAGCTTCGTTCTGGGTACTTTCCTATAGAAACTTACCATTTATATAAACGAAAATGATATAACCAATGACAAAAAAATAACATTATTTATCACCCTATAATTAACCTAACCTATAACAATTATGAAAAAACTAACAGCAGTTCTGTTATTGATGGCAATGGCCGGCGTCATTGTATTAGTTACCCAGTGTAACAGCGGCGGCGGTGGCAGCGGCAAATTTACTGATACGGTAATCACCGCGGTTAACCTCCCCGAAACAGTGCCAGGATTTCATTTTCCCGAAGACTCAAACAAAATTTATTCATGGATCAATGGCAAAACCATCGATACAGCCAGCATTTATAAACACGCCTGGGGTATTTGGGCGGGACTGACTGCCGAATCGGGCCAAACTTTTCAAAAAGACAGCCTGCTTATTTACCAAACATGGCTGGGGGTTTCCGAGATACAAAGCCTCATTATTAATGGCCGCACGGATGATAAAAGCATCAACACCAAATCAAAACGTGTAGAATTGAGTGTACCGCACCAGTTAAAAGACGCGGTTGCATCAGCAAAAAGACTTGGTGGTACAGGGGATGAAATTGACAGCACCACCTTAACATGGACATCTGTTGCCTACGACCCTGAAGCGGCATCGCACGTTATCAAAAACTCGCTTTTTAAACTGTCAGTGATCAATAAATACGCGGTTAGCGGCGGCATTGGCGGCATCCCGCCTTTTCCGCAAAAGGCCATGACCATTAAACCGGTTTATTATGTGGGCCACGCAAAAGATTCGCTCATACGCGTGCCGGCATGGCACGGGCCGCCTGCGACGCCCCAGGCTTATGGCTATGCTAAATGGAACAGTTACGTATATGCCGATATGCATAACAAACAGGCACCCGGTAAAGTATTAGTGCCGGTAACTACGCCAAACCCTACACCGCAGCAAATTGCGGCTGCCACTTGTAACGTTAGCGACTTTATTTATTTAAAGTTAGATACCACCATGGCAGCCTACATGAACGAGCAGCAAAAAACGGTGCAAAAATTCACGGCACATACCGGCGATATTGCCCTGCTGGTTGCTATGCACGTAACCACCAAAGAGATCAGTAACTGGACATGGCAAACTTTCTACTGGGCGCCAAACCCCACCACCCCTTTTTTACCAAGCTCAAACTATGCCGCAAGCTTAAAGCCCGCATTACATGGCGCGGCTAATCATTATGCCATGGGTGCGGCCTATACCGAAGTATCGCCAAATCTTGAATCGAACGATAGAAAAAAGGTCAGCCCGGTATTGGTATATAACCCATACCTGGAAGCGCCGTTTGGCGCGAAGGTTTTTGGCACTCCAAACAAACTTAACCCCGCTTTTAAATATGGAGTACAAACTAATTGCAGGAGCTGCCATTCATTTGCGACCACCAGTAAAACTTCGCCCTACAGTACCGACCAGTTTGTTAATATGAAGGATACTAGCCTGTTTAATAATACGGTACAACTGGATTTTGCATTTTCGATACAGGCGGCGTTTATTACCGGCGTAACCACCACTACGGCCAAACCTAAAAAGTAGGCTGTCACAATTTACTCATAAAGCCCTTGCTATTACGGTAGCAGGGCTTTTTAGTTTGCAGTAGGCGGTTTGGCAGTGGGCAGTTCATATCAGCGAACAACAAGCTGTTAAGTAATTGCGGCAAACCTAAAATCAAAATAATAGCCCAACCAATTGTTATTGATAAGTGCCAAAATAAGCTATTAAAACCGGTGGCGATAATTTTACAATCAACAAACATCCATAATTTACAAAAACCGTTAATTAGTGCTGTATCGGCCCATGCCCAAATCAATAATTTATTAACTCAACAAATCAACAATTAATTAGCAAATGTACCGGCTACTTCTTTTTATATTGTTTATGCAGCAACCCGGCTATAAGCTTAGTACCGATAAAGACGACATCCGCATTTATACAAGCATTGCTACCGATGTTAAAGTAAAACCTATCAGGGTTGAATGTACATTTAACGCAACGCCAGCCCAGTTGGTCGCCGTATTATTAGATATTAAAAACTACCCCGCCTGGGCTTATCACACCAAATCGGCAACCATAATTAAACAGGTTGCGCCGGGCGACTTATACTATTATTCGGAAGTTACTGTGCCCTGGCCCGGGCAAGATCGCGATTTTGTGTCGCACGTTACTGTAACTCAAAACCCCGGAACTAAAGTGGTAACTGTGGAGGCGCCGAATGTATCCGGCATGGTGCCCGAGAAATCGGGATTGTACCGCACACATACTTCAAAAGGCAAATGGACCATTACGCCCGATGGCCCGGGTAAGATTAAAGTGGTTTACGATTTACAGATTGATGCCAATGGTGCACCCACATGGCTGGTTAACCTGTTTATTACTGAAGGCCCGTTGCAAACTTTCAAAAAGCTGCGTTTGCAGTTGGGGAAAGCGTAGGTAGTTTGCACTAAACGGTTTGCAGCGGGCAGTAGATTGGCCTTTTTCCAGTACCATACGGTTAAACAAAAAAGCCTGACCAAGGGGTGGGTCAGGCTGAGCAAAAACAACGGGACTATTTATCGCCGCTGCATCGGTGGTTTTTTGCTGGTGTCCTTTTTAGTAGTATCCTTTTTTGTTTTCTTGTGTTGGGTAGTATCCTGTTGCAGGCGGATCGGTCGGGCTTCGGCAAACGAGCTCATCATAAATACGGATAACAGGCATACTGCAATTAACTTTTTCATAGTTTTCAGATTATGGTTCACATTAAACAATTAACAATATCATTGGTTAAAAAAAGAGCGTAAAACTTAATTTAATTAATCAATGAGTAATAATATAAACCTTGAAATTTTAAGTTTAGTATCGCAATGAAAAAAATTAGTGAATTATTTGCAGGTTTAATACCCATGAAATCATAATTGAAGCGCAGGTTTAACCGAACCACGGTGACAGGTAGTGCAATTAACAATGGGGTTTGGGCCACGTAAACCATCTATATTTTTAAGTAGCTGGTTGTTAATTGTAGCGTTCATCGCAACCATTTTTCGGGTAATTTCTTTCTCAGGCTTTATGTCGAGGTCCCACTCACCGTTTTTATGGCAATGGCTACAGGTTACCCCTAACGAGTTTGCATAACCTTTGTCCATTATAGATATTAGTTGCCCGGCAGGTACACCTTTTAACAGTTTAATGTTTTTAAAAACAGTTTCGGCAGGTAGTTTTTCGCTGCCTTTTATGGCTAACCTTAGTTCGTCCACATAATGTTTACGGTCGTCTAAAACAGAGTCCGCTTTGCTTTTATTAATTTTTGCACGGCCATTTAAGGTAAATGCGCTGGCGCCAATTATTATCATAAACGGCACCAAAATTATTAATGTCTTTTTCATGTTATATATTATAAGGTTTATAATTTATGTGACAGGGGTTTTTAAGACGTTTAAAACGCTTGTATAAATATATTGATAAGGTGCAAGATCCACAAGAGGCGTTACAACGCGGGGTTCTTTTAGTAACCCTACAAAAAAACAACGAACTGTGCTATTCATTTTCAAATAGTTAATACTTCAGCTAAAAAAATCCAAACCTCTAAGCGTGTTAAATTTATAATTTATGTAGCTTACGTCAATTTTAGGGTGCAGGCTATAGGCAAAATTTTAGCATAAACCGCCCGGCAAGAAAAATACACATTTTATGAGATTAACAATACTGCTTGTTTTGGGGTTATTGCCCATTACCACTTTTGCGCAAAAACGAACAACAGCGCCTTACCAGGTAAACGGCGAAGTTAATTTTCCGCAGGGTGACGAAACCGGGCGCAAAATATTTTTTGTTTACCAGCAAAATGGTCAACAAAAAACAGACAGCACCTTAATTAACAACAACAAATTTAACTTTAGCGGCACAGCTGATATAGCTATTAAGGCCTCCCTGCAATTTACAAAGCCTTACGCCACACCCGAGCCCGCCCTCGACCCAAATACCCTGGCATTCTACTTGAACAATGGTTTAACTGATGTTAAAGCTACAGGTTTTTTGAGCAGGGCGAAGGTAGTTGGGTCGCCGGTACAGGATGAGTACGCAGCTTTTATGCAGAAATACAGCAAATGGGACAGGACCCTCACGTCTGCGGGCCGGCGCAAAAGGAGTTTGGGCAAAAATGATTCGGTAAAACTAAAGGCTATTAACAAGACCATAGATTCTGTTCAAAATTTAAAAATGGATGACCTTTGCTTGTTTTTAAACGAGGGCATAGCCAAACCTTATGCTGTGGGAGCCATTTTAATGTACTTAAAAGCCAAAGGCTCATCATTAGATGTGGATAAGGCCGAAAAGTATTTTAAACAATTGCCCGAAGAACAACAACATTCGGCAGATGGGCAGGAAGCCGAAAAAATTATTGCCGATCTGAAAAAACATAAATAACACCAATTAGTACAAATACAGCTCATGAAGATATTTTTTTCTATCCTGTTTTTATTTCCCCTGAATTTAGGCCTTACCTACGCGCAATCGAAAAACGAATCCGTTATTTCGGTAATGAAGGATGTAGATTTCTTTGATGGCTATGCCAAACCAGTAAGCGAGTATGTTAAGCCGGGTTTGGTGCGGATAAATAACACGCAATACATACGCAAGCTTACTAATGAGGAAAAACAAAGCATTGGCGATTCGATAACCGTTAAGGTGATAGTTAAATTTGGCTGCGATGATTATGACCGGATAGGCCGTGTTACGCTTTTTTATGTGCCAAAGGATAAAAACTACGACAGCCCCGATGCAAAACAATTTGAGTTGCTTAGAATTATGACTCCGTTTAACTATAAAACCCGCCAGCCGGATAATATACCTTATGTTACTACAGTTAATCAATTAGCCGGTTTATTTAAGGATAAAGGGGCCGATATTTGGATAATGACCGAAATTTTTGGCACCACAGGCGCCGGCCAAAAAGAAACCATGGGCTGCACCGGCTCGTTGTTAACTTATACCGCATCGGTGAATATCATCACCAATAAAGCAAAAAAGGCAAACTCCGTAAAGCCAATTGCGTTGTTAAGCTATTTCGAATTAAACGGGAAGGACACTACTGCCGGGCATAATGCCAAAGAAATACTGTTTCATTTAGATAAGACCATCAAATCGGCTGTATTGTACCTGATCACATCGGGCCATGGCGCAGGGCAGGGCGGCGAAGAATATAATTGGCGCGAACATGTGATTTATGTAGATGGCAAAGAATTTGCACGCATAGCTGTAAACCAAAACTGCGCGCCTTATGAAATTTATAATACCCGCACTAATGGCATATATGGCCCAAATATTGCACAGGAACGCCGTAGCTGGTGCCCCGGCGCTCCCGTGATAACGAGGGCTATAAATTTGGGTACTTTAACCCCGGGCAACCACATTATAAAAATAGCTGTGCCGGATGCTAATTTACTAAGCACCCAAAGCACGTATTACCTGTCGGCTTATGTAGCGGGACAGTAGGGGAAAAATAAGGGTGGCATCTTTCTAAAACATACTTTGCCCAAAAGTCAACAAATTGCTATCCGGGTCATGAACAGAGAACTCCCTTTGTTTCCAGGGTTTATACTCCAATTGGGTACAGTTAACATTTTGGCTTTTGGCGAAGTGATACAGTGTTTCTATATCATCCGTACGGACATATACCTGCCCGTAGTTTTCCTTTGGATCGAGCTCTCTAAACTCAAAAAAGTGAATTTGAATGCTATCTTTTTCTACCATAAGGTAGCCATCGTAATCGGCGCTTCCAAATTCATGAAAGCCCAATTTGTTTAGGTAAAAATCCCTGGTAATGGCTTTATTACGCATTGGTAATTTTGGATTGATCGCTGTAAGCATATTGTTCAGAATTTACGCTGCATTATAAAAGTAAATTTAATATGGAGAATTATTGCAGGGTACACCCTATTTCTTACTTGTTAAGTTATAATAAGCGCAATTTAAGGCATCGATAAACATATCTTCGCGTACCAGTACAAGTTCAACAAAGGTAGCGCCCTGTTTGCCCCAGCCACCGGGTACGGGATAAAATACCAGGCCGTTATCAAAAGCACAGAAAACAGACTGGTCAATTAATGATAGTTTGAGCATGGCAAGGTTCTCTTTTACCCAAAGTGTGGCAAATATTTTGTCGTGCCACCTGAATGATTGTTTATCAAAATGCGGCAGTTCTGTCACATCAGGCAATGCCAGCGCCAAGTTTCGATAGGTTTGTTGGGTGATCATGGGTTGAGTTACAGCAATTTTCAGTACGCAAAAGACTTACGAAGTTTATAAAAACCGTAAGTCTAATCCTGGATTACACCAACTCCCGTTTCCCCGATGCTAAACAACGGTACACGGCTTCTACCACTTTCATATCCCTGATACCTTCGGCTCCGTCAACTTTGCTTTCGCGGTTGAGGTTTACACAATTGGCAAAATCGTCCATTTGCAGGGCCTGCTGTATTACCTGCGGGAAATTCATCGGCCCGGCGGGTGTGGAGCCTTTAATGCCGCCGTAGTAAAAGTTGGGATCGAGATCAACCGCGCCATGTTCAAATACCGCGTGGGTGCTGCTCCACTGGTCGCTATAACTTGATTTGCATTTGGCCACAAACCCATTACGGAACTCCAGTTCCCAAAAAACTTTATCATCCACTTCTTTAAACAGTACAGGGTTAGTTTTTTCCTGCCGGGCCGAGATCACAGCAACCGGCTCCATGCCGGTAGTGTATCGTGCCGACTGTATGGTATAAATGCCCATATCATATAAGCTGCCGCCGCCCGCCAGCGCTTTGTTTAACCGCCAGGCTTTGGGGTCCTGCGTATAAGTGAAACCATTGGCACATTCAAAGCTTTTGAGCTTGCCATATACCTGTTTACGGCTAATGCGGATCAACTCGGCAGTATAAGGCTCAAAATGCATACGGTAACCTATAGAGAGCAGGCGTTTAGCCTTTTTACAGGCGGCCACCATCTCTTCGCAGTCCTTTACGGTAACGGCCATGGGTTTTTCGCAAATAACATGCTTGCCTGCCTTTGACGCGCGTATGGTATATTCTTTATGCAGGGCAACGGGCAATATCACATAAACAATATCAATATCGGGGTTTTGTGCTATCGCATCAAAATTTTGGTAGTTGTAAATATTTTTGGCAGGCACATTGTATTTAGCTGCCCATTCTGCCGCCTTAGTGGGATGGCCGCTTACCAAACCCGCCAGGTAGCAGTTTTGTGTATGTTGCAGGGCAGGCGCTATTTGTCCGCCGGCATACGTGCCTAAGCCTACTAACGCAATGCCTAATTTTTTGCCGGGTTTATTTAATGCCAATGCGTTTAAAGCCGGGGTAAGCGCCAGTGCGCCTATGCTTATTGCCCCTGTGCGGATAAATCCGCGCCGGTTGAGCTGCTGAAATGTTGCCATGAATGATAAATTGGTTTATGGTGTTAAGGTACGTGTTTTTTGGGATGATGCTGGGTGGTTAGAGAAAAAAAATATCGATTGCAGTTTTGATAACTATCGTTCCTTTTACTCACCCCTGCCTCTCTCTAAAAATACCATAAGTTAAACTCCTTGCATTTAACAATACCATCCCTTACCTTAGAATAAAAATTAAGCCACTTATGAAAACACGTATTTTCTTTGCCGCCTTATTCTTATTTATGATAAGCGGGTATGCAGGCCGCACTCAAACTACACCGCCAACTGCTGATGCGGTACTAAAAGAAGCCTATACACAGGCAACTAAAGAGCATAAAAAAGTGATGGTTCTTTTCCATGCTTCCTGGTGCGGTTGGTGCAAAAAAATGGAAGCTTCGCTTAATGACCCGGCTATTAAAAAATCATTTGATGATAACTACGTAATAAAATGGCTGGTTGTGCTTGAATCAAAAGGCAAAGAAAACCTGGAAAACCCCGGCGCTATGGATTTGCTGACCAAACATAACGGCGCAAAATCGGGCATACCATTTTGGTTGGTATATGATGCAAATGGTACTTTATTAGCCGATTCGCAAATGCGCCCTGCAGGCGCTTCGTTAGATACACCCGGCGACAATATAGGCTGCCCCGCAAGCGAAAAAGAAGTAACCGCTTTCACCGATATTTTGAAAGCTACCTCCAATATAAAGGAGCCGCAGCTGGCCATGATACATGCGCGTTTTTTAAAGAACCAGCCCGAACCGGTAAAACCTGCGCCTGTTAAAACGAGCAGGTAAAAGGGTAAATTAAATGCATTTATAGTCCGCCTTTGTGCGGATTTTTTGTTATATTTGATAGTATTACATCGCAGCTACCTGTTGATGCCCTTTTTAAATTTCACTGTATCGGAAAAAAATATGCCATTTTGTGAAATTCACATACAAACTATTGATATACAGCTAATTACTAATTAGAAATACTGCGATTATAGCTGTAATGCGCTGGTTTATGCAGCTATTTGCAGTTTAACGCAGGAAGTTTGCAGTTTTATGGCGGGATTTTGCGGGTTTTTGCAGCGTTGTTTTTTCCTCAATTTAAATGTCTTTATTTTTTGTTTTTATAACATAACCCTTATCTTGCTAAACCAATTTATAAATTATACATCAATGGCTGAAGAAAACAAGGATACCGCGGCAAATAACTCCAGGCGGGCTTTTATTAAAAACAGTTCGGTAGCTGCCGCCGGGTTCATGATAGTACCCCGTTTTGTATTGGGTGGCAAAGGTTATACCGCCCCCAGCGACCGCTTAATGATAGCAAGTGTAGGTGCAGGCGGTAAAGGACAAAGCGATATAGCTAATTTCTACAAAACCGGCAAAGCCGACATAGGGTTTTTATGTGATGTTGACACCCGCAGGGCGGCAAAATCAGTAGCAAATTTCCCTAAAGCGAAATTTTATACCGACTGGCGCGAACTGCTTGACAAGGAAGCCAAAAATATTGACGCGGTATCTATCTCAACACCCGATCATAACCACGCCATTATAACTCTTGCCGCTATGCAATTGGGCAAACATGTATATGTGCAAAAACCCATGACGCACGATATTTATGAGGCAAGGCGTTTAACTGAGGCTGCAAAAAAATATAAAGTAGTTACCCAAATGGGCAACCAGGGTGCATCAGGTGATGGGGTGCGCCAACTAATGGAATGGTACAACGCCGGTATAATTGGCGATGTGCATACCGTTTATTGCTGGACAAACCGCCCCGTTTGGCCGCAGGGCATCCCGTGGCCAGCAACAAAAGCCGAAATACCTAAAGAACTAAACTGGGACCTATGGCTGGGTACAGCCCCCGAACGTAATTATGTTGATAACCTGGTGCCATTTAACTGGCGCGGATGGTGGGACTACGGTACAGGGGCTTTGGGCGATATGGGCTGCCACATTATGGAAGCACCGTTTAGGGTGCTTGGCTTGCAATATGTAAAAGATGTACAGGCAAGCGTAGGTAGTGTGTATGTGGGCGAGTTTAAACAGGGTTATTTCCCGGATAGCTGCCCGCCATCAAGCCATGCTACCATGACTTTCCCAAAAACCCATAAAACAAAGCATGATGTTACCTTACATTGGATGGATGGCGGCATACAACCCGAGCGGCCGGAAGAATTAGGCCCGGATGAGGTTTTTGGCGATGACGAAGGCAACGGCATTTTATTTATAGGCACCAAAGGCAAAATGATTGCCGGCACCTACTCTGCCAATCCCCAATTATTGCCAACATCAAGAACCAATGAAGTTAAAGTACCGCAAACCATTACCCGTGTGCCGGGTGGCGAAAGCGGCCATTATGCGCAGTGGGTTGAAGCTTGTATTGCCGGTTATGGTAACCACGAAGTAAGTTCGCCGTTTGAAATGGCCGGTCCGCTTACAGAAGCCCTGTTAATGGCAAACCTGGCTATTAGGGGCCATGATATGCGCATACCAAAAGCAGACGGCAAGGGCTTTACCTACCCCGGTAAAAACGTCAAATTAGTTTGGGATAATGAAAACATGCGCGTAACTAACCTGGATGCCGTAAACCAGTTTGTAAAACGCGAGTACAGATCGGGCTGGAAATTGGGATCGTAGAAAGTTATAAGGGTTGTAAACGTTGTAGTGGTTGTAGAAGTTAGAAAATATCGAACAATGAATATTGAATGATGAAGTGTTCAATTCTACAATATTTACAACTTCGACCTTTACAACCCTTACAACGTTTACAACTTTTAAACAACCACTACAACCCTTACAACTTAATCAGAATCACAGCCCCTGCACAAAAACCGGGGTTTCGGTTACGTTTACGGTAAGTTTGCCACCGTTGGTTTGCGCCGTGGTTTTGGTCATGACAGCAGCGCCTGGGGTTAGCGTGTAAATAATCGCCGAGGATGAATTGCCCAGGTTTAAAACATAGGTACCGGTACGGCCAACCTGGTCGGGTATGGTTAATACATACATGGTTTTATTGCCTAATACATATTTGTCCACCAAAGGATCGGTACTATCTGTACTTTTATAAGTATAGTTCCCCATCAGGTTTTTAACCTGCAGAATATAATCGGCAGCGGGCCTGCGTGTTAAATTATCGTTTACCAGTCCCGATGTTTGGTACGTACCGCCGCCATTAGGGATATCATCAAAAAGCTGGTAAAAAAACAAACGATCAACCCCACGGCGCGCATATAACAGGGCCGAGCGTATTGTCCAGTCGGCCTGGGTCAACAAGGCTGACTTGTTACCTATTGCTGGTGCGCGCTGCGGACTGCCGGGATTAATATCATAACCATTTTCGGTAACCCAAACCGGCGGATGAGTACCAAGGCTGGCTGCTTCTTTTACAAAACCATCGGCAACGCTGCCAATGATGCTCAACTCCGGGGCCTCGCCAACAGTACTTGCTTTATTGGTTAATACATTGCCGTCATTTGAATAAAGGTGGTAATTGATCACATCAAAGCAAAGGTCGATACTGCCATCAGCTCGGTAGCCCCTGTTTGCCTTGCACCAGGCCACCATATCAATTACATACTGTACATTGGCGGTAGCCAGGCCCCCCATTACCACCAGCATACCCGGGTCGGCATTTTTTACACCAACACCTTTGCCTAATTTACCTTTGTTGCCATCATAAAAAGCCGACATGTTAGCCGCATATTCCTGGGCGGTTTGCTGTGCCTGTGGGCCTTTCCACCATTTATCGCGTTCGTTATCACATTCGATGTATTTCACCAGATTAAGGCCTATCTTCACCACGTTGGGCGGGTCATCTGTCCAGCGTGGCTGTGAATCAACGCTAACCAGCGAGGGGTCAACCTTGGTATTAGCACCGTAACGCGCGGCAAACTGGAAGGCCGCTTTGGCCTGCAGGATGTATGAGGCGGGGTCGCTGCGGTCTAAACCATAAGGGGCGGGCACGTCTTCGCCGTCCTGTAGATTTGTAGGGTAACTATCCAATAACCATTGCGGGCAGGTTTTAAGGTCGGCCAACATTAAAATGGTATCCTGGAAGGCTGTTTGGTACATAGCATCATAATTCCAACTGCCGCTAAATACCGGGTTAAAGGTATAATTGCCTTGTGTAGGCTCTATTTTACTCCAGTCCATATAATGCCTGAAAGCAGAAAAGCCTCTTATCAAAGCCATTTTAGGCTCATATACCTTTGATACATCGTTTAGGTTATTTGGATCTTGCAAAAAGTTCCATTCATAACCATCAACGCCAAGCATATTGCTGATAGGTGTGTATTTGGGACCCTGGAAGCTTGCCGGGTTAGTTGTGCCCACGGGTATTTTATGGCACTGAGAAATTAACAGCGAAAACGAAAGAAATATCCCGGTGTAATAAATTTTCATCATTGTTTTATGCATCACCCCGCTAAAATTAGCTAATTAAATTAATCATGGAAACTATTTATTAAACGATATAGTTTTTAAAAGGGTTACCTAAAAGGTCCTATACAGCTCTTTTACTTACAGAAATTTAGCTAAGCATCAATTGATTTTTTTTTGATTTTTTTTGAAAAAAAAGAAACAAAGTAATTTAATGTTTCGTATAAGCATAACCTTATTTTAAACCAATGCTCAAATCTTTACTTCAGATAAAAACAAAAGAGGATATCCAGGTGGTACTGGTTGTTGTATTTATTGTTTTTATAGTATTTGTTAAATGTTATATGATAATAGCACATTTTTAAAAAGCAGTGCTATATAACAGAGACGCATATCAATTTAAATGACCCTCCGAAAATAGTCTAAGTACCAGTTTACGGAAACACCTATAAAAAAAACACCCCTTAGCTAACAGCTAAAGGGTGCATATATTTGTTTACAAACATAAATTACGGTTTTTTATCAGCCGGTGGCGGAGTACCGGGGCCACCATTTGTTCCACCTTGGGCGCCTGAACCACCGGGAGCGCCGCCCGGGCCACCCTGAGGTCTTTGAAACCCGCCGGGACCACCACCCTGGCCTGTTGGCCTTGGCCTGTTAGCCCTTAATGAAATTTCAACATGGGCAACGCCATGGTGACAGGTATAACAGTTTACACTGCTTTCCATAACCGCGCCTAATGAGTCTTTTTCGGCTTTAAAGTATTTTTTATTGATCTTGGCAGCCATTTGATACATGTGGCGCGCCATTGTTTTTTCGGGTTTTTCGTCGCTTGCCTTATCCTGTGCATGACAAAAATTACATTTTACACCTAAAGCGCTGGCCCATTCATCCATCAAATGATCAACCTGTCCATAGGTCATGCCTTTAGGCAATACCTTAATATTCTTCAATTTAGGTTCTTCGCGCTGTTGAGGCTGCTGTATAGCGGTCATTGATGCGAAAAGCACCACACCCGAAATTAAACCTACTGCTGATAGTATCTTTTTGTTAAAATGCATATTGTCATGTTTAAGTCATCGAAAATAATACTTAATTATTAATGATACAACATTATAAGTGTGTACCTATCAAAATTGTTGCAATAAACTGCTACGGTGGTTAGGCTTTAGTATAATGAGCTACCAACTTTTCGCTTATCTCCCAAAGTTTATCTCGCGCGCCTTCATGGTTGGCTACCGAAGTTGTTTTAGCCACTTTCTGTTTGATAAAAAATTGCCCGCTTTTTGAATCTAATTTAGGCGCAGTTGCAAGGAACACAGAAGTTTGGGCGCCCTTTTCGGCAGTGATCATAAACGGCCGCGCTAACCAAAGCAGCACCTTCACAAAACCGGGCATACCAGCGCCAAATGACGTATTCACAATACCCGGATGCAGCGCGAAGGCGGTAATACCTTTGCTGGCATATTTTTCGGCCAATGATTTAGCAAAGTAAATATTAAACAGCTTGCCCATACCATAGGCCTTGCTTGCCGAAAAAGATTGTTCAGCCTGTAGGTCATCAAACAAAGGCTTACCCATTTTATAAGCTTCGGAGCTTACATTAATAATACGTGCGTGGCCTTTTTCTAATAAAGGCATCAAACTGGTTGTGAGCAAAAAATGCCCTAAGTGATTTACCTGGAAGGTGGTTTCAAAAGCATCTCTCGTTATTTCGCGCTCAGCGAAAATCCCCCCGGCATTATTGATCAGTACATTAATGCCGAATAATTTAGCTTTGAGTTCATCGGCGGCTTTGCGCACACTATTTAAATCGGCCAAATCGCACTCCACTATAAAAATATGCTTGTTACTTGTTTCGGTTATCAGCCTTTGTTTAAGTTCCTCTCCTTTTTGGGTATTACGTACCAGCAAATAAAGCGCATGATCTTTTTTAGCGAGGGCTAAAGCGGTCTGCTCCCCTATTCCCGACGTGGCCCCGGTAATTACTGTCGTTGTTGTTGGCATAGTTTACTAAGCTACAAAAAAGGAATTTGTTTACAGAAATTTCCAATTATGTTGTAAACAAAGGGCTTAAATGTTAAAAAAAGTTAAAACAGGGCAAATATTCGTAACATTTCTGAAACACGCTTGTATGATTACGAAATAGTCGTAGATTTACGAAACAATCGTAAAAGCAATGGAAAAGTTATCACAACAAGAGGAAGAAGCAATGCAGGCCGTATGGCAAACGGGTACCGGTTTTATTAAGGATTTCCTGGATATGCTGGCCGAGCCAAAGCCGCCTTATACCACCCTCGCCTCCACCATAAAAAACCTGGAGCGTAAAGGATTTGTAGAAGGCGAAAAATTTGGCAACTCGTTTCGTTATACCCCTGTAATTATTGAAGAAGAATACAAAAAACGGTTTATGAGCGGCTTTGTAAATGATTATTTTAAAAATTCATACAAAGACCTGGTGACCTTTTTTGCCAACGAAAAAAAAATTAGTGCCACCGAACTAAAAGAGATCATTAAACTGATTGAAAAACCTTAAAACTTAAGATCATGCCAGCTCTGTTTGTTTTTTTACTAAAAGTAAATATCGCTTTATTGCTGTTCTGTGCAGGTTATTACCTGGTACTGCGGCATCTTACATTTTATACGCTTAACCGTATTTACCTGGTTGCAGCCATCTTATTTGCAACCATTTACCCTAAAATCAACCTGGATAATTTCGCCCAAAACCATCAGCAGTTAACCAACCCGGTGCAGGTAGTTATATTAAACTTTAAAGCCCCTGCCGAGGCTTTAGTTAAGCCGCTTACGCAACCCGGTTACTGGTACTGGTTTGAGGCGGCGTTTTGGCTTGGCGCCTCGGTATTGGCCGTAAGGTTGTTTATGCAGTTATTCTCGTTGTATAAACTCCACCGCAATTCTATCCCATTGAATATCCGCGACCATAAAATAAGGGTTATTCATGGTGATGCCGCGCCATTCTCGTTCTGGCGAAGTATATACGTTAACCCGGCTAATCATGAGGCTGCCGATTTGAAGGCCATACTACAGCACGAACAGGTGCATGTAAATGAATGGCATACTTTAGATATCATCCTGGCCGAACTGAGCACCATATTTTACTGGTTTAACCCCGGGGTATGGCTCATGAAAAGGGCAGTGCGCGAAAACATTGAATTTATAACAGACCAAAAAATATTAAATAATGGCGCCGACAGTAAACAATACCAGTATAGCCTGGTAAACGTAAGCTTTTCGGCAGCACCTCAAAATATTGTTAACCACTTTAACCTATCAACCATTAAAAAAAGAATTATCATGATGAACACTAAGAGATCTTCGAAATTTAACCTAACCCGGTATGCCTTCCTGGTACCCGCAGTTGTTATTTGCCTGCTTACCTTTAGTTTTTCAAAGGCTGAGCTAATCAAAAAAAGCAATATTGCTTACAAAGCCATTACCAAATCGGCGGCTAAAATTGATATTATCAATACGGTTGACCATGGAGTGAGCAAAATGGGCGCGTCAATAGTAAATTTTATTCAGTCGAATGACACCATAAAAGCAGCTAAAAACACAGCTTCAGATTTTACGGTATATACTATTTCAGATACCACTAAAAAGCGTTTGCATGATACTGTTCGCCGGATAAGGACGACAATGAATTATAGCTATACCATTTTAGATAGTAGTACCAGGCCCAGGATAGTTATTAATGGCGTTAAAACAGGCGACGAACCGATAATAGTTGTTGATGGCAGGGTTGTTAAAAATGAAGACATTAATAAAATGAGCGCCGCTAAAATTGGCAGTATCAACGTAGAAAAAGATGCGCGCGATGGGAAAAGCGTTATATATATTACTTCAAATAATACACCAAGAGTGGTTTCCGGAGTAAGGATAAACGGAGTAACAGCAAAAAGAGTAAACGGCAGTTATATGGTTGTTGATACAGTTAAAATTGTAAATGGCAAATTAAAGCTCGATACCGTTTACTTGTCAAACAATAATCCGGTGATTGTACGGGGTATGTCAGGAGAGACAATTAATGGTTCCATGGTTTATACAACTACAGTTCCGGATGATAAACGTAAAGTTTTATTGAATAAAATGCGGGGATTAATCGTTACATCAAACGGAACAGTTATTAAAACAGATTCGGTGAAGTTAGGAAACTCCATTAAAAAGTTCAATACGTTCGCTTACACTATATCAGGGAGAAATCATGAAAACAACATCAATAACCTATCCAACAAACTGATCTTTATTGATGGTAAAGAAGCTACAGCACGCGATATGAAAAAACTTTCGGCAGCTAACATCGAAAGCATGAGTTCACAATCGGGCGATGAGGTAATCAAAAAATATGGCGATAAAGCTAAAGACGGCGTTTTGTTTATAACCACCAAAAAAGCAAAATAACCTTTAGCCGAAAGGATTGGCTGATCAGTCCAATCCTTTCTTATTACCTGCATATCCTAAACCTTATCACCTTTTAATCATAAAAAAGCTTAACATGACCAGGTCAAGATCAGTTTTGTACATCTTTTTATTGGGGAGCTTTGTTACTGCAAACGCTCAAAAATTACCCAATATTCAAAATACCAGCCTGCGCGCCCCGGCCAATATTAAAATTGACGGGAAGGCAACTGAATGGCATAATAAATTCCTGGCTTATAACAAAGCAACAGACGTTTATTACTCCATGGCAAATGATGATGATAAGCTATACCTGGTAGTGCAGGCCACCGACCCTGCCATTATCAACAAAATTATTGGCGGTGGTATAACCCTTACTATTCAAAAATCAGGTAAAAAAACAGATAAAGATGGTATAAGTATTACCTACCCCATATTTGATAAAAAGAGCAGGCCGTACGTACATAGCAGCCAGATAGTTGGAAATAGTATATTAACAGTTTCGGGCGATGACGTTACGATAATGCCCCGAAATAGCGTTGATGGGGCCCGCGCTGCAAAGCCGGCAGACCCTAAAGAGTTTCAGGGTGATTCAATAATGGCTATTTATAATAAGCGCCTCGAGAATAACTCAAAATACATAGGCGTTACCGGCATAAAGGGGATAGATTCGCTCATTTCGGTATATAACACATCCGATGTTAAAACAGCCGAGTTATTTGACAGCAAAATAGTTTATACCTATGAACTGGCTGTTAGCTTAACACAATTGGGGTTATCTGTAAGCGACGGGACAAAGTTTGCTTATCATATCACTATTAATGGCTCAAGCCCATTCAGCATCCCTAATATAGCATTTACAGGCAACCAAACTGATGCGCCGGTGAAATCAGTAACACCCGAGGGTGGTGGCGGCGGGTCGCAAATAGCCGCTTTAATGGGCCAATCGGCCCCTACCGATTTTTGGGGCGAATATACATTGGTGAAGAAATAATGAGTGGATGTGTGATTGAGCGAATGAGCGAATTATTAAATAAATTAGAAGATTACTTTTAAAAAAATGAGAAGATCAAACAGCCAAAACCTAAAAAAAATTGCCCTTGCTTTACTATTGGCGACCGTTTGTGTTGCTGCAAACGCACAAAAACTCCCTAATGTTCAGCCGTCAACCGGGTTGCGCGCGCCTGCTACGATAAAAGTAGATGGTAACGCCAATGAGTGGGATGCTAATTTCCAGGCCTATAACCACGCTACCGATGTTTATTACACCATAGCAAATGACGATGATAAGTTATACCTGGTAGTCCAGGCTACTGACAAGCAGATCATTAATAAGATATTGGGCGGCGGGGTAACGCTTACTATTCAAAAATCGGGCAAGAAGACCGACAAGGGCGGAATAACCATTATCTACCCCATTTTTGATCCTAAAGACCGCCCTTATGTGCGCGGAGGAGGAGGCGCAGTGAAGGTATTCGTTAGTGGTGGCGGTGGCGGAGCGATGAGTGCTGATGCTGTACAATCTTTCAGCACTACCATAGACGGCAATGCATCCGCCGCGAATGCAAAAATGGAAGGCGATTCGATCATGAACGTTTACAATAAGCGCCTTGATGAAAAATCAAAAAACATTGGGGTTATTGGTATTCCCGGTTTAGATACGCTTATATCTGTTTATAATGAAGATGGTATAAAAACAGGCGAACGTTTCAACAATAAAATGACATACACGTATGAATTAAGCATCGATCTGAAAAAATTAGGTTTATCTGTAAACGACGCTGCCAAATTTGCTTACCATATCAAGTTAAACGGTGCGGCTACGTTTATGGACATTAAGATAAACGGTGTTGGCGGACGTGCCCCCGATCCGGCTATGCAGGAGAAGGTGCAGCAATTGATGGCGCAAATGGGCGCAAACAGTGGTGGGGAAGCAACCGATTTTTGGGGTGAATATACATTGGCCAGGAAATAATTATTGAATTATTGATTGAGTGAATTAGTGAATGTTTAAACCACATATTTAGTAATCCTATAATTACTAGGCTGTTGAACGTTCTAATACCTTTATTATAACCTATCATGAAAAGATCAACCCTTCTTTTTAAATCATTTTTAGTTAGTGCTTTTTGTGTTACCTGCCTTACAGCTGGTGCCCAAAAATTGCCTAATGTGCAGAAAACCAGCCAGCGCGCGCCTGCTGATATAAAAATTGATGGTAAAGCAACCGAATGGGATAATAAATTCCAGGCTTATAACCATGCTACGGATGTTTTCTATACAGTATCAAATGATGACTATCACCTTTACTTAACTGTTCAGGCGACAGACCAATCTATAATCAATAAAATAATGAGCGGGGGCATCACCTTTACCATAAATAAAGCAGGTAAAAAAAACGATAAAGACGGGATAAGCATAACCTACCCGTTATTTGACAGAAAGAACCGGCCTGTTTTCGGCAAGTTCAGCAAAGCCGATGCGGAAAAAGGCCTTTCAATTGCGGCCAATACCGGCGACTCGGTTATGAACGCGCATAATAAAATGCTTGGCGAAAAATCGAAACTGGTTGCTGTAACAGGTGTACCAGGTTTAGATACCCTAATTTCGGTTTATAATGAAGACGGCATCAAAACAGCCGAATTATTTGATAGCAAAGGGTTTTACACCTATGAGTTAGCCATTGACCTTAAAAACCTGGGCCTAAATGTAAATGACGCTGCAAAATTCGCATACCATATTACGCTAAATGGCACAAACCCTTTCAATATCGTGAATTTCAAAAGCCCGGGTAATGGCGATGGCGGGCAAACCCTATCCTTTGCAGGTTCCGATAACATCTCGGCTGCAAAAATAAGCCTGGATATTATGCAGTCGTCTTCCTCCCCTACCGATTTTTGGGGCGAATACACGCTGGCAAGGAAGTAATTATTGAGTTATTGATTGACTGAATTATTGAGTTTGTATTTTTTGATTTACCAACTGTAAACTGCTTACCGAAAACTACAAACTCCCCTCATTTGCAACATTGTGATTACAACTATGCCTATAGGTAATATTAGCGATACAATGCTTTTTTTGCCGGGTACTTCTGTTTATCTTACAGAAACAAACCCTATTACCCGTAATCATCATGAAAAAATTAAACATCCAAACCCTTAAAAAGGCTATACCGGCCATATTATTGGGGATTACTACCATTGCCGTAAATGCGCAGAAATTACCTAATGTTCAAAAAGATGGGGTGCGCGCTCCGGCCGATATAAAAGTTGATGGCAAAGCAACCGAATGGAATAATCAATTCCAGGCTTATAACCATGCTACGGATGTTTTTTATACGATAGCCAATGACGATAATAACCTTTATTTAACGATACAAGCAACAGACCCTGCCATAATACGAAAAATACTGAATGGAGGTATAACATTTACTATTAACACGGCAGATAAAAAGAATGATCAAGAAGGTGCAAGTATTACCTATCCAATTTTTGAAAAAAATAACAGGATGACTGTTATTTTTAGGAATAAACCCGAGATAATACCGGGATCAGAAATTTCGATAAAAAAGGCCGATTCATTTATGTATGCTAATAATAAACGAATGACCGACTTGACGAAATTGATAAAGACTTCCGGAATAAAAGCAATGGATACTTTGATATCGGTTTATAATGAAGATGGCATTAAAGCTTCTGCCCTATTTGATAACAAAATGAATTACACCTATGAACTGGCTATTTCATTGAAAAACATGGAAATGGCAGTTAGTAACCCGGTGAAATTTGCTTACAATGTCAGGATAAACGCTGTAGAGTCAAAGGGTATAACTGTTGAAAAGTCCGATTCGGGTGAGCCGACGAAAATAAGGATCAGTGCCGGGGCACAAGCAGGCCAGGATGCTACTGATTTTTGGGGCGAATATACGTTGGCAAAAAACAATTAATGAATTATTGATTTGCTGAATTAGTGATGAATAAATCCATTGATGTTATGAATTTTTTAAGATCATTATTATTTTGTGTGTTATGCCCAATAATTACTTTGTCGCAAAATATTTCCATTACAGGGAAGGTATTGCGCGTTAATGATAAATCACCTTTACGGGCAAGTGTGTTTTTAAACAACTCCTCGTTTGGTACGGCCACTGCCGACGATGGCACCTTCACTTTAAACGGTCTTAAACCGGGCCAATATACATTGGTAGTAACTGCTATGGGCTATGAAAATTACACCCAAACCCTCTTAGTTAATAGTGCGCAGGTAACGTTAAATATTGAGTTATCGCCCAAAACATTCCGGTTAAAAGAAGTGGAGATAACTTCGGTTTCAAAAACCGCCTGGAAACTATATTATGAACGGTTTAAAAAAGAATTTATAGGCACAGACGACAATGCGAATAATTGTACTGTTATAAATCCGGATGTACTTAATTTTCATTACAATAAAGAGCAAAACGAACTGGATGCGTGGTCTGACGATTTTTTGATTATTGAAAACCGGGCATTAGGTTACCGCATTAAGTATTTGGTAAGTGATTTTAAAAGTGACGGAATGGAAAACACCACTTTCTATTCGGGGAAACGTTTTTTTGAGGAATTGCCGGGAAGTAAATCGCAGGAAAAAAAGTGGGTAAAAAAGCGAAATGAAGCCTATTACGGCTCTGCAATGCATTTTTACAGATCGTTGTATAAAGACAGTGTTGCTGCCGAAGGTTTTGAAATGTACCGGTTAACCAGGGAGTTGAATACCCAACGGCCAAAAGAGGGCATAATACAGCAAAAGCTTGAAAAGTTCCAGGGATTTAGCAGGATAAATAGAGACAATCCGCTAATGCGTAATATGACCCTGCAAAACATAAGTGAATTAAGAATAGACTCGCTAAGGCATTGGATGGATTTATATAAGTTGCCACTTTATATTAACCAATCGCTTAATGAAAAGCAATTACCTACGAGCGATGTGCTTAAAACAACTTCAGCCCAGGGAATTATTGCAATTGAATTTGCAGACTGCCTGTATGTTGTTTATACTAAAAAACAGGAATCAACCTATTTTAAAGATTTGTATCACCGCGTAAATAAACCTAATTATGAAACAAGTGTGGTTACGTTTACCAACAAAAATCATGTAGCATTATTTGACCGTAATGGCACAATTTTAGGCGAAAGCCCGCTTAATGAAGGTACATGGGCAAAAGCAGCGCTTTCTGAAACGTTACCGGTTGATTATGTGCCACAAGTGAAATAGCTAAACTCTTCATTTCATCTTTTTAAGTTTGACCAACGGCTGACCATTTTATTTAAACAATTGCAGAATATTACCGTTGATTATTTGGTTGATTGAGAGAGTGGTTGATTGAGTTAAAAAGCACAACTTAATCCAACTTAATCAACCTAATCAACCACTCACAACCTAATCTAACTTAATCAACTCAAAAACATGAAATACAATTTTTTAGGCAACACCGGTTTAGCAGTATCCGAAATATGTTTTGGTGCTATGACCTTTGGCGGCAGCGGTTATTGGGAAGCAATAGGCAAAGTGCAGCAACAAGGTGTAAATGACCTGATCAAAACGGTGGTTGATTCGGGCATAAATTTTATTGATACCGCCAATGTTTATTCGTTCGGCGAATCGGAGAAATTATTGGGCCTGTCTATTAAACATCTCGGGCTTAACCGTAATGAGTTGGTTATAGCTACCAAAGTTCGTGGTCGTATGGGCGAAGGTGTAAATAATGTGGGCCTCTCTCGCTACCATATATTCCAGTCGGTTGATGATAGCTTACAGCGGCTGCAATTAGATCATATTGACATATTATACGTACACGGCGTTGATCCAAAAACACCCGTTGAAGAAATTATGCGTACTTTAAATGATATCGTATTAACCGGTAAAGTGCGTTATATAGCCGTATGTAACTGGCCTGCATGGATGGTAATGAAGGCCATTGGTATAGCCGAAAAACAAGGTTGGAACAAGTTTGTGGGCTTGCAATACTTCTATTCGCTATCAGGCCGTGATATTGAACGCGAAATTGTGCCTTTGGCTGCCGATCAAAATTTGGCCATTATGCCGTGGAGCCCGCTGGCAGGTGGTTTCCTGTCGGGTAAATTTACCCGCGATAATGAAAAAGCCGGCGATTCGAGGCGTGATAATTTTGATTTCCCGCCCATAAATAAAGAGAAAGCTTATGATATTATTGATGTTATAGCCGAAATTGGAAAAACGCATGGCGTGTCTGCTGCTCAGATTGCCTTGGCCTGGGTTCGCCTGCAAAAAGGTATTACCAGCACAATTATCGGCGCCAAAAATGTAGAACAGTTGAATGATAATATCAAGTCAACAACATTACAATTATCGGCAGAAGAACTGCAAAGGATAAACGAAGTAAGCGCCCTCACAAAAGAATACCCCGGCTGGATGGTTGAAAGGCAGGCCGCGGATAGGGAGATAAAATAGTGGGTGGCTGATTAGGTCAGATTGAGTTGATTAAGTTGGCTCCTGTTAAACCTAATCAACTCAATCAACCACTCACTTAATCAACTTAAACCACCCAACACCTTAACCACATATTCTACCTGCTCCGGGTGTACATCTAAATGCAATACAAAACGGATGCGATTTGCGGCAGTAGAGAGCGCCAGGATGCCATGTTTCGCCAGTTTTTCAGTAACTATGGCAGCGGGTTCAATGGTATCAAATAATACCAGGTTGGTTTCAACGGGCAGTACATTAGTTACCCAGGCGCATTTGCCTAATTCGGAAGCTAACAACTGTGCATGTACATGGTCTATTTTCAGCCTTTCTACATGATTATCTAAAGCATAACTACCTGCTGCAGCTAAAAACCCGGCCTGGCGCATACCGCCGCCAAAAACTTTACGTACCCGGCGGGCATATTTTATGGTTTCCTTATCTGCCAAAAACACCGAACCAACCGGCGCGCCCAACCCTTTTGACAGGCAAACCGAAATACCATCAAAGTATTTACCATAATCGGCAGCTTTGTCGCCGGTATAGGCTAACGCGTTAAATATACGTGCGCCATCTAAATGCAGCTTTAACTCTTTATCCTTACAAAGTTTGGCTATTGGTTTAATATCATCAAGCGTATAACAACTGCCGCCGCCACGGTTACTGGTGTTTTCTAAAACCACCAGGCTGGTATGCGGAAAATGGATATTCTCGGCATTTATCTCCGGCGCAATCATTTCGGCAGTTATTATCCCGCGCGGGCCATTAAGCAAACGGGTAGATACCGCCGAGTTAAAAGCAATCCCCCCACCCTCATAACGGTAAACATGCGCGGTTTGATCGGCAATCAGTTCGTCTAATGGCTGGGTAAAGCATTTAATAGCTATTTGATTTGTCATGGTGCCCGACGGACAAAAAATCCCGGCTTCCATCCCGAAAATATCGGCTGTTTTTTGTTCCAGTTCGTTAATGGATTCGTCCTCGCCAAAAACATCATCGCCAACTTTGGCATTAAACATGGCTTCCAGCATCCCGGCGGTTGGCTTGGTTACGGTATCGCTACGTAAATCAACGGTCATCATATTATTATATTAAAAAATGCGTTATTTGTGTAAATTTAATTTATGCGCTCAATTTTAATCATTTTATTTTTCTTGCTGGCTTCTGTAACAGCAAAATCTCAAAAATGGCAACAAGGCTATTTTTATGATGTTAAAGGCAATAAGGTGGCCGGATTGCTCAGGCTTTACCCATCAGGCAAAAATCCAATAAAAGATGAAGCCTTTATTGAATACCGGGAAGATTCTAAATCAACCGCAATAAAATTAAGCGCCAGTGATCTGCGCTCGTTCACCGTAGCACGCGATAGCTTTGTTGTGGCAGCTAATGGCGGCTGGTCGGCCTACGAACTTGATTTCGTGCGCGTTGCACTAAATACACCAATACGCCTTTACCAGGCACAAGGTTACGGCGGCAGTGGCGGCAGCGGTATTGGTTTTGGCCCCGAAATCGGCGCCGGGGTAGGCACTGGAGGCTATGGCGGCGGCATTGGCGGCGGTATTTCTATCCCTATTGGTGGCGGAGGCCGTGGCGGCTCAAAAGGCAGTATTTACTTTTACGGCAGCAATACCGCCAATATGAAACCCATAAGCAACCAGGAATTTGTTGATGTTATGAGCGAAGTAATGGCCGATGAACCCGACGCAGTTGAACAGATAAAAAACAACAAATACAACCTCGGCAATGTAGAAAAACTGATAGCTTATTTTAAGAAGTTAGAAGCATCCCATATGTCCGAAAGTCAATAAAGTCGGGAAGTCCGTGAGGTTATCAGGTAATATAATGTTGAGCATCTATCTACTAATCCACTTTTAACATTCACTAATTCAATAACTCAGTAATTCAATCATTAAATTAAATCCCCTGCGCAATAACAAACCCGCTTGCCCAGGCCCATTGAAAGTTATAGCCACCCAACCAGCCGGTAACGTCCACACATTCGCCGCCGAAGAACAGGCCGGGCACTTTTTTACTTTCTAACGATTTTGAAGATAGTTCGTCGGTTGATACGCCGCCGCGCATTACTTCGGCTTTATCATAGCCCTTATCGCCAGCCGGTTTTACCTTAAACTCATGTATGCGGTTGCTGATATTTTCAATATCAGCTTTGTTTAAAGATGCCAGGTTCTTTTCTATCGGCAGGTATCCGCTTAAAGCTTCGGCAAATTTGCGGGTGTATAAGCCGGATAACAGGTTAAGCAGGGTACGTTTTCCGTTAATTTCCCGTTCCTGTTGTAGCAATTCGGCTATATTTTGGTTAGGTAGCAGATCGATAAAAATAAACTCGCCGGGTTTCCAATAGGATGATATTTGCAAAATGGCCGGTCCGCTTAAACCCCAATGCGTAAATAAAATATTCTCTTCAAAGCTTATCTTATCATTCCACACGCGACAAAAAATGCTATTTCCTGATAATTGTTCATACCATTGCTGGTCTTTGCCGGTAATAGTTAGCGGCACCAATGCAGGGGCGGTATCAATAATTTTCAACCCGAATTTACGGGCGACCCGCAATCCAAAATCAGTAGCGCCCATTTTTTGTATAGGCAATCCGCCAGCGCCAATAACCACTTTGGGAGCTGAAATAGTTATTTCCCTTCCGTTCTTTTCATAAACAACCTCAAAACCGGTAGCTGCTTTGTCAATGCTTTTTACATCAGTATCGCATCTGATCTCCTGGCCCAGGTCGGCGCATAGGTCAGTAAAAACTTTTACCACATCCTTTGCCTTATCTGTGGTTGGAAAAAGCTGTCCCAATGTTTTTTCTTTGCCGGTTATGCCATAGGTTTCAAAGAAATTGAGGGTATCTTCCACCGTCCATTGCGCAAAGGCCGATTTAATAAAATGCTCGTTTTGCGAAATAAATTGCTGGTGCGAGGCGTACAGGTTGGTATAATTGCACCGCCCGCCACCACTTATGAGTATTTTAGCGCCCACCTTATCATTCTTTTCCAAT